>Ga0126314_10000245_pt1 | contig 27571 bp, 31 predicted proteins | sample Plot105B_FD_92535 | JGI IMG/M metagenome (GOLD analysis project Ga0126314, IMG submission 92535) | Serpentine soil microbial communities from UC McLaughlin Reserve, CA, USA - Plot105B | ecosystem: Environmental > Terrestrial > Soil > Grasslands | place: USA: UC McLaughlin Reserve, Lake County... | reverse complement strand
ATCATCCACGGCGATCCCGGCTGCACCAACATCCTGGTCCCGCGCGCCGGGTCTCGGCCGCTCTACTAATCGACCGACAGCCGTTCAACTGGAGCCTGACAACCTGGCTCGGCATCTACGACCTGGTCTACGCGACCGTTCTTGACTGGCCCGTCGCCGATCGGCGGAGGCTGGAAAAGCCGCTGCTCCGGCGTTACCATGATCAGCTCCTGGCTCACGGCGTCGATGGCTACTCATGGGACCAGCTGTGGACCGACTACCGGCTGATGATCCCGATGGGGGTGTACATCGCCGTCGAGTACAGCCGCGGCGGTCTGCACACCGATCTGCAGTTCGTCTGGCTGCCCTACCTGCGGCGCACGCTCACCGCTTGCGACGACCTGGACTGCTCTGCACTCTGGTGAGGGCATTTTGTTTCAGCCCGAACCACCACCGTTTGGGGCTCGCGCGCCCACGGGAGGATCAGCAGCGGCCACTTGCAGGCACTAGCGCTAGGTTGCGCCGATACCAGATGTGAGCATCCGGGGTGTCTTTTTTGGCTCCGCGTAGACGCTGAAGCTGGTCCGCATCGCCACTGCAATCGAGGCGGTGTTGGCCGGATCGACTCTGATCAAGACATCGCTCGTGCCGCCGCGGCGATTCAGAAACTCGACGGCCAGCTCGACCGCACGACTCGCCCAGCCACGACCGCGGTAAGGGGCATACAGCCCGTATGCAAGGTTGGCGAAGCCCTGAGGGGCGTGGTCCGGCTGCAATTGGATGTCAATCGTCCCAGCCAACCGATCGTCTTGTGCCGATCGGATTGCAAAGCTGAGGGTTGGGCCGCCCGCCATCCACATCTCTTGCGCGGCGGCGATGTGCCGGGCAACGGTATCGACCGTGCCTGCACCTCCATTTAGCCAACGAACTAGCTCCTGGTCCTCGCCCGCCAGGTGGTCGTGTCCATCCGAGCGGGTGAGCGGGCGAAGAAGAACGACACCGTCGCTTAACTCTGGAGTCAGAACGTCCTCCACAGGAAGATATTCTCCACGGCTGGTTCACGACGTAGATGCGCCGTACGGCAGCGGACACAGTAACGCAGCCGAGTCGCACTAGGGCGTAGTAGTCCAGCTATGCCGCTGGCGCGTCACCGATCATCGCCCGCCTCGCACAGGCGCACGGCAAGACTCCCGCTCAGGTCATGCTGCGCTGGCACCTCCAGCAGGGCCGCTCGGTGATCCCGAAGTCGACCAATCCGCAGCGGATCGCCGAGAACATCGACGTGTTCGAGTTCGAAACTCCCACCGATGAGCTTTCTGCAATCGATTCCCTCGACACCGGCCTGCGGGGCGGCGCCCCGAACCTGAGCTGATCACGCTGGAGAACTTCGCCCTATCCGCGAGGAGTGATCCACTAGTGGTGCGCGGTGACGCCTACCCCTCAGGACGCAGATTGCGCGGTATCAGCAGGGACGCCAAGAGCCCGATAGTCGCCGCGGCGGCCAAGGCGATCATCGCGAGCGCGTAAGAGCGGCCTGGAGTCGAGGTGATCCCAGCGACGAGGATGGTGCCAGCGATGGCAGTGCCGAGACATGAACCGAGATTGGACACGCTGCGCGACAGACCTGAAATCTCGCCCTGCAGGTGCTCAGGAAAACTGGACTGGACGACGTTGACGGAGGGCGTCAGCATTCCGCCCAGTCCCAGCCCGATGATCAGCAGTCCAGGGACAAAAGTCCAGACGTTCGAGTTCTCAGACACCATCAGCAGCAAAAGGACAACGCCTGCGATGCTGGTGAGGAATCCAGCGACAATGAGGTTCCGCTGAGCGTAGCGCCTGGCCAGCCGGTCGGCGGCTAGCGAGGAGACCAGCAACCCTGCTGTAACCGCCGTGAAAATTACGCCGGTTTGGATGGCGTCGTAGCCACGAACGACCTGCAGGTAGGCAGAGACCACAAATGACACACCCAGGAGCAGGAGCCATTGGGTGTTCTGAGTGACCAATCCTAGATTGGACGTTCGGTTCCGGAAGAGAAGTGTCGGCAACAGTGGTTCCTTCCCGGCGTGCTCCCTCCTCCGCACCCAGAGGAAGAAAATTGCCAGCACGACGCTGCCACTGACAATCAGAATCAGCATGAGCCAGCCGTTGTCGTCTGCGGCGAGGATACCCAGCACGAGCAGAATAAGTCCGACCGCCGAGAGGACTGCACCGCCGGTATCGAATGGCTGAGTGGGATCAGGTGGCAGCGGATCCTTGATGCTTCGGGCCAGCCAGACGATCGCCGCAATGACCATTGCCTGGAAGATGAACGCCGCTCGCCAGCTGATCGCCTCGGTGATCAGACCTCCGAGAAGTGGCCCCGCTGCGGCTCCGATGCCACCCAACGCACTGATTGCGCCGAAAGCACGGGCCCGCGAGCTGAGGTCGGTGAATAGCAGAGTGGTCAGGATGTATACGGGCGGTATCAGCAGTGCCGTGCCGACTCCCTCGAGGATTGAGTTTCCAATAATCAGTACGCCAAGGTTTGGCGAGATGGCACTGATAAGCGCACCCGCGCCGTAGACGAGAAGTCCGACGGTAAAGCATCGCTTGCGACCGTAGAGGTCGGTCAGCTTCCCGCCGGGAATCATCAGCGCCGCCATGACCAGCAGGAAAAGGGTGATCGCCGTCTGGACGCCCTGCACGGTCGTGTCCAGGTCACGGCTGATGTCGTTGATCATCACGTTCATGTTCGAGCCGGCGAAACTACAGATGAACTGCGCGAGCGCGAGTGGCAGAAGTGCTCGACGCAACGGCGACGAAAGTCGCCGTGATGTTGCTTGTTGGCTCACAGCTTCAACCCTTTCTCGGCCGGCACGCCTTTCCGGCCGGCGGACTCGTACAGGTCGACCTCGGTTCCCGAAGCACCAAGCAGCTAAGCGAACGCTGTCAGCGGCCAGCGTATTGGTCGGCCGAGCGATCAACATACTTAGGGTCCGTGCCCTCAATATGCTGTGCTGGCACCGAGAGCTGGTCCGCCGTCATCGTCCAGCTCGCTAGGAGATCTAACCCGTCTTGGGATGCGGAGTTCGGCTCGGCGGTATACGCCACGATTGACAATCCAGGGTCAGCCGTTAGGTCCATTGCCTCGAACATCAGGTGGAGGTCCCCAACAACCGGGTGATGGATGTCCTTGGCTCCTGTGCGGTAGAAGCGAACGTTGTGCGCGGCCCACCGGCTACGGAAATCTTCGCTGAGCTTCGCGAGCTCTCCCACCAGGACGGAGATGCCGTGGTCGTGCGGGTTCCGGCCGGTCGCCCGCAGTGGGGGTCTGGCATTACCTGGATCGACAAGGATTCCCGCACCGGCAGCTCCGATGTTGGTATGCAGGTGAGGAATTCCAGGCGGCGACGGTTGCCAGTCCAACGAGAAAATGAAGGGCGAGCTGTGGGACGGTTGACTTGAGATGCAGTCACCGGAGGTGACATGACACAGCGCGAGAGCGCGGGTGACCCGGCCGCGTCCGGGACGCCGACCTCCATAGCCCCTGCCGAGTCCTCGCCATGGGCGCCGTTCCGCCAACGCGCCTTCCGCTGGCTCTGGATCGGGGTGCTGATCAGCTGGATCGGCACCTGGATGCAGGTCGTCGGTGCCCAGTGGCTGCTTATCGACGCTCCTAACGCGGCCACTGTGGTCGCCCTGGTGCAAGTCGCGAACACCTTGCCGGTAATGCTTTTGGCGTTGCCGGGCGGAGTCTTGGCCGACTCTTTCGACCGACGCTGGCTGCTGTTCACCATTCAGGTTTACTTTTTTCTGGTCGGCGCATTGCTGGCAGCGCTCACCTTCGCCGGGCTGATGCCGCCCGCACTGCTGTTGGCTTTCACCTTCACCCTTGCGATCGGTGCGGCCGTGCAGCTGCCTTCGTGGCAGGCCACGCTGCCCGAACTGGTGCCGAGGAACCAGCTGCGAGCAGCGGCCAGGCTGGAGATGGTCGGCGTCAACGTCGCCCGTTCTGTGGGGCCTGCGCTGGCCGGTCTGGTGATCGCCAGCTTCGGCGTACCTGTGGTGTTCGCCCTGAACGCGTTGTCAGTGGTCTTCCTCGCAGTGGCGCTGCTCTTCTGGCGCCGGTCGCCGGCCGAATCACAGGCGCGACGGGAACGATTTGTGCCAGCACTCCGTGCCGGCAGCCGCTACGTCTGGCACGAGCCCGTGGTGCGACGCATCATGCTCAGGGCGGCCCTGTTCGTCACCCCAGCGATTGCGCTGTGGGCGCTGTTACCGCTGATCGCCAGTCAGCAGCTGGGCCTTGGAGCCGACGGTTATGGCGCTTTGTTCGGCGCGCTCGGAGTGGGCGCCATCATCGGCGCCCTGGTGCTGGGTCGGGTAAGGGACCGTCTGTCCAGCAACGGAATGCTTGCCACGGCCGGCCTCTTCTACGCCCTCGTGCTGGCCGCGATCGTTTTGACTGACAATTTTCCAATCGCCCTGGTGACCCTGGTGCTGGCGGGGGTGGCGTGGATAGCCGTGATCTCAACCCTGAATGCCGAGCTGCAGCTGTTTTTGCCGGTTTGGGTCCGCGCCCGAGGCCTTGGAATCTACATGGTGACCTTCACCGGTTCTATGACGGTCGGAGCGTTGATCTGGGGACTGGTCGCGGAGGGCATCGGACTGCAAACGACGTTCTTCATCGCGGCCGCCCTGGTGCTGGCAAGCGTAGCCGTTGGAGTGGTCCGGCGGGTGCCGGAGACCGGGCATCTCGACCCGGAGCCGGCCATCTACTGGCCTGAGCCCAGGCTGGCCTTCGACCCGGAGGCGGATACCGGACCCGTCATGGTCACAGTCGAGTACACGGTCACGCCGGAGCGAGAGTCGGCCTTCTTGGAGGCGATGGATCACCTTCGCCTTTCTCGACGCCGAACCGGGGCGACGCGCTGGGAGCTGTATCGAGACGGCGACCGACCGGACCGCTTTCTGGAGTTGTTCAGCGTCCCGTCCTGGGAGGAGCATCTCCGTCAGCACGCCGGCCGGCTGACCGCGGTCGACCGAGAGGTCGAGGAGGCGGCGCTGGCCTTCTCGGATCCGCCTGCACGGGCCGAGCACCTGCTTCCGCCGTAGCACTCAGGCTTGGTCACTCCCGGCCCATGACGGGTTTCGAACCATCAAAGGAGATGACCCATGGATGAGCGCCGCGCCATCAAGGTTGTTACGCCGCGTGATCGAGTTCTTGTTACGCCCCTGAGCCCCGTCCGTACTCCTCGTCGGTGACGTGGTCGCCCCACTGGGTTGCGGGACCATCCGCGGGAGCTTCCGTGAGCGAAAAGTGAGCCATGAAGTGGTCAGGGGAGGCTCCGTGCCAGTGCCACTCAGCCGCCGGCGTGTTGATCGTGTCACCTGAGTGAATTTCGACGACCTCGCCGCCCCGGGACTGCACCAGGCCGACACCATCAATCACGTGCAGGGTCTGGCCGAGAGCGTGGTTGTGCCAAGCCGTACGAGCGCCTGGAGCGAACCGCACCTTGTATACCCGCAGCCGCGACGGCTCCTCGCAGATGGCGATCTCGTCCATCCACACGTCGCCGGTGAAGGTCTCGGCCGGGCCCTTGCTGGTCGGCTTGCTGGGCAAAACCTCCATGGGACTCCTCCTGATCTAGGACCTGTGAGGCTACCGCCATTCCTGGCCATGTGGGAGGCCCTGTCAATGCCTTGATCAACATGTCGGCCAACAGATAGCCGGGGCGTTCTGACTGACTAAACGCAGGCGTCGATCGCAGTCGAGACCGTGCGTGGTTGTACTTTGCTTGACTTTCAGCGGCTGGAGTCGACGGTCGAAGGCCCGACGTGGCTTGCGAGCCAATCGCCCAGCGGTCGGGCGCTGACGAAGAAGTCCTCAACCCGCTTCTTTGCAGCAGCAGTGCCCAGCCAACTGGCTACCGGCCATTGCTTGAAGGCCGCGATGCCCTTGTTCCGCAGCAGTTCGGTCCGTGGGTGATCCCGCGGATAGCCCCTTGGTACCGTCTTGACCCGATCGTGTCCACTGACCTCAATGCGCTGCCCGGCCAGCTCAGCGATCAACTCCTCCAACTTGCTGCCGGAGGAATCGTCGCTGACTGCTCGGCGGTATCGGTCGAGCTGGTCCGGGGCCAACATCCACATCCCAAGCCCGGCGCCAAGACCTTCAGCTGAAAGCCGGACGTATCCGTCGCCGATCACCGCAGCGACCTCGGTCTTGTACGGAGACTTGTCGGCGCTGAACCGCACATCCCGGTACGGCCGGAAGATCTTGCCGGCGCCGAATTTGGGTTCCAGCTCAGCGACCAGCTCCTCCATCGGAGCGCGTACCTTCTCGTCGTAGACGGTTTTGTGTGCAGTCCAGTACGCCTTGGAGTTGTCTTCCTCCAGTCCCTCGAAGAACTCCAGAGCCTGGTCAGGCCAGCCGCGAAACGCCATGATTCAGGGTAATCATCGGAGTCGACGCGCTTCAGCCGACGAGCAGAAATGGGTGCTCGGAGGCGGGGCCAGAATAGGGATCTATGTCGGATCCGATCGAGCTGAACCGGGACTATGGGACATCTTGGCGGCGGTTCACGGGCAGGACGCCTACTACGACACTGTGGGCCTGGTTGCCGGCGCCGACAGCTTGGGCAGCGGGGAGCGGGCGGGGTTGCTGGCCGCTCTCGGCCGTGATGATGACCTCGCCGGGCTGAGCATTCTGCACGTGCAGTGCCATATCGGTTTCGACACGGTGTCGCTGGCCCGGCGTGGCGCCCAGGTGACTGGCACCGATTTCTCCGCCGCATCGCTGGCCAAGGCGGCCGACATCGCGGCCCGGTCTGGGTCAGCATCGACTGGGTCGAGGCCGAGTCGACGGCGCTCCCCAGATCGTTGCACGGTCGTTTCGACCTGGTATACGCGACTGTTGGTGTCCTCTGTTGGATCGGCGATGTGCCGGCCTGGATGAGCTCGGTCGCGGCGACCCTCGCGCCGGGTGGCCACCTGTTGCTCTATGAGATGCATCCGCTGTACAGCGCGCTCGCCGGCCCGGACACTTTGGAGCTGGAATTCCCCTACGGCGGTGCCGCCCCGCAACATTTCGAGGAATCCATCTCATACGCGGTTCCAGATGCGATCCTGGAACCGGCTGTGACCGTCCAGTATGCGCACTCCATCGGCGAGGTGGTCACGGCGGCGATCGACGCCGGGCTCGAAATCCGGCGCCTCGAGGAGCACCTGGATGCGGACCGGGATCCACGCGGCATGAACCCGGAGCTGGAGCCGGACGGTCGATATCGGCTGCGGTCAGGCGGTCACCCGGTGCCGATCATGTTCACCCTGATAGCCCACAAGCCGGACAGGAAGCCGGTGAACTGACAGCACTGGGGCCAGCCGGCTGCGATGAGCTCCCGCTATCCGATCCTGGTGAACTTCCCGACCAACGTCGACTTGGCGAGGCTGTTAGCCTCCGCAGCGCGACTGAAATCCTCCAAGCTGGCCGATGAGCGCAAGTCGAGCGTCTTGGTGTTCAGCGCATAGAGAGTGAACTCATAATCATGCGTTCCCGAGGGTGGGAACGGACCGACGTACGGCTGGAGCTGTCTAGCTTCAGTCAGCCCCGATCCGGTGGCAGCTCCCCTCTGGAGGGAATTCCGCTGCGGATCCATGTCGACAACCAGCCAGTGCACGTAGTTCCCAGCCACCGGATGCCTGTCGACGAGGGCAAGCGCAAACGACTTCGTGCCTTCCGGCGCGCCTTCCCAGGCGAGGGGCGGAGACACATTCTGAGCTTTCTTCCCGAATTCCTGCGCCATCTCTTGGCCGTGCTCGAACGCCGGCGAGGTCAATCTGAACACGTCAGCATTCTGCCGCCGCCGAGTCAGGACGACCTAAGCAACCAGGAAATATTGCGCTCGATTCTGCATGAGGTTCGAAACGCCGTCGAATTTGGGCACACGGTTGGCTTGAGCGCTCGATTTCTCGAGTTTGCGCGTGGATACCCGTACCTACTCCTGAAGGCGTTGTGGGTGACCCGCGATCATGACGGTCGTGCCACGACGAAGCGGTCGTTCGAGGAGTAGTAGATGATTGTCGAGAATTTTCGGGAGTATCTGGATGAGCTGTTGCGGGACGGCTACACCGTCCGCACGACGAGCATGGCTCGGATCCAGATCTGATTGACCCCGGCGGCAATCCGATCGAGACCTGGCGCGCCGACTACCCGTACGAGGAGCGGATGCGCGACTTGTATGAGATGGAGAAGTACGCGCTGCAGATCGAACTGCTCAAGTTCCAGGACTGGGCACAGGCGACCGGCACCAAGCACGTGATCTTGTTCGAGTGGCGAGATGCGGCCGGCAAAGGGGGCACGATCAAGCGCTTCATGGAGCACCTCAATCCGCGAGCAGCGGTAAAGGAAACCTCGACTCTGACTGGACTGCGCCGTTTGCCGTACCTTATTGAATCGACTGACTTGTGCGGTCCGAGCCGAGACAGCTGCCATGCCTGGAAATCCGCCGGCTGTGAACACTGAACGGGAGGCTGCTGGCCTATCTCGTGGAGGCCAGCTGTTGATTCAGGACAGGACAACAGTCGAGCAGGCGAGGGGCCACAATAGGTCAGTACGACGCCTGCGACGAGGGGATGAGATGACCGCAGCGGTGAGCCAGTGGCGGGTCACCTATGCGCCGGGCGACTCGCTTGTTCTGGCGGGACCGACATCGCTGGTCCTGCTGAACGAGCCGGAAACGGCCAACGGGGAACTCATCAACGCGTTGTGGGACCAGGTGATCCGATCTGAGTCGATGGCCGAGATGGCCGGTCGGCTGGCCGCTTTCTCGATCGGCAAACTCCCTGGTTTTGCCGCCTTCTTCTGGACCGGCAGCGGGATGCGATCGCTGGTCCGTGGGGACGTGACCCTGAGTGACCCGTCCACTGGACGAGTGGTGGCGGACGGGTCGGACATTCAAACCTGGAGTGAGGTGGGCCTGACAGAGCTGACCCAGGTAAGCGTGACCACCGATCAGCAAGGCCAGTCCGGTCCTGCCCTGCCGCTCGTCATAGGGGTCGTTCGAGCGTCATCGGTTCTGCTGGACGCATCGCCGGTGGCCAAGGTGTCCTCCCCCCAGCCAGTGGAGGACCAGCTCGACTTTGCGGCAGCGATCGGACTGACGCCAGCTCCAGCCGCCGCGGCAGAGGACCTCGGGGGCTCAGACGACGAAGGTCCCGACACCGAGCCGATGTCTTCCGCGGATGACGCGGACGAGCCGGTAGCCATCGATAACGAACAGGTCTCCAGCCAGGACGCATCGAACGATGACGGACCAGATACCGAGCCGATGTCTGTCATCGACGAGGACCATGAGCAGGTAGTCGACACCCCACAGGTCTCCAGCGAGGACCTGTCGGACGAACATGACCTGCTCGAGTCCGACACGGCTCGCATGAAGGACCAGTCCGGCGGGAAGCCACTCGATCCACGACTCTTCGCGCCGCAACAAGCGCCTGCGGCCCAGGCCGCCATGCCGCCTCCGGTGCTGCCCGACGTCGACACCCCGCCCACGTTGGCAGCGACGACGCCTTCGACGCCGGAAACTCAGTCAGCGGATTCGTCTTCCACTGACTCTTTGATCCTGGCGGTGGACTGCCCCAACGGGCATCGCAATCCCCCGGTTGCCCCGGCCTGTCGCATGTGCGGCGTTGAGATCCCCGAGCAGGACCCAATTCTGGTACGAAGGCCCGTGCTGTGCGTACTGCGGGCAGACGACGGAACGAGCGCCGACGTCAATGGTGCGGTGCTTATCGGACGCGCGCCGGACCCTGCTCGATCCAACTTCAAGGCACCGCACCTCATGACACTGCACAGTCCAGGACACGACATCAGTCGGACCCACGTCGAGGTGGCACCTCAGGGGTGGCAGGTTGTGGCGACTGATCTCAACTCAACGAATGGCACCGTCCTCGTTCATCCCGACGGTCGGGAGCGCCAGCAACTGATGCCGGGCCAGCAAGTTCCGGTGCGGCCGGGCAACGTGCTCGAGCTCGGAGATGGCGTTTCCATCACAATCACTCTTCCGGCCTAATATTGCGAGCGGCCTTGTCCGCCACAATGGGATCCTCGACCGCACGTCCCAGGAGATTTGCATGGCATCCCCTCAGCCGGCTCCGCCGGTCAGCCGCACCGGTCTGCCACCAGGCGTTGAGGTCGGTGGGTTGGCCAAGCGGTTTCTCGCGCACCTGATCGACCGCGTCGTACCGGCCCTTCTTGGTGTGGTCGCCTTCTTTCTTGCGCCCAGAATCGGGGGCACGGAGGGGTTCGTCATCCAGGTCGCTGCCATCGTCATGATCCTTGCCTGGACGTTGCTCGTCTGGTGGGGTTTTGCGGTACGGGCTGCCGGTCCCGGCATGCGGCTGATGCGACTGCAGCTGGTGGGCTTCTACGACGGCCGCCCGATCGGCTGGATTCGGTACCTCCTCAGAACGCTGGTCTTTTGGGCGCTCAGCGCAACCGGTATCGGCCTGATACTGATGTTGATCTTTCTGCTGATGCATCCCCGCAAGCAGGGGTGGCATGACCTGGTCGTGCATGCGGTCGTTATCAAGCAGCGAGCGCTCGCTCCACCCAGGCCGAAAGCCGGCGCGGAGCAACGACGAGCACCGCAGGCGATTCCGCAAGCGCAGCAAGATCAGGTTGCCGCCATGGCACCGCCTGGCGTCGAGCCCCAGGGAGCCCCGGAACCGCTGGTGCCTCCGGCGGGAGTCGAGGCGACCGATAGCCCGATGCCTGCTCCGCCAACCGCTCAGGGCGTGCAGGCGCACACCAATTCACATGCCAGTGCCGAAGGCCAACCATCACCGATTGGGAATTCCGCCGCCGCCGAGATGCCTCCCCCCCTTGCTCCGCCCGAGGGTGTACCGGCCGGCGCGCCGGTAAGGCCTGTTCAGGGGCCGCCCCAATCCGGTGCGAGATTCCCGTTCGCCGAGGAGGCAACTCCCACGACCAAGGTTAAGGCAGTTTCCTTGCCTGGTCCTCGTGATGAAAACGCGCAGGTCGGATGGGTCGTCGTGCTCGACGACGGGCGGGAAATCGCAGTCAATGGACTCGTGCTGCTGGGCCGAAATCCGCAGCCTCATCCGGGCGAGGAGGACGCCCAGTTGATCAAGATCGCCGACGACACCCGGACGGTCTCGAAGTCGCACCTGGCCATTGCTACCGACGTGGACGGTGCGTTCGTGGTCGACCGCGGGTCCACCAACGGGTCCACCGTGACGACGACCGGCGGCGTCTCAACCAAGTGCCAAGTAGGAGAGCGGGTTCGCGTGGCGGAAGGCTCGATCGTCTCGATCGGCGATCATTGGCTCGAGATCAGACGCCGGTCGGACTGAGCAACAACGGGCTCGGGCGGCTGGCGCTAACGTTGCCGCCATGCTGCTCTCGGATCGCGACATTCGAGCGGAGATCCATGGGGGCCGGATTGCCCTGGAGCCGTACGCGCCCGAGCTGATCCAGCCGTCCAGTATCGACGTCCGGCTCGACCGCTACTTCCGAGTCTTCGAGAATCATCGCTATCCGCACATCGATCCGGCTGCCGATCAGTCGGAACTGACCCGTGTCGTCGAACCCGCCGGCGACGAGCCGTTCATCCTGCATCCCGGCGAGTTTGCGCTGGGTTCAATCTATGAGGTCGTGACGTTGCCCGATGACATCGCGGCGCGGGTTGAGGGCAAGTCTTCGCTGGGCCGGCTTGGCTTGCTGACCCACGCCACGGCTGGCTTCATCGATCCAGGGTTCTCCGGCCACGTCACGCTAGAGCTGTCCAATGTCGCCACATTGCCGATCAAGCTCTGGCCAGGTATGAAGATCGGCCAACTGTGCTTCTTTCGGCTGAGCTCGCCGGCCGAGTTTCCGTATGGCTCAGAGCGTTACGGTTCGCGCTATCAGGGCCAGCGCGGCCCGACCCCGAGCAAGTCACACGTCAACTTCCGCCGCACGCACATTTAACGTCTGCTGCTTCGTCCAGCCCTATCTGCAAGCGACCAACCGTCAGCTCGCACGGCCAACGGCTCAGTCCAACCCGCCGTCTGGCCCAACCCCATCTCGGTCCCTCCACCGTCTGGGCCCAATCGGCGTCTGGCCCAACCCCGCCGTGACTTTGAGCCCCGCATGCCCACCTTGAGCCCTCCATATGGGGCTCAAGGTGCACGTACGGGGCTCAAAGTCGGTTGAAGGGGGAGGGGCGTACGGGGCTCAAAGTCGGTTGAAGGTGGAGGGGCGGGAGTGTGGTGGGCGGCAATCTCGGCTCGTCTCCTCAGACAGCGCGGACGACCCCGATCCCGCCCGAGGCGGTACGGGCGCGGACTGAGATGTAGGGCTCGCCGGGTTCGGGCTGGCCAATCGCATCCAGGCCTACCCTCACCTCCCCCGACGCCGAGGCGAGGTCGAGCCATGCGGGCAGTCCCTCGGCGACCCCGACTGTGATCATCCCTGACGCTGAACGGACATCTATCGAGCCGGTGGTCGACGACACCAGGACCTCGCCTGAACCTGAGCTGGCCTGCAACTCCGAGCGATTCAAGGAGTTGATGTCGATGTGGCCGGAGCCGGACTTCACTGAAACGGGACAAGAAGCGGCGCCGATCATCAGGTGCCCCGAGCCGGTCCTGAGCCGGGCGCCACTACCGGTCAGCTCGGTCACGTCGATGTTTCCAGACCCAGTTGAGCATTCCAGGTCGACGGCGCGGGCAAGGGTGACGTCGCCCGACCCGGTGACGATCCTGGAGGGTCCGATGTCGACGCTTATGGCTACATCCGCCGCCCCAGTCTTGATGACGAATCTCAGGCCATGCGGTACCAGCAGCTTCAAGTGCGATGTGGTCGAGCGCCAGAAGCCTTGCGGCAGGCTGATGCGCAAGGCCTCCCGAGCCTGGTGGATTTGGACGGCGGCGAGGAACGCGTCGTCGCCGGCATCGATCGAACCCTCCACCCGGTCCGGGTCAGCCCCCGCCGAGACGGTGATCGACCCTTCGCCGAGATTGTCGACGACGAGTTGGCGGATCCCGAAGTACTCCAAAGTCCGCACGCTCATCGGGCCCATCCCTGGATGCTGCCTCCTGGGCGGCCGCCATGGTGCTCGGTCGCGGGCTCACTGTGCGCGTGGCCGTCATGGCGATGGACGTGATGGGCCTTGCCTCCGCCGAAGATGCCGCCAGGGCCGAACACCCCTCCGGGCCCGAAGACACCATGCGGCCCAAAGGGACCGTTGGGTCCGAAGAACGAGCCGGGGGATGGGGGTGGTGGCGGCTGGGGCCATGGCGCATCCGAGCGGCGGTCAGTCAGCGCATCCATCACGGCGCGAACCAGCCAGGCGTTGGTCGAAATGCCGTCCTTTGCCGCCTGCTCATCCACCCGTCCTTTGACCGAGGCCGGCAACCGTAGGCTGATCCTGGCCAGCGGCTCATCTTCATCGGATTCGGTTGGCTCCTCTGGCTCCTCGTCCAGAGACTCCTGGTCCGGGCGCAGCACAGTGGGCTCGGCGACGGGACCTGGGACCGTCACCACGAACTCCGGGTCGTTCCCGCTCAGCCGCAGTTCGACCGACGAGGGGGCCAGTTCTGCGCTGATCTCCCCGGCGGCGTCGGATAGCGCCTGAACGAGGGCAAGGCGGGTGGACGACTCAACGGCCGTACCAAGCCGGTGGGCTACTTGCTGAGTCGGCTCGTCAGCCAGAGAGGCCGCGTTCGTCAGTCCGGTGCGAACTGTGTCGATGTACGGAGAGAGATTCATGACGCCATTGTGACATCCTCATGGCGTCAATACAAGATGGGATGACGTCAGCTGGATGAGGAACCTCGGTTGACCGACTCCAGGAGTAGCTGGGCCACATCGAGGACTTCCATGGATGGCGGTGCCGTGCCGTCGGCCTGTTGCGCGGTCAGCCCGTCGGTCAGCATGACCCGGCAGAACGGGCAGCCGGTTGCGATTGCCCCATGCTCGGCGCTGGTGCTGGTCCAGGACAGGGTTTGCACGGCCTCTGCCGTACGGTCGGCGTTGATCCGGGTGCCGATCTTTTCCTCCATCCACATCCGGGCACCGCCAGCACCGCAGCAGAACGACCACTCCCGGTTCCGCGGCATCTCGGCGACGACCGCGCCGGGCAGGGAGTGCAGCAACTCCCGCGGGGCCTCATAGATCTCGTTGTGCCGGCCCAGATAGCAAGGGTCGTGGTAGGTGATGTTGCGACCAGCCGGCGATCCGTTCGGCGGTGGCACCGGAGTGAGCCGTCCGTCGCGAACCAGCCGATTGAGAAGCTGAGTGTGATGTACGACCTCCAGCTGGACTCCGAGCTGCGGGTACTCGTTCTTCAATGCGTTCAGGCAGTGGGCACAGGTGACGATGATCTTCGTCGCCTTTGCCTCCTGCAGCGTCTCGGCGTTCTCCATGGCCAGCTGCTGGAAGACGAACTCGTTGCCGGCTCGCCGTGCCGGGTCTCCGGTACAGGTCTCCCCGTTGCCCAGCACGGCGTACGACACGCCAGCCCGATGCAAGAGCTCGGCGACCGCGCGGGTGGTCTTCTTGGCGCGATCCTCAAAGGCTCCGGCGCAGCCGACCCAGAACAGGTACTCCACTTGGCTGAGGTCCTCGACATCCTCCCCGACCACCGGCACATCGAAGGGCAGTCCGTCTGCCCAGTCCATTCGGCCTCGTGGGCTCATGCTCCATGGATTGCCCTTGCTCTCCAAGCCTTTGAACAGACCATTGAGCTCCCGGGGAAACTCCGAGTCCATCTGCACCGAGAAGCGGCGCAGATCGAGAATGTGATCAACATGCTCGATGTCGACCGGACATTGCTGGACGCAGGCGCCGCAGGTTGTGCAGGACCACAGCACATCTGGGTCGATCACACCTGCCTGGCCGTCAGCCACCGTGATAGGTCCCACCAACGGACGTCGGGCTTCCTCCTGGACGCCAATGGGTAGATCCCCGCGAGCCTCCTCCGCAGCCTGAAGGTACGGCGCCTTTGCGTAGGCGTGCTCGCGCAGCTGCATGATCACCAGCTTGGGCGAGAGTGGCTTGCCGGTGTTCCAGGCCGGACATTGGGACTGGCAGCGGCCGCACTCGGTGCAGGAGGTGAAGTCCAGCAAGCCCTTCCAGGTGAAGTCTTCGATCTTGCCCGCTCCGAGCGGCGCGTCCTCATCAAGATCCTCGATTGCAGTCAAATCGAGTGGCTTGCCCTCGATCATGATCGGCTGCAGCGCGCCCAGCGCAGGTCCGCCGGAGGCCTCGCGCTTGAACCAGATGTTGGGCCAGGCGGTGAAGCGGTGCCAGGCCACTCCCATGGTGGTATTGAGCCCGATCACGATGAACCACGCCATCGAAATGATGATCTTGACCGCTGAGATCACCACGATGGCGGTTTCCAAGATCGGCGCCGGGATGCCGGACGGCAGCACGAACCAGGTCAGCGGAAAGTGCAGCCGGGAGGCCCCATCACCGAGCAGCTGGTACTCCAGCGCCCGGAGCAGGATCACGCAGATGGCGATTCCCAGGATCGTCAGCTCGACATAGACGCCCTGCCAACCGCGAGATCCGAAGAACCGCGATGCCCGCCCCTCAAACCGCGACAGCGCTCGGACCATCATCAGGTACGAGATCGACCCCAGCGCCGCCCAGGCGATCATTTCGCTCGCCGCTTCGTATACCAGCCAGTCGCCGATCACCGGCAGCGTGAAGGTCGGATCGAACAGCTGCCCGTACGCGGTTACCAGGGTGAAGAAGAGCGCACCGAAGGCGACGAAGACGAACCAATGGGCGGCACCAACCGTGTTCCACTGCAACATTCGAGTGTGGCCGAGTGTCTCGATCAGCATCTGCTTCCAACGGCGCCACGGATGATCGCGACGCCCCGGGGTGGCTCGGCCGAGTTTGATGACTCGGACAATTGATCGCACGGCTCGAACGAACACGGCGACGCCGACGATCGACAACGCCAACGCCACGACGATGGCGGTGATTTTCAGGATGTCCATGCTCCCTCGCTCGGTTCTAGCTACCCACTCAATCACTGCCGCCGTCTGCCGAGCCAGGTTACTTGCCAGTAACTAAAATGTGGGCCCTTGTCGCGTGATTGCCCCGTGGCCGGCTGGTCAAGATCGCGCGAGGTATCGGATAGGTGCCACGCCGGACAGCATCCGGGCATTGTCACCCATGCCGGTTAGATTCGGATTTGACCCCGTGCGACGTCGCCCGGGTCGAGACAGCCGCGTGCGCAAGTTGCGGTGAAACACGAGGTAGATGAGCGGGTGGGGATGACGTGATTCAGTTCGAGTCGGTCAGCAAGACATTCCGGGACGGCACGACCGCCGTCACCGACCTCAGTCTGACGGTGCCGTCGCACAATTTCACGGTCATCGTCGGCCCGTCTGGTTGCGGCAAGACCACCACATTGCGGATGGTCAATCGGATGCTCGAGCCGACCAAGGGTCGCATCACCTGGGACGGCACGCCGATGAAATCGTTCCGGAAGACCACATTGCGCCGCCAGATGGGTTACGTGATCCAAAGCGGCGGCCTGTTTCCGCACCGCACGGTGTTGGAGAACATCGGCACAGTGCCAAACCTGCTGCACTGGAATGCCAACAAGATCCGCAAACGGTCGTTCGAGCTGATGGCCAGTGTCGACTTGGACTCCAAGCTGGCTCACCGTTATCCCGCTCAGCTGTCCGGTGGCCAACAGCAGCGCGTCGGAGTGGCTCGGGCGCTGGCTGCGGATCCGCTCGTGCTGCTGATGGACGAGCCGTTCTCTGCTGTGGATCCGGTCGTGCGCACGGAACTGCAGGATTTCTTCCTTGGGCTGCAGCGACAGCTGAGCAAGACGATCATTTTCATCACCCACGACATCGACGAGGCGATTCGGCTCGGCGACCAGGTGGCCATCCTTCGCGTAGGTGGCAGATTGGCACAGGTCGGCACTCCTCAAGAGCTGCTGGACCGGCCGGCCGATGCATTCGTCGAAGGATTCATCGGGCGGGACCGCGGGTACCGCTCGCTGTCCTTCTTGCCGGCCGCTGCCCTACCCCTGGGCAGCGTGCAGGTCGTACGGGATCCGGGGTCGGCCACGGATGCCAATGCGCTTGTCGTCGACGCGGAAGCGCGCCCGCTCGGTTGGGTGGATCCGGGCCGACCGACCGGCGTGCAACCGGTGGGCGCTACCTTCGACCCGGAGACTGACACCCTGCGTACGGCACTCGACGGTGCCCTGACTTCCACAAATGGACTGGCCGTCGCGGTCCATAGGGCAAGCGGTGGCCGCTACGCCGGGGTTGTCGCCGCGCAGGAGATCCTGTCCCGGGCGCAGCAGACCAGGTCGGCACAGGCGGAGTTGATCTCCGTCTCGGGGGAGATCGAGCCGGCCTCACCGGGGGTTGGCACCCAGAACGCTGAGCAGAACAGCGAGGAACCATCAAGCGCTGACCAGGCATCCGGTGACACACCGGGCTATCCGCCCGGGCGTGGTGTGGCAAATGCCGATGAGCACATCCCCGATGAGGCACCCGGCGATGAGCCGGTTGGCGATGCGGCCCCGGGCGACATACCCCACTCGGGGACTGGTAACAACGGACACAGCCATAGGCCGGTCGAAGTCCGCCAGTTGGAGCCCGACCAATTCGATGCGTTGGAGGTTGAGCGATCCGAGGATCGGGAGGCCGAGCCGTCTGAGGCGTCGGTCCGGTGAATTTCGATTGGGAATGGCTCAGCCGCAACCTCGAGATGATCGGCCGGTTGCTGGTTGAGCACATGATCCTGGCCCTGGTCCCCGTGGTCCTGGCCTTCCTTATTTCACTGCCTCTCGGCTATCTGGTTTTCAGGACCGGCAAGGTGTCCAACTCGCTGTTGGCAGTTCTGGGGGTGATCTACTCCATACCGTCCCTGGCGCTGTTCGTCCTGATGCCGCTGCTGCTTGGCACCCAGATCCTCAACCCGATCAACATCGCGGTCGCTCTTGCCATCTACTCGACCGCCTTACTGGTGCGCTCGGTCGTCGACGGCCTACGTTCGGTGTCGCCCGTTGTGAAGCAATCGGCGTCAGCCGTCGGCTATGGCTCGGTTCGACGGCTCTTCGGCGTTGAGCTGCCTCTTGCGATGCCCGTCATCTTTGCCGGACTCCGGGTGGTGACGGTCTCCAACATCGCATTGGTCAGTGTTGCCGCACTGGTCGGTAGTGGGGCGTTGGGCAAGTTGTTTGATCTCGGTTTCGGCAGTGACTTCTACACCCCCATCATCGTGGGGATCGTCCTAACGGTGGTTCTAGCCCTTGCCGCCGACGCCACGATCCTGCTGCTCCAACGAGGAAGCCTTCCCTGGCTCCGGAGGCGGCCAGCATGAATCTCTTCGAATACCTGGGCGACCCCGCGAACTGGACCGGCGAGACCGGAATCGGCTACCTCCTTCTCCAACATCTCGGCTACACGGTGGCCGCCGTCGGCGTCGCTGCGTTGATCGCGATCCCGCTCGGAATCCTGATCGGTCACACCGGCCGAGGCTCGTTCCTGGTGATCGGTTTCAGCAACGCGGCCCGTGCCATCCCGAGCCTCGGCCTCCTGGTACTTGTGGTGCTGCTGCTGGGTACGGGGACCGGTCCCATCATCGGGGTGCTTGCGGTCCTAGCACTGCCGCCGATTCTGACGGCCACCGCCGTCGGGATCCGCGGCGCCGACCGGGAAGCGGTACACGCGGCGCGCGCGCTCGGCATGTCGGGCGGCCAGATCGTCCGCGAAGTTGAATGGCCGCTAGCGCTGCCGCTGGTGATCTCTGGCCTGCGAAGCGCAGCGCTGCAAGTGGTTGCAACCGCCACAATCGCCGCCTACAGCTCCGGCACTGGACTGGGCCGGCTCCTGATCACGGGCAACGCCAATCGTAACTACCCTGAAATGTTCGCGGGCGCGTTTTTGGTTGCGCTGCTGGCTATCGTCTTGGACGTGGTGCTCGGGGCTGTCGCCCGGCTGGTTGCGCGAGCTAGAGGATCGCGCAGCGAGACGATGGGCGCCGCGTTAGCAGTCCCCGCGTAGCTGGCAGAGGGCCCGCAGCGCCGGCGCCGAGATGGAGCTCAGATGAAGATCAAGAAATCGCTGATCGGTGCCTGCCTGAGCATCGTCGCCCTACTGTTGGGGGCCTGCGGTGGCACCAACGACCCGCTCGGCGAGGCATCACCCCAGCAAAACGGTTCGCGAACGGCGGGTGTCGGCGAGATCGTCGTGGGGTCGGCCGACTTCACCGAATCCAATATTTTGGCCGAGATCTACGCACAAGCCCTCCGAGCCAAGGGCGTGCAGACCTCGACCAAATTGGGTATCGGGTCTCGAGAGATCTACATCAAGGCTCTTCAAGACCAATCGATATCGATGGTGCCTGAGTACACCGGCAACCTGCTGGAATACTTCGACGCCAACGCCACAGCTACCACGGCCGAGGAAGTCGAGGCGGCCCTGCCGCGGGCGCTACCCAGTGAGCTCAAGGTCCTCAGGTCCTCAGCCGCGGCCAATCAAGACGTGTACGTCGTCACTCGGCAGTACTCCGAGCAGAACGGCATCACATCCTTGGCTGACCTCAAGAAGATCGCCAGCGGAGCCACGCTGGGTGGACCGCCGGAACTGGGGACGCGCGCCTACGGGCCCGCCGGGCTGGAGGAAATCTACGGCGCAAAATTCAGGGCGTTCAAGCCGTACGCCAAGTACCCACCCAAGATCAGCGACCTCGACTCCAACAAGATTCAAGTGGCCACCTTCTTCACCACTGACAGCGTCCTGGCGGAGAAGGACTACGTCCAGCTCGAGGATCCGCAATCCATGATCCTGCCGCAGAACGTGGTTCCGCTGGTGCGATCGGAGCTGGCCGAGAACGAGACCGTCGTTTCTGCACTGGATGCCGTCCAAGCCGCACTCACCACTGAAGATCTGATGGCGCTGAACGGAAAGGTCGACAACGAGCACCAAGGCCCCGACCAGGTCGCCGAAGAGTGGCTGAAGAGCAAGAGCCTCGCCTGACGAGGTGATCAGATGTCCGCGTCGGCCGGGCGCTGCTTGCTGTCGCGTTCGTCTCGGTCGGCCCAATCGAGGAGCTGATCAAGCGGGTAGGGATGATCATCGATGTCGCCGTGCAGATCACCGATCTCGGCGAAGCGGGCCGGCATCGTGGCAATGGTGAAGTCGACGGGTTCCGCCTCGGCGATTTCGGCCCAGCGCAGGGGCGCGGAGACAATCCCGGCCGGAGTTCCGCGTACCGAGTAAGCGCTGGCGATGGTGTGGTCTCTGGCGTTCTGGTTGTAGTCGACGAAGACCGAGCCGGGATCGCGATCCTTGCGCCACCAGGTGAGGTCCACCATGCCATCGCTGCGTCGCTCGACTTCCCTGGCGAAGGCCCAGGCGGCTCTCCGTACGTCGGCGAATCCATGTTCAGGCGGAATACGTACGTAAATATGGAGGCCCTTGCCGCCTGAGGTCTTCGGGTAACCGACCGCGCCGAGTTCGTTCAGAACCTCTTGCGCGATGACAGCAACTTGGCGGACATCGTCATAGGTCGCGAGCGGCATCGGGTCGATGTCGATCCGCCACTCGTCAGGCGATTCGGTGTCGTCGCGCCGCGAGTTCCAAGGGTGGAATTCGACTGTGGACATTTGAACCGCCCAGATCACATCAGCGGGGTGATTCACACAAAGTTCGTCAGCGTCGCGGTTGAAGCGCGGAAAGTGCACCCGTACTGTCTCGATCCATGGCGGCGCGCCCGCTGGAAGACGCTTCTGGTGGACCTTCTGACCATCGACACCGTCCGGGAAGCGATGCAACATGCACGGCCGGTGATACAGCGCGTTGACTATCCCATCGGCGACCGAGAGGTAGTAACGAGCAAGATCAAGCTTGGTTTCGCCGCGTTCGGAGAAGTAGATCCGGTCCGGATTGCTGATCTTGACGACTCGGTCGCCGACCTCCAACTCGACGCGTTCGGCCGCCATGGCCAGAGACTACCGGGCGTCTAGCCGTCGCCTTCGTTCATCGTGAACGGCCCCCACACCGACTTTGAGCCCCCTGCGTCCACTTTGAGCCCGATATACCGGGCTCAAAGTGTGCCCGCGGGGCTCAAAGTCGGTGTAGGGGTGGTGGCGGCTATCCGGTCGGCGGGTAAGGAGCGACCATGTTCGGGCCTGGACCGGAGTGGCTTGCCTCGGCCACGACCGGCAGCTTCACGACGAACTGCGTGTACCCAGGTCGGCTGTCGACGCTGACCCGGCCCTGGTGGGCCTCCACGACTGCGGCGACGATAGCGAGGCCGAGCCCCGTGCTGCCGCCTCCTTCTGCATCACCGGAATTCCGCGCGCGGCTGGTGTCGGCTCGAGTGAAGCGCTCGAAGATCTGGTTCCGCACGTCATCCGGGATGCCGGGGCCGTTGTCGGTGACGGTCAGCACGGCCTGACCGTCACGCAGTGTCAGGCCGGTTTCTACTCGGGTGCCGCGGGGAGTATGAGTCCTGGCGTTGGCCAGCAGATTGGCAACGACCTGATGCAGACGGTGTCGATCTCCGAGTGCGGACACCGGTTCTTCAGGCAGCGCCAAGGTCCAGGTGTGGTCCGGGCCCGCTACGCGGGCGTCACTCACCGCGTTGATCACGACCTCGGTGAGGTCGACCGGTTTGATGTCGAGATCGGGGCCGGAGTCCAGCCGGGCAAGCAACAACAGATCCTCGACCAGATGCGACATCCGCTCCGATTCCGATTCAACGCGCGACATGGCGTACGCGGCGTCGTCGGGCAGATCGTCCCGTCCACGGCGGGTCAGCTCTGCGTAGCCACGGATCGCTGCGAGGGGATTGCGCAGCTCGTGGGAGGCATCGGCGACGAACTGGCGGACCTTCGTTTCCGATGCCTGCCTGGCGGCGAGCGCCTCCTCGACGTTGTTGAGCATATGGTTGAGGGCTTGACCGACCCGGCCAACCTCGGAGGTTGGATCGGCGTCCTCAGGCGGGACCCGTACGGCGAGTGCGACTTCACCACGATCCAGTGGCAGCTGTGATACCTGCTGAGCAGTAGCGGCAAGTCGGTTGAGCGGCCGAAGGCTGCGAGCTACCACGGCTCGGGCGGCGAGCAGCGCACCAAGCAGAGCCAGCAAGGCAATGGCGATCTCCCAGCCGATCAGCTCGATCAAGAACTCATCGACGTCCTTGAGCGGCAGTCCGATCACCACTGTGCCGTAGTCCCGGGACTCCGACATCAGGCGATAGTGACCGAGGCCGGCCGCAAGGTTGAGAGAAACTTTGTCTCCGCCGACTGGCACGGAGTTCAGCTGTCGAATGAGGGTGTTCCACTCCTCGTTCGACACTCTTATGGTCGCGCCGGTGTTCTGCAGCACGCCGACCCGGGGCAGCTCCCCACTCTCAAACTCCGCTACCAGCGTGCCGATCTGCTGGCCGGGCACCCGGACACCGCCGGGCGGCGGCCCGCGATCGGGTTCCCCGTAACCGCCGTCTCCGGAACGGAACTGCTGCTGCCGTGCCAGCGCAGCGTCTAGCTGCCGGTCCAGCTGGTCAAGCAGCAACTGCCGCGTCGCCAGTGTCGTGAGCAGCCCCAGCAGGACGGCGGTAGCCGAAACCAGCGCGACAACGCGCACCAGCAGTTTTCGGCCCAGCGTCCCTCGACCGAATGATGGGAGCGGAGCGCTAGGCGCTAAAGGCGTGGCCGCCGGGACGGAAAGGGCCATCAAACCGCCGGGCGGAGAACGTAGCCGGCGCCGCGCATGGTGTGGATCATCGGCGGGCGATCGGCGTCGATCTTCTTGCGGAGATAGGAAATGTAGAGCTCCACGACGTTGGCCTGGCCGCCGAAGTCGTAATTCCAAACTCGATCCAGGATCTGTGCCTTGCTGAGCACCCGGCGGGGATTGCGCATCAGGTAGCGCAGCAGCTCGAACTCGGTAGCGGTCAGCTGGATCTCATCGCCGCCGCGCCGCACCTCGTGGCTGTCCTCATCCAGCGTGAGGTCGCCGACGACCAGCGTCGAGTCGCTCTTGGTCAGAGCAGCGCCGCTGCGGCGCAGCAAGGCGCGCAGCCGGGCAATCACCTCCTCCAAGCTGAAGGGCTTCGTCACGTAGTCATCACCGCCTGCGGTGAGACCGCCAATCCGATCCTCGACCGAGTCCTTGGCCGTCAGGAAAATCACCGGGACGTTCGGGTCCTCGGCGCGGATCCGGCGCATCACTTCCAGTCCGTCGAAGTCCGGCAACATCATGTCCAGAACGATGGCGTCCGGCCGAACCTCACGGGCCGCCTTCACTGCGGCGCTGCCCGATCCGGCGGTCGTGACCTGCCAGCCCTCATAGCGCATGGCCAAGGAGAGCAGCTCAGTGAGGCTGGACTCGTCATCCACGGCAAGGATCCGGATCGGAGTTCCATCGGGCCGGGTGAGCGGTGGGGTGGCGGTGTCGGTACGAAGCATGCATCTAGCCTCACACGGTTCACCCAAGGAACGCTGTGCGATTTCTGTGAACAGCCTGTGAGGGTCAAGGAAGGTCGTCGTCCTTTTCACCCTCAACGTTCGTGCGTCGGAACAGACGATCCACGGAAATCCTGCCGGCGCCGAACACCATGAGGAGCATGGCGATCAGACCCAGGGCGAGGTTGTACTCATAACCACCGGCGTACGTGCCGTCACTCTTGAGCAGGTCCGGACCCTTGTACCAGTTGGTGTAGGCAATGATCAGGATTTGCTCGACAAGTACGGCCAGCGCGGCGAGTGGAGTCAGTGCGCCGACGGCGAGAAAAAGGCCGCCGACGATTTCCACCGTGATTGCTCCCCAGGCCGTCGTGGCGGGATAGGGAATCCCGAACTGGCTCAGATAGTCGATCTGCTTCTGTACGCCTTGGCCGGGGCCCTGCCACCTGATCCATCCGTGCAAGATCAAGATGGCAGCCAGCCCAAGTCGAGCGATCAACAGTGCCAGATCTCGGAGGACCTGGAGGGTCGTCGACATGAGCGGTTCTCCTGAACGAATCGAGGCTCACTAAACGCTATGCAGAGCCGTTCTGTTATCGATCACACCACGCCAAACCTGGCTGATCTAGCGCCGTCGAGGTGACCGGACCGTCATCATGAGGCGGTTTCGTACGTACGGGTCGAGACTGGCGATATCAGCGGGGGTGAGCCGGCCGGCAAGTTCGGCGACGGTTCGCCACTGGGCGAGGGCGGCCCGGCAGCCTCGGCAGTCACGGAGATGTTCGTCGACCTGTGTCCGCGCCTGGTCAGGAAGTGCTCCGTCCAGATACGCGGTGAGCAGCTCGACCACCTCCAGGCAGCGCAACTCGTCGACTGGATGATCGTCGGTCATGTTGTTTGCCCATCCAAGAAACGCTCCAGGCGGGCGCGAACGGTTCCGCGAGCCTGCTGCAGCAGGTCCAGCTCTTCGTCACCGCTGATATGCAGGGTTTGCTGAACCTCCTTCGGTGGTCGTCCCTGGACGTCCCGCATCACGATGACCTGCCGCAGTTGGGGTGGCATTGCCCTGATTGCTGCTTTTACCTCAGCAAGAGCGTCGTCTCCATCAACGCTAATCCCAATGCCCTGCCAGACCGCGGGCGGGCTCGACCAATGTCCTGGCCAGTCAGGGTGGTCGGCAGGATAGAACCGATCCGCCTCAAAGGTCGGCTCGATTGCCTTTTGCGCCGCCCCGGGCGCCGCTTCAGCCGGCGCAACCGCCTCACCAGGAAGCACAGTGACCATCAAGATTCCGGCAACCGCAGCGATCGCCACGAGTAGCCAGCCGGCGCTCCAGATGCCCGCCCGATCACTGACGAATCCAACGACGAGCGCGAACGGAACGAAGGCCAACCAGGACAGCGTCCCTACCCCGGAGGCGACGCCCGCGCGAACCGACGAGGCAACGGCGTCGTGCAGCCGCCTGGTCGCGGGAATGCTGACCGCCACAACTACCAGCGTCAGCATCACCTGTGCGGCGATCAGCAGCGCCACCGAACGGCTGATGGCGAGCACAACGCACGACCCGACTCCGATGATGGCCAGCAGTACTGCGGCCCACCGCCGGGTCAGCCGGGGCTGCGACCCGAGCAGCCCACCGGCTCCCAAAGCGGCAGTCAAACCGGCCCAGTGTGGGCCATACAGGAAGGCCGGTACCGATAGGGCGACCAGCCACAGAGGACCGAACTCGAGCATTCCCTGCATCAGAAGTGCGGCCACGACGATTAACGCCACGGCATGGCGGAGGCGGCCCGGCTGTAGCAGTGTGCGGTATGTCGCTGACAGTTGCTCGCGAAGCGGTTCGGACTCCTCGGCCTTGTGGAGTTGGGGCTCCCGAAAGATCAGCAGCACCAGGCAACAGCCGATCAACGCCGGGATGGTCAGGAAGTACGTGGCGCGCAATGGTGCGATCTCCGCTATCGCTGCGCCCGCCAATGCGCCTGCGACCAGCGCGGCACTTTCGGCGAGGCGTACCCGCCCGATGGTCCGTTCGAAGACCTCACTTCCGCCGGTTTCCTCCAGGACCGTGTCGTAGACAACTGAGTCGAAGGTGCCGGACTGCATGGCAAAGAAGATTCCGAGAAACAACGCCGACACCATGTAGGTAGCGACGTTCTGGCTCAATCCGCCGATGGCTACGCTGACAATGGCAGCGATCGAGGCAAGGATCAGGACGCCGCGGCGGCTCCAACGATCCGCGAGCACGCCGGAGGGCAGCTCGAATATCGGCACCGCGACGGCGTAGATGGCCGCCATCACTCCGATGCTGGCCGCATCGAAACCAATGCTGGTCATGAACAGCTTCTCGATCGGCACCCAGAGCGCCAGGTTCTGCAGGAAAGCAGCGGCATAAAGCGGTGTCAGGCGCCGCCGAAGATCACGCTGCGTCCGTTGCAGCACGACCAGTCCTCCAATGTCAGTGGGCCACGATTCGACCAACGTAACGGAATGGCCGTTAGCGTGCTCTCCGTCGCGTGGAAGCCTGCAGGGCTCAGGCGCGCTCGCGATTCCTAAGCCACCGCTGGTATTCCAACAAGACAGACTGACTGCCTTGAGCCTGCTCGGGGAATGAAGAGGGCGCCCCGCGGAGGAGGAGGATCGTGGGCATGTCCGGTCCAAACCTCGGCGCCATCTTCGACGAGGATGCCAGCCTTTACGACAAAGCGCGCCCCAGTTATCCCGAGTCGCTGATGAACGATCTTGCCGAGCTTGCCGGGCTCGGACCGGGTGCCCGAGTAGCAGAGGTCGGGCCCGGCACGGGTCAGGCAACGCTCGCACTGGCCGCAACCGGTGCGCACGTGGTTGCGGTCGAGTTCGGCCCAGCGCTCGCCGCCCGGTTGCGGCGCAAGGTGGCCGGGCTTGGAGTTGAGGTGGTGGTCAGTGCGTTCGAGGACTGGCAGCCGCCGGCCGAGCAGTTCGACACGGTGGCAGCCTTCACTGCTTGGCATTGGCTGAGCCCCCAGGTCCGGGCCGCCAAGACTTACACCGCGCTGCGTCCCGGTGGAACGCTGGCCACGGTTACCACGATGCATGTCCTTGGCGGCACCGAGCGGTTCTTCGCTGAGGTCCAGGACTGCTATGTGCGCTGGGACCCGGATACCCCTGTTGCCCTGCAGCTGTCACCCGCCTCCGAGGTTCGGCAAGAGAGGGATGAGATCGACGAATCGGACTTGTTCGAGCCTGCGGTGCGCCGGCGCTATCACCAAGACATCACCTATACGACCGACGCCTACCTGGAGGTGCTTCGCACCTACTCCGGTCACCGCGCCTTGCCGGCCGACCTGCGTACCGGTCTCCTTGCCTGCATCGGTCAGCTGATCGAGACCCGCCACAACGGCTCGATTACGAAGCGCTACCTCTACGAACTTCGGGTCGCCAAGCGGCGCCTGCTCAGTCAAAGCGCTGCCGGTAGCTGACGTAGGCAAGGATCGAGCAGTGGCGATCTTGATCCTGCTGGTGGGTCTTCCGGGAGCCGGTAAGACCACCTTGGCGCGGCGGTTGGCGAGTGAGTACAGCGGACTCCGGCTAACTCCGGACGAGTGGATGATTCCGCTGTTCGGTGACTCCGACGCCAATGGCAAACGTGATGTGCTTGAGGGACGGATGATCACCCTGGCGCTGCAGCTGCTGCGGTTGGAGACGAACGTGGTGCTCGACTTTGGCTGCTGGTCTCGGGACGAACGGTCATGCCTGCGCTGGCTAGCCGAGAATGAAGGAGCATCGTTTCGCTTGGTCTATCTGCCCGTCGAACGCAACAGGCAATTGGAGCGGATCAAGGATCGGTGGGCGAACGCGCCCGACTCAACGTTCTCGGTGACTGCAGCGGATCTCGACCGCTGGCGCGCGATGTTTGAGGTTCCGGAAGCGAACGAGTTCGAAGGATTGGTCGCCGCTACGCCACCGCCGCGGAGGACCAGCTGGCCGGAATGGGCCCAAGGTCGTTGGCCTTCGTTCTCGATCGACTGAGCAGATCTAACTGGAATGAGAGCAACTCATGATCAACTTCAATGGCCGAACCGTTTTGGTGACCGGCGCGAGTGGCGGGATTGGCGGCGCCACGGTGCGCCATCTGGTCAGCGCCGGTGCCGACGTGATCGCCAGTGGACGGT
>Ga0126314_10000243_pt1 | contig 27578 bp, 26 predicted proteins | sample Plot105B_FD_92535 | JGI IMG/M metagenome (GOLD analysis project Ga0126314, IMG submission 92535) | Serpentine soil microbial communities from UC McLaughlin Reserve, CA, USA - Plot105B | ecosystem: Environmental > Terrestrial > Soil > Grasslands | place: USA: UC McLaughlin Reserve, Lake County... | reverse complement strand
TTTTCTCTGGGTTACGGTTATTGGAAGACTAGGGAAGTAGAGGATGTAAGTGATTAAGCCCAACATATTTCAGTACTTCATCAACGCCTTTCCATCATAACTAGCTACTGTCTCTATTGATGTCTCTATTGAAACATCAACTTCTGGCCTAGCCTTGTTATCTGATATCATTAGTGAGATACAGAACTTTGTAATGGATATTAGTATCCTATCCCTCATTTAGCTAGATAGGTAGACATGTGCGGTCAAACGATAAGATCATCAGCAGCAGCAGCAGCAGAAAATCATCGTCCTCGTCATAGACGGGGTAAGCCGCCAGAAGAATTTGTTATTAACAATTTTGCTCTAGACGGAAAGATTAAGGAAGCTATGACCGACTTGTCTGCTTCTGTACAATGGTCATTAATGGAGTTCTCCGATGAGGACAAAGAGCTCATAGCTGATTTTATTTTGCATTGGCCTGACTACGGCAACGGTAGACCAATGCCGCCTAATACCAAGAAAGGCTACGTCAACGCTCTACACCTTTTGTCAGAATATGTGATACAAAAGAGAAACGGTGGTAAATACAAGGCTCTGCGCGAATTCACATCGGATGATTTCTTTGCAAGGGAAGAGCCAAAAGGGTATCTGCAAAGTCTCAAGCCTGAGCGTGCATTAAATCAGGAGGGGCAAACCAAAAAGTGGATGAACACCTACAATACGCGTGGCAGTAAGTATCTTGCTTTTTGGAGATGGTGGACAAACATGGGCGTGGTGCCTAAAGAAGAGTGGCGCACGCCTCCACAGCTCAAGGGCTACAGAGCCGTAACGCCACCAAAGACAAATGTCAGAAGAGAGGACCATTGGACAGAAGAAGAGCATAGAGTCTTTTTTCAATACTGTGATGATTTGCGCATCAAGTGTTTCCATGCCATACACCGCGATGTAGGCGGGCGACCTGGTGACCTTTTACAAATGAAACTTGACGACATCAAGCCCGAGCCGAATAAAAAGTCATGTCGCTTTTGGATAGGTGAAAAGGGCAAGACTGAATACAGCTACCATGAAGTAACAGTTACAGAGGCAATCCCGTTTTTCAACGAGTGGGCACATGTGCATCCGCGGCATGATTGGCCTGTGGAGAGTCACAAAAAAGTATATCTTTTCCCAAGATTGGATAACAAAGGGAAATATCACAATGAGCCAATAAAACCAGATCGTATGCGCCAGTGCTACGTAGAAATCATAAAAAAGAAACTTCCAAGGCGGCTTGATGATCCAAATATATCTGCAAGAGACAAGACCGCGCTGCGTAGTCTCATCTACGAAAGAAAGCACAACCCCTACCTCAGAAGACACGAATGGAGCACAAAAATGGCCTTTCTTCCTCCGAAGGTGCACAACAGGCTTATGGGTCTCTCTCAAAATAGTGACAAGTGGAAAGTCTACCAGCAGATTCGAGATGAGGACGCTGTCATAGAGCTAGAGATTGCAAGGGGTGTTCGAACCCGTGAGGACACAGTTTCTGCCACCCAACTAGAACTGCAGCCAAAGTCATGCTGGTTTTGTGGAGAGCTAAACAAGCACGCCGCAAAGTTCTGTTTGAAATGTAGCCACGCTCTCAATCAGGAGGGCGCTATCGAACAAATGCAAAAGGAAGCAGAAGCACAAAAAGACACAGAGGATATGAAAAAGCGGATTGAAGAATTAACAAGAACTCAGCAAATTATCTTGAAAAACCTAGGGGATATGGCTAAAACTGAAGAGTGGTACATGGATGATCCGATTGTAACTTTTGAGAATACACTTAGACGAATGCTTGGTAAACGAGATAAACATGGAAATTATAAGCATAATCTACCAGAAATAGAAGCAGCAATTGCGAGGATAAAAGAGGGAGACAAGCATATAGAAGAAGAAATGTTTAGTGCAGAACCTCCTTGGCACAAAAAGGATAGAAACGATTAGACAGCAGTTAATAGAAGAGCAAAAGCAAGAGCAGAGAATGAAGCTAGAGAGAAGGAGCATCAATGAAGGCATCACGAACAATAATAATGATAATAAAACTTAACAACAATAGTTGTGTTCCGTAGTGAGTAGAAACATCATTCTGACTAGTGCGGTCCGCGCTAATAGCAAGGGCCTGCTGAGACCAAAGTTATGTCCAAACTGTTCAGAGACTAACAAGCCAGAGAGCAAATTCTGTACCAAGTGCAAGTTTGTTCTATCGTTTGATGCTTACAACAAAACATTACAAGACGCCGAGTATGTCAGAGAGCAGGTTAAAGGATTCATAGAACAAGTTAAAGGTCTGCGAGAATCACACGACTATCTGAAAACTAAAGTCTCTAGAATGATAGAGCTTTGGAATTTATCACAGCAAAACTTTGAAGAGTTTGACCGCAGTACTAGTAGCAAAAAACAATAAATAAGATAAATCGTATAGATTATTAGTTAGACATCAGGCCGTTTGGCCAGTCCCTAGAGTCCTCGACACAGCAGCTTTGTTTGTCTTGTGTCCTGAAAGAGCGTGGACCTCTATTCCCCTGAGTGGGGTCCCACGCTTCTTATCAGGTCGTTGTTTTTAATATCCCATAGGTGGACTTCCTTTATAGCGCCTCCCCGCTCCTTTCCTTCCCCGTCCTGGTTTTCTTGCGCTGTCTGTCTGCATTTGAAGAGCATGGAAGATCATATTAGACTTAAAGATCCTGATAAGCATAAAGCAAAACTATTAGAGCAATTAGATAAGGTAGATAAAAAAGACAAGGAATTAAATGATTAAAAGATGAAATACAAGAGCAAAATTATAATTATATTAATAAAATGAATGCCATGTAAAACGCATAGATCGGGAATCGATCGGTGCTACCGATGAAAGCTTGTTAACTCCATTGACCATTGTTATTTGTAGATTTGCATCTGCTTGATATGAAATCCTCCTTCCATTAGATCCTGCGGGAGATGCATTAGCACTATAGATCGTAGCAGTATTATAATTTGCTAAATCTGCAGGAAAGTTCCGAAAAAATAGAGGGGCTTCCATAATCCAATCAGCTTCTGTACCACTTACATTAGTGTTACCTCTTGGTGTAGTCGGAACTGTTATTTGACCAGTTGTGACATTGAAAATATAAAAAACACCATTAGGACCATTTAGATCAGGGAGGGTTTTCACATCACCCATCCAAACACCAACATACATTTCATCGCCAGGGTTAACAGCAAAATTTGCAACTATATTCATAAATTGTTCAGTTGGAAGAAATTCTGTCCATGCAAAAAATTTAGTAAAAGAAAATACTGTACCTGGAGCAGAAGGGTCAGAAGGGTTCCCGATTTTAACTAATTTGCCATCTTGTCCAGTTCCTGCCTGGACCAAATCATCATGGCCCCATCCATCCAATCCGACCCATAATATAGAATGAGTTTGGTTGTTTAATTCCCCCGTAACACTTGGAACATTCCATGCTCCTTCTACCAAGGCATATTTTTGGAATTTACTACTACTGCGCAATACATAGCCACTCCAAAATCTATGGGAGTCATGGAACTGATCACTTGCTGCACTTGCTGTTACATCCTCATTTGTTACTAGATGAGGCTCAATAATGGTTAATGGTTTTGAAAATATTTTTATCCATGCTTTAAAAGCCTCGGGTGATTCCTTTGGATTAGGTCGTGGCGCGTACCCTCTTTCTAACAATTCTTTATCAGTCAAGTTTTCAGCTTCGCTATCTGTAAGAGCAGGTAGAATAGTAGCATCATTTTGGCTTTGGTTCTGTTTTTTTAACTCGTCATTGTTAGGAAATGGCATCTCTTTGGTAGATTTGAAACTTGAACGAAGATCTATTGGAATTCGTAACGCTTTTTTTTCAGTATTACAATGTAATATTACCTTAGCAATAAACTCTGACTCGGATTCTGGATGTATATGAAAACTAACAAAGCCATTTTGATCAGCATAAAGCTTAAGAATATGATCAGAAGTCGAGTCATTTTCTCTATAAAGATAACATACTGCATCAGGTATGGTCTTTACCATAATAAGAGTTTCTTGACGTGGGGAAATAGTATACTTTATAGGATCTACAGTTTCGATTTCGGAGATGCTTTCTTCGTTTTTATCAGCGGGCACGTGTTTCCATTTGTTGTTATAGTTAATATAGTTCTCCTTATTTTTCTATAGTCCTAGGTTTGAGAAATATCCTGCCATAAATCCATCTAAATATATCTGCAGTTAAGGTCAAGTATATTAGATATCCTACAAGTATACCACAGATTGCCATCATTATAATTCCAATGATTATCATTGTCCCACCTGTTGCTAGGTGCTCAAATACCCCCAGATTGATAGCGCTGGACCTGCGATAAACAGTATCAGACCCAGTATGATAAGAAAAACATAGGCACCGTCTGCTGATGATGTCATTATTTCCATTGTTCCTCCGCATATAGTGCATGCGATGCGCTTGCTTCAGCGTAACCAGCCCTGAATCCCTCCGAGAACCCTTGATCATAGCCCTTCCCCCACGAGTCTTCAGTTCCTGCTCTGTATCCGTCTTGAAACCCTTGATCGTATTCTAATTCCTGGCTCATTGCGATATCACCAAGTCTTCAACAAATTGGTATTCCAGTCGGTCGTAACATTCGATGCAGATCCATTTTTCTTCAATCACGCCATCTGCAAACCGTTCATGGCAGAATTCACAGATTTCGTTCATTTCCCACTTTTCCTCCCTTCAATTCTGGCTGTGTTATTCATCCAGTCGATCCGGCCTACCTTCCACAATTTAGCTGTCAGTGGATCATTGAGCCACTTCACCATTTCCTCAAAGCTTCCAAAGGTTTGCGTGGCATACGGGTGGTAAACGCTGTCTTGACCAGCTAATACTTGTAAGTCGTTCTCCTGCTAGATGGGATGCGTTTGTTAAATCAATTCAAGAGGGTATAGCAGCAGAAAAGGAGAAGAAATCTAAATAATAATGGCAGTCATGTGTTCCGCTTGCTTTGAGCGCGAGGCTGAAGTATTTGGCTGGGAAGAGTTCTACAATACTTATGGTAAACCGTTGTTTGAAGAAAAGTACTATGCCAGTGCATTCTGTAATAAGTGTGCCGACGAAATAGCAGCTGCTGCAAGTTCACCTGAGTGGAAGGAAATAATACGGATAGCTATGGACACTAAATTCAGGGACGACAACAAATAACTCGATTATTCGTCTGCTCTTGTCGTTACTCTTCCATATACTAACACAGGGCTATTTGTTGGATTGTAAGGATATACCATTCGTCTATTACAAGTGAAGCGACTTGCTCAAGCAGCAACAACAGCAGCATTCGAAATATGTGCTTACTAATTACTAGCAATACAATTATATGCTTATATATACACAATTAACAAAAAAGAAGAAAACAGTAGCAAATAATATACATTTGCAGTCCGGTATAATTAGATCTCGCTTTATATATAGATTAAAATACGATTTTTAGAAGTAATAATTAGTTTCTAGCAATCCTAAACAATAGGATAGACAATTACCGAATTTAGAGAGATCATGCCAAAACAAACCATGTTTGGAGTTTCAGCAGCAAAATATCTGCTAAAAGAGAAACGTTTCCTATTGATGACAGCAACTACAATTTTTGCGGTTTTTACACTATTTACTGCTCCGTTATCTTCTACGATCACATTTACACTAGGAAGCTTCACAGAAGTTGCTGCTGTTGGTGGTGTCAGTAATGAACCATACTACTTCATACGACAAGCGTCAGCGCAAGAGAGGGAAAGAACGGATGTAGAACCTGCTGGTGAAGTTGACGAGCCACCACAGGTTGAAGAGCCGCCACCATCATCACCACCTAGGACATGTGACCTAACCACAGAAGTATGTCCAGTATTATCAGAAGACGAAGGGGGAACAGGAGGATCCGGTACTACACTGCCACCAGTAAATGCGACGGCATTACCACCAGAATGTACGGGAACTCTTGCAGGTACATTTTGTCCTCCTCCCGCAGGGGAGAATGTGACAGCGGTGCCGCAAACAAACCAAACAACCGAAGCAAATGCTTTTGGACAAACAGAGCCGGCTGCCATCATCTGTGGCAGAGTATTTAATGATAGAAATCAAAATGGAAACCAAGACGGGGGCGAGCCAGGTATTGAAGGCTTTACTGTTAGACTAGGTCCAGCATCAGACGGAGCAAATATTATTGGCGATAGCTTCAAAACTGATAAATTTGGCAACTATTGCGTAGGTGGTACTAGAACCCATACAGGGGGTATGGATGTAAGCTTTATAGTCACTGTTGTGCCTCCAGTTCCTCCAGTAGTACCTGGAGGGAACGCACCTGACGAAGGTACTTCCGCATCCACAGAAGGAGAGCCACTATCATACACACCCAGTACCGGTTTCAGCCCAACTGTAACTTTCAAAGAGAGTGATGGGTTTATACGAGAAGTTAACTTTGGCTTCGGAGTGGTACAGCAGGCTGCTGTGAGCCCCCGCGCTGATTGACAAGAACGAGAGCAATGGTATCAAGATGACTTTGAAATTAAAAAAGTGTCAGCAAATGATGATGCTAAACCAGAAACGTTTCCTGTTGATGGCAGCAGCTGGACTTTTTCTTATCTCTAACTTGTTTACCAGTTCGTTCTTTCCTATGATCGTAATAACAACACCATCATCTACCACCTCTGTAAATCTTGGTGTAGATGATGACTCATATTATTCCGTACAACAAGCTTCAGCGCAAGAGGAAAGCACGCCAACCAACCAAACAGGGCTAGCAAATGATACACAACAGCTAGGAGAAATTCCAGAATCGGGTGTCTGTGAAAAACTTCCGGGGGGAGGCGTATTTTGTCCCGATGATGAGGAGAAGCCAAAGTGTGGAGAAGACGAATTTTTGGATGTAACAAATGAATGTAAACTAATTGATGAAAGAGATGGATCAAAATTCTTTGATATTTTAGTTGTGGGTGATTCTATCATGTGGGGTCAGGGTCTTATAAATGCAGACAAATATTTTTCTCAAATTCCAAATGAAATTAGAGCTTATATCAAAGACAACACAGGTAAAGATATTCCTGTTAGAATACAGTCTGTTCCAGCTCATTCTGGTGCGGAAATTGGTGTAAAGAATCAGAAACCCGTGAGAAACTTTGATGGTGAAATACCCTCACCAACTCCAACCATAATCAAACAGGTTGAAAATTTTAATCCTACTCCTCCAACTGGAAGATTGATTGATCTTGTAGTGGTTGATGGATGCATAAATGATGTAGATATATTAAATATTCTTCATCCTGAGTCCATATATATTCCTCTTCCTCCTCGTAAGGGCAACATAGGAATTCCTCCTCCTCCTCCTAAGCTCACGGGCGAAGAAAAGTTGCTAACAAGCATCAATACAAACTGTAATACTAACATGCAAACACTTTTGAATACAATTAAAACTAAATTTGCAGACAACCCAGAGCTCAGAATAATTGTAACTGGATACTATAAAGTAATTAGTATGAATACAGTCATAAGGGATATACCTGAAGTCATAAAAGAAGCATTAAAAATTACGGACAATGATTTGGGCACATTGGCACATAATTTTGATTTGTTTTTTGGTGCATCAAATGATGCACTTCAAACCGCTATAAATGAAGCAAAAAAAGATTATCAAGGCCAAATCGTCCTTGCAATTCCAGACTTTAAAGATGAAAATGCACTTTTTGCAAAGGACCCCTTTGTATGGGGAGTAAGTGAAAAGACGATAGAAGTATGCGTTCCTATACCGTGGTGGATGTGGGTTGCAGGCATTCTGACCGGGGGTGCTGCTGCGGCTGCGGGTCTCTACGTGGTGGGAAAGACTGCTTGTTTATCCAAGTCCGTCCCCGATCCAGTTGATGATGTCAAAGACTCTCGAAGGGCGTCATGTGATCGGGCGCTTGGTGGTCCAATTTCTAATAATGACTATTTTTATTCAAAATCCACTTTCCCGGGTTTCCGTAAGGACGCCGAGCGTGCACACCTTAATGATAAAATCGACAATTTGTATAAATGCTATATCGCATCTTTTGCTCATCCTAACATAGCTGGAGCACAAGCATATGCACAAGCTATCAAATCGCTTCTGCCAGATGTTGGTCTTCCTACCTGGATCGCCTTACCCCCAGCACCAATTACAGTTCCACCACCAATTCCAACACCAGAACCAGAACCAACACCAGAACCAGAACCAACACCAGAACCAGAACCAACACCAGAACCAGAGATATTGCCGCAGTGATAGATAATAGAATGGTCGAGAAAAGAATCTCCCGGTGGGATTTCTTCAAGATTTCTGAATCTCTTATATCTCGTTTTTTCTTTGGAGATCAGGAATGGAGATATTGTGCCACATCCTGTTCATGGTTTCATATTAAGGCAGTCGAGAATGCCATACCTTGGTGTCCCAACAATTGTGCCCGGAAGCTACGATCTCGACCTAGAAATAATACATCACAGCACAAACCAATGGTTGTGCTTGGATATTACAACAGACTTATGAGGCGATATTAGTACAGCTGTTACCCGTAAGATGGAGAATAGTACGCGCGTACCAGTAAGCACGAATTTGTAGCAGATAGCGCCAAAAGGTTATAGCTTGCTTTTGCTAATACTATGTCCTACTCTGGCCCACTATGGCACACTCATCATCAGCTTCCTCCAACAATAATAATAACTCCATCATGAGTAACAGCAGCACTAGCACCAGCAGAAAAGGTAAGCGCCTCTTTATACCAAACAGAGACGCTGTGATTAAACAGATACGTCGCGCTATCATAGAAGGCAAAAGTAACATCGAGATTATGAAGGACTTTAACCTCTCCCGCCGTTCCTTCTTTCGGTATCGCTCAGAAGCATTCGCCGACAAGACAGACGAATACAAGCACCTGCAAGAGAGAGACGACTTGCTAGAAGATATGGCAGTTTTAGAGGAGAGACTCAGCCAGACAAGAAACGAGATCAATGAGCTATCAGATAACAACGAGATAGAAAGCAAAGAGCGCGATAGCCGAGTAGCTGCAAAGATGACTGCATATGAGTTGGCTGTCAAGCTCTTCAACCTTCATTCAAAGATTGCAGTCTATGGCGTAGAGAAAGAAGTCGCCTTAGAACAGCAGCACAAGCGAGAAGAACGTAAGAAGAGGATGATGAGGGCAGAAGAAGAGCAGCGACGTTTGGAGTTAGAGGAGGAGGACGATTTAGATGACGACGATGATGAGGAGGGTAATGAAGATTTATTAGGTGAGGATGGTCGTGCGACGACTACCTTGCAGCAACAGCTCTGCTCAATGCAAATGCGACCGAAGCAATAGGGTTGCTCAAACTTTTGACTTATAAAATCCAAGTTGAATCAAATGTGGAACGGTGTGTTCTAAAAAACGGTAACATCAATACCAAGAAAAATGTCAAAATCGTTAAGATATGATCCTCTTCTGGCTTGAAATGACGGATATTCGCTTTTGGTTTCCATCAACAGGCTAATTCTTTATCTTAAGCTGATTGAAAATCAGTCCAGCATCAATATCTAGCAGAAACCAAGTTGCGATAAAGTCCAATAGTTCCAAGGTAAAACTATGGAATTTGTATAAGAATTCAGCGATAATAATTGATATGCCAAAGACAGGAATCTTCTCAAGTACAATTTGCTTGATAGTCAACGATGCAGCTAAGTAAAACAAGGTGTTGGTAAGGAACGCAGTTTTGTAGCTTTGCGCATATTCTCTTGTAATTTAGCAAATTATTAAGAGTATAGGCTCCTAGAGGAAAGAGAATTCTTAGTCGCATACCTAAGCTTTCAATCCATTGCACTTGTTTCTCGCATTATTCTTTGGTTTCTGTGTCATGTCAAACATCCTTCAGTAAAAAATGGCTGGTTCTTGTCTTGAGTACATATAAGAAGGTAACAAACTCCACAAGCTCCAATAAGAATTTCGCAGTAAAATGACCCTCCCTTTGATTTCCTAATGACAAGCCTGAGAGAAACCTTCACTTTAGCGCTTCTAAAAGCATGGTGACCCTTGGGCCCATACCTTACTACCGATAAACATTATTTCTGATATTAAGTAATCTTTAAAGCTCAAAGAGTCGGACCCCTTTATATGCAGGAACCTAATCCCACCGAACAGGCTTGACATCTGTCTGTTGTATAATTTGTCTCAATAATCAAAAAATATTTTATAACTCTAATTTTCAGACCTAAAATCAACAAGGACAATCAATAACTGCATATTCTCTTCAGTGCCTAAACCTTCTCTCCAGCTTTCGTCTTAGGGTAATAACGAATAGACCCGCCAGAGGTAGTGCAGTTGCCTTTAGGATCATTTCTGCCAAGCCCGGGTTTTCTGGTAAGCTAAAAAAAGGAAAGAATGATTGTAGTGTTCTACGAATTGAGTCAGAAAGACTAGCAGCATCCATTGAAAACCCCTTTAAATACCAAAAGTATAGTGTTCCAGTTACAAAAGTGGATGCAGTGATGATAAGAGGTTTACGAGTTGATTCGCCATAATCAGAAAGATAGTAGTATAAACCTGCAAAGCTGAAGATTCCTTCAAGTCGATTCTTCTCTTTTATCGTCTTATCTGTTGCAATCGATTGCTGCTTGTATTTCCTTCGTAATTCCATCTCTCTTATAAAGAACTGCCCTGCTTCTTCATATCTAAGGTTATACTCATAATTCTCCCGAAGATTTCGGTATTCAGTAATAACAGTTTCAAGTGAATTAATAGGTGTTTTATTTTTTATTTGTACATCTTGCTTTAGAATCATCTCATCGTATATTGTGAAATCGATATTATCTCCTTGGTGGATTGAGCCTTTTTTATCACTAAGCGCTACTTTCCGAATATTTTGTCCTAGATTTCTATTCTTTATCCCCCATACCACCGCATCTCCAAATCGGATCCTGGTTATGTCGGTGTTGGCAAAGGACACTTTAGACAAGTCTCCATTGAATATGATTCGTTCCTGCTCCTTAAAGAGCACACCATTGAAGATGATATCAATTGTCGGATCAATTGCATTATCGATGAAGTTTGCCTCTCCGCTAAAGTAGGTTCGAGAAAAGTCGGCTCTTCTATTAAACTTAGTTCCAGAAAAGTTTGCTTTTTCGTTAAACTTTGCGCCCGAGAAGTTTACCTCATCAAGACCAACATTAGCGAAGACTGTTTCTCCATTGAAATATGCACTCGAGAAATTTGTTCTTTTAAGAAATATCGCCGTGGAAAAGTCTAATTTTTCCCCTTCACTGAATTGACTTTCAAAGAAATTTGCTTCTCCATTAAAATGGGCACCACGGAAGTCGGCTCTTTCATTGAACTTAGTTCGAGAGAAGTTTGCTTCTCCCATTTCGGTAAACTTAGCTCCATAAAAGTATGCTTCCCCATTGAAATAAGAGCCATAAAAGTATGCTGCTCCGTTAAAATAAGTGCCAGAAGCGCCAGAGAAATCCGCTCTTTCATTGAACTTAGTTCGAGAGAAGTTTGCTTCTCCATTAAAATAAGCATCGGCAAAGTTTGCTTCCTTATTGAAATAAGCGCCAGAGAAGTTTGTCCTTCCATTAAAGTAAGTTCGAGAAAAGTCTGCTTTTTCGTTAAACTTAGTGTCTAAGAAGTCTGCCTTTTCTGTTTTACTAAATTGCACCTGGGAGAATCTTGCTTCTCCATTAAAATGGGCACCAGAGAAATCTGCTCTTTCATTGAAATAAACCATAGGGAAGTTTGCTTCTCCATTAAAATGGGCACCAGAGAAATCTGCTCTTTTACTAAATTGTGCACTAGAGAAGTATGCGTGCTTTTCAAAAATGGACTGGCTAAGATCGGCATTTCCCCTAAAATTTGCGCCGTTAAAATATACATTCGATTTAAATTCATAGTTAAGAGTTATCTCTGGTGGAATTTGGTAGCCAATCCATCTCAAACTGGAACCTGATGCATTTGACTCTGCAACATTTAGTTTTAACAATTCAATTAACTCTTCTCTATTACTCTTATCAGCAGCATATTCGGGAATATGGAACTTGCAAAGACCATTAATATGCCGCTCGTTATGGCACTCATATAGTTCCCTGCCTCGCAGAGAAAAATCATAATATGTTCTTATATAATTGCATTTATCAACCAAGGTGCGTCTTTTTCCAAATCTAAATCGTGCTAGGTTAAGGTGTAATTGCATTTATCAGCCAAGCCCTTCTTTTTTATTTGAAGTGTTCAAAAAGGTGTTAGATAAGCATATAGACGAGTTGGCGCTAATACTTTATACCTGCTAAACTTCTCCTCTGCTCTCTGTTGCATTTTTTCGATTACCCTGTACATTCCTAAATTTAGGTTAACAATCTGCCTTCTCCTCTTTCAGGCTTTGACGGGAATTATTCGTCACTGCTATTCTGTACCTGAATGCAGCTTGGAAGAATCTTCTTGTATGCAGAATTTGTTTGGCAATGACAAAGCGTTCAGGCATAATGCATCTCTCAGCAGGTTTATTAGAAATGCCCTAAATTCACAAAGTATAATGGAATATTCCATTAGAGCATGCATTGACAGGATAATAGGAGAACCTCCGCCACAATATGTTGCCCCGATAGATGTTCCTATGAGAGCCAGAGAACTAGATCCATCCTTACTGGCAGCACCGCCTATTGAAAAAAAGTGGACAGCAGATAGACCTATAACCATACGATTCTTGGAAGGCGATTCCTATATACAAGACAAGGTAAAAGAGATGGCGTTGGATTGGACCAATTACGCCAATATGGAATTTCGATTTGCTAACGATAATCAAGACGCCGACATACAAATAGCATTTCGTCAAGGCGCAGGGTCTTGGGCTTATATTGGAACCGACGCTAAGACGGTCCCTCACGGTGAACCTACTATGAATTTTGGGTGGCTAGATGCTAATACGCCTGATAGAGAATATTCAAGAGTGGTCAAGCATGAGTTTGGACATGCTTTAGGCTTAATACACGAACATCAGAATCCAGCAGGCGGCGTGAAGTGGAACAAGGATGCAATCTATGAAGCCCTTAGTCGACGACCTTACAATTGGGATCGGAAGACTATAGATTATAATATCTTTGAAAGATACAGCAAAACCATAACACAGTATACTCAACTTGATCCTGTATCCATTATGACATATTGGATTTCACCAGAATGGACAGTTGATCATATGTCATTCGGCGAAAATTTATTTGGGCTTTCGGATACTGACAAAGCATTTATCAGAAAACAATATCCCTAACGCTGAGACATAGTTTCTGGCAAACTTGTAGCTTCAAATTAATATAATAACTAAAACTTTAAAGCTAAGAGGTTCTAACTAGAATTAGTGGAATCCCACTAAAACAGCCGATATTGTTCTGGGTTCCACCGAACCCGCATATTACACTGGCTCATCTATTTTTGGGATTCATCTCATTTTTCAGCTGCATCCCACCGAACCCTTGGCATTTATCGCCGTCATTTTTTGGCAATAATGCAAATCGCATTGTACGAGACATAATCATAACCAGTACGCACACGTTAACGTTAGGATTGCGCTTGAAATCGAGAAAGCCGAGTGGAAGCCATTTCGCAACGCATTGGATAAATCAGAAAGAAAGGAGTTTGACGATATGTTTGATATTCCAAGACTCTATCTCTCAGCCTGCTCTAATTCTGTTCAATTGGTGTCACTTCATCCTATCTTTATGTCGATTCTGTTTCACCATTACAAAGAGCTAATCCAATTAATCTCAGAAGTCGAACAGATAGAGGCGACTAGAGTCAACAGCAGCAGTAAGATGAAAAAAGAACTGACGATACAAGAAGAAGAAGAAGCATTGCCATTACAACCAAAACTACTCGATTTCTAATGTTTCTGATTGTCTATAAACTAGCATATGCTCCTATCATGTAGGAACCTTATCAAACCTCCCCTCATCACTATTTTGAGAGGGTTTTTGTTAATTAATGAGGTTCTCAAGTACTAAATTTTTAGCATGTTAGAATTAGAAATAAAGACTCGCTTTAAGATGCGCCTAGAGATGCAAACACGTTGGAACGACTTTGAAATATTATGTCTTAAATAATAGTATGATAATACACACGCGATTGTCAATTTATTGTAATGACACTATGCCAGAACGTGTAATCAAAAAACTAGAAGATCAACTTAATAATAACCACAAAAATAACAGCAACAATAATGATCATCGTCATCAACACTAACACTATCAACATAATAATACATTTCTATCCAAAATCTTAGCGTCAATACTCTTCGCAGCACTAATTGGCACTACTGGTGGCACCATTGCTTTAGCTATCATGGTAGGAGGAGTCTCCTCGACGTTGTTCCTCCCCTCTGCTGAAGCTGCTCCACTCTACAGATGTGATTATTTAATTGCAACCATGGTTGGCAAGGAAGGCGTAGATGATGTCTTACAGGGTACATTAGGCGACGATGTCATCGTTGGATTAAGTGGAAATGATCAGATATTTGGCAACGGAGGATATGACCATATATGCGGTGGTATCGGTGACGACAAGATCTTCGGTGGTGATAGTCAGGACCGAATCTGGGGCGAGGAGGGTGTTGACCTGGTAGAGAGCCGTAGTGGTGATGACTGGATCGATGTCGGCGACGGTAATGACGGTGTCTATGGCGGCGACGGTAATGACTTCCTTGTTGGCGGAGGGGGTCGTGACATCTTGATGGGCTTTGGTGGTAATGACGCTGTCCTTGCAGGGGACGGTAATGACATTCTCTTTGGCGATGAGGGGGATGACAGGCTCTATGGCACGGAGGGTGACGACCGTGTGCTTGGCTGGGAGGGTGACGAGTACCTCTATGGCGGCGACGGTATTGACTTCCTCGATGGCGGACCAGATACCGACTTTGCTGATGGAGGAGCAGGCTACCCCGATACGTGCATTAATGCTGAGACTCAAATCAGCTGTGAGGCACTCTTTCCGGTCGACGAATAAATGTTCTCTTGCTTGAGAGCAATTAGTAGGAGAGGATGACTGCAGGGGCAGTAACCACCAGTAACAGAAGAGCCTAAAGCGCTAGTAACAGAAAGACAGATTGCTATTTTGGCACAAGTCGCGAGCGACTTAGAGGCAAATATCGACAAACTCACCGCCACAGTGAATTCACTAAAAGCGGAGATGCAAAAGTAAGAGTGTTGGCTTCCAATAGGATTACCGACAGCATAAAGAAGTGCCTGCGAGTGCTTAAGAGATCTGCACTAATGATACCGCAAGTGAAGTTTAAAGGAATCTTTTGAATATTCCTCCAATGTTCTCCCAGCCGGAGAACTTTTTCCCATCATCAGAACTGATATGATACATGTTGTTCTCTCTACTTATTTCAAATACATCAAGTCTATGACCCCCCCAAGATACAACTGCTGGTGGACTGGTCCATATTCCTCCAAGGTTCTGCCACGGCCCAGGGAATTTTTTCCCATCATCGGAACTGATATGATACAAGGAGTTATTGGTGCCTATTGCAAATACATCAAGTCTATGAAGGCCCCAAGATACAACTACAGGTGGACTAAACCATACGCCATCTAAGCGATCCCACCCTTTTGTAGAGGGATTCCAGTGGCCCCCCTCTTTAAATTTATGATACATCTGGTTATTGGTGCCTATTGCAAATACATCAAGTCTCCCATAGCCCCCTAATACAACTGCGGGTGTACTTCTCCATGTCCCTCCTATGTCCTCCCAGCCTTTCGGTATCTGCTGAGTAACGTTGAAAGTTTTATGATACAAGGAGTTATCGGTACCTATTGCTACAACATCTGCCCAGTCTGTATGTCGCTTAGCAGCTGCTGGTGGACTCATGAACTTTACTCCGGGTGCAGGCCAGCCTAGAAAAAACGACTCGAAATCCCAGCCTCTGTTCCCGTTATAACGAATATACTCCACAGAATTAGAGTTGCTTAATCCAAAAATATCTAATTGTCTCTCTCCAGTTGAAACAGCTGCTGGTGGACCGATGAATCGCCCCACTGGTAGGGGATCCCCCCAATCAGTTTTTGACGGGCGCCAATCTCCATCCCATGCTTTATGAAACATGTCATTGACTATACCTAATGCAAAAATATCAAGCCTATCCCAGCCCCAACATACAGCTGCTGGTGGACTGCTAAATGTTCCTCCTAGGAACTCCCACTCCGATATTGGTTGCCAACCTTCATCCTCGCTCCATGCTCTATGAAACATATCATTATTCTCCCAACCTAATGCAAAAATATCAAGCCTATGCGTGCGCCACGATACTGCACTGATTGATGGTACATCCATTATTTCGGCTAAGAAAACCCTGCATCTTAAAGATTCCGCAATAATATCTCGCCTAATCATACTTAATTTTTGTAAAACAATGCAGGATAATCAAAACTTCCAGTTCGAAAAACCTGTCAATCTTTCCTTTCTTTTTAGACAAAGAGAAGAGTAACTACAAAATGAAAAAGTTAGCTCTGTGACCTTTAGGGACAACCTACCACCGCGCCGCCTATGAAGGTCTTCTGTTCATTTTGAAAAGAAAAATCTTTGACACCCCTTATAGGAGATATTTTGGTAGCTTTTTCCCCTTGTTGAGGATAAAATTCGTATTGGCAGGATCCGTGCTCATAGGAGTACACTTACTTATCGTTTCTTCTATAGCGCTCCCGTTAAATACAGCGGAAGCGCAGCAAAATATAACCCATGTGGCTAGTGGGACGCTTAGTGGAACTCTAACATGTCCAGACGGCAGCTCATCATCTGCTACTCTTAATTTTGGTGTAGAGCAATATCGCAATTATCGCGATTTTACTGGCACACAAGGTAACTTTCGTCTTGCAGCACCAGAAGTCGGTGGCGTTGATGGAACACTTACAGACGGCCATGTTGGTGAGAAATCCTTCAGGGTGACAGGCTCGGAAGTGATTGGCAATGATTGCAATACTCTTAACTCCGATGTAGTTATTTCTGGAAAGTGTGGAACAGGTGTAACTGTAACTTACAAGGCAGAAGACAAAGTGATAGGTACGTTCACAGGTGATGTAAATTGCTTTACAAGACAGTAATATCAGTGAATAAGACTTTTCAATAAGCTAGCTGTAAAGCTGTAATAATGGGCTCTCTCACCGACAACTTGCTAAAACTTACAGAGTTTCCATTCTCCTATTCTTTTATTGGTTTACTTGTATGGATATCTGGGGGCAATGGCCTTCTTAATGAAGAATTGTCACTATCTAGTATAGGCCCTTAGCCGTAATTAACTTTCTTTATTTTATTATTATAATAATCATTAGAATATCGGCATTAACTTACCATACTTCTCAGGCTCGCCAATAATGTGATTGAAGCAGCACAAGCCTTGCGTCATAAGGAACTGTTGCAGGTGCAGATGTCGGTGCCAAATCCAAAACGGCTGTGCTTCTAATACTTTGAAGAGTAATGGTTTTGGTTTTGAGTTTAAAGTTTCTTCTTGAGGGTCTCCCAAACTAGTTAGTGTTGTCCTCGGTATGCTGTTCTGTTTCCTGCTCTCCTCTAATCCTTGCTGCATTTGTTTGAGTTCTCTGTCAAGTTCTGCCCGTGCTTCCTTGATGTATGGGAATCCATCCAGTCCTTTTATCGCCTTCTGTATGTCAGAGTATTCCAGTCTTGTACGTCCATGACTTGGATGATAACCACAATGTTCAATGCATCCACCATAAGCAGAACAAAAGTCTTTGGTTGAATTCATAGGGACCTTATCACTAGGTATCCGATTCTCAGGCGGGAGTATGTATTCCTGGCTTTCCTCAAACATGTACCAACTATACTCATGTAAATACCAGCGCCTCGCAATCTCTTGACGCCACCTCTCAGGCGACCACTTCTCTAATATGTTCTGCCCAAGCCTGGTTATGTCTTCTTGTTTATTTGGTAGTAGATTAATCCCAGCCCTTTTGGCAAGTGCCTCATAAGCACGCAAGGTTTCAGAGAAATCAGTCATTTTGTTGTTCTTGTTCCTGCTGTTCTGTCAGTGCTGGTGCTGTTGTTGTATTAGTTGTTACTTCTACTATCTCTTGTATTTGATTGCCTCTAACTTCTACTACAGACTGAGAATACTTTATCGTAGCAGCTGTGACGATATCACCTATACTTCTGTGCTTCATGATGTCGGCATTAATACTCTGAATGATTGAAAACAAATCCTTTATCAATGCAGTATTGGGATGTATCCCCTCTTTGGGATTACCTTCAGCATGTTCCATAAGTGCCCATGCTTTAGCACGAAGCATATGCAGGTTTGTGTTTACAAGTTCCCACTCAAACGCCAGGTCTTTCCTTTGTCCTTGCACCACGGTTTCGACGGCGTTATCTTTCAACCATTGGATATCTCGGCTTACAGTCTTTTGTGATATCTGTAACACGTCAGGCTTCAAAACTTCTGCTATCTTTTCCTGAGACATTCCTTTAGAATGAAGTTGGAGTACGAGGTTTCTTCGCTGGTTTATCTGCTCTTCTTTAGTCAGTTTCACGCTTAATATTAGTCAATTCCCAAGCGTAGTATAAATGCCTTAGTCATAATCACGCTAGAAAGTGGTAGAAAGAATCAAAAAAAGATAGGATTTAGGCATTAATGCCTAGTTCTTCTAATAGTTCCTTGCCTTTAGTAGTCAGACTGTTGAGTATCATGTCGTTGCCACGCTCACCTGGGGGCTTCTGCACCCGCTTTCTTACGACAAAACCCATCTGTACAGCCTTAGATAGAACAATCCCGCCATAGTTGTTTGAGCTGTTAGCCAATTCATACAGCTTGTTAGTCGGTATCGGGTGCGGGTGATACTTGTATAATGTGACCATCAGCTTGAGCATTGCCTTGTTATCACTGATTTCGTCGTCATTTCTATCTATTTGTTGTTGAAGAATCAAATCAGGCTACCCCTCTGTCTTTATACCACTCTTTATTGACATGTTTCATCATTAGCTGTGACAATTCGTTTTCCTTTCCAATAGTTTATGCCGTCGCTTAACCGTTCTTCCCTATCTGGGTCGGGGATTTGTTTGTCCAACCTTTTTACTAAGTCGTCAATGCGCTTATTCATACTATCATGGTCTGGTTGATGTATGGAGCTAATCGTTTGTTGATGTGCTGCTCTATGTAATCCTGGTTAAGCTCTATTCCAATGAAGTGCCTACCATTCTGAGCTGCTACAGCACCGGTTGTCCCAGTACCTGCAAACGGGTCTAACACCGTGCCTGCTGGTGGACAGCACGATAAGATCGGAGTCTTACAAAGCTCTTCTGGATAGATGGAGAAGTGAGCTCCAGGGAAGCCTTGAGTGTTGATAAACCAGACGTCACGCTTGCGTCTTACAGATTTACCATTGTGATCTTTGGTTGGCTTCCACGGCCTGCCTGAATAGGTACGATTATAGTGACCTTTGTATTTATTGCCGCCAAAGCGGTATTCATCCAAGGTCTGAGCTCTTAGGATCTTTTCTTCTGAAGTCGCGCATGGCTCTGTCTGTGGCTCAAAATAATACGAGCTGTCATGTTGCTTTGTGAACCAGTACAGGTTTTCATAGCTCACATTAAACCGGCGGTCTGCTGCGTTGCCTTCAGGTTTGCAGTTGGGTTTGTACCAGATTACTTTCGCACGTAGACATAGGCCCAGCTCTTCTATCATGCGAATAGCGAATCTCTCAGGAATCATAAGGAATGAGTGTTCTGGATAGCCCTTTTGCACCTTTTTGACTAAAGTAGCCTGGGCAGCACGTGCGTGTTGACTGACGGAGATAGAGCTCTTGTGCTCTGTCATACCGTCAGTGTAGCCATTTTTAGCTGTGTTGAATCCGTCGCCTAGATTGATCCAGAAGCTGGACTTGACAACTCGCTTCGCCTCTCGAAAGATTGAAACGAGCTTGTCTAGATATTCTTGTGTTGTATCCTCATTACCGAGCTCTGTAGGATCGCCGGTGATATTGATGCGTTTTTTGTAGTAAGGCGGAGATGTGATCAACATGTCGGCGCTGTTAGAGTCAAGCTCCTTGAGCTTGTCTAATGCGTTACCTTGTATGATTCGGATTGTCATACCCGTTGTTGTCGTTTGCGTTGTTAGTCTCTACAAACTTGACCTGTTTCTCCATCTCTTCGAGTATAGCTCTGTAACCTGATATCATACCACGAAAGTCTTTTTGATGGTTGTTAGTTGTTATGAGTTGTGTATCTGCATCCTTGCCTCCGTTATCCTCTAGTAATTCATCCCAACCGAGCTTAAGTTGGCGTAAGATCTCGCTAAGTAGGTCGTTTATTCTTCCACCTAATTGTGGTGTGCTATCTATTCTTGACATTTTATTGATCACCTCCTTTTTCGAGCTTCACAGCTCTTCTGAAAATTGCGACCAATGACGGAAAAAAGGCGGGGTCGGTTGGTTGTCGCGTTTCACCATCCAAAAATCGTACGCGACCCTGTAGAAAGTGTACAGTGACATTGTCCTTTGGTCTTTGATGTAGTGTATCCCAGATGTATTTGTGGAATCTCATCGTATCCGTTCTGGCCGCAATCAGCATGACTGCAACACCACGGCCTTCATTCGCGTACCGAGAACAGGCTTCGACCCACTTGTCAGTGTCTGAATACGGCGGGTTGCAAAAAATGTTTCCTTGCCACTTGTCGTAATTAGTTAATCCATCATTTTCCTCTGTGAAGAAAATAGGACACCCTAGATGGTTGTCTTTGTCAGCGGCCACGTCTGTTGTGAACTGGTAGATTTGGTTGTACGTTTCAAAGAGTGGCTTGGGAGTCAGCCAGTTCTGCTTTTTACTGCTCCCCATGCTTTCGCGAGTCGTCTTATTCATTTTCGTTTAGCCACTCCTCGGCTTCTTCGCGTCTTTGTAGATCTAGCCAGCCGTCTGTTTGCTCTAAGTCTGGATGTCCTTCTTGATTAAAGGGTAGGTCTGCCCATACTGCCGGTAATAAAACAAATGCGACCTGCTCTTTAATTGTGGTTACTTCTTTCCAGCCGGTGTGAAGAATGGACATTGATGGTATTCCCCTGAACCATCATCATTGATTGGTAACGGTCGGCCGTTCTTGCTGAGACGCTCGTAGCTCCAGTATATCAGTTTCTTGCATTTACTACATGGCTTGCTTGCAGATTTTCCAGCTTGTTTATCCTTTTCAACCTGTACCTGAAGTTCTGCTTTCCAGGCTTCAAGGCCTTGTTTGCAGCGGTGTACAATTCCAGTGCTTGCGCCAGTTTCTGCATTTACGCCAAATGGTAAACGTCTTGTTTTTCCGTAAGCATTCAGTGCGCCGGTTGGGTCTTCCAACCAGATAACAATCACGTTGCATGCTCTACAGTTTGACGGCTTGACCTTCTTCTCAGTAGTACTACTACTGACTGTCCTCTCGGACGTTTCTTTTACTTCCGTTGTCAAGTTTGGTTACCTGATTAGCATATTATAATATGGGGCTCGATTAAAAAGTTTTGGAGAATAACAAATTCTCCGGCATTACTCAAATGACTGACTTAGGATCAACATGTAACATCTCGAACCATTCTTTGAAAGCATTGCGCAGCACTTCGACATATTTGGCTAAATTTATGTTCCTATAATTTGTGTAAGCCTCAGCACCTTGTTGCTCTATTAAAGTCGCTACTTGAGCTCGCTTCTCCTTTGACATTTTGGTTTTGTCCTGTGCTATATGATAGTACTTGATAGAATCACCCCGGCGCAGCTTCTGGTGCATACCTATCAGGTATTGGGGACTGTCCTTCTTGTACTCCCAAGGGTTCTTGTTACGGAGCTCCATCTCCACAAGCATATCCTCCGGTGGGATCTCGCCCTCCTTTAGTTTGTGAGCAACTTCCCTCACAACGTCAATAGCCGCGTCCTTACCCTTGGTTTCAAGCAGTTTTATGTACTTCATAAAAGCATCCTGCACAAATTTGGGCCGATCATTCTTCAAAGCCTCGACTGTCTTGTGCTCGGGATCATCCTCTTTACCGGGTTGATATGCTACGTAGGCGTTAGTTTTTGCAAAATAGATCTTGCTATAAAACTCAGGCTCTTCGATATCCTCCTCATCAGCTACATTGAGATATCGCGCTACAGCGGCCTTGAACTGCTTGATTGTCTCAGCCGTTGCACCTTTGATAAAGATCGAATCTGTATGGCTATATACTACCTGTAGGCCAAATTCGTCTTGTGCCATCTTGATAATGCCTTTAATAGCGTGGCGAGTAAACGCGGTCGTAAGCTCGGCGATCCTAGCATCAGCATATGTTAAGGTTGGATCATTTTCCTGCCTCCAGTTATCGTCTTTTGTCAAACCATAAAGCCCATTAATCAGGATCTTGAAACATCGAGCTCGGACTTTGTTTTTAGCTCGCTTGGCCTGTGCCTTTTCTTTGACAAATGCTTCCAATACCCTAGGTAGAACGCCTTGTTTGGTGCATATCCAGTAGACTTTGTGAAGTGATTCGCCATCCTGGTCGACAAGGATATCCTGTGGGACTCTGCGTGTAAGGTCGTTCTTGTGACATTTACACCATATAGTGGTAGTACAAAGATTGCTATCGATAATACGCTGCGGATAAGCTGATGGTAAGTCGATCACATACACATTTTCATGTACCACCGGCTTTGTGATCTTGATTACATAGCCTCCCTTAGTAGGCCAGAAATACTTTGGCTGTTCGACTCGAACAGTCTCAATCTTTGGTAAGGGCTTACCCTCTTTGAGATCTTTCTTTGTTAGTTTCTTACGCTTGTTCTTGGCCTTTATGATTCTAACCCGCTTGGTGGGTTCAAGCTCGGTTTTTTCGGCAAGGTATTTTCCCCACCACAAACCTATCTGCGTCTTACAGATCTTGTCAAATGGTACGTTGGTAAACTGGGAGATATCGTGTAAAGCGCCCAAGACTTCACCGTCTGCAACTCGGGCAAGCTCCGCTGTAAGCTGGGCGTCTCGCAAAACATACTTGTATTGTTCTGTGGGCGTGGTCTCCTGAGCTTTGACACCATCAAGTCCGGCATACTTACCCTTACCAAGTAGCCGGAGAGCCACCTCATCAAGATGTAAGTTTCTGTAGGCATGGTGAAACATACCGTCGCGAATCGGTTTGGCCGCAAATACTCTGTCGAGATCTATGATTATTTTGTCGCGGTCCTTCAGCACGTAGTGTACTTTATCGGGGTCATTTGGAGGGCTCCAGGGTTGGAATGGGCATATGTTAAGCAGATCCTTAGCCTTACAACACTCATACAGTGTCTGCCTGTCCGACTCTCTGGCTTTAGACCCCCACCAAAGGGTCGCGCCGGTACTATTGAGCTTCTCGCAAATGGTTACTAGTAAATTAGCTTCAGGATCCGGCTCACCAACCCATTGGTCTATATGGTAAACAGCCGGTTGTATGTAGTCGTTTGTGACGTGCACAAAAGCTGCAGCATAGATCATCTTTCTCCCCAGGCCCTGGTTATAGCGCCACTCAAGATCAGGTGCATAAGCTCCGTCAGGAAAAATCCTTTGTAGGATAGCTTGAGTCTGAGGCTTGAGAAGAGGCATCCAATCCAGCAGTTTGAGCTGTTCCATAGCTGGTAAAACCATAGTTGCTGCAGCTACCATTTTCTGACTCGCCAACTGGACAATGCTTGGAACGCCAGCTACAGGCGTTTTTGATTCAAATTCAGAAAGTTTTGGGAAAATGTCGTTAATGTCGTTATGTCGTTCAGACCCCTTTTTTTGAGCACGAAATTCCCTTTTTTGGAATAACGACATATTAACGACATTTAAAATGTCGTTCTGACCAAACGGAGCAATATTTGTTGGGCCATTTGTCAAAAGGGGCTCATTTATTGCTCCTTTTATGTTATTAGTATTAGCAGTCAGTTCGGCCCTTAACATTCGTTCTTTGACTTTCATTACTTCGTTTATTACTTTAACAATGGTTTTTGCTGCCGTAGTGTCAGCAGCTCCACGATATTCTATACCTATTTGGACAACGTTAGTAATCTTCTCTCTGTTGAGCTCATGAATGAATATGCCTTTGGTCTTGAGTGTTTTCTCTCCAGGGTTTAGTCGTCGCATTAGCCAGTTTTCATTCCCAGGCCATTGCTTACTATTAATCAGCTTCTGCAGATCCTGGTGCTCCTGTGTCTGCAGGAACAGACAAAGATCTTGGTAAAGCTGCGACTTTGAACCCTTCCAGCAGTAGATGCTGCCGTCAAGTATGGGGTAGTTACCACTTAGTCGATAAGTTACAAACTTCAAGAAAGTTTCAATTACAAAATCTCCTTCGACTAGTGAATCTATTTGCATAGCCATATTCTTCTTGTATGCTTCGACAAAGGTGTCTTCTTTGTGGCCTGTTTCTCTTGATATTACCTCACACAGTTGAATATAATCCGCTAACCTAGCACCCTGGGGCACTTGGATAGGGAATTTATTACCATGATCTTTGTAATACTTGAATACCTTAGCCAGTGTGTTTAGAATATACCCAAATAATTTAGGCCTAATCCGTTCTAAACCGGTCATAATATCCGTGTCTGCCGTATAGTTCGTAATATCAGCCAGTCGGATCATTATGCATCGGCTGACTAGATCAGGCTTCCATGCCACTTGCTGCAATGTAAATCCTAAACTGCGTGTGAATCTAAAGACATAGACGCCGTTATTGGTGTAAAGCATCCTGACAAAGTAGGCTCCACCTGTGGAGGTCCTACAAAACGTATCGCTTGTCGCGTCATCTATCGTTGTCAAATTGTCGAAATATGGTAGAAATGCATTTGCGATTGCATGGACTCTAGCCCTCTCGTCACCATCCGGCAGTGCCGCAGGGTCAAAATCGTTTGGCGCCGCTATGAATCGTATTGCCTTTAGCAAGCCGGTTTTACCTGAGCCCCATGGTCCTATGATGTTCAGGATTGCCCTTGCAATGCGTTTGTCTGGCCAGAAGATCGCTATTATGTACGTGCTCAGGAGCAACTCTTTTTGTTCTGCAGTTACTACCTCTTGCTTTAATGGATCTAGCTTGAGATTGATAAGTCCAAAGAATTGATCCATTATATCGTCTGGATAATCAAAGTCTGCGTACACTTGAGGTAAGGCACCGGGTTCGCTGATAAAAATAGGCGGTGGATTTGTATCCAGAGTAACCTTGCCGTCTGCAGCTATTTTGTAAGCTTCTCCCTTTTCATTGTTTAAGTTAATGAAGAAACAATCCGGTATCTTCTTATCCTCAGAAGCCGGCGGGTAGCCTGTCCGGTAATCTAGAGTCATGACATTGGTATCAAATGCCTCATTTGCTTTCATTTCCTCGACAATCTTTTCTGCTCCACCCTTTGGAAGCATTACCGCATTAACCCCGACTTTGGCAAGGTGATGTTTTTGATACCATTTCCAGGTTTGTATAATCCATGTTTGAAATTCAGGTGTGTCTAAAGAAAATAATCTCTTTTTGACTTTATCAGCACCTTTCTTAACATTGACTAGAGCGTAATGTTCGCCCCGTTGATCTTTGAATAGTTTAATGCATTCTTTTAATGCTACTTGATGGGCTTCGTCAACTACACCTACTTTTATTTGTCTATTAGCATCTAACGATACATAACTTTCGTGAGCTTGTAATCCATATTCATCTTCTTCTGTCTCATGATCTGCTATATACTCCTCGTCTACTTCTTCGCCTGTTTCTTCGTCTAAAATTATAACCTCGGCAGACCTTAAGATTTCGTATAGTTCGTCTACTCGCTTGACTACTTTCTTTAGATTCTTATCACCTTCTTGAGCTAAAATTACTTTTGTGATCTGAGGCTTGCCACCTAGATCTCTATAGATATTGTCTGAGTTGCGAGCTTTTTCATAACTTGATCTCATTTGATTTAGAGTTCTTTCTACATCATTCTCGTCATCTCCAGCTGCGTCACTTACGGCTTTGTAAATTTCTGCAGCATTTTCCTCAGTGATGCCTGCTTGTATTATAGCACCATCCAGACCAAGTTGGTAATCATGTCGATAACCTTTTGCCCAATGTTCAGCTACCTTCGGAGCTAATTCGTCGATTAAAGTACGCGATAATCGTTTCTGTGGCACGCCATCAAGTTTAGCTGTCGTGTTTGTTTCTTCTGCAGATCTTTGCGAATGTTGTTGTTGTTGTTGTTGTTGTTGTTGTTGTTGTTGCTCAGTAGCCGGAGCAAGCTTACCTAGAATGTAATCACTTAGACCATCCATTATCGCGATCTGATCTTCGTTTCCTACTGAGTAATAGACAAAATCTGATTCTTTGGGTTTGCGATATCTAGACGGTGGTAAATGACACAAGTGCCGGTCTGTATGTAGTTCTGCGTCTGTCAGCTTGTGTGTGCCAGATCTTGGTATGTGTTCAAAATAATAAACGTGATAAGCATTCTCCTTTCTAGTCTTAGTCACCCAAGTTTTCTTTTTCCACTCTTCTATGTCAGCTTTGAAAATCTCGTAAGCTTTACCGCCTTCAATATCAAAACATTTGAGGTATAAAGCACTACCATCAATAAGATCTTTCTTTGAGCTTATCCCCATGCAGGTGGCGACTTGTTCGAATTTGTATTGCATCTGTTCTAGTTTTTCATCAGTCCAAAAGTCAGGGTTGGTTGCAATACCTTTACCGTTATCGACCCAGGCCATAGCCGGTTTATCCTCCCCTGATTCTTTGTCATAGTAATATGGGACCGGCTTGAAACCGAGCCTGATACACTTTTTGATTGTTGCTATAGGAACTCGAGTGGTTGGTTTAAGACTGGTGTCAACATCAATAACGCTTTTATCTGACGGATCCGTACTATTTCTAGCTAGCAAGGTGGTAACACTCCTTTACGGACCACGCGAGAGGGGTAGTAGTACTGCAATGCTCAGAATGCTCAATGTAGCAGTGGTACAGAAGAGATGAAAAATGACGATCTACAACAATAACGACTGCCAAACTAGCACCGGGTAAAGTAGTGGATGTGGGATTAGTGGAAAGCTCAAAGGACGTTTCGAGTTGGTTACCTGATACGACCTTCTGGCTTCGACCCCGTCCACCACTAACACCGGAATTATCTAGTTTCTTTTTCTTCTTTTGTTGTTGTATAGACCGGTAATGCTGCAGTTGTAACATTGCCTTTAACTCCCATTGAAATTAAGTACTGATTCAGAGCATTTTCCACGATACGACTTCTCGGGACTTGCCCTCTCACAGCGTCTATCTTTGCTACTAACTCAGGGCTTATGCTAGCCCCAAGAATATACTTCAGACCTTTATGTTGCGGCATTACTTCTTCTTATTCTCCTAGGGTTTAGAGAAGATAAGTCACTCTAATAAAGGATATTTTATTAGAACAAAATACTGGATAGGGATTTAGCTTCCCTTACATATTCACATATCAGTTGCATAGCGTATTATATCATTAGTGGTATCTGCTCCTTAAGAACCGACAAATGAATAACCAGCTCTCACATCATCGTATGCGACAGGAATAACAACAGCTATAATAGAAAGCCTCTTAATCCTCAAATAAGAAAAAGCTAGAGCAGGATTGGAGGAGACATTCGAGCAGAGAA
>Ga0126314_10000242_pt1 | contig 27892 bp, 21 predicted proteins | sample Plot105B_FD_92535 | JGI IMG/M metagenome (GOLD analysis project Ga0126314, IMG submission 92535) | Serpentine soil microbial communities from UC McLaughlin Reserve, CA, USA - Plot105B | ecosystem: Environmental > Terrestrial > Soil > Grasslands | place: USA: UC McLaughlin Reserve, Lake County... | reverse complement strand
TTGTCAGTGGGCTTCACCGCAGGGGTCTCCCCTGTCGGCGCCACCCCAGCTATGCGGCCTTGACCTGTTGCCGCCTCGGGACTTTCACCCTACGGGTCCATGAGTTCCTCCAGGCATCACACAACTTCCCTGACACAGGGGGACCTCGCCTGCGCTCTCATCCTCATGCGCCAATTCTGAGATCGGCTCTACTGACGCAGAGCAACTCAAACATCACGCAGCGGCCACGAACACAGCACACCCCAATCGACTCCCTCTTGGTCGGACGCCCGAAGAGCAGGGCCTCCAAGGGCTTCGTGCCCCACGAGCTCGACGAAGCCCACAGTTCCAGGCACGCTCCAGATCACAGGGTGTCAGCACCGTTCTGCTGACGTCACGAGCCTGTCACAGCCACGGTCACGAGGCTTGCCTGGAGGCCCACCCCTCGGGGTGCGGACCGCCCTTCGGCCCTTGCACCGTGCGCAGATATCTTTGGGCTTCGCGTTCTCCAAGGACTCCGCGTGACCGCCTGGACAGGATTGCCACCTTTTTTCGATGACACCCGATGATCCAAACCATTTCACGGCAACTTTCCCGTGTCATGACAGTCGATTGCGCTTCGCACTGCGGGGTCCTTCACATGGCCGATTCCCGGACCTCCAGTCCAGTGAGTCGACACCCGATCAAAACCCCATGACCCCATTCCGAAGTCTGTGGCTCGCGGCCGCCCTACTGATGGCCGCCTGTGGAACGACTGAGCTCGCGCAGCCCGACGACGTACAGGATGCGACGACGGCCCAGCGCCTCTCCACGCTCTCCGTGCGAGGAACCACCAGCGCGAGCGGCCTGGCCACCACCACCCTCTCCATCCCCACCCCCGTCGGTACGGCCGCCGGAGATGTGCTGGTGATGCAGCTGAGCAATCGCGAGGCCGTCACCGCCGTCGCCACCCCACCCGCTGGCTGGACGCTGCTGCGCTCCGAGCAGAGTTCCTCGGCCATCAAGTCCTGGCTCTTCCTCCGCGTGGCCAGCGCGGCCGAGCCGAGCAGTCACACCTTCACCCTCGACCTCGCCAGCTCCATGGCGGCCACCCTGGTCGCGGTGTCGGGCGCGGATCCGCTCCAGCCGTTCGACGTGCACGTGGGCCAGAAGAATGGCAACAGCGCGAGCCTCGCGCTGCCCGTCGCCACCACGTCGTCCGCGAACGGCCTCGCAGTGTGGTTCTCGGCCCAGGTCTGGGGAGGCGCCGCGTGCCCCGCGGTCCACACCCCTCCGACGGGCTTCACCGAGCAGCTCGACACCTGCCTCGTCTCGTCGTCGCGCGGCGTGCTGCACAGCGCCGCCACCTCGGAGCTCGGGGCCGCAGGTGCCCAGCCCGCCTTCACCGGCAGCTCCACGCTCCCCAACACCAACATCACGCACGCGGTGGTGCTGCGTCCCCTCCTGCCGCCGGCCACCGGGGAGATCACCTTCGTCGGCACCACGCACGCGAGCGGCAAGACGGTCACCAGCCTGACCCTCTCGACCCCTCCGGGCGTCGCCGCCGGTAACGTGCTGCTGGCGCACCTTGCGAACCGGAACCAGATCGGCGCCGAGCTCACCCCGCCTGCGGGTTGGACGCTGGTGCGCACCGACATGAGCACCTGGAGCATCCGCGGCTGGGTCTTCGTCCGCGTCGCCACCGCCAGCGAGCCCGCGAGCCACACGTTCCAGAGCTCCATCGCGAGCTACCTCGTCGGCAACCTCGTGGCGTATGCCGGCGTCAATCCGGCCAACCCGATCGACACGCACGCCGGCAAGAGCAACAGCGGCTCGACGGCCTTCACGACGCCGCAGCTGAGCACCTCGACCGCGGGCGGGGCTGCCGTCTGGTTCGGCGCGCAGACGTGGACCGGCGCCGCGTGTCCGACCCCGGCGATCGAGCCCCCCGTGGGCTTCGCCGAGACCTACGACACCTGCCTGGTGTCCTCGTCCCAGGGCCTCGTCTTCAACGCCGCCTTCATGCCCCTCGCCGGTGCCGGCCTCCAGGGACCGTTCAACGGGAGCTCGACGTTCGCCGAGACCAACGTCGCGCAGGTCGTCGCCCTTCGCCGCGCCGAGGTCGCACCGTCCTCGGGGGTCGCGTTGCGTGGGAGCTCGCGCCACAGCGGCCTGTCCATCTCTTCGCTGTCGATCCCCAAGCCGTCGGGGACCGAGGCCAACGACGCGCTCATCGCGCGGGTGACCGTGCGCAACAACATCTCCGCGACCGTCACGCCGCCCGCCGGCTGGACGTTCCTGCGCTCGGAGCAGAGCGCCTGGGCCATCCGCACCTGGATCTTCTACCGCGTCGCGGGCGCCTCCGAGCCCGCGAGCTACGCGTTCGGACTGGACGCGGCCACCCACATGGCGGGGAGCGTGGAGGCCTTCAGCGGCGTCGATCCGGTCCAGCCAATCGACGTGCACGCGGGCCAGAAGAACGGCGACTCCGCGTCGTTCACCGTGCCCGACGTGGTGACCGGCAGCGCGGGTGGCCTCGCCGTCTGGTACGGCTCACAGGTCTGGCCGGACGCCACCTGCCCTGCCACCGGCATCGAGCCGCCGCTCGGCTTCACCGAGGCCTTCGACGCGTGCCTGGGTCACGCCAATGGACTGCTCTTCAATGCGGCCTACCGGTCACTCACCGCGCCGGGCCTCCAGACGGGCCTCTCCGGCAGCTCCGCGTTCGTGCAGACCAACACCGCGCACGTGATCGTCCTGCGCGCCGCCAACGCCCCCAGTTGCATGGTCGGCGACACGTACGCGAGCACCTTCACGCTCCAGGGCACCGTGACCGCGCCGGAAATCGTGGAGCCCTCGGGCCTGGCCGCGAGCCGCGTGGTCGGCAACGCGCTCTACGTGCACAACGAGGACACCACCGCGATTGTCGCGATCAACACCCTCAACGCGAGCACGATCGGCACGTTCAACGTGACCAACGTGACGCCGGCCGACTGGGAGGACCTCGCAACCGGGCCCTGCCCGAGCGGCTCGTGCATCTTCATTGGTGACATCGGGAAGTGGAGCGCCAACTTCCCTCCGGGTGGCAGCCCCACGTCGTTCACGATCTACCGCGTGCCCGAGCCGGATCTCGCCAACGGCCAGACCTCGGGGGGGCTCGTCGCCGAGGCCTTCCCGTTCGTCTATCCGGACGGCGCGAAGGACGCGGAGTCGCTGATGGTGCACCCCACCACCGGGGACATCTACGTCGTCACCAAGAACGGGGACACGGGGCAGAGCGGCGTGTACAAGTTCCCCAAGCCGCTGACGCCGGGCGTGCAGGCCACGCTGATCCACGTCCACACGATCCAACTGCCGCTGAACGGAGACGCCAACTTCTCGGCCGCGACCGCGGCGGCGATCCACCCATGCGCGGATCGCTTCCTCCTTCGCACCTACCGCACTGTCTACGAGTTCCGTGCGACGCCGGGACTTGGCTTCGAGTCGGCCGTCTTCGCGACGCCCGTCACGCTGACCGACACCACCGAGGGCCAGGGTGAGGCGATGGAGTACGAGGCCAACGGCGCGAGCTACTTCACGATGAGCGAGAGCCCCTCGCCCTTCAGGCTCAAGCGCGTGCCCCTGCGGTAGGACCGCGTCGACACGCCGAGGAGCAAGGCCGGTCGTGGGGCACGTCCCCATGGCCGGCCTTGCTGTTCCAAGCTGGGAGCTCGCGTTCGGCGCGGTCGTCCACACGGCGTCCCGCCTGAAGCCCAGGCACACCCGCGGACCGGAGCATGAGCACCGGTCCCCGCGCGCATCGCCGGGCCTGGTGCCGCTCCTCGGAAGCGGCGTGCGGCATGGAGGTCTCCGCGTCAGACTCCTTGCGAACCTGCGGGGGGCAGCTGCGCCCGCTGCGAGGGAGTCCACGCGATGGAGACGATGGCCACGGCGCTGCGACGCTACTTCGACGAGAACGGCTTCGGAGAGGACGGCGGGTACGCGTCCGATTGGGTCGACTTCAAGCTCGGCCCCCTCCCCTCCCCTTCCCGCTCCCCAACACCGACGCTCGCAAGCGCGCGGTGCGCTTCCACGAGCTGCACCACGTCTTTTCGTGAACCGAAATGCGACCGCTGGAGGGGAGCACACGCGAGGGGAGTTCCTCCAAGGAATCCCGGTAGACTGGGACCATGCTCGCTCGCGTGGCCTGGTTCTTCGTGTTTCTCGTGACCGCGTCGCTGTGGACGGCCATCACGGTGGCCACGGACTTCTTCGCCATCTCCAGCATGGCCAACCAGGAGGGGAGCGCGAAGCTGTTCCTGCTCATGGTCCTGTTGCCCTTCAACCTGACGATGCTCTGGCAGTTCGGCATGCTGGGGCGAGCCTTCAAACCGGAGCCGCCGCTCTTGTCCATCATCACCCGGGAGGACGGCAGCGAGTGCGTATCGCTCGGTGGACTGGGAACGGCCGCGTGGGTGTTCCTGGCGCTGGGGGGCTCCGCCCTGGCGTTCGCCGCCATGCTCGGCGGACTCACTGAGGGATTCAACACACCGCTACCCGTGGTCGTGGGGGCCTGGGGTGCCATCGTCGCCTGCGGGGTGTTCGCCGGGCGGTGGTCCCACGCACGGCAGAAGGCCGGGTACCATGACCTGCGCCTCCACGCCGAGGCGCGAACCCTCTCCCTCCCCCCCATCTCCACACGGACGCACCGGCTCGACATGCAGTGGCGCAACGTGCGGTCGCTCCGCGTCGCCCCCCATACTCGCACATACCGGCGGCGGCCCTACATCCATCACCAACTCACGCTCGAACTCTTCACCGCCGACGGTGGCGTGCGCCAGGAAACCATCGCCATTTTCGGCTGCCAGGAGCAGGCCGAGGTGCTGGCACACTGGCTGCGAACACGCCTTGAGGTCGGCAAGACCGCTCCGGTCGAGCAGCGCTCCACCTGACTCACGCGACATCGTTGTCTCGTGCCATGATTCTCGCATCGGGCCACTGCCGTCCGCCGGGCGGTGCGAAGGTGGAAGCATGAACAAGAACAGGTTGGAAGCGTTCAGCGATGGCGTCATCGCCATCATGGTGCTGGAGCTCAAGGCGCCGCACGGCAGCGAGCTGGCCGGTCTGCCGCCGTCGATTCCCGTCTTCCTTAAGCGAAACCGAAGTTCGCGATTCTCGCTCAGGCCGGAGGGAGGGCAGGCGTGAAGTGAGCGGGAAGAGGGAGCAGGGGCACCTCTCGTTCGGCTCTCTGTGCGCGGAAAACCTGAGAGCGGGAAGGCCCTGCCCGAGGGTAAAGGCAGGCAGTGGCTGAAGAGGAAGCAGCGCCAGGCGCTGCTGCGATGGGGCGAGAGGAGCGGCTGCCCGCCCATGATGCGACGGTGCATGGCCGTGGCGGCCGTGGGGAAGGGGGCCTCGTGCAACGCAGCAGCCCGGAACTTGGGCTGTGCCACCTCCACCGGCTACCGCCGGGTCGGCCATTGAAGTAACCATGGACTGACGCACGGGCACAGATGGGACAGGCGATGGGCATGCTGTCGAGCGAGCCATTCAACGCCCTCGCGAGAACTGCTTGCAGTGCGTCACACTTGACGGAGTCGCTCCAGTTCAGCGGCATCCCGCGATGCCCCCTGAGCACGCTTCGGGAATCAAGTCGAGGTGACACCGAGAACTTCTCGTGTTCCAGGCCATGCGCATGAGCCGGTGCTACCACGAGAGGGACGTCGCGTGTCTGGCTCCGACCTGGGGGGCGTGCGAGAGTGCCCATCCCCTTTATGCGCCTGATGAACAAACGCTCCGTAGCCATTGCTGGAATGATGCTGGTGCTGGCCGCTTGCAAGACGACGGGCCCTGCACCCGCCCGCGATATCCCCACGGCAATGAACCAGGCCGCGACGACCCTGCTGCAGTCACGACTGCTGCACTCAACGTCGATCGCAGTGGACTATCGCGGCGAGGCGTTCATCCTGCATCGGGGTGAACTGGAGTCCGGCAAGTCCAATCCGCCCGATGATTCGACCCTCTATGAGATAGGGTCGGTCAGCAAGACCTTCGCCGGCCTGCTGTTGGCGAACGCTGTCCTCGAAGGCAAGGCGACCCTCGACGACCCGATACAAAAGTATCTGCCGTCCGCCTATCCGAACCTTCAGTCAGACGGCGGGCCCATCCGTCTGCGCCACCTGGTCACACACACCAGCGGCATGCCAGGGATGTTGCCACTGCAAGTGAATGAGGTATTGAGGGACTTCACCGCGCATGCCACCCCGGCAAAGCTCAATGCCGCCTATGCGGACTACGGGCAGCCGCGGTTCTGGCAGGACCTGCACACCGTCAGCATCAAGGGCCCGCTCGGCAAGGACCATGCTTACTCGAGCGCCGGCACCGAGTTGGTCGCGCACGCCCTCGAGAAGATCCACGGGGCTCCCTACGAGTCGTTGCTCGCGGAGTTCCTGGCGCGGGAAGCCGGTATGCACGACACGTGGCTGCGCCTGCGTGCCCAGGACGCCAACCGCCTGGCTCCTGGCTACCACAGCGACAACCCGGTCGGCACCACGCCGATGCCACTCCTGCCCTGGGGCGCGGCGGGAGCATTGAAGGCGACGATGCCGGAGATGGTGAAGTACTTGCGCTTGCAGTTGAGCAACCACCCCGCGGTGACAGAGTCACACAAGTCGCTGGTGCGCTTCGCGGAGGACTTCAGCATTGGCTATTTCTGGAACATCGGCCAGAGCAGCCAGTTGGGCACCCACTACGTGCATCACGGCGGCGTGCCTCGCGCGCAATGCTATCTCTACCTCGTGCCGAAGTATCAGTTGGGGGTGTTCATCATCACCAACCAGAGCGGCGATGCGACCGCCAACGCCATGGAACGCGCGCTGGCGCCCCTCTTTGACAGGGTCGAATCCATGCAGGGTCGCTAGCACGGCCAACAACAAGGAGTGAGTACGCGTCGAGCCCCCGCAGACTTCTCTCGGCTCGACAAGTCTGGGAGTAGCCCAGTTCCGTGGCTCTCCCGATGTGATGGTAGGGTGTTCGATGTCAGAGGGAGAGAAGAAGAGGCGGCAGCGACGTATCTTCTCCCCGGAGTTCAAGCCTGGAGCGGTGAAGTTGGTGCTAGAGGAGGGTTGGAACATGGTCCTCGTCCCACCCAAGCAAAGGCCTCTGCTGATGAAGCACCCATCCACTCTTCCGGCTCTCTTCCTGTCCTGCCTGCTGGCCACGGACATGGCAACGGCTCAATCCGCCTCGGTCGGTACCTGGAGCAAGGTGGCCACACCGCAGGGCGTCAAGTTCAAGCAACTCGCCGTGGGAAGTGCCACCGAAGTCTGGGGGCTCGATACCGGAGGCTCCCCCTGGAAATGGACGGGCTCCTCCTGGCAGAAGAAGGCAGGCTTGGTGAGCAGTCTCTCTGCGGCCTCCGACGGCACGCTGTGGGCCGCCGACACTTCAAACCCTCCGCGTGTGTTGAAGTTCGATGTCGCCAGCAACCAGTGGACCTCGAAACTCCCCGCGGGCATGAAACAGGTCGCCGTCGTCAATGCCACCACCATATGGGGCTTGGACGGCTCCTGCACCCTCAACAAGTTGAATGGCACCAAATGGGAGAAGCAGGCGAAGGGGTGCTGCGTCGACCAAATCTCCGTTGGTGGCGATGGCACGCTCATGAGCGCCAGCACCTCGAGGATGGGGCAGCTCGCGCGGTGGACGGGCTCCCACTGGGAGAACCTGCCCGGCAGGGGGGTATTCGTTTCGGTAGGTGACCAAACCAATGCCTGGGCACTCAATTCGTCGAACAGGGTGATGCGATGGGACGGTTCAGCCTGGCATGCCATGGGCATCTCCCTGAGCAATATCTCCGCAGCTAATGATGGCACTGTCTGGGGCTTGGCTTCCGATGGCTCGGCTTCCAAGTGGGACAAGAGTTCCAGAACCTTGACCGTCTCGCCTGCCAACAAAGGCTACGCCGTGGGAGGTTCATGTTTGCCAGTCTCGTATAGCTGTGCTGATGGCAATGCGGGTTGGCTCGTTTGCAACGCACAGGGAACCTGGACATACGGTGGTGATTGTCCTCCAAACACCGCGTGCGTATTCTGGCAACCCACACTTAGCCCATACTGTGTCCCCCCTGGCTTTCAGTTTCCCTGATTGTGACGTGCCCTGGGTTTTTCGGACCACGTGAAGCTTGAGAAGGTTCCGTCTCCGGGCACGACGGAGGCAAGCCGTGAAGAAGAGTCGGTTCAGCGAAGAGCTGTGCCTACCCGAAATTCGGGCGCCGGGTCATGCGGGGCGTCAAGGCCACATTCAGCAGTGCGTCAATGCGAGCGAGCCGCGCGCGGTCATCGTTCTTCCTGAGTCGGCAATGCGCGAGGCGAGCTCGTGGAACCAGACCGCGGCTCAGTGAACCAGGCGCTGGCCGGTTCCCGAGTGGAGCAGGACCCGCGCCATTGCCGCGGCGACCAGGTTTCCCCCAGGCTCCATGGCCTCGTGGAGCCTCCTGTCCCGGTCCGCCGAAGGCGCGGCATCGGCCGCGGACTCGACCAGCAGACGCGAGCGGATGTCTGGCTCCTCCGCCTGTGCCAACCCCACCTCGAGCGCCGCCCGTGCCTCGTCCTTCCGGTCGAGCGCCGCGAGCTGCCGGCCCAGTTGCAGTTGAAGCTCGGGCACTCCCGGTGCCTCGCCGATGGCCTGGCGCGTGAGTCGCAACCGGTCCTCCGCGCCCAGGTTCGGAAGCTCGAGCGTACGCAGCACGGTGAAGGCCAGGTACGGAATCCTTCCGGCGGCGATTCCAGCGGCCAGCCAGCGCTCGGCGCGACACCGGTACCAGCCCGGCGCAAGCGCCTCGACCTCGTCGTACCAGGACACGGCCTCGCTCGCGCGCTGGAGGTGGAGGAGCGTGACGGCCCCTTCGTAGCGGGGCTCGGGCGAGTAGGAGTCGATACGCCGTGCCTCCTGGAAGAGCGCGAGCGCCTCCCCGTAGCGGCCCTCCCCGCCCAGCTCACGGCCTCGTTCGACCAGGGCCGTGGTGCGCGCGAGGTCGAGTCGATTGCGGCAGAAGATGAATCCCAGCCGCCCCTCGATGAGCGCGGGCAGCTCGTCCAGTTCGAGGGTGACGCTGTCGAGTTCCGCCACCACCCGATTGAGCGGCTCACCGGCCCGGACGATTCCGGCAACCTTCCGGATGCGGCGGGCCCGCGAATCCTGGCCCACCTGCTCCAGCGCCACCGCGAGTTCCATGGCCACGCCCGCGGCATCCACTCCCTGTCCCAGGTAGCGGTGCGCCTCGAAGCTGTTTTCCAGGTAGACGACGACGCCCTCGTCGTCACGGGCCCTCCGGCACAGGTCAATCGCCTGCCGGAAGAGCGGAAGCGCGCTCTCCGCCCGGCCCTCCTGGAAATGACACGCAGCCATCTGCCCGAAGGTCATGGCCTTCATGGACTCGGCGTTTCCTCCCGACAGGCCCTGGATTCGCTCCGCCGCGGGAGTGAGCAGCGATAGCGCACCTTCGAAGTCCAGCCCGCGCATGAGCGCGTTGGCGCGCTCCCGTGTCTCCTGCCAGCGCACGATGGGGTTGTCGGCGGGAGTCCCCATCATCCGCTGGAGCATTTCGGGCCGGTTCCGAGTCTGCGCGAGGCACTGAGCGATGCCGATGAGCCCCTGGCCATAGCGCTGGAGGTGGGTCGGCTCCTTGCGGACGCTCTCGGGAACCGTCAACCAGGCAGGGTAGTGCTCCAGGAGCAGGGCTTCGTGCTCGGCACAGAGCCGGATGAGCGCGGCGTCATTCTGTGATTGCACTGCATCGAAGAGGAGCTCGCGCACAGCCTCGGGCGAGGTGGGTGCCGGCCTGCCCGCGCGACCGAAGAGACGATTGAAGAGGCCCATGCAGCAAGGATACGCGAGCGAGACCGTTTCACGACACTCCGATGCACCTCTTCCCTCCCCCTCCCGACCTCGGCCGCTGCGTCCTGAGCGCAGCACGGCCTTGTCCAACCGTGCGTCAATGCGAGCGAGAGGGTCGCGCACGGAAGAGGCGACAAACTCCCTGACACAGGGGGCTCACGGTTCCATCTCCATCGAAGCCGGATTCGATGCGGCAACCAGCCAGGACGCAGGTCCCGTCCCCATGGCCACTGCGCTCAGGACCATGTCAGGGCATGGAAGCCGCCGCCCGTCAGCGTCCACCCGTCCCCGACGCTGGGGTTCGTCGAGTAGAAGAGACGGATGCCATCGCCGTTCGTCTGGAGACGGGAGTACTCGTAGACCGCCACGGTGGGCCCATGCGTTGCCTCCACCGTGGCCTGGGGGTACGCATGGAAGGCGATGCCTCCCTGCGCCCACCCGTTGCCCACGGCGGGATTGGACGACAGCAGGAAGCGGACGCCATCGCCGTTCGACTGGTACGCGACGTAGTGGTGGATGGGCACCGTGCCCGGCTGCGCGGACTGGTACGCATGGAAGCTGGGACCGTCGCAGCGCCAGCCCTGGTTCAAGAACGGGCTCGTCGTGAAGTGGTGGCGCACGCCGTCGCCGTTCGCCTGGACCGCGTGGTATTGGTACACGGGCCTCGCGGCGCGCTGGGCCGCCGTCCGGGGCGCGCTCAGGCGGCGCATGACGTTCTCGGTGATGCGGCACACGGTGTTGGGCGCCGCGCCTGACTCCACGAAGCGCCTCAACCCCTGAGCCCAGTCCGTGGTTCCGGCGTTGAACACCGTCCCGTTGTTGCGGAACAGGCCCATGAAGGCCCAGCCCGGTATCAGCCCCGGGCCCACCCACACGTTGGCGTCCGCCGTCGCGAGGATGTCGAAGCTGTGCGCCGTCCCGTCCAGGCCGGTGACGCGCACGGGAACTCCGTTGACCGCCTCGAAGCGGGCGGCATCGGTCTCGTAGCCGACGATGCGGTCGTCCGCCCCGAAAGCGTTGCCATTGCCCACCGAGGTGCCGGCGAAGACCCAGGACATGGCATTGCGCACGATGAACGGGACGACGGCGGGCTCCGGCGCTTCGGGAGGCGGCGTCCGCGTCGCCCCACCGGGGGAGCGGTAGCTCAGCCCTGTCAGCGTGTTCTCCGGCCGGTTGGGTCCCGCTGGCTCGAACCAGTTCAGTGTCGCGCGTGTGGGGCTGGAGGCCAGCACCGGGTCGCGGTTGTCCTTGAAGCAGATCATCTGCCGGGGCTGGGCGCGCGAGTCGAAGCGCACCTGCCACCAGCAGGTGTTACCGCTGAAGAACGCCGAGTTGCCCCCGCTGGCGACGAATGCCTCGACGGTGTCCCGCATCTCCCAGGACCAGTACTCGTCATGGCCCACGCTCACGAACAGCCGGCAGGCATTCAGCAGGTTCGGGTCCGAGTGCACATCCAGGCTGGTGCAGTACTCGGCGGTGAGGCCCAGCTTCTCCATCCAGCGGATGAACCCCAGCTCGTACGCGAAGAAGTAGTCTCCGTAGGGCTCGTAGGGCCGCTCGAAGGACACGGCGTCCGCGTGCACGCCACCGGCCGAGTTGTAGTCATAGAGGCTCTTGCCGCCGGCGCGCGCGGGCCAGTTGTTGTAGGCCTGGGACGTGGTGACGGCGACCTGGAACAGGAGCTTGGAGGCGCTGCCGGGGACGGCGGGCCGCACGACGAAGATGAGGTCCGTGCTCGCCGCGCCCGCCGTGAAGCGCGCGTGGTAGGCGCCGCTGGGCCAACTCGTGGGCACCGTGAGGGTGTAGCGCACGGGCCAGCCGCACCCCACCGTGGAGGCGTTGGCGGGGAGGAGCTCATGGGCGACGGTGCCCTGGCCCGAGTGCAGGACGGTGGGCGTCTGGGGCCCCACGCGGAAGACCTCGACCTGAAAGGTCGCGGGGCCTCCGGTGTGGCTCAGGTGGAAACCCAGCGCGCCGCCCTGGATGACGGAGCGGCGAGAGCAGTAGCCCTCCAGCAGCGGCGCCGCCTGGGCCTCTGCGTTCGGGGCGCTGACGGCCAGCAGCGCGCCTGTGGTCAGGACTCCTGCCTTCAACACCTCTCGCCTCTTCATGGGGACTCCTCGTGCGGGCGACTTCCACCCACCTTGTTGACTGTGGATGGAAAGCCGACAGCGGCCCTTCGTCACGATATCCGGGCGCACGCGAAGTGAAGTTCGCGGAGATTCAATCAGCCCCCGATTGAAGGACGCCAGCAGCCCCTCGATGCCCCCCTGAATACTACTCAGCTTTCGACCTTCAGAGAGTCTGAGCCCTCTCAGAGAAACGCCGAGAACGAGTTCGCGCAGGGAGATTCATTCGGGGAGCTGAAGAGAGCCCCTCTGCTATCCACCCCGCAGAGCGAGATGTCCCCTCTCCCCCGCCCCAGCATCCTTCGGCCCCCCCATCCTCAGGATTGTGCACGCAATGACGCGTTCGCTGACGCGCGCTTCTCGTCGGCCCCGAATATTCGGCAGCCACAGTCAGTGCGGTTGCCCACGCCTCCAAGCTCAACGGTTGGCTCGCACTCGCATGACTGGGGTTTTCGCCGAGAAAGCGGAAGGGGCGTGCCAAGCCACTACCGCGCGACCCTCGCCGTCGAGTGCGAGTGAAGGCCCGTTGTATGGGTCCGCCGCTTCGCCGCGCAGGAGCGTGTTCCAAATGGAACCGGTCCATGTTGTCACCCGGAGGTCGGGGAGCGCTGGCGGCGGCGGACGGTAGATCCATGCGACGACTGGACGGTTGTCAGGTCCCAGCGCCAGCGAGACCGAGTCTTCGGCCGAGACGACGCCCCCCACCTCCTGTGACGTGCCCAACTTCACCCAGGCGGTTCCGTTCCATCGCTGAACATGAAGGAGCTCCGCGTCTCTCCACGCCACGACAGGCGTACCGTCCGCCTCGAACTTCAGGTCCGCCGCCTGGGCCGGGAGCGTTGTGCCTGCCTCGACCTGGAGTGTGTCGCCGACGTCCGAGGACTGGTGTTCCCGCAGTCGCATCACCTTCAGGGCACTCAAGCCCGTCCCCTGGGAGACCACCCACGCGCGTTTACCGGTGTCCATGGCCAGCGCGTAGATGCGCGCCTGGGGCTGGATACGCACCTCCCGCCATGGCTCGCTTCCTCCGATGTAGATCGCGGACGCGACCTCCCCATCTTCGCTGAGGGTGGCCTTGGCAATGCCAGCCACACCCGAGGACGTGACACTGAGCTGGAGACGTGTGTCCACGATGGAGGAGTCACTACCGGTGGTCTCATAAAGAGGCATCCATGCTGTCCCCTGCCGCCGGAGCAACTGCAGGTCGGAGCCCTCGGTCCACGCGAAGTACAGGTCTCCGAATGGCCCCTGTGAGAGCCGCCCCTGGCCCCTCGTATTCAGAGGACCGATGCGGTCCCACCTGCCGCCGTTCCACTGGGCCACGATGGGCCCCTTGCTGTAATAGGGGTCGGTTATAAGCTCCTCATACGCCACGACGGGCTGACCATTCGAGAGCATCAGCAGCGACGAGTGAGAGGCACTGGCATACTCAGCAAGCTCCTTGTGCACTGACGCCCCCAGTAGCCGCCAGGCCGGGGCATGCCAGGACCAGGCGCCCACAGGAAGGATGAGAGGATTGCCGGCAAGGTCCGTGACCTGCGCGGAGATGCCCAGAGTCATCTCTACGGGCAGGGGCAACGGTTCGTCGACAAGGAGCCGCACCGTCTTCATGTCCTCGGAGAGCTCGCGCTTCGTACGCACGGCTGAAGCGCCCGCGAGGAGCTGTATGCGCCCATCCGTAAGGGTGTCGGGTGCGAGCGGCTCCGAGGCCGTGAAGAGAATCTCGCCGTTCCACTCCTCAGGGCTCCCCGGCGTGGGGCTGCGGTAGACGAGCTCTGGGGGCGTGCGGTCAACCACCACCAAAATCGACGGGCTCGTGGCAGTGGCGCTGCCTTGGTGGACCCGTGCAGCCAGCAGGTGGTTTCCCTCCGGCGCCTGCGAGGTATCCCAGGCGTACTGGTAGGGTGCGACAAGCCTTGCCAGCACTTCACCCCCGAGGAGCAACTCCACGCTGTCGGGCTTGCCCTCGTTGACCACCACCTGCACCGTCACCGTGTCGCGCACGTAGCTCGTGCTGCGAGGACTGGTGATGGAGACGCTCACCTTCATGTTCTCGTCGCCACTACCGGCGTCCCCGCATCCCAGCGGCGCCGCAAGGAAGGTGCACAGGAGGACTCGCAGCCCGAGGGAGGGGGCGGAGGCACAGCTCAATCGGGCGGACGCGCGCATGGCGCGCACTTTATCCGGTGCGCGGACCGGGCCGCGAGCCATCCAACAACGACAGTCCGAATGAACAGTTAGCGCAGAACATTCCGTTTCTCGACCAAGGAGTGGGAGTCGCCCAGTTCCGTGGCTCACGCTTCGAAGGGCTTGCAGGACCTCGTTGGCCTTGCTCGTTGTGAAACGCCCCGCGAGCGCACGAGTTCGCAGAACCGACGGGTCAATGCGACGACACGCGACGCTTCCTCGTCCTGCTCGATGCGCGCCAACGTCGCGGTCTCCATGGAGGTCAACTCCGAGGGCCTCTTCACGCACAACCGTGCCAATTGCTTCGGCGAGCAGAGCGCGTCAGGGCGCGTGCCCTTCGACCACCAGTCGCCGCCGGGGTCGCTGCGCGCCCCTGAGCGAGGCCGAACGGTCCGTCGCACCTGGAGTCAACGGTGGACCTGCCGCGAGCTTCAGCCGCACGGCCATGGGCGGATTCGGGCGCTGAGCGGGCAATGGGCTACGACGACCACCGCACCAGGGCCCAGCAGAACACCGCCAGTCCGATGATGCTCAGCGCGCCATAGAGGAGCAGCTCGCGTCGCTCCTCTCGAGGGTCGTACCGCCGCCCGGCCGTGCGGCGCTGGACGGGCTCGCGGGCCATCTCCTCGGTATAGACCATCATGGGGGTTTCAGTCAGCGCCGTGAGCAGGTAGTTGTCGTAAGAGGCGTTGCGGAAGCCCCCCTCGTGCGAATCGAGGAAGACCTCCATCACCGGGGCTTCCTCCAGCATCTCGGGACGCGTCCAGATGATTCCGCTGGGAGTCACGACATCGTCTTCACGGCGGACGGGGACCGTGAAGGAGACGGGCGTGGAGCACAGCGAGAGCGAGCCTCGGAACACCCGGGCGATGTGTCCCGTCACCACCGCCTCGCCCGGGGTGGCGAGGGGAAGTTCGATGCGGTCCACCGTGACCTGCACGTGCAGCTCCGCAGCCAGCGCCGCACGGGCGTACTCATGGGGAAGAAGGGCCATCCTTCCAGCCTAATCCGAGGGCCCCATGGAAGCGCCCACCCCACTCCCGAGGAAAGTCGCGAGACCCGGGAGCGTGCGCCTCCAGCCGGGTAAGCACTTCGCCGATGGACCCGGCCTCCATGGGCTTCTCTTGGAGGCCCTGGACAGAAGAAGCTGGAAGACACCGGCGAAGTGCCGCCTGCTACTGGCTACGGCGCAGGCATCCAGGCCAGACCCAGGTTCCTGCTGCTGCCCGCGTTGAGTTCCTGGATATCGCTGCCATCGGTCAGCTTGGCGCTCCGGAGTACTCCATCCAGCCAATCCGCCCAATACAGCCGCCCGGCCGTGGCATCGATGGCAATCCCGTGCACTGTCGTCTGGTTGGTCACCAGGGTGGCGGCGTTGGAGCCGTCCAGGTTCGCGACATGGATACTGTTGCCGCGGGTCGAGTAGTACACCTTCCCGCCGCTCGGGTCGACAGCCAGGCCCACGCCCAGTCCACCCAGGCTTGAAGCGACGGTCTCCAGTTGGGTGCCATCCAGATTGAATCGCAAGAGCTGGGTGTTGTTATAGGTAATCACATACGCCTTGCCATTCGGGATATCGAACGCGAGGGCAGACGGGCTATCGATGCCGCCGACGACCTGCATTGGATTGCTGCCGTCCAGCTCGGCGCGCATGATCCGTTCGCCATTGAAATCGGACCAGTACAGCCTTCGGTTCGTCGAATCGACTGCCAGCGCGCTGGGGTAACCCCCGTCCGTCACGACATCGACCGGATTCGTCCCATCGCTGTCGACTCGAACGATGGCGTTGTCGCGAGTGTAGAAGAGGGTACGGGTGACTGGGTCGGTAGCGACTAAACCGGCACCGCTGATGCCCGTCTTGAGCTCAATGGCATTCGTGCCGTTCACGTCAACCCTCCACAGCGAGCCGGCGGTCGTGATCCAGTAGAGGCTCGCAAGACCGGTGACGTCGACCGTGAAGGTGGTGGAGGTGGTGGCGGCGCCGTCATTCACCGAGAGGGTGATGGTGGTGGTGCCACTGGCGCCGGCCACAGGGACGACGGTGAGGGTGCGGCTGGAGCCGGAGCCACCAAGGACGAGCTGGCTGGGGTCGTTGGGCACCAGGTCGGCATTGGAGGACGCGGCGGTGACAGTGAGGCTGTCGGCGGCGGTCTCCACGTCGCCCACGGTGAAGGCCAGGTCGCCGGTCGAGCTGCCAGCAGCAATGGTCTGGTTGGCCAACGAGGAGAGCGTGGGCGTATCGTTTACTGGGCGATGGTAATCGTCACCGTGCCCTGGGCACTTTGGCCCTGGCGGTTGGTGGCACGAAAGACGAGCGCATCTTCGCCATTGTAATCGGCGCCGGGGGTGTAGGTGATGGAGCCACTGGCGCTGATATCACTCAAGGTGCCGTGGTCCGGTGCGTCGACGATGGTGAAAGTGAGTGCCTCGTTGCCGCTGGCCGGCAGGCGCATATCGAGGGGCGTATCTTCCACCGTCTCGAGGGTGATGTCGCGGGTCACCGGCGGGATGTTGGGCGGCTTGTTGTCGCGACAAGCGGCAAGGGTGCTGGCGGCCAGTCCAAGCACCAATCCAGTGCGCAATGCGGCGACTGGCGCTGCGAGCCAGCTCGAAAGCAAATATGACATGAAATTTCCTCGTGGGGGGCCCGATACAGGCGGCGTAAAATCAGAGTTCCGGGTTCTCCGCTGACACTGGCCGTTCTGTCAATCCTCATTTACAGGCGTATCCACGCTCCTTTTGGCGCGAATAGTGGCCCCCAACCGCTGCATCTGTGCCTCCCCAAAAACTCAGTCGTTGCGTCGTAGGTGGCGCAAAGCCGCGTTCGGCGGTGCGCCAATGCGAGTGAGCGAGGCGCGCGGAGCAGAAGAGCTCGGCCTGGGTGGCCTACGGCGTGGGCGAGGATGGGCACCGGAATCTGCTGGCCGTAAAGCTGGGGACAGTGAGTCGGCGGGCGCCTGGATGGAGTTGCTTCGCCAGATGCTGGGGCGAGCGTCTGCTCTTCGTCGTGCCGGGCAAAGGTCTCCGCGGCGCGCTCCAGGTGAGCGGACACAATGTCATCCACGTCGCCATTCTAACGCAAGGCGGACACGCTCACCCATTCGACGTGGGAGAAGCCAGACGTGGCCCACCGCAGGGCATTGATGCTCGCGGCGTCGACCTCGCAATGACAGCGCACCCGCAGGCCCCGAGTCCCGAAACCCTCCGCCGCCAAAACGAGCCTCCATAACGACTCGACAGCCCGGGCGCTCACCAGCGCCACCTCGATGGGCACCTCGTCGCCCGGGCGCACCTTGAGCGTCCAGACTCCCGGAAGGGTGACATCGAAGCGCTCCAGCTTCGTCGCCAGCGTGGAGCTCGCGCACAGGCGCACGTCCTCCACGTGCTCGGTGCGCAACTCCAGCCATGACAGGTTCGGCCACAGGGCCAACCTGTCGAACACATCCCCCAGCGCGGGCGTGCCGAACACTTGGACCGCGACAGGCCCCCACAGCTCCAGCCGACTGACGGAGGGCGGCTGCCCCATCAACCGGGCCCAGCCCAGCTCCACCCGTCGCATCCGCGTCACGCCCCGAAGGTGCGGATGCGCGAGCCATTGCGCATGGACCACCGACCAGGCCACCTCCGCCCAGTCGATCTCCCGCACCGTGCTCCAGGCCGGTCCCGGCTCGGGGAGATTCAGAGAGGCCGCCTCCCTCGCCATCCGCACCGCCACGGGAAAGCCCCGCTCGAAGCGGGTCGCCCCACTATCGATGTGGTCACCCAGCGGCATCTCCCAGCTCCGGAGATGCGTCGCGAGCAACTCGTCGATGCGCTTCTCGTCCGGAGTGGGAGAGAACTGGAGCACGATGAACTCGCCCAGGGGGTCGCCCGTCTCCAGCAACTGGTCCGCCATCACCAGCCGCACGTCGTCGTCCTCGGGGTTGGCATAGACACGAGGCAACCACTGCTCCCGGATGCTGGCGTTTCGCGACTCCTTATCCGTGCGAATACGCATGGCCTCCCACAGCGCCGCGAGCAACTCCCGCGCCTTCGCGTCGAGTTCCCGCGGCACCCAGTCACGCCCCAGGCTGATGACGAAAGACAGCCTCGCGGCCGAGGCCCAAGCCTCCGGCCTCATCCGCTCATACAGTGCCTCGAGGGGCTCGACGTCGAAGGGCGGCCCGACGTGCCGGAGCGCCGCGCACAGCCTCGACACCCGCTGAGGCTCCTCCGCCGAGGGGAGGCTCGCGGTGGCGAGCAACCCGGGGATGAACCGGGGGTCGGGCAGGCAGTCGAGCAGGGCCTTGAGCTGCGCCTCCACCTCGCGCGGCTGCCCCTGCGCCCCCAGCCTGCGAGCCAGGTCCCGCGCCGCGCGACGAGCCTCCGCGCACTCCCCCTCCTGCCCCGCATGCGTCGAGTCGAGTCGCGCCTCGAGCTGCTGGGCGAACAAGACCAGCTCGCTCGCGCGACACTCTCGCCACGCATCCATCACGGCGCCGAAGGCCTCTTCCTCCTCCTGCCGCGCGAAGGACTTTGCCGCGCGCGCCAAGTCGCTGTGCAGGGCCTCGTTCACGTCGCCAGCGTATACCGCCTCAAGATTTCCAGCCTCCGCACAGGCAGCGACACGCTCCGCCGAGCCGCTCATAGACGAACACCTCCACCGCCAGCTCCCGCCGGCCGTCGTCCTCCTGATCCACATCCTGCGCAACCGCATCCGCATGGGGGCGCCTCCGTCAACAACAGGCGTTGGGAGCGCGGACGGCGGCAATCACCCAAGGGACGGAGTCGTTCCAGTTCAGCGGCATCCCGCGATGAACCCTGAGCACGCGTCGGGAATCAAGTCGAGGTGACACCGAGAACTTCTCGTGTTCCAGGCCATGCGCATGAGCCGGTGCTACCACGAGGGGGGACCTCGCGTGTCTGGCTCCGACCTGGGGGGCGTGCAAGAGCGCCCATCCCCTTCATGCGCCTGATGAACAAACGCTCCGTAGCCATTGCTGGAATGATGCTGGTGCTGGCCGCTTGCAAGACGACGGGCCCTGCACCCGCCCGCGATATCCCCACGGCAATGAACCAGGCCGCGACCACCCTGCTGCAGTCACGACTGCTGCACGCAACGTCGATCGCAGTGGTCTATCGCGGCGAGGCGTTCATCCTGCATCGGGGTGAACTGGAGACCGGCAACTCCAATCCACCCGATGATTCGACCCTCTATGAGATAGGGTCGGTCAGCAAGACCTTCGTCGGCCTGCTGTTGGCAAACGCTGTCCTCGAAGGCAAGGCGACCCTCGATGACCCGATACAAAAGGATCTGCCGTCCGCCTATCCGAACCTTCAGTCAGACGGCGGGCCCATCCGTCTGCGCCACCTGGTCACACACACCAGCAGAGTCCGACCTTCTCCTATCGAGCAAACTCCTCTGGAAGCTCCCAAGCAAAAACAACAACACACCCAGCTTCGCGACTCACCACCACGCGATACCTGCCGGCAGGAAACTCTGCGACATCCCCAGCGGCGAGCTGGGCGACCTGCGTGCCGAATTCAATCTGGCAGTGCCCAGCCAACACGTAGCACGTACCGGCCCGCATTACGCCAGCGAAATCTTCCCCCGGCGAATACCGGTCAACGCTCACCCGATACTTTCTCGCGGGCAAGTGCAGCGCACGCACACTCTCTTCCGAGAGTGGTTTGCTGGAGAGTTCGGACCAGCGTCGTACCGTGAGCTGCTTGGGTTCCATCATGCACCTCATTGCGGGAAGGCAATGCCAACCCTGGCGAACGCAGCCTCTCGCGAAGGCAGCGCATGAACAAGCCCCCAGCCTCGTTCAGCGCGGCACGAGTTCACCCACGATGGGTGCGAGCACTCCCATCATCCAGTTCATCACCACCCGCACGCGGCGCGGCACCGAGCGCCCGTGCGTATGCAGGAGCGCGATGGGCGCGGGCCGTGCGACGAACTCCGGGAGAATCTCGACGAGCGTGTTGTCATATCGCTCGATGCCATGACGTGGAACCTGCACGATGCCCAGGCCCGCGATGCCGGCCGCTTCATACGCCTCGAAGTTGTCCACCGTCACCATGCTCCGCATCGGCAGCTCCCGATAGGTCGCTCCATCGAGGTACTCGAAGTTGGGGACGGAATCCGCCGCGTAATGGACGACCAGATGCGAGCGCAGCGCGTCCAGCGTTCGCGGCGTTCCGTACTGGCGCAGGTACGCAGGGCTCGCGCAGTTCATCATCGTTGCTTCGCCAATGCGCCGGCCGACGAGGCCCGCTTCGGCGACAGCGCCGATGCGCAACACGAGGTCGAAGCCTTCACGCAGTGCCGCGGCGATTCGGTCGCTCGCGCAGATCTCCACCTGGAGCTGCGGGTGCCGGGCCAGCAGCTCAGACAACCGGGGGATGACGAACTTGAGCGCGACGACGACCGGCAGCGCCATCCGCACCCGCCCGCGCAGCACGCGGCCGGCCTGAAAGAGCGCCCCGATTTCGTCTGCCTCCGCGAGAAACCCGGGAGTGCGCTTGAGCAGCAACTCCCCCTCGGGCGTGAGCCGAACGACGCGGGTCGAGCGCAGGAGGAGCTGCGTTCCCAGTTCGGACTCCAGACTCCGGACTCTCGCGGACGCACGCGCTTTGGGCATGCCCAGCTGACGTGCCGCCTCGGTGAAGCTCCGCAGTTCGGCAACGCGGGCGAAGACCTTCAGCGAGTCGAGGTCGATGCTCATTGTCACAATCTTCCAGACAGTGTGTCTGGATGCACGCCCTTTTTCGCCCTCGGGGTGGGCGCTACATACCAGACATGAACTGGAAGACCTCCAACATCCCCTCGCAGCACGGCCGTATCGCGGTCATCACCGGCACCGGAGGACTCGGGCTCGAAGACGCGCTCGCCCTGGCGCGAGCGGGCGGTGAAGTCATCGTCGCCGGACGGAACCCGCGGAAAGGCGCCGACGCCGTCGCCCAGGTGCTCGCCGAGGTGCCGACCGCGAGCGTGCGGTTCGAGCAGGTCGATCTCGCGAGCCTCGCGTCGGTGGCGGACTTCGCCGCGCGGCTGCGGAGCCAGACGGACAAGCTCGACCTCCTCATCAACAACGCCGCGGTGATGACACCGCCGAAGCGTGAACAGACGTCCGATGGCTTCGAGTTGCAGTTCGGAACAAACTACCTCGGCCACTTCGCGCTGACAGCGAGCCTGCTGCCGCTGCTGCGCAAGGGTACCCAAGCGCGCGTCGTCACCGTGTCGAGCGTCGCCGCGCGAGCTGGAACAATGGACTTCGACGACCTGCAGTCGCAGCGCGGCTACGTACCGATGAAGGCCTATGGCCAGTCGAAGCTCGCGTGCCTGCTGTTCGCCTTCGAGTTGCAGCGTCGCGCCGAAGCGAATCAGTGGGGAATCACCAGCGTCGCCGCACACCCGGGCATCTCACGCACCGACCTCCTGCACAACGCCCCTGGCCGTTGGAGTGCCGCTGGCATTCTCCGTTCGCTCCTCTGGTTTCTGTTCCAACCCGCGTCGCGGGGCGCACTGCCGACGCTCTACGCCGCGACTTCTCCCGACGCGAAGGGCGGGGGCTACTACGGGCCAGCCTCACTGGGTGAGACACGGGGCTTCCCGGCGCCCGCGAAGGTGCCTCCGCGCGCCCAAGAGGAGGCAGTCGCCCACCGCTTGTGGCATGAGTCGGAACAGCTCACGCGCGTCTCCTTCGGGTGACACGCATGCACAGGCACCTCATCTACGCCGCATTCGGTTGGCTGACCTTCGCCGGCACGATGCACTTCTTCGTCGACGTCGTGTCCCAACATCTGCGCGGAGTACGCACGCCGAGCGCGGAGACGACGCTGTATTACGGGCTGCACTCGAGCTTCGCGCTGGGCCAGGTGGTGCTGGGCGCACTGGGCCTCTTCCTGGCGCGGCGTGCGCCGGAGCTCCTGCGCGAGGCTCCGGCAATCGTCCTCTTCCTCGCGGCGAGCATCGCGTGGCTGAGCATCGCGGTGCTCTTCATCGAGTACTGGCAACCCAAGGCGAACGCAGCGCTCTTCCTCGCGTTGATGCTGGCTGTCGCCCTTACCAGAAGACAGTGACGTCGAGAGCCCCAGGCGCACGTAGCGCGCCGACGTCTTCAGGGGCGGCGCACGGGGTCGGCGAGTTCCTGTGCCGGCGAAGCGGGGCGCCCACCCCGGGCGGTTGTTGGGTCTCGTCACTCAAGACGTTGCCATGCCTCGGGCGGACTCGGCGTCCTACCCGGGCGTCAACCTCCCGGTCCCTCTTCTTTTGGGGCCGGGTTTCAAGGACCCCACATTGGCTGGTTTTGGATGACCCATGAGGCCCTTGCGGGCCTTCGTCTCCGCCGCTCCGCTCGCGTCGAACAGCGCGGCCAGGTTCTGGCGCTTGAACTCGGCCATGACGTAGTCCACGAAGACGCGCGTCTTCGCGGGCAGTTGCCGGTGCCCCGCGTAGTAGAGCGAGATGGGCCCGATGTCGGCGTACCAATCCGGCATCAGCCGCACGAGCGCTCCGTCGCGCAGGTGCGGCAGCACATCCATCACCGCGACGAAGGTGATACCCAGGCCCATCAGCGCGCAGTGCGTGAGGGCCGTGGGATCATTGAGAATCGGTGTTCAGCTCCGAGCTCCAGCGCGACTGGGCCCGCGAGGCCACCGTGCCGGAGCTCGCCAAGCTGCTCGTCGAACACATGGGCAACGTCGGCACCAGCTTCCTGTGGGAGCAGCAGCTTCTCAACACGCCGCCAGCGAAGTGACGGCGCGGCGGACGGTTTCCCCCTCACTTCGCAATACCTGGAGCAGGTCATGAAGATTGGAATCATTGGCGCGGGCAGCATCGGTCAGGCCCTCGCGGGCCACATGGCGAAGGCTGGCCATGAAGTGCTTGTCAGCAACAGCCGTGGACCGGAGACGCTGGCGGGGCTGGCGCGACAGCTCGGCCCGAAGGCTCGCGCGGCCACACGACAGGAGGTCGCCGAGGCCGACGTGGTGATGCTGTCCGTCCCCTGGGAGAAGGTGCCCGCGGCGCTGTCCGGACTCCCCTCGTGGAATGGCCGGCTCCTCATTGACGCCACCAATCCCGTCCTCCTGCCAGGCTTCCGCCTCGCCGACCTGGGGGGGCGCACGTCGAGCGAAGTCGTCGCGTCGCTCGCCCCCGGCGCGCGCGTGGTGAAGGCGGCCAACACGCTCCTCGCCCCCGTGCTCGCGGCGGACCCGCGCCAGTCTGGTGGCCGGCGGGTGTTGTTCATGTCGGGTGACGACGAGGGCGCGAAGAAGGAGGCGGGCAACCTCTTCGCGCAGGCGGGCTTCGCCACCGTGGACCTCGGCGGCCTGACGGTGGGTGGGAAGCTGCAGCAGTTCCCCGGAGGGCCATTGCCGACGCTGAACCTCATCCAACTGGACTGAGATCAGGCAGAGGCGGGGCGGCGCCTTCAGCGGCAGACGGTTCACTTCCGAGGGCCTCCAGGACGCCCCGCGCTTCCTGGGGGCCGTCTCCAGGCCATCCTCCATTCGCAGCCCGGAGGGCAGCGGCATGGCGCGCGGGCGCGGACGTGATAGCGGCCGATCTGCTAGAGAAGCGACTGCCGCGACAAGCATGATGGGGATAAGTTCATGAATACACAGACGAACCCGAGGCGGTGGCCGCCCTCTCCGGAAGTGGAGCAGCAGATCAACCAGGACCGCGAGCGTTTCCGCAAGTGTCTCGACTACATGCGAGAACACGCGGCAGGTGAGGTCGAGGGCGTTTACGGCCCCGACAGCGTGACCTGGGTGCTCTATCGCGAGCCGGTGATCCTCCTCGGCGGACTGCGCGCCATCCTGCTGCAACTCGCCCATCCGGCAGTGGCCCACGGTATCTCCCAGAACAGCAACTTCCGGAATGACCTGCTCGGCCGTGCGCGACGCACCTATACGGCGATGTACCAGCTCACGTTTGGTGGCCTCCCGGAAGCGACGGGCGCCGCGAAGAGGATCCACAGCGTGCACAGCCGCGTCTACGGCGCGGTTCCGGACGGCGTCGGCCCGCGGGGCGCTGGCCCCTATCGCGCGAACGACCCTTCGCTGCTGCGTTGGGTGCACGCCACCCTCATCGACACCGCCATGCTGACCTTCGATACATTCGTGCGGCCGCTCAGCATCGAGGAGAAGCGCCGCTACTATCAGGAGACGCTGCGCGCCGCGGCGTACTTCGGGCTCCCGCCGGAGCAGGTGCCGCCCACGCTCGAGTCCTTCTACGCGTGGTACAACGGAGAGCTGGCGGGGGAGCGGCTGGGCGTGGGAGACACGGCGCTCGAGCTGGCGGGCATGCTCTTCAATTCGCCGTTCACCCGGGGACAGTTCGATGAGGCGCTCACCGCCGGTCTCCTGCCGGAGCGCTGGCGCGAGGCGTACAGGCTGCCTTGGGGGCTGGGACAGCGGCTCACGTGGAAGCTCCTGAAGGGCTCGATGCGTCGGGGAATCCAGCTCACCCCGCCAAAGCTCCGCTACGTCACGGCCTGGCATCAGGCCCAGATGCGGCTGGCCATCGCTCGAGGAGAGCGGCCGACGATCATGGCCCGGGCGCTGAACACCATCGACTCCTACGTCGACGTGCCGTTCAGCATCCGGCCGGTCGCGGCGAAGGCTCCAGTGGACAAGGATTGAGAAACGATTTGGGCGATCCGCGGCGCCATGGCGGTCAACCTGGCCCGAGCCTACGACATTTCTGGACGGGGAAGCCCCTTGAGACAAACAACGCCCAGGTCGTGTCTACAAACAGGTCGGGGCCGTCCGGTGTTGCCCGGACATGGGGCGAGGAGAACGGACCGCCCCCTGTGCCTCCCAAGGTCCGGTCGCTGCGTCATGCGCGCTTCAAAGACGTGGTCCGCGTTCGACCTCAAATCTACCGACAAGGCCGTCCGCACCCTCAGGTGAGCGAGGTTCGCGAACGCTGGTATAGCATCGGGTCCGGCGCCACATCGGGCGTCGTGGAAGGAGCCGGAACATGCCCATGGTGAGAAGAGGTACGGCCGCGGTGGCGATGGTGCTCGGCCTGCTGTGCGGCCAGGCCGCGGCCGCCGGGCAGGACGCGGCACCGATGGCTGCCGCGGAGCTGGACCGGGTGATCGAGCAGCGCATGCGCGAGGGCGGGATGGTCGGTGTCGGCGCGGCGATCATCGTCGACAAGAGGCTGGTGTGGACGAAGGGCTACGGCTTCGCCGACCGAGAGCGTGCGATTGCGTTCACCCCGGACACGGTCATGAACATCGGGTCGATCAGCAAGACCGTCACCGGCGTGGCGCTCATGCGCGCGGTGCAGGAGGGCAAGCTGTCGCTGGACCAGGACATCAACGCCTACCTCCCGTTCAAGGTGGTCAACCCCTCGTTCCCGGACGTGCCGATCACGCTCAGGCAACTGGCCACGCACACCTCCTCCATCGCCGACCGCTGGTCGGTCTACGAGCGCACCTACCACTACGGCGGCGACTCGCCGGAGCCGCTGGCGAGCTTCCTCGGGGACTACTTCATCCCGGGCCGGTCGCGCTTTGCCCAGGAGAATTTCCTCAAGGTCAGGCCGGGCACGCATCGCGAGTATTCCAATATCGGCGCCGGGCTGGCCGGCTACATCGTCGAGCTCGCGGTCGGCGAACGGCTCGACGTCTACACCCGGCGACACGTCTTCGTACCGCTGGGCATGCGCAGCACGGCCTGGTTCCTGTCCGACGTGCCGGCACAGCGCCACGCGCAGCTGTACGTCGCGCAGAACGGGCTGTCGATACCCATCCCACCGTATGGGGTCACCACCTATCCCGACGGCGGCGTGCGCACCTCGGTGGCGGACCTGTCCCGGTTCTTCCTCGCCCTGCTCAACGACGGTGCGCTCGACGGGACGCGAATCCTGGACCGGCGCTCGGTGAAGGAGATGCTGCGCTTCCAGCACACCGCCGCGAACAAGCCGGACAACGTGGACCTGGCGCAAAAGAACTCCGGGATCTTCTGGTCGACGAAGTACGACGTGACCCGGATCGGCCATGGCGGCTCCGACCCGGGCGTGAAGACGGAGATGCTGAGCGATCTGGACAAGCAGATCGGCGTGATCTTCTTCACCAACACCTCGTTGGGCGAGGAGCAGTTCCGGGAGTACGAGGGCATCCTCGACGCGTTGTGGCAGCGCGCCCGCACGCTGAAGCAGGAGCGCTCGGCGCGCCGCTAGCGGTTTGGACTCGAGCACTTGCACGGCGTCAGCTCGGCAGGAGCATCAGCCGAGCTGACACCTTCCGTGACACAAGGGCGGCGTGGCTCTACCGCTGTCGTGGCGGTGCGTTCGCGTTGTCCATGTCCGAGACGATCAGCTGTCTTCGGTGGCAAACGCGAGCGCACGTAGCTGCAATGGACCCCCTCCTTGACCCTCATAGGCGGCCCGGATGGCCGCACGACCACGGACAGGCGGGCGATTGCTCTGGAGTACGAACCCATCTTCCGCGAACAGCGAGGAAAGACTTCAGCTCCCTGGCGCGTCTGCGCAAGGCACTGCCGAAAGACTTCGACGTCAACGCCGTCTTTCAAGCGGAGGCGCGGCCGTACGAATGCCGGCCGAAGTACGTGGTGTCGTCGACGCGCAAGGACTTCCCGTGGACCAACAGCCACCACATCGCCGGCGACCTGCGCACGGGCGTGCAGAAACTCAAGGACGCGACCTCGGCTGGCGTGCTCCTCGGTAGCGGCACGCTCGCGACCGAGCTGGACCGGCTGGATCTGATTGACGAGTACAAGTTCCTCGTCCACCCCAGGATCGCCGGCCACGGCCCGACCCTGTACCAGAGCGGGCTGCCCAGCACGCGGCGGCTCGAGCGGGTCTCGGCGAAGCCGCTCCTCAGTGGCCCGGTCGCCATGCACTACCGGCCCGCGCGCTGAGACGCCCGGCCCCGCCCGCCGGGAGCAGGGAACCGAATCCTCCCCAAGCAGGTCGCCAGAAGTCCTCCAACAAATCCCGCAGCCAGAAGCCCTCCGCGAGGACACCTGCATTGCGGAGGGCCTGGGTGGGCGAGAGCCCGAGCACTCACATGAGCAAAGGCGGCAGCGGCCCTCACCTGCGAGGACCTGGGCATGGCCACGGTACTTCCCGCGGCCACGCCCTCCCAGACGCGTGTCTGCTTTCGCCCGGGACTCCTCGGCCCTACCCCGTCACTCAGTAGAAGGTGATGGTGAACTGCTCCCATTGCCCCACGGCGGCGCCGGAGGCATACACCGCGCCGTCGCCACCGTTATCTGCATACAGGTATCGGGGGTTGAGGAGAGCGGTCGTCGACAGGGCCACGGTGTCTCCGGTGCCGATGGTGAGCAGGCCCGAGCCGGCGATCTTCGTGATGCGGAAGGTTTCATAGCTGCCAGGCGCCGTGGGGGTGGCTGTCACATCCGAGCCGCCACCATTCACGGCCATGACATAGTTGCCGTTGACCGTCTGCAGGTGGATGAGGTCGCCGGTCTGCAACTCGAAGCCGTTGCGGTCCACCAGCTGGAACTTCTCCCAGGGCCCCACGGCGCCACGATTGGCGTTCACCGCGCCGCCGCCGCCGCCCTCGGCCACCACGTAGTGGCCGCGCAAGGCACGCAGGGAGACGGTTCTCGAGTAGAGACGCGCCACGGTGGCCGCGTCGGTGATGCTCAGCGAATCGCGCTGCCCGATGGCCTGCCCCCCCAGTGGCTCGATGGTGGGCAGCCCATTCTTGGAGAACGCCGTCCTCGGGTAGTGCATGATGGAGCCGTAGTCATAGGCGAGG
>Ga0126314_10000241_pt1 | contig 27894 bp, 23 predicted proteins | sample Plot105B_FD_92535 | JGI IMG/M metagenome (GOLD analysis project Ga0126314, IMG submission 92535) | Serpentine soil microbial communities from UC McLaughlin Reserve, CA, USA - Plot105B | ecosystem: Environmental > Terrestrial > Soil > Grasslands | place: USA: UC McLaughlin Reserve, Lake County... | reverse complement strand
CCTCCTGCGCGGCGAGCAGGTCCTTGAGCAGGAAGGGCACGCCGGTGAAGGGGCCCTGGGGCAGGGGCGTCTTCGCCCGCGCGCGAGCCGTGTCGAACTGCGTGTGCACGACGGCATTGAGCTTCGGGTTGTGGCGCTCGATGCGAGCGATGGCCGCGTCCACCAGCTCCAGTGGCGTGACTTCCCCGCTGCGGACGAGCTCCGCCTGGGCGGTGGCGTCGAGGCTGACGAAGGGGTCCATCCTTCGGACTCTACCGCCGTTCAGCGCCGAGGCCCTCGCGCGCGGAGCCCGCGGCATGACGCGTCGCGTTTGTGCACTATCGGAAAGTGACTGTTGCTACATCTGTTACGGACGTGCCGCGCGGTGAACGCGTTCCTGACTCCGGGCTCGTGTTGGAGGTGTGGCTTCTATGCTCGTGTGCGCGCCTTCTTCGCGAACCGGGAGCCTCCTTGAACCTTCGAGTCTTCGAGTCCGAGCAGGAAGCGGCGGTCGCCTGCGCCGCGCGCATCCGCGAGGCGGTGGCGTCTCATCCGTCGCTGGTGTTGGGACTGCCCACGGGGCGCTCGCCGCTCAACGTGTACCGGGAGCTGGTGGCGCTGCATGAGCGCGGGGCGCTGGACTGGTCGCGCGTGGGGACGTTCAACCTGGACGAGCTGCTCGGCGTGTCGGGCGACGATGGGGGCAGCTTTCGCGCGTACATGGAGCGGCACTTCTTCCAGAAGGTGAATCTGTCGGAGGAGCGCATCCACTTCCTCGACGGCGCGGCGCCGGACGCGGAAGCCGAGTGCGCGCGCTACGAGGCGGAGCTCGTCGCCGAGGGCGGGTTGGGGCTGGTGTTGCTGGGCATTGGGGCCAACGGGCACCTGGCTTTCAACGAGCCGGCGGACCATCTGCTGGCGCGCTGTCACCGGACGCGGCTGAGTCGGGAGACGCGCGAGGCCAACGCGATGCTCTTCGGCGATGACCCCAGCCGCGTGCCGCTGGAGGCGCTGACCCTGGGCATGGGGGCGCTCATCCAGTCGCGGCGCGCGATGCTGCTGGCGTTTGGCGAGGGCAAGGCGGAGGCGGTGAAGGCCATGGTGGAGGGCCCCGTGACTCCGCGCTGCCCCGCCTCCTTCCTGCAACTGCACCGCGACGTGGAGGTGTGGTTGGACCGGGGCGCGGCGAGCGCGTTGTCGTCGCGGACTCAGTAGGTGTTCGATTTGGCGACGCGGGGCGACATCAGCTCGCGCAGCTTGCCCAGCAGGGTGAGGAACTCCTCGCGGTCCGGCTGGCCGTCCACCGCGTCCTCCGCGAGCGAGTGGATGCGCGAGAAGCCCCGGTCGTCGGTGGGCGCGGTGCCGCGCAGGAGGTCCGCGGTGCCGGCCACGGCGAGGGCGAAGCGCAGGTCGGAGGACGCCTTCGTCAGGGACCTGCGCACGTTGTCGCGAGGCAGGGAGAAGCGCTGCTCGGAGACCTCGGAGTCGCCGGGCTTCTTGGCGCGCACGCGGACGGTGGCGACGGTGGAGCCCTCGCCCGTGAGGTCCAGTTCGTACAGCGCGGTGACGGCGTGGCCCGCGCCGATTTCGCCCGCGTCGACGGCGTCCTCGCGGAAGTCCTTGTCCGCGATGGCGCGGTTCTCGTAGCCGAGCAGCCGGTAGCCGCGCACGGCGGTCGGGTCGAACTCCACCTGGATTTTGACGTCCTGGGCGATGACCTCCAGGGTTCCGCCGAGCTGCTCCTGGAAGACGCGGCGGGCCTCGTTCTCGGAGTCGATGTAGAAGCAGTTGCCGTTGCCCTTGTTCGCCAGGCGCTCCATCAGGTCATCGCGGTAGTTGCCCATGCCGAAGCCGATGGTGGAGAGGGTGACGCCTTCCTTCACGTAGCGACTGATGCTCTCCAGCATGGAGTCGGCCGTCTGGTTGCGACCGAGGTTGGTGTCGCCGTCGGTGAGGACGACGACGCGCGAGACGCGGTTGGCGCCGGCCATGCGCACGGCGTGCTGATAGGCCAGCTCCAGGCCGCTGCCCATGGCGGTGCCGCCGCCCGAGGAGAGGTCGTCGATGACGGCCTCGATGTGCTTGCGTTGGCTCGCGGGGGTGGTGTCCAGCACGGTGCGCACATCGCCCGCGTAGGTGGAGATGGTGACGGTGTCGGTGGGGTTGAGGCCCGCGACGGCGAGCTTCATCGATGTCTTGGCGAGCTCCAGCCGGTCCGCGCCGGACATGGAGCCGCTGGTGTCCACGAGGAAGACGAGGTGCGTGGACTTGCGCTGGGCCTTGGCGACGTGGCGACCCTGGAGGCTCACCTTGAGGATGTGCTGGCTTGGGGTGAAGGGGGAGGGCGCGGCCTCCAGGGCGACGTGGAAGGCGCCTTCGCCGGGGGCGGGCTCGGGGACGCGGTAGCGGAAGTAGTTGACCCATTCCTCGACGCGGACGGTGTCGGCGGAGGGCAGCCGGTTGCCTTGCACGGCGCGGCGGAAGAGGGCGTAGGAGGCGGTGTCCACGTCCACGGCGAAGGTGGAGAGCGCGTCATCCGCGGTGCGGGTGTAGGCATTGGAGGCGAGGCGCTCCACCGGGTGGGCTGGGGTGGCCATGGGCTCCGAGGCGCCCGGGTTGAAGTGCTGCATCGACTTGCGGGGAAGGGAGGGCGAGGAGCCCGCGCCGTCATATTCGGAGTTCTCGCCGAAGCTGCGCATGGTCTTCTTGTGGGCCACGCCCGAGACGCCGAGCGACGCGGAGCTCGCGCCAAAGAGCTTGCGGAGGTTGTCGCCGAACAGCGTGACTCCGGCCACGAAGGCGAGCGCGGCGGACAGCAGGGCGAAGGTGACCTTCAAGGACTTGCTCATGGAGCCTCGGGGCGTGGAAGGAGTCGTCATGCGTGAGCTACTCGTCGCACGAGTGCTTCACGCCGCGCGTCCGTCATTCGCCCGAGGTCGGTCAACAGGAGGAGGTCGGTCATCCGCCCGATGCGGCCTCCAGTGCATGTCGAGTTTCAGCTTCGGTTCGACTCCTCGGGTGGAAGGCGACGCAGGCGCCACACGTTCCAGGCCTCCAGGGCCGTCGTGGCAGTGAAGAAGAGGACGAGGGCCCCTGTGATTCTCGCGGCCCACGTCACGCTGAAGAGCATCGCGCACAGCCACAGGGCCGTGAGCGTTTGGGCGCCAGTGCCGCGAGCATCTTGCTCTTGGTGCCACCCATCAACTCCAGTGTCCCTTCATGGTCACTTCATTCGCAGTTCTTGCCGCAGACGCTCCCGACCTTTTCTACACAGAGGCTGTCCCAATAAACGGAGCAGCAGAATGGATCGACCGCGCAGATCGCTGAAACGCAGTCAGCCTTCGCACTGTCACAGCGGTTCACGAGAGAGGCACCTGGCGTGCAGAGCGAATGCCCACAAGTGCCGTCGGATTCTGAGCACGTCAGGCTGCCGCAGACCGTTCGGACCGCGCCGACACAACGATTGTCCCATGAGGAGCTGCAGCAGTATGCGTCGGCCGCGCAGACCGACGAGACACACGGGTCGGAAGCCGGTGACAACGGAACTCCGGACGTGCACTTGTCGTGTATGGGGGCGCGCGCCCCGACGGAGAGGGACGTTCCGCTGCTCACGACCGTCGCGGTCACCGCCGTGGGGGCCGAGGCGGAAGCAAGGCCAATGAAGAAGCTCCTGTTTCCAGTCCCGGGACCTCCTCCAGCGCAAACCGGTGTTGCGAAGGTGAAGGTGATTTCATTGCCCACCTTGTTGGCGGAGGAGAGCCCGATGGTGCCGCTCCCACCGGACGTCATGACATAGACCTGATCGGTCGGCCCCGTGCCGTTGTACTGAAAGGAGGCCACAGGACCGAAGGAGACTCGTAGCGACTGGACGCAAGGGACGTGGGTGGTGCCGGTGGCATTGGTCAGGTCGACCGCGTACATGTAGCCGTAGTACCCCTGAGCCGGGGCACCGGTCGCGCCTGTGAACGTGCGCGTCTGCAAGTGCGCGGTCCCGGAGATTCCTGACAGAGGGAAGGTGGCGCTCGAGTCGGTGACAGACAGCGTGCAGCTGGTGTCGAAGACACAGTTGATCGCCGGTGCACCGACATTGACGACGCTGAGCGCTTGGGCCGCAGCAGGCTCCGACAGTGCGAGCAGCGTCAACGACAGAATCAATTGGATGCGAAACATGTCATGACCCCCATGTGTGTTCACTGTGTTCGACATCAGGCTGGACCTTGCTTCTTCCGCGGCTCTGCCTCTGCCATCTCACAACCCGGCTCGCGCCTGCTCAGCAAGGCTAGACGGAGAGCGTACAAAGGAAAAGTCTCGGTGCTATGACAATCGCCAGGAAAGGCAGACTCTCTCGGTAGTGGAGTGATGCAAGAGTGACGGAGTTACCCTCCGGGCGGCCGTTTCCGATCTCGCCGGACATGTTGGTGCTTCACGCCCACACGGTGCCCCACGGGTTCCAGGCGGGCCCACGCGGCGCGCGGGCTGCCGGCTCGGCCGAGGGGCAGGCCTGACCCGCTGCCGCCGTTCGTCCCGGGGCCCGACGTGGTACTTGCAGCCCCTGTTGAACACCCAGCCCCTTCGCTGTGCTCGTGGGCGTCAGCGGTTCTTCTCAGCCCCGCTACACCCGCCGCCGCCCTCAAAAGGGCCCCCATCCGTCCTATACTTAATGCGTTGCATCGCCGTAACAGTCCCACAACGCCTCACGGCAACGCCATACGTGGAATCCACGACAGGAATTGGCTGGCCGCAATCCAGTCGTAAATGATAATTTGCGCACCATTCTTGGGCGGGGTGCACATGCCAGCGAACACAAATCTTTCCAGCCGCATGGCCTTCATCGTTTCCCTGCTCATCGTCAGCGTGGCATGGCGTGGGGCCTGGGCAGCGGGTTGGTTGCCTGCGGCGCAGATGTTGGGTCCCCGGTCGCTGCACAGTGCGACCCTGCTCGCCAATGGGAAGGTCCTGGTGACGGGCGGAAGCTTTGGCAGCGGCCATCTCGCGACGGCCGGCCTGTATTCGCCTGACGTGGGGAGCGCTCCGGGCTCGGGGCTGGTGCAGGCGGATACGTGCGCCGCCACCAACGATCCCACGCCCGCGTGGAGCGCCGGCAGCACCGCGCCGGACCGGAGCTTCACCTGGACGGCGCCCTCGTCCGGCACCTTCACCGTGTCGACGACGGGCTCCTCCTTCGACACCGTGCTGTCCCTCTTCAACGCGAACACCGGCGCGGCGCTCGGATGCAACGACGACGTGAACGCCAGCACGTTCCAGTCGTCCGTCGCCGTGACGCTCACGGCGGGGCGGCAGCTTCGCATCGTCGTGGATGGCTACCGGACGCGGTGCGGCACCCTCACCCTCAACATTCAGTAGTCGCGGTCAGTCAGGGCGGGGCGCCTCCGGAGACGACGGAGGCGCGGTGGATTCGTGCCTGTTCAAACCCAGCATGGAGGCTTGCCATGAATCTGAGACGTCTGTGCAGCATCTTCGTCGTGCCCGCGCTGCTTGCGACTGGCTGCGGAGCGCTGGAGGACTCGAATGCCGTGGGCGATGAGAAGCGGGAGGCCAACGCGGACCTCGCCACGTCGGCCGTCTTCTCGGGCACGGTGCGCAACTCGGCGGGCGCCGTGCAGGCGGGCGTCACGGTGGTCATCAACGGAATCTCCCGGACCACGGACACCACCGGCCGGTACTTCATGTCCGTCGTGGCGTCGGCCAACGGCTACGTCCTCACCCTCCGGAGGAGCGGACTGGTCTCGGCGACCGAGTTCTATTCGGCGGGCAAGACGAACCTCAATCACACCTTGGAGACGGGCTTCGTGCAGATCGTCAGCCCGACGGTGGACAGCACGGTGACCACGGCCAGCGGCGTGAAGGTGTACCTGAAGGCGAACACGCTTGTCAGTGCCAGCGGCGTGCCGGCCACAGGCCCGGTCACCATCACCGTCGCGAGCTATGACCCGATGCGCATGCCGGGCGACTTCACGGCGGTGAACTCCAGCGGGCAGCAGGTCGCGCTCGAGTCCGTGGGCGCCGTCTTCGTGGGCGCCACGGATGCCAGCGGCGCGGCCCTCAACCTGGCGACGGGTGCCACCGCGACGGGCTTCATCCCCGTGCCCACGCAGGTGGGCAGCATGCCGACGTGTATCGGCGACGGCACCTGTCGACTCGCGATGTGGAAGTTCAACGAGACGACGGGCAAGTGGGAGGAGAAGTCCGCCAGCATGCTGGTCGACCCAAAGGGAATGGGCACCACCTTCACCATGCAGGGCACGAGCAGCATCTCCGGCGCCGTCCCCATCAGTGCGGGCGGGCTGGGCATGTGGAACGCGGACATCGAGAAGCGAGAGCCCTCCTGCACCATCATCGAGCTCGTGGGTTTCCCGGAGACCTGCTTCGGCACGATGGGCACCGTCCAGTTCAGCCTGAAGCTGCCCAACGCGGCGGGCACGCTCATGCCGCGCACCGACACGATGTCCCAGGCGTCGCCCTTCATCGTGCTCTACAACATCCGTGCGAACGCCTTGCAGGAGGTGGGAATCACGTTCCCGGCCGGCGCTCCCACGAGTTGCGCGAAGAACCTGGACATCTCCTCCACGCCCGCCGCCGCGGCCGGCTACCCGGTGTACGCCACGACGGGCGGAGTCACCCGGTTCAACTCGGGCGCTCCGTGGGGAGGCACCGGCTACCCGAAGGACCCGGGCGGCAACATGATCGACTTCGAGGACGTGGCCCTGGGCACGCACCCCTGCAAGTCGCACGTGCAGTTCAAGACAGCGCTGTAGTCGCTTCCGAGCGGCCTGTCCCCTGAAGTCCCGAGCGGGACAGGCCGCTCGTCGCTCGACGTCGAAGCCTCCGACTGTTCGATTCGGAGGGAAATGACTCACAGTGAATGCGGCACCCGGACGAGGAGAAATCCGATGAGCAGTGATTGTGGCTGGAGAAGTGTTCTTCTTGGCGCCTGCGCTGTCCTGAGCCTGTCCTGCGGTGAAGGCCCGCTGCCCGAGGAGGAACGGGCGGGTGCCGGCATCCCGGGCAATGAGGTCGGTACCATGGCAGAGGTGAGGCAGGCGCTGACCGACGAGCTCGGCTCCGTGCTGGGCTCACCGGTCGTCACGAACAATACGTGTGCCGCGCTCGATGAGCACACTCCGGCCTGCACCACCCAGACCACGGCTCCGGACCGCTCCTATTTCTGGACCGCGCCCTCCACCGGCATGTTCACCTTCTCCACGACAGGCTCCACTTTTGACACGGTGCTCCTGCTCCTCGATGCGTCCACCCAGGCGTCGCTGGGCTGCAACGACGATGCGAGCAGCACGACGTTCCAGTCCTCGGTGACGGTGAACCTCACCGCCGGCACGCGGGTGAAGATTGTCGTCGATGGCTACGGCACCCGTTGCGGCGACTTCGCGCTCAACATCTCCGCGCCGACCTTCGCGGGCTGCGCGGCGGTGAAGGCCGCGATTCCCAGCGCTCCCGATGGGGAGTACGTCATCAACCCGACCGGCACCCGGCCCATCTCCGCCTACTGCGACATGAAGTTGGGGGTCGAGCTCTGCACGGAAGCCGTGGGTGCTCACCGGGGACGGACGCGTGAGGGCTCGAACCTCGACTACGTCATGATGAGCCTGCTTGCTCGCACGACCGGGCTCTGCAGCGTGTGGGCCCTCCGCGGCGCTAGCGACAATCGTCCCATCGCCTCGCTCGTCGCCGAGGGAAACCCGAGCATGGGGACCTGTCAGGCCCTGGGTTTCGTGAGTGATGGGACAATCACCCATTGTGATTTCGGTAGCGAGCGGGGGACCTGCGGCTACAACGTGAGCAGCGGCTATTATCGATATGGCAATGGCTGCATGGGCTGTTCGTTGAACGACGGCTTTTACACCTCGTACAAGCTCCAGGGCCCGATGCGGATCTCCACGGTCATATCGAGCATGGATGGCAGCACCCGTTCGGTCTGCCGCACGCGCTGACGATATGGGGCGCTCCAGTTCCCGCCGGGGTGCCCCCCGCGCCGCCGCGGTCCATTCCCGGGGGGCGCTGCTCGCTGGAGTTCGCCGTCAACGTGGCCCTCATGAAGGATGGCTTCCACCTGCCACTGGCCCGTCAGCAACGGCTGTACCTGCGCGCGGTCGAGCAGCTCGTTCCCGTCGACGAACGACGTCGGTGGAATCTCGAAGTACCAAGGCCACCTGTTCGAGGGCCGTGAGGGTGGGGCTTTCCCTCGACGACAACTCCGGAGGCTTCAACCCGGGCGCGCGTTCACCGTGACAGCAGGCTTCGCTTGCGTCGCTCGAGTCGGCGCTTTCGCGGGAGCAGCCCCCACTTTCGGCTTCGCCTTGGGGGGCACCGGCTTGGCGACGACCGTGGCGCGCACTGGCGCCACCGGCTTGGCAACGACCTTGGGCCGCGCGGGTGCCACGGGCTTCGCCGCCACCTTGGACACCGTCTTCTTGCTCACCGGCGCCACAGCGGGCCGCACAGGTGCCACGGGCTTTGCCACCACAGCCGCCACGGGCCTCGCACGCGCCGCAACCACGGGCACAGGACGAGACGGCGGCTCCGGCGGCCTCGTGCGCACCCACGCAGTGAGCACCTTGGGCACGTAGTACTCCGTCTCCCCGTTCCTCGGCACACGCCCATTCACGGAACCGGGCCCCGCGTTGTACGCGGCCACCGCGAGCCTCACGTCCCGGAACCTTCGAAGCTGCTCGGCCAGATACCGCGCGCTCCCATCCAGCGCCGGCTCCGGGTCGAACGGGTCCGCCACCCCCAGCATCACCGCCGTGGTGGGCATCAACTGCCCGGGCCCCATCGCTCCCGCCGGAGAGATGCGGTGCACCCGCCCCTCCGACTCCACCAGCACCAACGCCTGCAACAACCCCGGAGGCAGCCCGTGCCGCCGCTCCGCCCGCGCGATGAGCGGCTCCAGCGGCTCGTGCCCGTCCAACAGACACGACGGCCGGTGCGCCACATACGTGCCCAGCGCGTTCACCTTCATCTCCAGGAACGACAGCGACAACGGCGACACATGCGTGTCACCCAGCCACGAGATGGCCCCGTTGATGAGGACCACCGGCACGACGGCCGCCAGCCCCACCCACGCCCACCACGGAATGCTGAAGCCACCCAGGGCCCGCTTGCGCGCCACTCCCCACCCTTAAGTGTGCTTGGCCCCTCCGTCCAACTTCCGGCGCCCCTCTCGTGTCCCAGGCGGCACTCGCAGTCCATCCAACACCAGCGTCGTCAGCGCATCCGGCAACTCCAGCGGATTGCCGATGTCCTCCTCACTCAACACCGCGAGCAACAAACGCTCCACCGCCCCCACCACCGCCAGTCCACTCACCGCCGGCCGTATCGGCCGCAACAGCCCATGCGTGTGCGCCTTCTGGGTGATGGCCACCGCGTGCCGCGACACCTCCCGCGCCAGCTCCGCCACCTTCTGACGCGCCCCCACCGCCGGCCCCCGGCTCTCCTGGAGGTACAGCCGCACCACCCCCGGGTACTGCAACAACGCGCTCGCGATGACAGCCGCCATCGCCCGGTACGCCTCGAACATCGCCTCCACGCCGCGCGCCTTCCCGAGCGCCTGGCCGCACGCCTCCAACCCCGAGAGGAGCTCCCCCCGCACCGGCTCCAACAGCGCCTCCACCAGCCCCGCCTTGTCGACGAAGTACCGGTAGAACGTCCCCTTGGCCACGCCCGCCGCCTGGGTGATGTCGTCGATGGTCACCGCATCCAACCCCCGCTCCACGAAGAGCCGCAGCGCCGCGTCCTCCAGCTCCTTCGTCCGCTCCCGCCGCGCCGTCTCCCTCCGGCCCCCCGGCCTCCCCGGCCGCTTGTCCGCCTCCACGCCCCTGTCCTTCGTGCCGTCGCGGCTCACCATCGTGCGCTCCGACTCATTGCGTGATAGATAAAGAGTGACCAAATAGTCATGATATTGAGGGCGGGGTGTCGGCCGGGCGCCCCGCTGGAGAGCGACGATGATCGGCATCCCTCTGGGCTGGGCGTACTCCAATTTCGGTGAATGGGCGCTGCACAAGTACGTGCTGCATGGCCTGGGACGACACCGGGGAAGCTTCTGGGGCTTCCACTGGCACGAGCACCACCAGGCGTCCCGTAAGCACGACATGCTGGATGACCAGTACCTGCGCTCGCTGTGGACCTGGTCCGCGCAGACGAAGGAGCTGCTCGGGCTGGCCGCCGTGGCCCTGGCGCACGCGCCGCTGTTCCCGGTGGCCCCCTTCTTCGTGGGCACCGTGTGGGCCTGCGCGGTGAACTACTACCGCGTCCACCGCCGCGCGCACCTGGAACCCCAATGGGCCCGGGAGCACCTGCCCTGGCACTACGACCACCACCTGGGCACGGACCAGAACGCGAACTGGTGCGTGACACACCCGTTCTTCGACAACCTGCTGGGCACGCGGCGCGAGTACCTGGGCGTGCAGCCCTCGGCCTCCGCGGTGCCGGTGGTGCCCATGGGCACGGGGGAGCGCCTGACGTCAGCGTCCCCCGCGCACCCGTGAGGCGGGCCTAGAAGACCAGGTCGAAGTAGTTCGCCTTGGCGCGCACGCCCGCGCACGCCTCCAGCCGCGCGTTCCAGTCCCGCGTGGGCAGCGAGCCCCGGGCATCGAAGACCAGCTCCAGCGAGTCCTCGCGGGCCATGTCCAGCAGGTTCACCGCGCCGCTGCCGGTGAGCCGGATGGACTGCGTGGGCGCCGTGTTGGTGCGGCGGTACTCGCCAATGAGGATGCTCTCGCTGGTGCCCGGGCGGACCACGGAGACGCTCGCGCGCTCGATTCCGCTCAGGTCCGTGCTGGACGTCACCTCGAAGGCCTTGAGCCGCAGCTCCGTCTCCACGTCGGTGTCCTGCGGGAGCACCTCGTCGAAGTCACCCAGGGGGAAGTCGAGCGAGTACTGGAGGCTCAAGGTGCCGGGCAAGGCGGCGGGGAAGTCGACGTCGGGCTCGGCCTTGCAGATCTCCTCGGCCTCCGCCTCGATGAAGAAGAGTGAGTCGCAGCCGGTGGCGACGAGCGCACAGGTGGAGAGCACCAGGGCGCGGAAGGGATTCGTTCGCATGGTGTGTCTCCAGACTCAGAAGAAATAGAAGAGGAAGCCCACCTTCACGGAGGGGATGGTGGCGCGCACGGTGAGGTTGCGCGCGGTGATGTCCGACTCGTCCGTGGCGTCTTCGATGAGCGCGCTCGCGTCATCCACGCTCATGCGCACGTAGCTCAGGCCCAGGTGCAGGAAGAAGTTGAAGCGGCTGGAGGCGCCGATTTCGAGCCCCACGCTGCCGGCGACGTAGTCGTAGCTGATGTCGCGGATGGACGCCGTGGCCGACGTGGGCGTGGCCCCCAGCCAGTCCACCACGTCGTTGTAGTCGGAGCCCAGGTAGTGCCCGCCCTCCACGTTGATGGAGGGGGAGATGAACGTCTGCATCGGCAGGATGCTGAGGCCGCCGCGCAGGCCCAGGCTCAGCGTGTTGGTGGTGGGGCCCGCCTGCAGTCGCAGCCAGGGCACGGGCTTGAAGACCGCGGACAGGCCGATGCCGTGGGGCGCGCCCGCATCCACCAGCAGTCCCAGGCGGTAGGGCTCCGCGCCCCCCGCCTCCTGCGCGTGCGCGGCGCCGCCGATGGCGACCGCCACGAGGCCAGCCAGGGCCGTGCCATGTCGTCGGAGGGATGCCGCACGTCGTCTCGTCGAAGGTGTTGCCGTCGTCATGTGCTGTTCCACGAAGGATGTCCGGCCCGTCGACCATCATTCGGCGGCAGGCGCTGAAACGGAAGTCGCGTGGTTGAAAATGATGTGCCCTCGCGTCCGAGACAGGGAAAGCCCCGGCTTTCCAGCGCGAGCTTTCCAGGGGAGCGGAGCGCTGCCGTGTCATGCGGGGCAGGCGGGCGCGAGCCACCCACGCGCCCCGACTTCTCACGCGGAGACTCGCACGCGCGGTGAAGAAGCGGTTAGAGTTCAGCTTCCAACAGAGGTCCAGGGGGCGAGGATGTCTCACAACAAGGTCACCGCGCGGAAGCTCACGTCGGGCCTCGGGTTGCCTACGGGTGAGGCCCACACCCTGGTCCTCAAGCGTCGCGCGGCCGTGGTGGTGGAGCTGGACGACCTCAACTTCCACTCCGGCAGCGCCGTGCTGCTGCCCGCGCCCCACGCGCGTGAGAACTGGCGTGAGGGCCACACGGGGGGACTGACGTGTGTCATCCGCGCGCTCGAGTACGCGCTGGAGAAGAAGCAGACGCTGCTCGTCGCCGGACACACCGACAGCGTCGGAGGGGATGGCTCCAACCGCGCCCTGTCCAAGGCCCGCGCCGAGAACGTCCACCACTTCCTCACGGGCGACAAGGCGGGCTGGGCGGCCTCGTGCGCCGAGCACACCGTGCAGGACTATCAGACGGTCCTCACCTGGGTGGCGGACGAGTACGGCTGGAGCTGCGACCCGGGTGGCATCGATGGCAAGCACGGCTCGCGCACCACGGCGGCGCTCACCGCGTTCCGCAAGGGCGTGGAGGCCGCGCATGGCTCGAAGCCGCCGGACGCGCGCGCGCCGGGCGTGGAGGACTGGAAGGCCGTCTTCCAGCTCTATGAGACGTATGTCGCCGGCCGCGTGGACCTGAAGGCCGCCCGGGGCGCGCTGAGCTTCGCCACGCCCGCGGTGCTCGGCTGCGGCGAGGACTGGCCAATCGAAGGGAAGGGCCAGGACAACCTGCGCTCCCAGGTCAACCGACGCGTGGAGCTGGTCTTCTTCGAGGAGCCGCCGCCGGACTTCTCCCGCCAGAGTCCTCCGGGCGCGCAGCTCTATGGCGCCCAGGCCGGCTACCAGCGCAGCTATCTGCCCATCACCCCGCGCCACACCTTCTTCTTCTCCGTCTGAGGCGCTCGTCGCGTCCTCGGTTCGCGTGGAGCCATCATGCCCGTTCCGGAAGTCCTGAGACTCTACGGACGTACCGACGTGTTGACCGCGGTAGGCGACCAGCAGCCGCCCTCCAGCACCCCCGCGTGGAACGCGGCGACGCGCCACCGCAACGTCACGCGGACCATCACCCTGCACTACACCCATGGCTGGGTGGCGGGGAACTGGCAGGCGCCCTCCACGGACTGGTACGGCGCGACCTTCAACATCGACCTGGATGGGACGCTGTTCCAGTGCGAGGAGATGATTGTCCGCACCAACCACGTGGGTGGCGCGCCCGACTTCTCCGGGCAGTACAGCTTCGTCAACCTCACGTCCATTGGCGTGGAGCTGGCGCGCTTCGGCAAGATTCAGCAGGGCCCCACGCTCTACAGCGTCAATGGCTACCCCGGCATCGACTTCCAGACGGTGGCGACCTTCCCGGACGAGTGCGACTACAGCATGCACCCGGGCTCGAAGACGGGCGGCACGCGCCGCTTCAAGCTGGGCAAGATCAACGGCGGGACGGTGCTCCAGAACACCAGCGCCAACCGCGCCTACTACTACATCAAGGTCGCGACGTTCGACGACGAGCGCAATGACAACCGCGCCACGTACCCGCTGGACGTGCTCTTCACCGAGGAGCAGTACCAGACGCTGGTGAAGTGGGCGAAGTGCATGTGCGAGATGAATCGCATCCCCAAGGCCTTCCTGCTGCATCCGGCCACCGGCGTCGAGCAGCCCTGGATTGACGTCCAGGACCTCATCGAAATCAACACGCCCGCGGTGCTCCAGAACAAGGAGCGGGTGCGCTCCTTCCAGGGAATCATCGGGCACAACAACATCCAGGCGGACCGCTCGGACCCGGGCGCGTCCATGGACTTCTACCGCCTCAAGCGCGGCGTCAGCGACGAGTGGTGGTACCCCGTCAACCTGGACGACACGACGCGGGCCCTGAACTACCTGGAGACGGCGCGCTCCGCCGATTACATCGCGATGACGGCCTACAACGCCGCCAGCCGCCGCGAGGACTACTTCACCGCCTGCGAGGGCACGGGCGGCGGCTACTTCCCGGTGGGGCTCAATCGCCTGTGGCACGGCGGCGTCCACCTGCCCTCGGAAGAGGACGCGCGGCCCGTCTACGCCATGGCCAATGGCCGCATCGTCGCCGCGCGCGTCGCCAACGGGCTGGTGCAGGGCGTCGAGCCTCGCTACAGCCGCTGCTTCGTGCTCGTGCGCCACGAGGTGCACGTGCGCGAGGACGCGAACCGCGAGGGGGAAATCGACTACGGGGCGGACTCCACCGAGACGGTCTACTCGCTCTACATGCACCTGCGGCCGAACGTGATTGCGCGGAGCGACGCGGGGGCGCCGGTGGTGGATTACGCGGCGCATCCGGACTGGCTCAATCACTACCTCATCGACCATCCGACGGACCGGGCGCCCGACGACGGCGACATCTTCTATCCCGACCAGACCGTGCTGCTCAGTGACCTGGTGGGGCACTCGGGCACGTACATCACCGGGCTGGATGCCACCGGGCCCGTGTATGGGCCCACGGTGCACGTGGAGGTCTTCACCACCGCGGACGTGTCCCGGTTCGCCGACAGCCCGTGGGTGGACGCGGCCAACCGGATGGAGGACACCACCGAGGACCTGGTCTGCGATTTGCCCGCGCTGGATGACTGGCTCCAGGGGCGGGGCTATCCGCCCATCACCCAGGTCGATGTCCGCACGGCGGTGAGGGACTTGCGCCAGGTGGCCGTGCGCTTCCGCAGCGAGTGGAGCCTCCAGACGCGCGAGCAGCTCACGCAGACCATCGTCGTGGGGCAACCCGCCGTCGAGGTGGCGCTGACGCAGGCGCTCACCAACGAGCAGTGGGAGGCGAACATCCGCCCCCTGTGCTTCCACACGGACATGCAGGGCGTCGCCACCGAGGCCGTCGTCGGACCCTTCCTGGGCGACTCGCACGTCTGGCATCTGCACCCGCTCGTGTTCATGCAGTGGATGAACGAGCGCGTCGCGCGGCACGAGCAGATTCTGCGCTCCCAGGACAAGACGCGCGGACAGGTGGCCAGCACCATCGCCGTGGAGAACGGGTACGTGGTGCGCTTCGTGAATCCCGTGCCCTCCGTGGCGCCGGCGCAGGGGTACGCGGAGGTCCGGTGGAATGACAACCTCTATGAAGTCACGGTGGACCGGCTCTGTGATTTGACGGCGCTGGCCGCGGCGCCGCAGCAGACGACGCGCTTCCGGATGCGCCTCCTGGATGCGCTGGAGATGATCAACGACCGTCAGCACGGCGTCACGGTGCTCTTGAGTCACGTGGCGGTGGAGGTCAACGCGCTGAGCGCTCGGGCGGGACGGCACCTCGCGGGCAACGCCGTGGATGTGCGCCCCGGCAATGGCACCACGGTGGCGAACTGGTTCGAGTTCTTCCAGACGGTGCGGCGCGTGGTGACGTACCTGAACAACCGCGAGGGCCCGGGCTCGGTGGAGCTGGAGATGTTGCAGGACGCCGACGGTGCGGCCCGGCCCCAGGTGGACGCGACGGCGAACAGCCGGGAGTGGCTGACGCGGCTGCTCGCGGCGACGGCCGCCACGGATGCGCTGCTGACGGCCGTCACCCCCGAATCCGCCACGCTCCAGGCCGAGCTGGGACAGATGCGCCTCCATCTGCACGCGCCTTGAGGTCGATGCCAAGATGGGCTCCATGCGCGCGAGCGAGGAACGTCAACAGTCCGAGCGGTGTCCGCCAGGGAGGCTCCTCATGGCGAGAGGCTTCGTGACGGAAGACCGACGCAATCCCGCGTTGCTCGGGAGTCGAGGGAGGTCGTCCATGGGGCGTCGGGTGAGCGCGGTTGCTTCGCGAGGGGCTGGAGTCCGGGGGGCTCGTCTGGTGCTCGGGTGGATGGTGCTGGTGCTTCCGCTGCTGACGGGGGCCTGCCGACAGGCCGCCGCCGCCGAAGTGCCCGTGCCCGTGCTTCAGCAACGGTCTTCGGTGGCGCCTTCTGGAGCCACGCCGTCCTCGGCCGCGCCAGTCGTTCAGCCACGGGCCGGGGGGACGTCGTCCGCTCAAGCTCCCGTGGATTCGCCGCTGCTCGGCGTGGACCCCGCTCAGACTCTGTTGGACACGGAGTCTGCGTTGCAGCCCGTGCGCGCGGCCGTCGGACGCAAGGACTTCGCCTCGGCGGCAAGGGACCTCGAAGCGCTCCTCCAGGCCGACCTCCCGCGCTTCGCTTCCCTCTGGGCGAATGACGCCGGGCTCGCGCCGCTGCGTGACAGCGAGCCTGGACGGGCGTTGGGGGCGCGACTGCCTCGGCTGGAGGCCTCCTGGCGTACGGCGCTGACCCAGGGCCTTCCCCTGGTGTGGTGGAAGCCCGCTGCGCCACGGAGCGAGGAGGGCGACGACTCGGAGGCGTTCACGACGCCGCCTCCCGCGTTGCTCCGCGCGGGTGTCTATCTGCCCAAGCAGCGCCGCTTCCTGCCGGCGGGACCCCAGGAACCCGGCGTCATCCTCGCGCGCCTGTCGGTCGACCGCGCGAGCGTGCTGCTCGTCCGGGGCACCCTGGGGCTGGGCCTGACGTCGATGCTCACGGACCTGGAGGTGAGCCTCCGTGATGCCGTGACAGGCAACCCGATGACCCCCGTGCGGAGCCCCGCGCCGGACTATCGCGGCCCGGAGGCGCTCCAGTGGAGCGAGGCTCGAGGCAAGTGGGGCTTCCGCGTCCAGAACGGCGACCAGACCAACCCCACCCAGCCCCAGTTCAGTGGGTGGCGCGACGTGGCCACCGACGGCAACTGGCGCAACCGCTCCGGGCCGGTCCATGGAGAGCTCATCTCCGAGGGCTCGGTGCTGCTCGGGCTCCCCGATGGCTGGGTGCGGGATGGGAAGATGCTCGTCGAGGAGTCGACGCGCCGGAGCATCCCGCACAACACCGAGCCGGCGAAGCACCGCTTCCTCCAGGCCGTGACGGTGGGCGACACGCTCTGGCTGTCGTCCGTGGAGTCCTGGTGCGACGCCTCGACTCCGGAGCCGACGAGCATCCTCCGCCATGTCGTGGAGCGCATCACCCGCGACAACAAGCGCGTGCGCGTCCATGAAGGGCCCGGCGGCGCTTCGCTCATGTCGCTGGGGGAAGGAGGCCTCATCGTGCAGGTGGACAAGGAGGCCCGGCGGTTTCCCGCGAGCGTGACGACGTGGAAGGAAGCGACGGCCCTGCCGGAGGGCGTGCTGCTGACCACGCCACTCCAGCCCAAGGTCTGTCACTCGCTCTGACGCTGTCTGTCCTCCGCGAAAGCCCCCGGCTCAGGGCATTGCCGCTTCCGTCGGCTCACGCCACAGGGGCAGGGTGATGCGGCTGCCGCCGAGCCAGCTGATGTCCAGGGGCACCTTCGAGTCGGCGATGGACTCGCTGCTGACGTCCTTGCCAGTGCCGTAATTGAGTTGCGACTGCGCCTGCTTGTTGATGGCGAGCACGATGACCACCTGGCTCCCCGCCGCGAGCCTGCGGCTGGTCATTCTTCCGCTCTGGAAGGACAGCCGCTGCGGCCTGCCCGGCGTGAGCAAGCGTCGCTGGGTGCGGTCCGCCACGTAGCTGGCGCGCGCCAGGACATACGACAGGTAGAAGTACTCGCCCTGGGGCGTGCGCTCGAAGAGGACCACGTTGAAGTCGAAGTCCTTCTTGTTGGTGACGAAGTCGAGCTGACCGGAGAACAGGCCGCTGACCTCCACGGACGCGTCGAGCGGCTCGCTGACGAAGGTGAAGCCGTTGCGCGAGTCCACCGTGGTGTCGACGATGCGCGCGGGCTCGGAGTGTCTTCCCTCCGAGCGGTCCTTCAAGTCCACGCGCTGCTGGAGCACCGTACCCGGCGCGGGAGGCGTCAGCGCGAGCCGGTGCGTGTCACCCGAGGCCGCGGGGGTCAGGTACAGCTCCAGCGAGGCGTTGCTCAGGGACTCGAGGGTTGGCGCGTGCTTCCACGTGTTCGTCCCCATCACCTGGTGGTTGATGCGGTCCTGGAGCAGCGCGGGCCGGGGTCCCTGGCGCAGCACGTGGTTCAACCACTCGTAGCGCAGCTCCCCCACGTCGAGCCGGGCCACGGGGTCGATGCGGTAGCCCATCAGCTCATCGCTGGAGACGCGCTGCGCGCCGACATGGTCATACGGGCCGATGACGAACGTGTGACGCGCGTCCTTCGCGTACTTGAGGTGCTCGGTGAGGTAGTACATCGCGCTCAGGGAGCAGCCATCGTAGTAGCCCGTGGTGGTGAGGACGGGGATGCGGATGCGCGCGAACTCCTCGCGAAACGGAATCATCTTCCGCCAGTAGGCGTCGTAGCTCGGGTGCTTCAGCCACCGCTGGTAGAAGGGATTGGGACGCCCGTCCAGCCGCTCCAGGGCGCGGTAGGGCTCGCCACTCTTGAACCAGCGCTCGTCGAGCGCATCCCACCGCGCGCCATCGAAGTAGTCGGCGTCCGCCAGGCCCTTGTCGAGCGTGACGTAGCGCGGCCACTTGTAGAAGAAGCTCTGGAAGACGTTGCCCTGCATCGGCACGTCGATGCCCGGCGCGACGGGGACCGACGGCATGATGGTCTTCAGCGCCGGGTGCCCCCGCTTCGCCGCCGCCCACTGCGTGAAGCCCTCGTAGCTTCCACCGAACATGCCGACCTGCCCATTGCTCCACGGCTGACGGCTCACCCAGTCGATGACGGCGATGGCGTCGTCGCCGTCGTGCTCGAAGGGCACGGGCGCCTGGGGGCTCGTCCGCTTGCCGCGCGTGTTCGCCGTCACGCCAGCGAAGCCATTCGCCGCGGAGCGCACCGCCTCGCGGAGGTTGTCGTCCGTGACGTAGATGGTGAAGGACATGGCCGTGGGTAGAGGACCCGTGGCTTTCCGGGGCCGCGCCACGATGACGGACACCCAGGCCCCGTCCGGCGTGCGCACCCTCACGTCGCGGTCGACGACGTAGCGACGAGCGTCGTCCTCGGCCCACAAGGCCGCGGCCTCCGGGAGCAGCTCCTGGAAGCCCTGATGCACCTGGTAGCGCCGTACCAGCTCCAGCGCCTGCGCGAGCGGGATGCGGCCCGACTTCCTCGCCTCCTCGACACCGGTCTCCAATTCCCGGCGCGCGCGCTCCAGGTCGAACCGGAACATGCCCGTCGCCTGGAACGCGGTGCGGTCATCCAACGCGCCGAAGGTCTCCTGGAAGGCCGTGCGCAGCGCCTTCGCGTACGGCGTGCCGTGCGCGGCCTGCTCCAGCTTCGCGCGTGCGTGGGCCTCGTACTGGAGGAAGGTGATGCCCTTCACTGGCGAGCGCGCCTCGCGCAGGGGGCGCAGCGCGCGGATGGACTCGAGCGCTCCTGCGAAGTCGCCCACCGTGAGCTGGAGTCGGAACACCTGTCCCAGGCGCGTGTCGGCGTCCTGCTCCGCATACGTCGCCAGCACCTCGCGCGCGAGCGCGGGCATGTCCTGGGCGAGCACCTCCGGCGACGTGGACCCTGGGGCGGCGAAGTCGCGGGGCTGCGCCTGGGCGAGGGTGGCCAGCAGGAGGAGAAGGCAGAGCAGTCGGGGCATGGGGGCTCGGCGAGAGGGTCTCGAAGATAACGCTCGGGCGGGAACTTCTTGTGGCTTCGTGTGAGGAGAGCGCTCCACGGACATGCGCTCCCACCGGAGCCGCGCGCGGTGGAGGTGTGCGGGTGGCGCACCCGTTCGGTTGACGAGTTCGCGTTCGCTCTGTGCTCCGTTCGACGAAGCACCTGTCGCGCACGACAGCGTGTTGAGACCGCGACGGCGGTTCCATCCTTCGGACCAATTACCGCACCCCGCAGCCGGTGCCACTTTGCCAGCCCGGACGTCACTGGCGATGCAGGCACGTGAGTACCGGCCCAGGACCTCGGGGGACCGGATGATCGACGAAGTCGATCTGCGTTTGAAGTCGTGGGCAGGACGAATCGCGGGCGATGCACCCGTGCATCTGGGGGCACCGGACCGTGAGGCCGTTGAGCGAGGCGTGTGTCTGTACCTGCTGGAGCTGGGGCCCGCGCCTCCCGCGCGAGGCGGGCGCCGCGTGCCGCTGCAGATCTCCGTCTGTTACCTGGTCACCGCGGGCGCGGAGTCACCCGAGCTCGCCCACCGCCTGTTGGGGGAGCTGGTCTTCTCGGCCATGGAGGAGTCGGAGTTCGAGGTGGACCTCACGCCCGTGCCCGCCACCGTCTGGGCGGGACTGCGCATCCCTCCGCGTCCCGGCTTCCGGGTGCGCCTGCCCGTACGCCGCGAGCGCCCGCAGCCCATCGTCCACCGCGTGCGCTTCCCCGTCATCACCCAGGCGGTGCCCGCGGAGGCGCTGCTCGGCTGCGTCGTCGGGCCCGGTGACGTGCCCATCCCCGGCGCGCTGGTGGAGCTGCCCGGGCTGAGCCTGGTCACTCGCACCGACGACAAGGGCTGCTTTCGTTTTCCCCGCGTGCCGCCGGTGGCCACGCTGGGACGGCTGGAGGTGCGAGCGAAGGGGGAGTTGCTCGCGCTGGGTCCGGAGGCGCTCGCCGCCGAACCTCAACCGCTGCTCATTCGCCTGCCGCTGAAGGAGGACTGACGTGCCGATGAACTACCTGACGCCCGGCGTCTATGTGGAGGAGGTTCCCAGCGGGACACGCTCCATCCAGGGCGTGGGAACCACCACCGCGGCCTTCGTGGGCCGAGCGCCCGCCCGGGATGCCCGGCTGAATCAGGCGGTGCCCGTCAATGGCTGGGCGCAGTTCGTGAAGGAGTTCGCGCCGCCCGGCACGCCGGGCACGCCCCTGGCCCGCGCCGTGTACGGCTTCTTCGAGAACGGTGGCCGGCGCTGCTTCATCGTCAACATCGGCGACAGCGAGAGCCTGGTCGGCGACGCGCGCAAGCGTCAGGGCGTGGCGGTGCTGGAGGAGGTCAGCGAGGTGGCCATGGTGGCCGCTCCCGGCTTCACCAGCCCAGCGGCGTGGGACGCGCTCCTGTCCCACTGCGAGAAGATGAGAGATCGCATCGCCATCCTCGACGCACCCGAGGACGTCGACGAGGTGGAGCGCCTCACCAAGGTCTACTCGGGCGACGAGGGCGCGGGCATCCGCTGCCGCTCCTCCGACCAGGGCTACGGCGCCTTCTACTACCCATGGTTCTCCACGCCGGACCCGCTCGGCGACGGGAAGACCATGGTCAACGTGCCGCCATCCGGGCACATCGCGGGCATCTACGCGCGCACGGACGTCACCCGGGGCGTGCACAAGGCGCCCGCCAACGAGGTGGTGCGCGGGGCGATGCGCCTGGTGCGCGACGTGACGCCGGAGGAGCAGGGCGAGCTGAACCAGATGGGCGTCAACTGCATCCGCTACTTCCCGCGCGGCGGCATCCGCGTGTGGGGCGCGCGCACGGTGGCGGACGCCGCCAGCGAGTGGCGCTACGTCAACGTGCGGCGGCTCTTCAACTTCGTGGAGGAGTCCATCGCCCTGGGCACCAACTGGACGGTGTTCGAGCCGAATGACCCCACGCTGTGGAAGTCCATCCACCGCGACGTGAGCGCGTTCCTGCTGCGGCTGTGGCGCGACGGCGCGCTGATGGGCCGCACCAAGGACGAGGCGTTCTTCGTGCAGTGCGACGAGCAGACGAACACGCAGGAGACCATCGACGCGGGTCAGGTCATCGCCGTCATCGGCCTGGCGCCGGTGAAGCCCGCGGAGTTCATCATCTTCCGCATCGGCCAGCACGCGGGCGGGGCGGAAGTGGAGGAGGTGTCCAATGGCTGAAGCCAAGGCTCCCGAGGCGGCCCCGCCGGAGCAGGAGGCGGGCGCGCAGCCCGGCGCGCTCGCGGACCCGTTCCGCGCGTACAACTTCAAGCTGCTCATCGATGGAGTGAACGAGGGGCACTTCACCCAGTGCACCGGCCTGGAGGTCGAAGTCACCGCGCTGCACTACCGCGAGGGCGGCGCGGGCCCGGTGACGCGCAGGCTGGCGGGGCCCGTCACGCACGGCGACATGACGCTGCGCTACGGCGTCACCGTGTCGCCGGAGCTGTGGAACTGGTTCCTGGCGTCGATGAACGGCGTGCCGCAGCGCAAGAACGTGTCGGTGCTGCTGCTGGACATGGATGGGGTGACGGAGAAGCTGCGCTGGAACCTCAACGAGGCCTGGCCGAAGAAGTGGCGGGCGGCGCCGCTGGATGCGCTCGGCCAGCAGATCGCCATCGACTCACTCACCCTCGTCTTCGAGTCCATCACCCGTGGCTGAGCCCGCGCGCAGACCCGTGCCCGGCGCGTGGCTGCGCGCCGTTGCCCGGAAGATGAGGGCGTGGGCGGAGTCCGTCCTCTCCGAGGAGGAGAGCGACTTCGCCGCCGCGCTCGCCCAGGCGCGCGTGCCGTCCGAGCCCGCGAGCCCTCCTTCCACCGACAGCGCCCGCACCGGCTCCAAGCCCGTCACGGTGACGGCGCCTCCCGTGGGACTCGGGCCGCCGGAGCACTGGCTCCGCGACGTCCAGGGCCGGCGCACCCAGGGGCCTCCCGCGGACTGGGTGGCCCGGGTGCGCAAGGTCGCGCCCCATCTCGTGGCGGGGCTGGCGGAGCAGGAGGCGCCGCTCCCGGTGAGCGAGGCCCACCTCTCGTTCCGGACGCGGATGCTGCTCGCGGGTGCGAGCGACCAGGACAAATCCGCCTCCGCGCGGCCCACGCCGGTTCGCGACGCCTCGCGGCCCGCCGTGCTCCCCGAGCCCTCCTCCCGCCGCGCCTCGCCGCGCGCGTCCTCGGAGCCCGGAGCCCCGGTGTCGATGCGGCGCGAGGTCAGCGGCAAGGCCCCCGTGAGCGCTCACCCCGAGGAGCCGTCGCGGGCCTCGAAGGTGAATCCCCTGGCATCCGCTCACCCCGTCACCTCGCATCCCCCGACGCCTGTCCCCCTGGCGCCAGGACGGTTCTCCGGCGAAGGGTCCGTCACCCCTGTCCCTTCGCCGATGATGGGAGCGCAGCCCTTCGCCAACCCGGTGATGGTGGCGCCCACGCCCGCCTCACCCTCGGAGGTGTGCGTGCCTCCGCTGGGTGAAGAGGACCGCCAGCGGAGCCTGTGCGCCTCCGGCTTTCCCCAGGGCATCTCCGCGTCCCAGGCGCTGGAGCTGCAACGCGAGGGCTCAAGCGTCTCGCCTCCGCCTCGTGCCGCACCCCGGTTGACGAGCGAATCGTGGCGTGCGCGCCGGGGACAGGACGAGGTCCAGGCACGGGAGGCCGAGGCGGTGCGCCGGGATGTGTCCCATGAGTCCACGCCTCCGTACGCGCCTCGCACCTGGACGGAGGCGGAGGAGCCCTCCACCTCGCGCTTCGCCACCCCGGTGGGAGAGGAGCCACGTGGCGCCTCCGAGGATGCGGCCCTGTCCGAGCACGCCTCCTGGCCGGAGCTCCCCTCCGCCCTGACTCCGGAGTCGCCGGACGTCGCCGAGGAAATCCGGCTGTGGACGCGGCTGCGCCGGCTCGAGCGCGAGCAGCGGGGTGACTGATGGAGCGCGTGGCCTTCCTCATCGAGCCGAGCGGTGAGCGCATCGGGTGTCTGCTCAACCCGGAGACGCTCGTCCTGCGCCGGGAGGCGGGCCTGCGTCCGAGGCGCGCCCTGGGCGGCTCGCTGCCATGGGGCGGGCCTGGGGACGACCCGCTGCTCTTCACCGGAGGCGGCACCACCGAGATGACGCTGGACCTGCTCTTCGACGTCTCGCTGTCCGGCTCCACGCTGGAGACGGAGGACGTGCGCGAGCTGACCGAGCCCTTGTGGCGACTGGCGGAGAATGGCCTGCGCGAGGACGGCGGCATGCGGCCCTCGCTGGCGCGGATGGTGTGGGGCAAGCGGCTCAACTTCCTCGGCGTGGTGGCCGCCGTCGCGGAGCGACTGGAGCACTTCACCGCGACGGGGGCACCGCGACGCTCCTGGCTGCGACTGCGGCTGGTGCGCGTGGAGGACGAGACGGGCACGCGAGAGCCGGTGACGGGCGGCGAGCCTCCGGACGCGGACGCGGTGGCCGCGGCCCTGACGCCGGAGGACTACGAGGCGCACACGGTGCTCGGGGCCCAGGCGGGCGAGGATGGGACGCCCGCCTCCGGACAGCGCCTGGATGAAATCGCGCACCAGCGCTACGGAGACCCGTCGATGTGGCGCCTCATCGCCGCGCTCAACGGCATCGACGACCCTTCGCACATTCCCCCCGGACAGGTGCTGCGCCTGCCCACGCCCGAGGCCCTCCGGAGGGTGATGTGAGCCAGGTGCGGGGGCTGCCCGAGCTGCGCATCGAGGTGGGCGGCGCTCCGCTGCCGACGGGAGACCTGCGCTCCCTTACGTCCATCCAGGTGTCGCAGCGACTGGCGATGCCCACGCAGTGCGAGCTGACCTTCACCGACCCGCGCGGCGTGCTCGCCACGTCGGGCCTCCCTCCAGGAACCTCGCTGCGCGTGGCGGCCTCGTCCTCGCTGGAGGACCTCTTCCTGGGAGAGGTGACGGCCGTCGAGTTCTCCCATGCGCGGGGCGGGGCGCGTGAGGTGCGGGTGCGCGGCTATGACGTCCTGCACCGCCTGCGCAAGCGGCAGCCGGTGCGCGCGCACGTGCAGGTGACGCTGGAGGACCTGGCGCGAGAGCTCGTCTCGGGCCTGGGCCTCTCCGTGAAGGCGGCGTCACCCGGGCCGCTGTGGCGCTACCTCATCCAGCATGGCCAGTCGGATTTGGAGTTGCTGGTGGAGTACGCGGACCGCTGCGGCCTGTTCCCGGTGCTCCATGGCGACACGCTGCGGCTGATGACGCTGGAGGGCGAGGGCGTGCCCGTGTCGCTGCGCCTGGGCGAGTCGCTGCTGGAGGCGTCCATCGAGATGAACGGCGACGCGGCCTGTCGCGAGGTGTCCGCCGAGGGCTGGGACGTGCTGCGCGCGGAGGCGCACGCGGGGCGCGCGGATGTGCCTCGGGTGGGGCGGGACGTGGAGGCGGGAGTCTCGCCGGAGCGCGTGGGCGGAGAGGCGCGTCGCTCGCTGGTGGACGAGGCGGCGGAGGGCATCCCCCACGTCGAGGCCGCGGCGCAGGCGGAGCTGGACCACCGGGGCGCGCGAGAGGTGGTGCTCACCGCCGTGGCCGAGGGCGACGCGCGGCTGCGGCCGGGCGCGCGGGTGGACGTGGCGGGCGTGGCCTCGCTGGTGGCGGGCCGCTACGTGCTCACCAGCGTCATGCATCGCATCGACGCGCGGCAGGGCTTCGTCTCGGAGGTGTCCTCCGCGCCGCCTCCGCGAAGGCCCCGCGCTCGCGCCTCCGCGGTGACGCTGGGCGTGGTGAGCCGCGTGGACGACCCGGATGGACGGGGCCGCGTGCGCGCGACGCTGCCCGCGTACGGAGGCGTGGAGACGGACTGGATGCAGGTGCTGGCGGCGGGCGGCGGCTCCGGCAAGGGGCTGATGCTGTTGCCGGACGTGGGGGACACGGTGCTGCTCGCCTTGGGAGGCGAGGACCCGGCGCGCGGCGTGGTGGTGGGCGGGCTGTATGGCGGAGGCGGGCCGCCGGACGCGGGCGTGGAGGGCGGCTCGGTGCGGCGCTACACGCTGCTGACGACGGGCGGCCACCGGCTGAAGCTGGACGACGAGAGCCGCACGCTGCGCCTGGAGGATGGCACCGGCAGCTACCTGGAGCTGTCACCGAAGGGAGTGCGGCTGCACTCGAAGGTGGCGATGGAGTTGGAGGCACCGGGGCAGGACGTGGTCATCCGTGGACGGTCCATTGACTTCCGGAGGGGCTGAATGCGGCTGCTGACCGTGGACGCGCTGGTGGTGTGTGCCCATGAGCTGGGACGAGTGGGGCTCGTCAACTCGCAGCCCTGGGTGACGGTGGAGCGCCGGCCGCTGCTCGTGCGCGCGGACCCGGAGGGCCGTCCCATTGGCGGGTGCCCCAACATCGGCCCCACCATCAAGCCGTGCACCACCACGTTGAAGGTGCAGCAGGGTTACTCCACGCTCGTCACCATCGACGGCAAGCCCGTCTGCCTGGACACGTTGATGGGGCTGACGGACGGCACACCGCCCGGCATCGTGAAGTACAAGGTCAACGCGCCCGGCCAGACGCTGGTGACGGAGGAGCGATGAGCGCGCCCCGCTTCCGCACCTGGCGCTTCGCGCACCCCGACTTCGAGATGGCGGAGAAGTCCGGCCTGCGCGTGGCCCCCACCGGCCGCGTGGAGATGGTGGAGGAGCACGCCGCCATCCGTCAGGCCGTGCTGCTCCTGCTCACCACGGTGCCAGGGGAGCGCGTCATGCGCCCGGACTATGGCTGTGAGCTGCACAAGCTGCTCTTCGCCAACAACGACGACACCACGGCGGGGCTCGCCATCCACTACGTGCGCCGCGCCCTGGACCGGTGGGAGCCGCGCATCCAGGTGCTGCACCTGGACGCCACCCGGAGCGCGGAGGACGGCTTCCGACTGGACGTGTCCGTCGAGTACCGCGTGCGCTCCACCGGCCGCACGGAGCGGCTGGCCTATCCCTATTCGCTCTCGGGAGGCCCGACATGACGTCGCTGCCGACACCCCGGCTCGACGACCGGAGCTTCGCGCAGCTCGTGGAGCAGGCGCGCTCGCGAATCCTCGCCCTATGTCCCGAGTGGACGGACCTCACGCCGCATGACCCGGGCATGGTGTTGGTGGAGGTCTTCTCCCACCTCACCGAGACGATGCTGTACCGGCTCAACCGGCTGCCGGAGAAGGCGTACGTGGAGTTCCTCCGGCTGCTCGGCGTGCGACTCCAGCCGCCCGCCGCCGCGTCGGTGCGCCTGCGCTTCTCGCTGGCTCGCGCCTCCGAGCGTCCCACGGAGATTCCGCGCAACACGCCCGTCACCCTGTCGCGCGCCGGCGCGGGCGTGGAGCCCGTCGTCTTCCACACGGCGGACGCGGTGACGATTCCGCCCGGTGCCACCCAGGTGGAGGTGCTCGCCTACCACTGCGACCCGGTGGACGGAGAGCGGGTGGGCGTGGGCACGGGCCTGCCGGGCCTCACCGTGCAGGTGAAGCGCCCGCCCATCGTCGCGCCCACCGGCGACTCGCTGGACCTCGTGGTGGGCGTGGAGGCGGGGCCCGGCGAGTTGGACGCACGCGCGCCCGCCCGTCGCCAGGACGGCCGCACCTATCGCATCTGGCGCGAGGTGGAGAACTTCGCGGCGCTGGGCCCGGACGAGCCGGCCTATGTCGCGGACCGGATGACGGGCACCCTCACCTTCGCGTCCTCCGTGCGGCTGGCGAGCGAGACGGGTGAGCTGAACGAGCCGCGCACGCTGGCGGCGGTGCCCGGCGTGGGGCGGGAGATTCGCGTCTGGTACCGGCGCGGTGGCGGCGCCTCGGGCAACGTGGCGGCGGGCACGCTGGAGGTGCTCAAGGCCCCCATTCCAGGCTTGAAGGTCACCAACCCACGCCCCGCCACCGGCGGCCGGGTGGCGGAGACGCTGGAGAACGCGCTCCTGCGCGGGCCCCAGGAGCTGCACTCGCTGCGACGCGCCGTCACCGCCGGGGACTTCGAGCTGCTGGCGCTGCGCAGCTCCGGCGCGGTGGCGCGCGCCAGGGCCGTCACGCTGGCGCAGCTCTGGTCCCACGCCCCCGCGGGCACGGTGGAGGTGTTGCTGGTGCCGCACCTGCCGCCGGAGGTGCGAGGCGCCTCGGGCGAGGGAATCACGGAGGCGGCGCTGCGCGAGCACGAGACGGAGGAGGCCCGCGCGCGCATCCACACAGAGCTCGACTTGCGCCGTCCGCTGGGCACCACCTGTCACGTGGAGTGGGCGCGCTACAAGACGGTGCGCGTGCAGGCGCGCGTGGTGGCGCACCGCGAGGAGGACACGGCGGCGCTGCGCTCGCGCCTCACCGAGCGGCTCCACCAGGTGCTCACGCCGCTGCCCTCGGCGCTCCAGCCGGAGGGCTGGCGCTTCGGCCAGGCGCTGCGGGCCTCGCATGTGTATGACGCGCTCTTGGCCGAGCCGGGCGTCAGCTACCTCGACAAGGTGCGCCTGCTGGTGG
>Ga0126314_10000239_pt1 | contig 28064 bp, 25 predicted proteins | sample Plot105B_FD_92535 | JGI IMG/M metagenome (GOLD analysis project Ga0126314, IMG submission 92535) | Serpentine soil microbial communities from UC McLaughlin Reserve, CA, USA - Plot105B | ecosystem: Environmental > Terrestrial > Soil > Grasslands | place: USA: UC McLaughlin Reserve, Lake County... | reverse complement strand
GCACGGTGAGGGGCTGTCTTTTTTCATAACCGCGTTTGGCATTGATCAGCTCCAGGGTAGTATCTGTGACCGGGTTATAGGCTGATTTCCAGATTGCGACGCTGTATTGTTTAAAAAATGCTTCCTCTCTTAGTCCGGTTGCCTTATGTCTGACATCCAGTAAGGTGATCTTGAACGGAGGTGTGGAATCGTCGGAGATGATGCCGTTGGAAATCTGAAAGACACCCTGATCTACCGATACCGGATTTGACGCATAACGTATGTTGTCGCTCAGAAAACCAACGGTTACCTTTTTACACCCCATCACAGCGCATACCAGCAAGAGTAAGGCCGAACCGAATATTCTTATATATATTTTCATTTTGATCTTTTTTAATGGTTAAAAACTAGAACCTTAGTCTGTCAATTTCTTGAAGATCCAGCTGTGGTAATTGGCAAGTACATGGATCACGCCGTTATTCGTCAGGATCCCGGTGGTCTGGCAAACGGTCATTTCGTCTTCCAGTTCTACTTCTCCGCTGGGATCTTCGTGGGTGTCATCGGATGCGTTGAAGATGTCTTTCTCCCCGTTTACTTTTACCAGGTAAATGTATTTCGGTTTGGTAGTGATCACTCCGTCCTGCTGGTATTCATTGCGTTCTTCCAGCACAATATTGAGAGAGATTCCCGCTGTACTGGTCTGGTAATCTTTTCCGGTACTGTTTAATACGTCTCTCGTGATTCTTTCGGGGAAGAAGTACATACCCATCGAGTCCCTAAGCATTTGCGGGGTGTATTTCATGAGCGAGTCGAGTGTAAAATTATTACGTTCGTCGTTTTCTCTTACCTCCCGCTGCCTGGTTGCCAAATAATTGGCAATGGCATAGTCGTTAGGTACAAAAAATGTTCCCGGCCCATTGATCAGGTCCCTCATTCCGGCCTTGTCTATAATGAGCAGCGTGGTGTCGAACATTCTTCTCGGATGTGACTGCAGGTAATCGTAGGTACTCATGTTGACCTTTTCATTGCTGAGGCCTCCGTCAATTACCTCATCTTTTTTGCAGGAGCTGATGAAAAGCAGGAATGCAGCTGCGATTGTGGTGATATATGTTAAATTTTTCATATCTGTCTGTTCTTTAAATCATTTTATAGTTTACCCATCCACCATGGATTCTGACTAACGAGCCTGTTGGAATTCAGGATGGAGTTGGCGATCGGCCACAAATAACCCTTTTGGTCGTACCTGTCTGCAGACATAGCCCATTGTGAAATGATCTGGGCGAAAAACCCGCGATCTTTTAAATTTACCGCATTTCTGACTACATCAAAATAGCTATGGCCCTCTCCAACAAGCTCACGTTGTCTTTCCTGAACGATTTTCTTTCTAAGCATCTGCCCGAAATCGGTACTGATATCGAAATTTGTGGCTCCTGCACGCTCCCTGATCAGGTTTACAGCGGCGATCGCGTCACCATCGTTGCCTAATGCGCTAAGGGCCTCGGCTTTAAGCAGGATCATATCGGCGAGACGAAAAACTACGAGGTTGCTTTCTGCAAGTGGATTTGCAGTGCTTGCTGCATTTTTATAGGCAATATTCGCGTATTTCCGAAGGGAAAGCTTTCTGGCCGGTATTCCGCCTTTTGGACTCTCAAAGAAAAATTCCTGCAGCCTGTCGTCGTCTTGCCCATATAGTGCCCCCGCAATTTCAACCGGAACATAGTAGTAAGCCGGATCATATGGCATGCCTGGCTTTTGCTCTTTGCTTACTGTGATAAAGGCAATGTTTGCAGTAAATACATAATCGGTATAACCTGCGGCCTCATTGTCTGCGCTCTTCGCGGTAATGGCAAAGATGTTTTCAGGAGCGGATGACTGGCTGAAGACATTCAAAATGCTGCCTTTTGGCTGCAGGCTGAAAAGGTCTTGCTTATTGATGATCGAATCTGCGTAAAGTATTGTTTTTGCATAATCGTTGTTCCAGGCGCTGGCGTGCGACAGCAGGGCAAGTGCCGCACCTTTATTTGCACGGCGCTTCTGGTGCACGGATGCGCTTTCCCAGGTCAGCAGTGAGGATGCTTTTTGCGCGTCTGAGAGTACTTGTTTAATAATGGTGGCTGCGTCCGTTCTGCCGATCTTTTGTGCCTGTTCGGCTGATGTTGTTGCGGTGAGCTGCAATGGGAGGTCGCCCCATACCCTGGTCATATAGAAATAGGCCAGCGCACGCAGAAAATAAGCCTCACCCAGATAGGATTTCTTAGCCTGCGGGCTGGAAAATGCGGCATCGGGCATTTTGCTTACGTTCTCAAGAATCAGGTTACTGGCGTCTACTACCCGATACCAGTTGGTCCAGTTGTGTGCGCCTTCTTCCCAGTAGGGCACGGTAAAACTTCCCTGGGTTACTACATCTGTGGCCAGCGATCCTTCGTCTGAGCTGAACATTCCGGCCGGGGCATCGCCCCAAATGAAGAAGCAGCTGTTCTGATGCAGGCTTTTTCTGAGCAGACCATAGGCGCCCAGTGCTGCAGATTCCACATCGCTTCCTGTTTTCCAAAAGGCGTCTGCGTAGGTATCATTGCTCAGCTCGTTTTCCAGAGCTTTTTTGCAGGAAACGGTCGTTCCCATTATCATAGCCAGCAATATCAGGATGGCTAATGTTTTATGTTTGATATTATTCAGTTTCATCATCAGTCAATTAAAATTCTACCTGTAAACCCAAAGTGTATTTAGTCGGCAGCGGATAACCATCGCCATAGTCATAGCCCTGTCCGTCTACCCTTTCTGCATCTATGCCAGAAAATTTCTGGAACATCGCAATGTTGTCTATCGTACTGTATATCCGGAGTGCGTTGATCTTAGCGCCTTTCATCCAGTTGTACTTCTGAGCTTCGAAACGGTAACCAAGGTTTATGTTCTTGATACGGATGTACCATCCCGGTTCTTTGAACACAGACTGATTGGTACGCCAGGCGTACAGCTGCATGAACGGATTGAGTGCCGGCAAGCTGGCATTGTCTCCGGGCTGACGCCAGTAGTTGTACTGGTTTACGTCTGTTATGGACGCCTGGGCGAAGTCAGAAGAACTTCCATAGAACAGACCGTTTTGCAAGCGCTGGGCAAGGGTACTGTTCATGATGTCTCTGCCAAAGGTAAAGGTGGTGAGGATCTGTACCGAGAAGTTCTTGTAGCTGAAGTAGTTGGTAAAACCTCCGGTTACAAAAGGATTGGGATCTCCGAAGAAGGTCTGGTCCTGTTGGCCGGTATTGTCGGAAACCATGTAATCTCCGTTGACGTCTCTCCAGTTTGGATAACCCAGTCTCAGGCTACCCCATTTGGTAGAGCCGATGGCGCCGGTGTAAGGATTTACGATGAGATTAGATTCTGAGTTGATTACGCCGTCTACAATATAACCGTAGTACATATTGAGCGGTTTTCCAACTACATATACGGCGTTGCCGTAGTACAGATCGCGGTTGCCGTTTGGCAATTCGGTTACCATGTTCGTATTGAAAGACATATTCAGCGAAGGATTCCATTGGAAGGCGCTTCTGTCTGACAAAATTTTGGCGTTCAGTGTAACCTCTATACCAGAGTTGCGCACACCTGCCGCATTGGTAAAGGTGCTGGTATAGCCTGTATATTCCGGGATAGCGATCCGGAGCATCTGCCCGGTAGTGTTCCTGGTATAGGCATCTACCGAACCGCTTAAACGGCCTTTCCACAATACGGCATCTATACCCACATTCCATTCTTCTGACTGCTGCCAGGTAATGTTGTCGTTGGTGATCCCGTTATAGTTAGGGATCACAGCTGTTCCGCCTCCGTAAGTGGTGGCTTCAGAGCCTGCATAATTGGCGTTTCCTGATAAATAGGCGTTGTAACGGTCTACGTCTCCGATACTGCTTTCATCTCCAGCCCTTCCCCAGCTTCCTCTCAGTTTCAGTTCTGAGATCCAGCCTATTTCTTTAATGAATTCTTCTTCTGATGCCAGCCAGCCTAGAGACATGGATGGGAAGTATCCCCATTTATTGTTCTTACCAAATCTGGAAGAGGCATCTGCTCTCCAAACTACGTCCATTAGGTATTTGTCGCTATAGTCGTAATGGAATGAACCCAGGTAAGAGAGTTTGGCATAGGTAGACAAATCTGAATAGGCATTCAGATCTGCGCTCGCTACCCCTTTGATTACTTTGATGTTGTCGTTTGGAATGCCATAGCCTGAAAGATAGATGGCTTCGTTGCGCCTGCTTTCAAATTCCTGTACAAAGTTTGCATTCAGGTTGTGTTTCTCTCCCAGTGTCTTGATCCATAATAAACTGTTGGTCAATACGTACTTGCGGTACTGGCTGTAGTTTGATCTGGCAAATGCCCGGCCGTCTTCTGCTAAGATGGCGGGTGTTGCATAGTCGTTCTTATTGGTGGAGTAGTTGATAGCCCCTCTGGAACTGATTCTGAAATCGTTCAGGAAGCTATACCTCAACTCGCCATTTGCACTGATGTCTGTGTTGATGTTGTCGTTACGCTGGAAACTGTAAGGATCTACAATACTTCTGAGGTCATTATCAGACATCCGCAGCAATGAGGTAGGCATAGAGATCGGGCTGACGGTAAATATATCGCGGTAACCTGAACCCCGGCTGTTTAGGGTATAGCTGGAGCCTTTTCCGTTCAAACGCTTGCCTGTTGATGCCCTGATGCTGGTAAGCAATTCCAGTTGCTTCGAGAAATTGATCCCCACATTACTGTTTAATGAATAGCGTTTGTAACCGGTGTTGATGACCACTCCCTTTTCGTCATAGAGCCCTGCGCCGATCCTGTAGTTTACAGCTTCTGAGCCTCCCGATGCCGAGATGTCGTAATTTTGCAGGGCGCCTGCCTGGTAGAAGAGGTCCTGATAATCGTTATTGTTATTGAAAGCTGGATTTAAACTGTCGGTAAGCATGATCGGGATGCCGGAGCCCAGCTGCTGATCGGTTCCATAGTTATAGATCAGGTCCATCTTTTGTCTGCGTTCTGCTGCTCCGATGAGGGTGGAAACCTTTTGAGGCTGCATGGTGTAGCCCTGGTAGGTATTGAAGCTGATCCGCGGTGAACCGATCTTCCCTCTCTTGGTTTTGATCAATACTACGCCGTTTGCAGCTCTTGAGCCATACATGGCGGCGGCGGAAGCATCTTTAAGGATATCTACTGATTCGACGTCGTTTGGATTTAAACTGGCCAGGAAGTTGGTTCCTGTCTGGTCAAATGCTCTTACTTCGTCATCAGAGATCGGTATACCATCGATCACATACAAAGGATTGCTGTAGAGATTATCTCCGTCGAATCCTTCTGAAGATGCAGAGATTTTAGTATTTCCCCTGATCACCAGTGAGGTTTTCACTCCGGGCTGACCACTGAAATTCTGTACGTTAACTCCGGATAGCTTTCCCTGAAGCAGCACATCAAGACTGGCTGCCGGCAGGTTTTCTATGTCCTTTGCTGTGATGCTGGATATGGCCGAGGTCGACTTGCGGCGATCTATATTCTTATATCCGGTGATGATCACCTCATCGAGTCCGTTTTGCGACTCTGTTATTTCAACATCTATTTTTGTCTTCCCTTTTACGGGTACTTCCCTGGTGTTAAAACCAATCATTCTGAAAACCAGGACATCATTTTCGGCAGCAGTCAGCTCGTAAGTTCCCTGGCTCCCGGTATTTGTTCCTGCGCCTGTCTTTCCCTTGATCTGTACAGTTACCCCTGGTACCGGTCCGTTTTTGTCGGTCACCTTACCGCTAACCTTCATCTGGGCGTAAGCTGCGGATGTGAACATGACAAATGCCAGTGCCGCAAACAGCTTCAAACCTCCTGATCTTTTGTAGAGTTTTAAATTCATAATAAATTGTTTGGTTATGGTTTAGAAAATTGAAATAATAGTATTTCGCTTATTATGAATCTAAAGTATTACTGTCTGAACAGTTAAACGAGCGTTTGTTTACGCAAACGGTTGCATAAAATGGAGATAAAAGGGCTTGGGAAGCCATGATAAAACAGGAACAACGAACATTTATATTGTTTTACAATAAAAAATGTGTCGAAACAGCATTAAATACGTTTGTATTTTAATAATAGAGCGCATTATTTGAAGGTAATTGGTATTGCAGCACAAACGATTGCGTATTATAAGCTTAATTACTATATTTTGCCATTCATTTGGCTTTTAACATGGCTCTGCTGTATCCAGTGATGATGGCTTCTTTATCAATAAGGATAATGCTACCCGGAGCGTGGAAATTGACCTGAATATAATGACAGATAGTTAAATTAAATACTACTAATTTAGTATACTTTATTATATTTATCCCCTGTTAGCATAACCGGGGTCGGTGTACTTTATGAGAATTTCTATAATTTCAGTTTTTTTAGCGTTTTTAAGTCTGGCAGTCGTTGACGATTGCTTTGGGCAGTTGCGTGTTCCGGCTAAGTCCAATGATACTTCCGGTCTGCCATCGAGATTCGGTTTCGGGCGTGCGGCAAGTGTCAAAGAAATCAAGATGTGGGACATAGACGTGAGACCCGATGGAAAGGGACTGCCGCCGGGAGAAGGAAACGTACTTACAGGAAAATCGCTCTATGCGCTGAAATGTCTTGCCTGCCACGGCAATAACGATACGGATCTGTCGGCTGTTAGATTGCCTGCACCCGTTTTGGTGAGTGACACTCTGCCTAAAAGCAGGCCGAAGGCCATAGGTAATTACTGGCCCTATGCCACTACCCTTTTTGATTATATCCGAAGGACTATGCCCTACAATCAGCCCGGATCGCTGAGCGATAAGGAGGTATATAGCATCACTGCTTATTTACTTCATGCTAATAAGATCATCAAACAAAATCAGGTCCTGAATGCCAAAACGCTCCCCGCTGTAGTGATGCCGGCTAAAAAGTTATTTATTATGGATGACCGTAAGGGAGGACCTGAAATCAAATAAGCCATGAAAGAAAAGAAGATCAGCCGCAGGACCTTGCTGGGTGGAGTTGTTGCAGCAGCCATCGTTCCGGTAAATACGACATTTGCAAAATACGTACAGGCCGCAGTACCTGTATTACCCCCGGCCGAAGAGGATCCGACCAAGGTTATCGGCCCCGGACCCAGCGAAGTTGGAAAAAGATCGTTATTTGAGCACCCTGTCCGGAAGTTTTCTGAGACTTCATCCCGCTCGCCGCTTCAGGATTTTTATGGTACAATCACACCTTCAGACCTGCATTATGAGCGGCACCATGCCGGTGTACCGGTCATTGATCCGCAAAAGTATGAATTGCTGATACATGGCATGGTAGACAGGCCAATGAAGTTTACACTGGCAGATCTTAAGCGCTTTCCATCGGTTACAAAGATCCGCTTCCTGGAGTGCGCCGGGAATTTTCGTGGCGGGAAGGAAGAACTGACCCCTCAGGAAATTCTGGGGCTCACCAGCCAAAGCGAATGGACGGGCGTGATGCTGTCTACCTTGTTCAGGGAGGTTGGTGTAGATGCTAAGGCTTCCTGGTTCCTGGCAGAGGGTTCGGACGCGGCCATCATGACCAGAAGCGTTCCCGTGTCTAAGGGCTGGGATGATGCCATGATCGCATACGCGCAGAATGGTGAGGCCATGAGACCGGAACAGGGTTATCCTGCCCGCTTGTTCCTGCCGGGCTGGGAAGGCAACATGAATATCAAATGGATCAGGAGAATAGAGATTTCTGACGAGCCCTATATGACACGTGAGGAGACTTCTAAATACACTTACCCGGTCAAAGACAAGATCAGGATGTTCAGTTTTGAAATGGATGCCCGGTCTATCATCACCTTCCCATCTTATCCGCAAAGCATAGCGCGCGGCTGGATAGAGATCAGGGGTATTGCCTGGAGCGGCCGCGGAAAGATTGTAAAAGTAGAGGTTAGTACGGATGCCGGAAAAACATGGCAGGCGGCAAAGCTTCAGGGCCCGGTGCTGAGCAAAGCCCATACGGCCTTCAGGCATTTATGGCAATGGAATGGTCAGCCCACAGAGATCATGAGCCGGGCAATTGATGAAACCGGTTATATCCAGCCCAGTTTAAAACAACTGGCAGAGGCGAGGGGAACGGCAATAGGTGGTTATCACATGAATCCGGTTACCGCCTGGCAAATAAAGCCCGATGGTACCGTATGGTTTAAACCGGAAACAGGGAAATAGTATGCAGCAGTTTCAACCTTAACTGAATAACATTATATTTAGGCTGATGAATCTGAAGTATTTCATTCCGGCTGCTTTTATCCTGATCCTGACGAGTTTCAAACCCTTGGTTGAGAAACCCCTTAAGGGTATTTCCGATAGATATCCTAATGATGCGGGAATTGAAAAAGATCCGGATGTACTGTTTGTTGAGAAATTTCATGGTGGTATTCCAGCGATTCTAAGGCGCTATTCGGACATTAAAAACAGTGAGGGCATGTCTCTGGATACGAAGGATGTTCCTGAGGGAAGCTTATCGCCAGCTATTAAAATGACCAACGACGGCACAATAAACGATGGTGGCCATTTATTCAAACAGTTTAAACCGGGCTTCGGTGGAACTGTCTACCTGCGTTATTACGTGAAATATCCTTTATCTTCAAAAGGTTATATACATCATGAATCGGTTTGGATCGGAGGTTATAATCCTGCTGTGTCTTATCCGGATCCGCGCGCCGGCTTTTGCGATCTGGGAGATAAGCGAATTTCTATTGCCTATGAACCGGTTAATGCACCGGCTATGGATACTTATCTTTATTGGGGCGACATGAAATATGGTGCGAACCGCAAATGTTACGGGAATGACATGGTCAATGGCGGCCCCAAAGCCAGACAACTGAAATGGGATCAATGGATGTGTGTTGAAATGATGATCAAAATGAATGATCCTGTATCTGCTTACAATGGTGAGTTGAAGATCTGGCAGGATGGCATTGAGGTTGGACACTGGGGCCCGGGATTTCCGAATGGCTACTGGGATGCGGATTCCTGGATCAATGATACCGGGCATCCTCCTTTCGGCGGATTCAGATGGAGAACGGATGAAAAATTGAACATCAATTACCTCTGGATCGAATTTTATGACGATACGACTCCGGCGGACCAATCTCATCATATAAAGTTCTCAAACCTGGTAATGGCCAGGAAATATATTGGCCCTTTGAAAAGATAGCTCATGTAAATTTGGTTTCCACTGGCTATCTTTATACTTTACTGTTCATCATTTTATGTCCGTACTTATGAAAAAATTATTCCTGATCAGCTGCCTTATCCCTGTTTTATTGTCTGCATGCAATAGTAAATGTATTGAAGATTCGGGCATTCATAAGGAGCATAACACAACAGTTAAGAACTTTGATAAGATAGAAGTCTCAGGCGCAATCAAATTGATTCTTCGTCAGGACAGCAGTTATGCGGTTAAAGTCGCTACAGATTCGGCTTTGATGGACTATGTTAAGATAGAAGTTAGTAATTCCAGGCTGATTGTTAAGCTAAAGGAGGTTTCTTATTGCGGTAAGGATTCTGTAGTTGTTGAAGCTGGTATTGGCAGGCTCCGCGAGTTAACGGCGTCAGGGGCAATAAGTACTTCGGCAATAGGAAGTGTTTTCGCAGACGATTTAAAGCTAAGTTTATCCGGCACTTCGGATTTGAGAATGGACCTGAAAGCCGCAAGCCTGGTTACGAATCTGGACGGAATCAGTAAGCTCAACCTAAGCGGGCAGACAGGGACACACCAACTCAATATTCAGGGAAATGCCGACGTTGAAGCTTTCAATTTTACCGTCGGGATTTATAAGATTCAGGTGACAGGAAACGCGAAAGCCAAAATCAATGTGCTCAATGAACTGGATATTAAAACTGAGGGTGCGAGCGAAATCTTTTACAAGGGAAATCCTAAAAAGATCAATGAAAAGAAATCTGGTGCGGCTACTCTTGAAAAAGTAAACCTATAGTGATCAGTTTTTCTGCCGTGGTGCTACTTCTTTGGTCAGTTCCTGCGCATCTTCCAAATGCTTTTTCAGCATCGGCAGGTATTTAGCGGCAAACTGGCTGATCACCGGATCTTTGGATCTGCTGCCTGCTTCAAAAATCCTTATGGCTTTCTGATGATCTGCAATGGCCAGCTGCACATATTCCAAGTCACCTTTACCAGCAGTTACAGATGAATTGATCTTATCGGCAGCAGTTTGAATAGATTGCAGGTTTGCATTTACCGAATCGGCCAGTACCACATGTTTATCGGTAATGATCTGTTTCAGTTCATTTTGAATCTGCTGATGATCTTTTATGATCATTGCCGCATAATCCATAATCTTTTTATTGCCTGTAGTCTTCTGTATATTCCTGGCAATCAGAATATCCATCATTTCGCTGACTGCAGCCTTGTTCAAAAAATCTTCATCGCTGATTGTTCCCATTTTTTGCTGTGCGGTTCTTGCCGCTACACTTGCCTTTGTAATCGCATTGTTAGCAATATTGGCTGCATTTTCCTCTGAACCTGCACCGTTATTTTGTGTAATTCCCGGAGTAAGGCCATCGCCGCTAGCATTCAGAACCGCCCTGTTTGGATTTTTCACATTGGGCTTTACACTGGTAAGCGTGGTCTTCCGTTTACTGCCTTGTTCTGTAGCAGATTTTCTGGAGGACGAGCATGCGCAAAGGAATACAAATGCGGCTAATGTGGCGTACAGGCTAAGGTTTTTCATGACAGTAGTTTCAGATGATTGTCTTATAAAACTACAAAAAACAGGCTGTAATGTTTTCTTATTATTAAATGATATAGCGTGCAGGTTCGGACCGAAATTATTGGAACACGATCGCCTTAATGGCCAGATCAGTCCAGTCGGGAGAGAAATAGGTATAGGGTTTCCACTGATGCCTGAAATTCAGTGCCCACATATTGAGTTTTTTGCCCTTTACCGGAGATATACCTATAGCAGGCCTGTAATTGATCTGTTGTACGGCAGCTTGCAGTTTATGGTCAAATACGTTCACATAGCCCATATTGTGAAAATCGCGCAGCCATTCTATAGCCACAAAAAAAGTCTTCCCGGGGATCAGGATTTGGAAGGCGTCTGTATTTATTTTGATCTGCTTGCTGTCGCCGCTTTTTGCCTCAATAATTTCTGAAGCGAGGTCTCTTCCCGGGCCGCCTGTTCCGGGGTCAATATCATATATTCTTATCCGGAATTTTGTATACTCCATACTGGTGTAATTTCCCTGGCTGGAATAGTCTACGTAAAAAGCAAGCCTGTTGATCTGCACGCTCTTTAAGATTGCGCCGGATTTAGGGAGGTCAAATTGCTGTGCCAGCTGAAGGTATTCGAATGCAGCAGTTTCAGTATTCAGGCCGGAATAATAGGCGACTCCCCTCCTGTCAAAGTCGTTTATTAAGAAATCTTTTCCGGTATCGATCTTCAGTGTTACCGGTTCGAAACCCATCCTCTTCAGCGGAATCGTATCCATCCCATCCAATTGATGCAGCTGAATCTTCAGCATGTTATAATTCTGGGCGCAGATGATAACGGTATCGCGCATGGCTGCCAGATTGCCCGGGATACTGAAAGCACCCTCTTTCTCCGTGTTGATCGCCAGCCTGGCCCTGACGATTGCAACTGATGACGCAGGGATCCCGATTTTTGTATCCTGGTCGACAATGTGAAAAGTATTGGTCTTCTGCTGTGCGCTGGCACTGATGATTATAGTGCAGCATAAGAACGCGAGTAATCTTTTCATAAGTCTGCCTAATAGTTTATGGTAGCGGATAACGCAATTTCGTACTCCGTGTTTATCTCTGATGAATTGTAGGGACGCCAATCTCCGGTACCGGTCTTGATCCAGGATTCCTGCGGTTTCTTTCTTCGATAGGCCACTAAAGCGGGTTGATAAAGGATGGAATATCGCGATACATCCTCAAGCAGGGACTTGCCATTTTTTTTGACCTTACGGATTTTAGGTGCGTATTCAAGTTTTACCAGCTCATTATACGGTATTCTGAGCCATTCTATTGCGACAAAAAACCGCTTCCAGGGAATAACCAGGTTTTCTTTACTCAGGTCGATGCTGACCCAGAGTGCGTTGTCTGTCAAATCCACGGTCTTACTGAACATCACTTTCCCTGGCTTCCGCGTATTCGCGTCTTCAGATAAGATGTGCATTCGAAACCTTGTATTGGGGTTAGACATGATCAGCGGGCGCTGAGGGTATCTGCTCTCATCAAATTCCCTTCTGCCCAACTCGATGGTGGTAAGTATTGTGTTGTCATCTGGCGCAGTGAACAACTTTGCAAAAGTATATGGCGTTGAAAAGGGCTGGGTTGGTTTACTTCCGTGTTGACTTTTGGCGTTAGTTGGGTCATCTCTTTGGTCTTTTAGGTTTGCAAAGCTAAAATTGTTCAATTTTAAGACCTTCAGCTTCCGGTCGGTAACCACAACTTCATTCAGGCTTTCGTTACTTGCCTCAAGAAGAATAAGCGCGTTTTTCTGATAGCTGGCCACTGGTAGTAGAAACGTAATGTAGCCAACGGAGCTGAACACAAGGGTATCACCGGTAACCGGATTTTCAGAATTAAGTTTATAGTATCCCCTGTCGTTGGTACTTGCCGTAAAGTTTTCCTTCAGCAACCGTACCGTGACGCCGGAAACGGGAAGTTCGGAAATTTTGTTAATCACCTGCCCTTCAAAAAACTGCTGAGCGTTGCCCGCAACAGGAAAAACCCCAAGGATAAGGAGAATGGCGATTAAAAGATTGTGACGTTGAGAGCGTAACATATATACTAATATAACAATTTTTTTATGATGCATCTGCATAATTTACCCCTGTTAATGTGTAAATTTAGTTGACCACCAATTCAGGCACAGTATGGTATTAACAGTTAATGGTGTACGAAGAACAGTCAGCGCAGCTGCAGATTCAGATCTGCTGAGTGTGCTCCGGGATGAGCTTGAGCTTACAGGAACCAAATATGGTTGTGGTGAAGGTGCCTGTGGTGCTTGTACCGTACATATTGGCAATAAGCCTGCGAAAGCCTGTGTTACCACCATAGGATCAATTGCCGGCAGGGCCATCACCACAATAGAGGGGCTGGAAAATAACGGCAAACTTCATCCGGTACAGCAGGCGTTCCTTGAAACAGATCCCTTGCAATGCTCCTATTGCGCATCTGGTATGATCATGTCTGCGGTGTCGTTGCTTAAGCTAAAACCGATACCCACCGATGAAGATATCATTGAAGGTATGAACGGCAACATATGCCGCTGCGGAACCTATCCTAATATCATTAAGGCTGTAAAACTGGCCTCGGATCTGATGACCACAAAATAATGGAACCTACCACAAAAATATCTCCCGCAATTGACCGCCGTAAGTTCTTCAAACTTTTTGGAGGAGGTCTTGCCGTTGTATTTGTGTTTGAAGACATCACTGCACTGGCTGAAAGTACTGCTTCAAATGGAATTGATTTTATGCCTGATAACCAGGTAGCTGCATGGATTCACATTACCGAAGACAGCATCGTAAATGTGTATACCGGCAAGGTAGAGGTTGGTCAGAATATCCGCACCTCATTGTCGCAGCTGGTAGCAGAGGAACTTAACATTGCAATGTCGTCGGTAAAAATGATTATGGCCGACACCGATCTCGTTCCCTTTGATTTTGGAACGTTTGGTAGCCTCAGTATTCCTCAAATGGGCACCGAGTTGCGGAAGGCGGCGGCAACTGCCAGGCAGGCGCTTACCGAAATGGCGGCAAAGCGATGGAGCGTTAATGCCGCTTCGCTGCAAGCAAAGGCGGGTATGATCCTTGACCCGCAAAGCGGTAAAAAGATCAGTTACGTGGAGCTCACAAAAGGCGCTCAGATTTTGCTTCCAATAGCGAAGGAGGTCGATTTTATCAAAGCAGAAGACTGGCAGCTGGCGGGACGGACCATACCGAAGGTAAATGGTGCCAGTTTCATTACCGGCGCCCATAAATATGTTTCGGACATGAAGCTTCCGGAAATGCTTTATGCCAAGGTGCTCAGGGCACCTTCCTATAATGCAAAACTGATTGAAGTCAATGCGGATGCGGCAAGGGCTATGCCGGGTGTGATTGTGGTTCAGCAAGATAATTTTATTGCCGTGGCCGCACCTTCACTCCCAACTGCGGTAAAGGCCTTATCATCAGTTAAAGTGAAGTGGGAAGAAAGCAGGCAGCCTTCAAGAGCCGAATTGTTTGATCACCTTTTAAAGACTGCTTCAAAGCCAGACAGCCCTACCGCTGGAATACAGGAGGGTCTGACTGCCGCAGACATAAAGCATAGTGCTACCTATAAGGTCGATTATATTGCCCATGTCCCATTAGAGCCCAGAGCTGCCCTGGCGCAATGGGTAGATGGCAAACTGACTGTCTGGACGGGTACCCAGCGTCCGTTTGCCGCGCAGCAAAGCCTGGCAGAAGAATTTGGGATTCCGAAAGAAAAGGTTAGGGTGATCGTACCTGACACCGGCTCTGGCTACGGAGGCAAGCATAGTGCCGAGGCGGGCCATGAAGCCGCAAGACTGGCGAAGGCCACCAAAAGACCGGTCAAACTGGTATGGACCAGAAAAGAAGAATTTACCTGGGCTTATGTCAGGCCCGCAGGTGTTATAGAGGTGAGCAGCGGGGTAAAAAAAGATGGTACGATAACGGCATGGGTTTTCAATAATTACAATTCCGGAGGTGCCGGACTGGATACATTATATAAAATTTTAAACAAACAGATAGCACACTACCCTTCCAAAACACCTTTGAAGCAAGGTTCTTATCGCGGACTCGCATCAACAGCAAATGTATTTGCCAGGGAATCGCATATTTCCGATCTGGCGAAAATGACAGGAATTGACCAGCTGGAGTTCAGGTTAAAAAACCTTGATGACCAAAGACTTATGGACGTACTCACAAGTGCAGCGAAGTCCTTTGGCTGGGCAACCGCTGTGAAACCCGCCGGTCATGGCTTTGGCATTGCCTGCAGCTATGAGAAGGGCGGTTATGTGGCAACCTGTGTGGAAATTGCCGTCCAGAAAGACAATAAGGTAAAGATTATACGAATTACCGAGGCTTTTGAATGTGGTGCAATCATCAACCCGCATCATCTGGAACACCAGATTTCAGGTGCGATTGTTCAGGGTTTGGGTGGTGCGCTGTTCGAAGCCATAGATTTTGCAGATGGCAAGATCATCAATCCTTCACTAAGTACTTACCGGGTTCCCAGATTCGGGGATGTGCCGAAAATTGAGATCATTATGCTGGACCGCAAAGATCTGCCCTCTTCAGGGGCGGGTGAAGCACCTATTGTGGGTGTGGCCCCCGCAATCAGAAATGCGATACTCGATGCCACCGGAATTGCGCTCCGTAACTTGCCATTATTACCGGATGGCATGATCCATGAGGACAATTCATCTAAATGATTGAACATAAAAAAAAGGGGCCTGCGTTTGCAGACCCCTTTTTATACAGATTCTTTTATTTCGAAACCTTACCTTTTGAATAACTCTCGGCAAGTACCAATGCATCATAAGCGTTTATGATACCACCAGATTTACATAGCGTCGAGAAAGGAACTTTAGCACCAGTCTTGTCTCCCGGCAAATTTACGTCGTGGTTTACTTTTACCACAGATTTCATAAGTACTTCTTTTACCTGCGCAGCGGACAGCTTAGGATAATATTCCCTGATCAGCGCAGCGACACCAGCCACTACCGGAGCAGCCATACTTGTGCCCTGGTGATTTTCATATTTAGATCCCGGAACAGTAGAATAAATGGCTACACCCGGAGCAAAAAGGTCAACAGATTTAGCACCGTAGTTTGAGAAGGTAGCCGGCAGGGTTTCATCGTCTTTAAAAGATGAAGCACCAACCTCTATCCAGTTGCTGTCTGCATTACCGCCGTCCAGGTAATTAACTGTCGGGAAGTTCTTCTCCACGTCCAGATTTTTACCATCATTTCCTGCCGCATGTACCAGCAGAACATCTTTGCTCACAGCATATTTGAATGCCTTGTCTACAACTTCCTTGTTCGGAGAATAACCTTTGCCAAAGCTCATATTGATCACTTTGGCACCGTTGTTAACTGCATAATATACCGCATTCGCGATGTCCTTATCGCGTTCATCACCGCTTGGAACAGCTCTTACCGGCAATATTAAAACATTGTCTGCAACACCATCAATCCCAAGGTTGTTACCTCTCTGGGCAGCTATGATTCCGGCAACGTGCGTTCCGTGATCGCAATCAAAAGCATCGATCGCTGTATTGCCATAGATCTTCTCTTCCAGGTTGTTCAGATCATCACCTACAGTATCTCTTGAGTTATAATCCAGGTTCAGGTTATATTTCAGTTCATCCTCATAGTGTTTAATTCCACCCTCTACATCCTTTTTTATAGCTGCGTAATCCAGCCCCTGCCCCATCATTTGCAGCATGATGGCTTTTATTCTCTCTTCACGTCCATCAGCTGGCTTCGCATTTGCAAATGCTGCACTATCCGGACTGTCAACGCCCAATTTGGCAACGAAAGCTGCCAGTGCATCTGCAAAACCCTTTGTTCCGTTCAGGTTCATCGTAGCTTCCTGAACCTTCTCATCATACTTCGCTTTTAACGGCGATGCAGGATCCATTTTTACAAGCCTGGTCAGTTCCAGGTTATCGTAGGCCACACTGCCCTTTGCCGATCCCAGAAAATTCCAGCCGTTCACATCATCGATATAGCCGTTCTTGTCATCGTCCTTACCGTTGCCTGCAGTTTCTTTTTTGTTCTTCCAGATGATATTCTTAAGGTCCTCGTGTTTATAGTCGGCTCCGGCATCGATAACACCTACAATAACAGTTTTGGATTTCTTACCCTTCAGCAGTTCTTTATAAGCTTTCTCAGCACTGATCCCGAAGATCGTATCAGTTTTTAAGTCTTTGTGCAACCATCCCGGCTGCTGTGCATAAGCACCCGCACTAAATGCAAGCGCCAGCAACAATAAATTGAATTTCTTTTTCATTTAATAATAATAAGTAGGGTAAAACTAAGCAGCCAAAAGCTTAAATGCAATTAAATTTCAATATCTAACGGAAATATCACCTGCATGTTGCTTATCTTGCATCTTCATCTCCTGTCAATACCCTAATTTTATGCGTCCCCTGTTATCCCTTACCCTGTTTTTCCTCCTCTCATCCAGCCTTATGGGCCAATCAAAACCCGGTCTGGAAATTACGCACCTTAGCGGAAACTTTTACGTGTACACCACCTACAGCCTTTATAAGGATGCGTATGTATCGGCAAACTGTATGTACCTGGTTACCAATAAAGGGGTGGTTTTATTTGATACACCATGGGACCCGGATGAGTACCAGCCCCTGCTGGACAGTATTCAGAAAAGACACCAACAGAAGGTAATTATGGTTATTGCCACACATTCACATGAGGACCGTGCAGGTGGCATTGGTTTCTACAACAAAAAGGGACTAAAAACCTATACCAGCAACAAAACAGATCAAATATTAAAACTTGCCGGCAAGGCAAGGGCCAGACATACCTTTAAGAGTGACACCACATTTTCGGCAGGACAATATCGTTTCCAGGCTTATTATGCGGGTGAAGGACACACCAAAGACAACATCGTAATCTGGTTTGAAAAGGAACGCATATTATATGGCGGCTGTTTGGTTAAAAGCACGGAAGCTACCGGCCTTGGCTTTACTGGCGAAGCAAATCTGGCAGAATGGCCAAAGACGATCAGGAAACTCCAGCAAAAATTTCCCGATCCAGCATATATCATTACCGGGCACGACGGTTGGTCGGGTACCCGATCGCTCGATCATACGCTGGAATTGCTCGAGGCCAACTGATCATCATCTGCGAAAAAATCGTAATTTACGCTCAATGACATGAATAGAGCGGTGAGATTCGGCCTCAAATGATCACAAGAAGCAAATAACAAGCACAGCTTATTTCAAAATAGATTGCTATTTTTATAAAAATTAATCATCCGCTTTGGCCATGCACATGAGCAGTTTTTTCAAAAATTACAGCGGCATCACCCTATTACTTGCAGGTATCACACTGGGTAGTATTTGCGGTGTTGTCTTTGGCAAGCAGGCAGAAATGCTCAAGCCTGTTGGGGATATCTTTTTGAACCTGCTATTCGTCGCGGTAATACCACTAGTGTTTTTTGTCATTTCATCGGCGATCGCCAATATTGAGGGCGGCCAGAAACTGAACCGGATCCTCAGTATTATGATCCTGGTCTTTCTTGGAACACTTGTAATGGCCGCCCTATTGACCATTACAGCAGTTTCTATCTTTCCGGTCGATCAGCAGGTTTTCAATAACGGCCAGTCTGCAGTGGAGGAAGGCAGCAAAAAACTCACGGGAGACGCCATTACCCAGCTGTTTACAACCGGAGAATTTTACCTGCTCCTGTCTCGCAAGAATATGCTTGCACTGATCATTATCGCCATACTCGTAGGATTTGGTACACTGAGATCAGGTGAGCAGGGATTGGCCTTTAAAAGCTTTTTAAATTCCGCCAATGAGGTGTTTAAAAATGTATTTATCATCATCATGAAGGCCGGCCCTGTTGGCCTTGGTGCTTATTTTGCCTATCAGGTTGCCGTATTTGGCCCGGAGCTGTTTGGTACCTATGCACATATTCTGGGCATTGGCTATGGTGTAAGTATTTTCTATTATATCGTATTCTTTACCCTCTATGCATTCATAGCGGGTGGTGCAAAAGGCATTCAGCGCTATTGGAAAAATAACATTGTTCCTTCAGTCACCGCTGTTGCTACCTGCAGTAGTATAGCGACCATACCCGCAAATCTTGCGGCTGCAAAAAAAATGGGTGTTAATGACGTAATAGCCGGCATTACGGTTCCCCTCGGCGCTACACTTCACAAAGACGGCTCCAGTGTTTCCTCCATTTTAAAGATGACAGTTGTGTTTGCTATGTTCGGAAGAAGCTTTGACAGTGCCGAAGTGATTCTGCTGGCACTGGCGATCACTGTTCTGGTAAGTATGGTCGAAGGCGGCATTCCAAACGGCGGCTATATCGGCGAGCTGTTGTTCATTTCTGCCTATGGTTTCCCTCCTGAGGCTTTACCACCGGCTATTATCATCGGAACACTTATTGACCCCATCGCTACCTTGCTCAATGCCACAGGAGATACTGTTGCATCGATGATGGTTAACCGTTTTGCGGAAGGGAAAAACTGGTTTCAAAAGCAAGCTGCGTAGTAAAAAGGTAATGTTCTGTAGCACAAAGGCAAATATTTACGTTATATCATTAAGCATAATTAAAAGCCGTCTCCCTATGAAAAACTTTGTGTACTTCATTTTTGCCTATTTCCTTTTAACTGCTGCCACCTGCAGGAAGGACATCATTGAAAATGCTGCTGAACAACAGCTTATCCACAAATGGAAATATACCGGCAGAACCGGAGGCTTTGCGGGTAAAACTGAAAAGGCCGATCCTGCAGTGACACAAATCCTCGAGTTTAAAAAAGGGATGACCTTTATTAAAACTACTGGCGGAAGTGTTACAGATGAAGGCACCTACCAGATCAGCAAGGAAATGAGCATTTATTCCGGCAAGGAAGAAACCGCTATCCGTTTCAATGAGAAGGCCGACAGCCCGCAAATGGCTCATGTTATCAGTATACGAAAGGACACCCTAATTATAGCAGACAATGTCTATGACGGTTTTACCACAAGCTACGTTAAAGTAAAATAATCAGTTACCTTCGCGTTTTATTTTAATGATCAGAATCTATTTCATTAGCGGACTTGGCGCAGATCGCAGGGCCTTTATAAAGCTTAAATTTCCTTCCGAATTTGAACTGATCCATCTGGACTGGATTGCTCCGCTCAAAGCTGAGCCCCTGGAAGCCTATGCAAGTAGAATGGCCCTTAATATAGACGATACAACTCCATTTTATCTGGTAGGCTTGTCTTTTGGCGGGATGCTCGCCACAGAGATCGCAAAGAAAATGAAACCTGTTCACACTTTTCTCATATCCAGTACCCCTGCATTTAAGCAGTTGCCCTGGTACTACCGGATGGCAGGCGCCGTAAGCCTGCAAAAAATGATTCCACGCTCCTTATTAAAAACGGGCAATGCGATCGGCCTGAAATTCTTAGGCGCCAAAACCCACGATGAGAAAGAATTGTTGAAAAAATTGGTAGCCGATAGCGATCCATTTTTCATCAAATGGGCACTGACTTGTATTTTAAACTGGAGAAATGCTGAACGGCCGGGAAATACCACTCATATCCACGGAACAGCAGATAAAATATTGCCCTTAAAATACAACAAGCCCGATATCATCATTAAGGGCGGCAGCCACTTTATGGTCTATACTAATGCTGAAGAGATCAGCGGTCATATCATAACCACTATTAAAACAATCATGGCAGATGTCCCTGCTTAAAGATATATTTGCCACATATAAAACGTCTTTCAGTGACCTGAGCCGCGAAACATGGATGCTCAGCATCGTAATGCTGATTAACAGAAGCGGATACATGGCTGTTCCCTTCATGGGCCTGTTTGTAACCCAGTCCCTGCACCGCTCCGCCTCAGATGCAGGTTTCATTATAACCTTATTTGGAATTGGTTCTATCCTCGGCTCGGCCGCGGGCGGCAAGTTTACCGACATGATCGGTTTCAGGCCGGTACAGATCGTAGCATCAATTGTAAGCGGGATATTTTTCATTTTCTTTGCCACAATTACCAATTTCCAGACACTTTGCATACTTGCGGTGGTGATCAGCTTTTTTTCAGAGTCATTCCGGCCAGCCAACTTTGCCGCAATAGCAGCATATGCAAAGCCGGGATTGCAAACCCGCTCCTATTCATTGAACCGCCTGGCTACCAATATAGGCTGGGCTGTCGGCGCAAGTATGGGAGGAATGATCGCTTCTTACGATTACAGGCTGCTCTTCTTTGTCGACGGCACGGTAAGTATCATAGCAGGCTTGAGTATCCTTTGGTTTCTTCCCAGGATCAGTGATTATAGAAAGACCATTAGAGAAAAGGTTAAAGGAATTGTGGTCAGGAAACCCTGGGAAGACTGGATCTTCGTTAGATTTCTGTTGCTGAGTACATTGTTCATTATCTGCGCCTTCCTGATGTTCCGGGTCGTACCTGTCTTCTTTAAGCAGGTCTGGAAAATAGACGAATTCATGATAGGAATCATCATTGGACTGAACGGAATTATCATTGCTGTATTTGAAATGGTACTGGTGCACAAGATTGAAAATAAAAGATCTGCCATCTATTTTATAGTCGTAGGGGCGTTCTTTTTCGCTGCAGCATTCGTGGTTTTGCTGATTCCGCTTTCTTCGCCAGTATTACTTGGCACACTTTCCATTGTCTTCTTTACCATCGGAGAAATGTTTGCACTGCCCTTCATCAATGCATTTGTGATGAGCCGGGCAAATGAATTTAACAGGGGCCTATATGCGGCTGGCTACATGCTTTGCTGGTCTATAGCACAGGTAATCGGCCCTACAACTGGTTTTCTGATCGCAGAAACCTATGGCTATAATGTACTTTGGATGATGCTCGGCGGTTTACTGTTGTGCTGCGCTTATGGCTATCATCTGATGAAGACCAGAGTTATTTCTTAACAGCCCACAAATTCTAAGTCCGTTACCTTCGCCCTATTCGGAAAACAGTTGCAACGGACTTAGATTTTTAAAAATTCGTCAGCATACTTACATTAATGTAATGCTGTATTTCTCTTTAAGCGTAGTTAACAGAAGTTCAATAACATCAGCGGGAGGTGGCCCAAGGGGCGGTTTCACTACCGGATCCCCAACTGTCGGGGTACTGAAATCCATGAAATAATTGACCATTTCTCCGGGCGTAATCAGGGTAATAAACCTGGCCTGTGCAGAATCAATCCGGAAAACATGAGGCACTCCGCGCGGACAGAACAACGCATCTTCCGGTCCCAGCTCAACCTGCCGTTCTCCCACTCCGAACGTCATTTTTCCTTCCAGCACATAGAAAGTTTCATCTTCATTCTGGTGTACATGCAAGGGTGGCTCTACACCTTTTGGCAATACCATATCGATCATTGCCATAGCCCCATTGGTCTCTTCCGGACTAACCAGTATCTTGAAATATCCACCGTGATAATCTCTGTAAGTACCTGCAATCACAGGTACAGCATTCGTTAAAGTCGTATTCATATGTAAATAATTGTTAAAGCAAAGTTGCAGACACCAATGCAGGATATCCTAGAAAACTGAAGCCATCCCGGCCGTGGTTAGCAGGCAAATTACCGGCAAAAATGCCATCTATTTTATCGACAAATCACCTTTTTCAAAACCGAAGATGACTTAGTCAGACATTTTCAGGCAATGTCATGGCCACTGTTTCAAGCCCTGCTGCAAACATTCAGTACGATATTGTGTTAACAAATAAATTCAAATCATGCTGCTAGCCATAGATTGGACAAAATTTATTGTCGGTGAAGAAGACTGGGAGTTTCTGCTCGAGATCTCTTTGCGTACCATCATCATGTATTTCATTATACTAATCGGCCTGAGGCTGCTGGGTAAAAGGGGTGTGCGCCAGTTATCAGTCTTCGAGCTTGTGGTGATTATCAGTCTTGGCTCAGCTGCCGGAGATCCAATGTTTTATAAGGAAATAGGCCTTATGGTTCCAATCGTCATTTTTGCCATTATTGTAGGGGCGTACCGACTCACCACCTATCTGATGGCAAGAAGCAGCAAATTCGACGACCTTGTAGAAGGAAAATGTGTTTACCTGATTAAAGACGGTGAGTTCAATACCGACGAATTTGGCAAAGAAGACCTGGCTCACGATGAGTTTTTTTCAGAATTGCGTCAGCAAAGTATATCTCATTTGGGCCAGGTAGAAACAGCGATACTGGAAACTTCCGGAATCCTAAGCATCTACTATTATCCTGATGAAAAAGTAAAATTCGGATTGCCGATACTCCCTGCACTATTCGAAAACAAGTGCAAAGAAATCACAAAAGCAGATCATTATGCCTGTAGCTTTTGCGGGAATGTAGTTAAACTTACGCCAACCAAGTCCAATACCTGCAAAAAATGCGGGCACGAACACTGGGTTCAGGCAATTAAAAACTGTAGGATCAGGTAATTAGCAGATCACAAACACCCATGTGTAGCGTTTTGCACCTTACGCCCGTTTATACAGAAAATTAACAGCTATGAAAAAAGTAATGCTTGCCTTGTTGATCATCACTGCTGCCAGCTATATATCCTGTAAAAAAGAAGGCGACACCGCCGGCGAACTTTATGGAAAATGGAAACTGACTGAACAGCTGAGTGATCCCGGAGATGGTAGTGGCAAATATCAAAAAGTAAATGGAAGCCCCAAATATCTCACTATCAGAAAAACCGGTGAAATAGAAGGCGAAGCTATGCCGGAAATTGTGAGCTACAAGATATTAGACAGTGTAAATCTGGAAATTACATCCAAAAACCACGATCAGCCATTCATTTACAGATACAAGGTTACTTCTAAAACTCTGACGCTTAATCCTCCCTGCATAGAGGGCTGTGGTTACAGGTTTATCAGAGAATGATTATCTTGCAAAAACAATCGATAACTATTTATAAACGCTCATTATGAAAAAATTCCTTGTATGCTTTGTTTTACTGTTCATCGGAATCAGTTGTAAAAAAGATCTGCAACTTTGCGGATGCAGTGTTGTCGAATACACCTTTCACCTATCTGTTCAAGGTGCAAATGATCAGGATCTTTTAGCCCCCAACGCCGCTGGTGGGTATACCGCAGATCAGATCAAGCTGTACTATAAGGAAGGCAATGATTTAAAACCACTCGACTTTATTATCCGTCCTCCATTTTCTTATGGCCAGAACGTAGATATTAAGTATGATTTTTACCAGTTGCACTCTTCGGAAATCATGCGTTACAGACTTGCCGGAAAAACCGGGTTTTATATAAAGTTAGGAGACGATGCCCCACTTCCATTAAGCTTTGATCTGGATCAGAACAACAACACGGCAGGAAATGTAAAGATCAACAATATACCTTTGGTTGAAGCAGAAATAGGAGAAGGATATCCGCCATTGTGGGTACTGGTGAAATAACAAAATAATCGTTCACTTGTTATCAGTAAAAACAAGTTATATGGAACCATTTATTGCACCTTTGCTGGAAATTTTAGAAGAATTATACGTTGGATCTGACAAGGACACATGGGTCATCGACCGCAATCCCGGTCATGGACTATCGGCCGCAGTGAAAACAATCACAGCAGAACAGGCTTCTACCCCACTGGTTACCGGCGGCTCTACAGTTGCCGCGCACACGGAACACCTTCGCTGGAGTATTTACCTTGCACTGGAATTTTATAAGGGCAACATGCCTTCTGCCGACTGGAAAGAAAGCTGGTCTGTAAAGGAAGTGAATGAGCAGGAATGGAAACAACTTCAGGAAGATCTGCTGGAAGCCTACAGCAAATTAAAAGCTGCCATTTCAGAAGTCAAAGACTGGTCTAATCCACATTTACTCACAGGTACAATTGCGCTGCTTCCCCACGCTGCATATCATCTGGGCGCAGTAAAACAGCTAATGATTGCCGCAAAAGGTAATTAATCTGCGAACCTGAAGAAATTTATTCTAGCTTTATTCTAAACCAGAATATAAGCAGCCCCATGAAAATTACCACGCTCAGCGCTATCACTTTGCTAACCATTTTATCTGCCTGTAATCAGGCCAAAACCACAGCTGTAGATACAGGATTGAACATTACAGGAACATGGAAACTGTTCCTTGCTACTGCGCGCGTAGACTTTTCGCCGGGTTCATCATAGCAGCCTTCAAAGACCTGTACCCTACCGTGGCAATGGCAACAGAAAGGTTAACAAGAATCGCCAATACAAAGATTCCGGCTCCAATACTGATCCGGTAAGGAAAACCCTCCAGCCAGTTATTCATCACAAACCAACCTATCGGGGCAGCTATTAAAAAGGCAATGATCAACAGACGGGTAAACTCCCTGCCAAACAACCATACAATACTTTGTACACTGGCGCCCAGTACCTTCCTTACCCCGACTTCCTTTGTTTTTTGAGCAGCCATGAATGACACCAAACCGTATAAGCCGAGGCAACCAATCAGGATGGCGATACCGGCAAACACCTGGATCAGATTCAGTATAACGCGATCGCCATCATAAAACTTAGCAATACGCTCGTCCAGGAAGCTATGTTTGTATACATTATTTGGATAAATTTTTACCCAGGAACGTTTTATCGCAGAAAGGGTAGACTGCAGGTCGGCCATATTGACTTTAACCGCACAACTGGCGTAATTGTCGCGCTGGGTAGTAATATAAAGCGCATCGATACCCTGATGAAAGGACTTATTGTGAAAATCCTTAACCACACCGACCACAGTACCGCTATTGCCATTCATAACCGCAGTTTTACCAATAATATCCTGATTTCGGGCCAGGCCGAGCTTTTTAACCGTAGTCTCATTCACAATAAACTCACGAATGGTATCAGAAGGAGCCAGATTACGACCAGCAAGAAACTGCATTCCAAACATCGAAGCGTAACTGGCATCACCAGCCTTTAAGGATATTGCAAATTCTTCAGCCTCCGGACGGTTAGCAAACCGCATTTTAGTACTTGGTGCAAATTCAGAGGCAGGCGCATCACTGCAAAACGTCAGATCATCTACACCGGTTATTCCCGAAAGTTCGGCGCGGAAAGTATTTAATTTAGCCACGTCATTGTTTGGAACCGGAAGCATTACAACAGCCTCCTTGCGGAAACCCATATCTGCCTGACGGGAATAACGAATCTGACCAGCAACAACAAGTGTTCCAATGATCAGTAACTGGGAAATACCAAACTGCCCGATCACCAGCCCCCTCCTCATGGAAAGGCCTCCGGCATCCTTTTGTGAAAGCTTTCCCTTTAAGGCAAGTACCGGCTGCAGACCAGCCAGAACCAAGGCCGGATAGGAACCTGAAATAAAGACCATCAATACCAATAACGCAGGGAGGAAGATCAGCAAATCAACATTTCTAAAAAGGTCGAGTTTAACCTGAACATTAAAAAGCTGGTTTACATAAGGCAGGGCAAGTTCTGCCATAACCAGGGCAAATACCATAGCCACCAGGGTAATGGCAGCAGTCTCGACCATAAACTGCCAGAACAATTGCCAGCGCTGAACACCCAGTACCTTCTTAATACCGATTTCAACGGAACGTTTCAGTGCCTGCGCGGTAGCCAGGTTAATGAAGTTCACACAAGCTGTGATGATCAGGAAAAGCCCGATCAGCGATAATGCCCATAAATTTTTCTTTTCAACAGTGCCGTTAAGATTGGGATTAAAATGGAGATCCAGAAGCGGCTGTGCTCTGAACTGAAAATACTCAGCATCTTTCGCGTTATAATGTTTTTTCGAGATATCGGCGAGCGCGTCTTTAACCCTGGCAGCCGACACACCCGGCTTAGCCAGAACGAAGCACTGATAGGACCTGTTTACGCTAAACCACCAGTCTTTTTCGACCATCCAGGGGCTGTGCTCCTTCAAATGATCAAAAGGCACATAAATTTCTTCTGGGCGGTCGGTATTGACGGGAAGGTCTTTAAGAATGCCTGTAACAGTTACATTAAATATATTATCTATGCGGAAGGTCTTACCAATCGGATCTGCCTCGCCGAAGTATTTTTTGGCAATGCGTTCTGTGATCAGGGCCGTATTGGGCGTCCGCAAAGCTTTTTGCTGATCGCCCCGAATCAATGGCAAATCGAGAATATCCAGAAAATCATGTTCGGCAAACGCTACACCCTCCTCAAATTTATCCTCGGTTCCATCAGCTGACTGAATCGCTATGACTCTATCCGAAATTGCGGCTACTCCGGCTACTTTCTCTGCAATCGGATAATCATTGCGAAATGTTTCAGCCATTGGCGAAGGCACGCCGGTGTTATATGAAATTTCTTCACCGTGAAATTCTGTCGTCACCCGATAGACACGGTCTGCTTTCGAATGAAAAGCATCAAAACTAAGGTGGTATTTAACCAAACCAAATATCAGCACAACAGAGGCAATCCCAAGGGCCAGACCAAGTATATTGATCATCGCATATGATTTATTGCGCTTCATATTCCTGAGCGCGATCTTAAAGTAATTTTTCAGCATAGCCAATTTCTTTTATCAGGAACAGGCATACAACAACATGGCCAATAGGAAAAGTACATTATTTGGTGATTTAAGCTGGTTTTATCGAACAGAACCTGTACGAATATGAACACCACCGTTCGAAATCAGACAATACAAAATTGTCAAAAAGTGTAAATTATAGGTGTTTTACAGCAAATGCAATCTGAGCCCGATGCCGTACTTTCGCTATTGACCAAAACACCTGTTCAATTGTCATGATGTATTCAACACGCCAACTCACAAGAATCTCTGCTTTTATAATATTCTTGTCCGGCTTCGGGCACTCCCTTCAGGCGCAGACTAAAAACTATCCGCCGATAACCGCTACTAAAAATGGAATACCAAACCCCTTGTCTCCAGATCCTATTTTCAATTATACCTGGTCCAATCCAAAGGCAACTGACGATTTGGAAAGCTATCAGTTAAAGCCTGTCAGCTGGACAACCTCAAATCCTAAAAGCTTCCAAACAGCAGACTTTAACAACGGCAAGCCAATCGTTGTAAACGGCGAAGGATACATCCGCTTCGACTTCGGACAGAACAATGCAGGTTGGGTAGAATTTGACAGTCCGGACTTAAACGGACAAGTAGAAGTGACCATCAGCGAATACAACGACACTCCCAATTATCCGGCCATCTACCCTGCAAAAACAATGCGCCCAAAAAAGTATGGCAATACCTACCGGCTGGAGCTGAACCCCGAACTATATGAAGGAGTGCAATTTGCATGGATCCATGTGCGCTCATTTTCGAAACGCTGGCACATTAACGCCGTGCGCCTTGTTTGCCAAACCAAACCAGTAAACTACAGGGGCAGCTTTTCATGCAGCGATACCACACTCACGCGCATCTGGTATACCG
>Ga0126314_10000238_pt1 | contig 28117 bp, 31 predicted proteins | sample Plot105B_FD_92535 | JGI IMG/M metagenome (GOLD analysis project Ga0126314, IMG submission 92535) | Serpentine soil microbial communities from UC McLaughlin Reserve, CA, USA - Plot105B | ecosystem: Environmental > Terrestrial > Soil > Grasslands | place: USA: UC McLaughlin Reserve, Lake County... | reverse complement strand
GACCTGGAGGCCGCCGATGTCTGAGCCTGAGAAGCGCGTCAGAAACGGCCGTGTCCGCTGGTATGCGCGCTACTACGACCCGAGCGGTAAGCGGCATTCCAAAGCCTTCGACACGGCGGCCGAGGCCGACCGCTTCCTCACCACCGTCAAACACTCAAAACTCACCGGCGGTTACGTCGACCCGAACCGCTCTAAGCTCAGCGTTGGCACCTGGGCCGACCAGTGGCTGGATTCCAAGCTCAATTTGGCACCCAAGACCAAGGACCGATACGAGGGCATTCTCCGGGCACACATCCGGCCACGGTGGGGGAACGTGCCACTCAACAAGCTGACCCATGCCGACCTGCAGCGCTGGATTGCTGGTATCGATGCGGCACCTGCCACAGTGAAGAAAATTCACCGCGTCATGTCCATGCTTCTGGCGTGGGCGGTGGCAGACGACAGGTTGGCTAAGAATCCGGCCGACAAGATTTCCCTGCCGCGTGTACGACAAGCTGAGAAGCGTTTCCTGACACACCAGCAAGTAGCCCACCTGGCCGAGGCGTGCGGCGAAGATTACCGGCTTGTGGTGCTGACCCTCTCCTACACCGGCCTGCGGTGGGGAGAGATGGCCGCGCTACGCGTGCACCGGTTGGATTTCCTGCGCCGTAGGGCGCTTGTCGCCGAGTCGGTGACACCGGTGAAGGGCGTGATGATGTTCGGGCCCACGAAAGGCCATGAGCGGCGCGAAGTTCCCATACCGCGCTTCCTCCTCGATGACCTGGCCGGCCACGTGGCCGGCCGCAAGGCCGATCGTCTCGTCTTTACCGGGCCGCGTGGGGCCGCCATGCGGTATCCGGTATTCCAGCGAGCCGCACTCAACCAAGCGTGCGAGCGGTTGGGGATTCCGCGGCTAACGCCTCACGAGTTGCGCCATACAGCAGCGTCACTGGCCATTGCCAGCGGTGCGGACATCAAGGTGGTTCAGCAAATGCTCGGCCACAAATCGGCGACCATGACGCTTGACCAGTACGGCCATCTGTTTGGCGACCGGCTCGACGTTGTGGCCGACGCTATGGACACTGCTCGCACCGCTGCGCTGGCCTCTGGTGGCTCTGATGGGTACCCGTTGGGTACCGGAGGGCGGGTGGTCGAGTTGAGACACTAGCGCGAAATGGGCGCTGACAAGGTGTTTTGTCTAGCGCCCCCGGCGAGATTCGAACTCGCGCTCCCGCCTCCGGAGGGCGGTGCTCTATCCCCTGAGCTACGGGGGCTAGCCCGCGTCGGGCGAGCCACCGGCCTCGCCTGGGCCGTAGTGCAATGTACCAGGACCGATCCACGAAATTGGGACGCTCGAATCACCGCGAGCAGTCGACACGCCGCGGTAGAAGCTGGCTCGTGCCATCGAGCGCAAGATTTCCGTGGCAGTGAGTAGTCCAGCGGCTGAAAACCAACCGTCCTGACCGCACGGACTGGCATCGTTTCCTCGGTTGGCAACGTATGGGAGCTAAGGAGGAGCAGTGACCCACACCCACGTCGCGGGCTCCATCCACGCGGATGCCCTTGTCGCTCGAGCACCCGGCTGGCTGAGGGTGCCCGACGATGTGAACCAGCTGCTGCCCCAGCTGTGGAGCGCTGCAGTCACCAAGGACAGTGACGGACAGCTACTGGTCGCCGGAGTTGGCGTGGGACAGATCGCGGACCAGGTCGGCACTCCGGTCTATGTCATAGATGAGGCAGATCTGCGAGCCCGGGCCGGAGCCTTCGCGACGGCGTTCGACGGTTGGGACGTCTACTACGCCGGCAAGTCCTTTCTCTGCACGGCGGTTGCGCGCTGGGTTGCCGAAGAAGGTCTGGGGATCGACGTATGCACCGGTGGTGAGCTGGCAGTGGTCCTCCGCGCTGGGGTGGATCCCGCTCGAATCGGTTTGCACGGAAACAACAAGAGCTCCGAAGAACTGAAGCAGGCGCTGGACGCGCGGGTTGGACGAATCATCGTCGATTCCTTCGACGAGATCGGTCGGCTCAGCAAACTGAGCGCCGAGCTGGCTGTGCGGCCTCAGGTGCTGGTGCGCGTGACGACCGGCGTCGAGGCACACACTCACGAATACATTGCAACCGCCCATGAAGATCAGAAGTTTGGATTTTCGATTGCCGGCGGCGCTGCCGCCGAGGCCATGCAGGCCTGCCTCGACGATGACAATCTCGAGCTGCTTGGGATCCATTCCCACATCGGCTCACAGATCTTCGATGCCGATGGATTCGAGGTTGCCGCTCGACGGACGCTGCGGTTGCATGCCGACTTCACGGCGCAGACCGGTTTCGAGCCTCCCGAGCTGGATCTCGGTGGTGGCTTCGGCATCGCCTACACCATTGCCGACTCGCCTTCCACGCCCTCCGAGCTGGCGGCCGCTCTCCGAGAGATCATCCGGCACGAGTGTGAGGCACTCGACCTAGCTGTGCCGCGCCTGTCGATCGAGCCCGGCCGGGCCATCAGCGGGCCGAGCACCTTTGCGCTCTACCGGGTGGGCACGGTCAAGACGGTCAAGCTCGACGGCGGTGCGAGCCGGCTCTATGTCGCGGTCGACGGTGGGATGAGCGACAACATCCGGACCGCCCTCTACGCCGCCGAGTATTCGGCGACCATCGCGTCTAGGCGGTCGAGCGCTCCGCCGGCACTGGCTCGTGTGGTCGGCAAGCACTGCGAAGGTGGCGACATCCTGGTGCGAGACGAGTTCCTGCCGAACGACATTGCGCCTGGCGACTTGCTCGCCGTGCCAGCAGCGGGCGCTTACAGCCGTTCTATGGCGAGTAACTACAACCACGTCCCACGCCCGCCAGTTGTTGCAATCTCCGACGGTACGATTCGTACGCTTATCCGGCGCGAAACGATTGAAGATCTGCTGGCGTTGGATGTGAGCTGAGGCAAATCTCCTGACCGCTCACCATTGCAGAAAAGGTAAACGTGAGCCTGACGAGCGTGCAGCCCACGCCCCACATCGGTGCCGCATCGGCGACACCATTGCGGGTTGCGTTGCTCGGTTGCGGGACTGTTGGCTCGGAGGTGGCAAGGCTGCTGATCGAGCAGTCAGCCGATCTTCGTGCACGAGTCGGCCGGCCACTCGAATTGGTGGGCATAGCTGTGCGGCGGCCAAACCGTCTACGGCCGGGCATAAATCCAGAGCTGATCTCTACGAATGCGGAGGTCCTGGTTGCACGTGATGACGTCGATCTCGTCGTAGAGGTGATCGGTGGCATCGAACCGGCACGGTCGCTGATCTTGACCGCGCTTCGCCGCGGAGCTTCGGTCGTGACGGCGAACAAGGCACTTCTCGCCGAGGACGGTGCCACGCTTTTCGCGGCCGCCGAGCTGGCGGGTGCCGACCTCTACTTCGAGGCATCGGTGGCCGGTGCAATTCCGATCATCCGGCCGCTACGCGAGTCATTGGTCGGTGATGAGATCACCTCGGTAATCGGCATCGTCAACGGCACAACGAACTTCATCCTGGACAAGATGGACAGCGAGGGAGCCAGCTTCGCCGAAGCGCTGGCCGAAGCGCAGGAACTCGGCTATGCCGAGGCCGATCCCAGCACGGATGTCGATGGCTTCGACGCCGCTGCAAAGGCGGCCATTCTGGCCAGCCTGGCCTTCCACAGCCGAGTTCAGGCGGCGGATGTCTATCGGGAAGGCATCTCGGAGGTCACCTCGTCCGACGTCGCATCGGCGCAGCAGATTGGGCACGTGGTCAAGCTTTTGGCGATCTGCGAGCTGTCCCCCGGTGGCGCGGACGGCGATCGTACTGTCGCGGTCCGGGTCCATCCGGCGATGATCCCGCGCGCTCATCCCCTGGCCGGGGTGAGCGGTGCGTACAACGCAGTCTTCGTGGAGTCCCAGTCTGCCGGCCGCTTGATGTTCTATGGCCCCGGTGCGGGTGGCTCGCCAACGGCCAGTGCCGTGCTCGGCGATCTCGTTACTGTGGCGCGTAATCGTGTACGCGGCGCGGTTGGTCCGGGCGAGTCCAGCTACGCGGCACGGCCGGTCGTCTCCATCGGTGCCGTCGTCACCCGCTATCACGTGTCGCTGCAAGTGGCCGACGTCGCCGGTGTTCTAGCAGCCATCGCCCACTGTTTTGCGGAACACGACGTCTCGATCGAGACCGTACGGCAAGATGGCCGCGGCGCGGACGCCCAACTGGTGATAGTGACACACCGAGCAACCGATGCGGCGCTCAGTGCAACTGTGGAAGATCTCCGCAAACTCGAGACGGTCCGTGAGGTGACCAGTGTGATGAGAGTCGAAGGTGATTGAGTGGTTCCCGAGATCGCGCCGCTTGCCTTAGCCTCCCGCCCTCGGCATGGGATCATCGCCCGATACCGACGATGGCTGCCGGTGGCGGAATCTGATCCAGTCATCACCCTCGGCGAGGGCAACACCCCGTTGGTCGAGGCCGGCGTACTGTCGGACCTCCTCGGCTGCGAGGTATGGCTGAAGGTGGAGGGCGCCAACCCGACGGGATCGTTCAAGGACCGTGGTATGACGGTGGCGGTCAGCATGTCCGCCGGCGCAGGGGCCGAGGCAGTGGTTTGCGCGTCTACCGGCAATACTTCGGCCTCTGCATCCGCCTACGCTTCCCGAGCGGGACTTCTGCCGATCGTCCTGCTGCCGGCCGGCAGGATCGCGCTTGGCAAGCTTGCGCAAGCCATCGTGCACGGCGCCCGGGTGGTTCAGGTGGAGGGAAACTTCGACGCTTGTCTAAGGTTGGCCCGCAGACTGGCGGACAGCTACCCGGTGACGCTGGTCAACTCCGTCAACCCTGTTCGACTGGAAGGGCAGAAGACGGCGGCGTTCGAGATCGTAGACGAGCTCGGCGATGCACCCGATATCCACGTGCTGCCGGTTGGCAACGGCGGGAATGCACCCGCTTACTGGCGTGGTTACACCCAATACCGTGCCGCGGGCATCGCCAGTCGGACGCCTCGAATGTGGGCGTTCCAGGCAGCTGGCGCTGCGCCGCTGGTCCTTGGGCATCCGGTTGAGCAACCTGAGACAGTCGCCACGGCAATTCGCATTGGCAACCCGGCGTCCACTCAACTGGCGATTGCCGCCAAGGAGGAGTCCGGCGGTCTGTTCGAGGCCGTTACCGATGACCAAATCCTTGCAGCTCAAAGCCTGCTGGCTGTGCGTGAAGGTGTCTTCGTCGAGCCAGCCTCAGCGGCCGGGGTAGCCGGTTTGCTGGCCAAGCGTGAGCGTGGCGAGATTGAGCCGGGCCAACAGATCGTCATCACCCTGACCGGGAACGGCCTGAAAGACATCGACGCCGGACTCGCCGCACGCACTCCGCTGGAGTCACCCGTTGTCCGGGCAAGTCTTGCCGATGTCGCCCGTGCCTGCGGCTTTGGCTCCTGAGCCCACTCTTCGCGCACGGTGAGCCGGTCACTGCCGGCTGGGCTGGCGGTCATTGTCGAGGCGCCCGCGACCAGCGCCAATCTGGGTCCCGGCTTCGACTGTTTCGGGCTCGCACTCGACTGGTATGAACGGGTGCACCTAGAGGTGCGTGAAGCAGGATATTCGATCGATATCTCCGGAGAAGGTGCTGAGGTGCTCCCCCGGGACGAGTCGCACCTGATTGTTCGCGCCACGTTGGCCGGACTCGCAGAGCTGGGTATCCGCACACCAGGCCTGGCCCTTCGCTGCCGAAACACGATCCCGCAGGGCCGAGGGCTCGGGTCGTCCTCGGCGGCGATCGTGGCCGGATTGACAGCTGCCGCTGTTCTGGCTGGTGAGGAACCAGAGCCCCATTGGCTGTTGACCCAGGCCAGAGCGATAGAGGGTCATCCTGACAATGTTGCGGCGGCGATCTACGGGGGCTTCGTGCTGGCCTACGAGTCTGGCGGAATACAGGTCGCCCAGGTCGGCGTTACAGAGAACGTCAGCGCTGCAGTGTTTGTAGCGGACTCCCAGGTCCCAACCGAGATCGCTCGTCGACTGCTTCCACATGCCGTGCCGCACGGCGATGCGGCGGCAAACTCCGCCCGATCGGCGCTTTTGGTGCACGCGTTGGCGAGGGACCCGGCGCGGCTGTTTGAAGCGACTCGGGACTGGCTGCACCAGAGTTACCGTGAACCGGCGATGCCGCGGTCGTACGAACTCATGAAGCGTCTGCGCGGCAAGGGTTTCGCCGCTGTGATCAGCGGTGCCGGACCATCGGTTTTGGTCCTCGGCAGGGCAGATGACCTGCACGCACTTGCCACGGAAGTCGCCCCCGGGTTCTCGTTGCGACTGCTGGCCGTCGGGCACGGTGCGCGGGTAATCGGCTAGCCGGAGCGAAGTTGACTGGACCGATTGGGCACCAAAGTGGACTGAACACCGTTTGGGAGTGCTAGCCTGATAGTGCCGACTAAGGTGAGCGGTCCGATCAAACCGGCACCGGCTCCCAACTCGGAAGCGCTTTCAAGGTCAGGGCGCGATGTGGACAGCGAACCCTTAGCTCTCGCCGCCAAACTTGTTCGACCTGTCCACCGACGAGGGACCTTACGAAGACAGATTCGCCCAGGTGACACGCACGCTGGGCTGAGGATGGGGAAGACCCTAGCCAGAAGGAAACACGTGACAGAAATCGTGGACGTGACGTCCGCCGCCCAAGATGAAGGCACCAGCAAGCGCAAAGGTACGGGGCTGGACGCAATGCACCTGCCTGAGCTGAAGCGGCTTGCCAGCTCGCTAGGAATCCGGGGCACAGGCACCATGCGCAAGGGGCAGCTGATCGCGGCCATTGAGGGCAGGCAGTCGGGCGCACCTCCGAGCGAATCGACCAACGGCTCGAACGACATTGGAGAGCCTGTCGCGGTCGAGCGGTCGCCGCGTGAGTTGACCGCTGCCGCAGACGAGGTCCGGGCAGAGTCCCGCGACGAGGCCCTGAACATCGACCGTCCTCATGACAGCCGTCAGATAGCGCCAGCGGCCGATCAAGCGCGGGACCAGCGCAATTTGGACGCCAATCTCGCAGAGCCGCCCCAGGGCAACGGGGATGATGACGGTCGGAGGCCGGAGGCTGTCGCCCGTGGGGTCTCAATCAGTGAGATCTCGGCTGGTGAGATTCAGACTGGCGACGGTCAGGAGTCCGGTCAGACCTCAGACCAGCGAACCGAGGGTGACCGGGACAGCTACCGCTCCCGTGAATCGCACGGCCGCGACAATGCCCGTCAGCGGGACGCCTCTGGCCGCGACGCGGCTAGTCGGGAGGGCTGGAGCCGCGACAACCAGTCCCGAGAAGGCCGCGATGGTCAAACGTCACGAGATCAGAACCGCGACAGTCAACCCTCACGCGACTCGAATCGGGACTACGACGATGAAGGCGGGGGCCGGCGCGGACGCAGGCGTCGCAACCGTGATCGGCAGAACCGTCGCGGCAGTCGGTCGGGCGGCACGGGTCTGGATCGATTCGAGAGCGAGCCGGTTGTCTCCGAGGACGACGTGCTGGTGCCGACGGGCGGCATCTTGGACGTATTGGAGAATTACGCCTTTGTCCGCACGAACGGCTACCTGCCGGGTCCGGACGACGCGTACGTGTCCTTGTCGATGGTGAAGAAGTTCGGGCTGCGAAAGGGGGACGTCGTCACCGGCGTAATCCGTACCCCACGGGAGGGTGAGCGGCGGGAGAAGTTCAACCCGCTGGTACGGATCGAGGCAATCAACGGAGCGGATCCCGAGCAGGCCAGGAACCGGCAGGAATTCAGCAAGCTGACACCGCTGTACCCCCAGGAACGCCTCAGGCTCGAGACAGGGCCCACCAACATGATCGGCCGGATCATCGACCTCATCTGTCCGATCGGGAAGGGCCAGCGCGGCCTGATCGTCTCGCCATCCAAGGCCGGCAAGACCATGATCATGCAGGCGATCGCCAACGCCATTGCCACCAACAACCCCGAAGTCAAACTCATGGTCGTGTTGGTCGACGAGCGGCCAGAAGAGGTCACCGACTTCCAGCGCGCCGTCAAGGGCGAGGTCATCGCCTCTACATTCGATCGTCCTGCCGACGATCACACAACCGTGGCGGAGCTTTCGATCGAGCGGGCAAAGCGACTGGTGGAGATGGGGCACGACGTCGTCATCCTGCTCGATGGAATCACCCGGCTCGGCCGGGCGTACAACATCGCGGCGCCGGCCTCGGGAAGGATCCTCTCTGGAGGCGTGGACTCGGCTGCGCTCTATCCGCCCAAGAAGTTCTTCGGCGCAGCTCGAAATATCGAGGGCGGCGGCTCGCTGACGATCGTGGCCACTGCGTTGATCGAGACCGGTTCGAAGATGGACGAGGTGATCTTCGAGGAGTTCAAGGGCACCGGCAACATGGAGCTGCGGCTGCGCCGGGAGTTCTCCGAGAAGCGGATCTTCCCGGCAATCGACGTCGACGCTTCAAGCACACGCCGCGAGGAGCTGTTGATGGGCCGCGAGGAGCTGGCCGTCGTCTGGAAGCTGCGCCGGGTCCTCTCAGGTCTCGAGAGCCTGCAGGGCTTGGAGATGCTGCTGGACCGGCTCCGCAAGACTCAGAGCAACAGCGAGTTCCTTAACGCCATCACCAAGACCATCCCGGCGTAGTTCGGTTCCCGCTGGCACTGCCTATCCGGTAGGTCGGGAACTCAGGCGAACGTTCGTAGCCGGTCTGCTCCGGTTGCAACCTATGCAGACCGACCGGACCGAACGTGAACGTACGAAACTTCGCCCGCCCATGCTGCGGGACTAAACCGAAGCGACGATGCGTTAGCGAGGTTTGGTGCCGGAGCAGTGCTGCGGCACAATTCATCCTTGGTGCCGGTTCACGCCGAACGCTTAAGACGAACGGCGACCCGGTGCACAGCAGTAAGGAGACAAACAATGAAGCCCGACATCCATCCCGAGTATCGGGAAACTCAGGTGACGTGCACCTGCGGCAATATCTTCACCACTCGCAGCACCGCGCCGAACGGCGTCTTGCACGCCGACGTCTGCTCGAATTGCCATCCGTTCTACACAGGCAAGCAGAAGATTTTGGACACCGGTGGCCGCGTTGCCCGGTTCGAGAAGCGCTACGCCGCGAAGAACACGAAGAAAACAACCAAGTCAAGCAAGTAGCGACTGCAACGCCGGGAGGCAGGAGAAACCCTGCCGGCCCGGCGTTTGTCGTTGTTTGGGATCGGTGATGAGCCCGCGAGCGTTCAGCGCGGGGCAGCCTGAAGAGGAGACAGTCAGTGTTCGAGGCAGCCGACCATCTGCGCACTGAATTTGCGCGGCTGGAGGCACAGCTGGCCGACCCCGAGGTGCATACGGACCTGACCAAAGCCCGGAAATCCGGTCGGCGCTACGCCCAACTAGCGCCGCTGATCCAGGCGCTGGATGAGCATGCTCGGCTGACTGGGGATTTGGCCGCGGCACGCGAACTGGCTGCCGAGGACCAGGGGTTTGCCGCAGAGGCCGATGAGCTCTCGGAGCGGCTCGAAGTAGTTACCGAGCGGCTCACCAAGCTGCTTGCGCCGCGCGATCCGAACGATTCCGCCGACGCGCTGGTGGAGATCAAATCCGGAGAGGGCGGTGAGGAGTCGGCCCTGTTCGCCGCAGATCTACTGAAGATGTACAGCCGCTACGCTGAGTCCCGCGGCTGGAAGATCGAGATCCTCGACTCCCAGGAGACCGATCTTGGTGGCTACAAGTCGGTCACCGCCGCGATCAAGGCACCCGTTGCGGGCGACCCGGACGCAATGCCCTACGGCGTGTTGAAGTTCGAAGGCGGCGTGCATCGAGTGCAACGCGTTCCGGTGACCGAATCTCAGGGACGGGTGCACACCTCCGCGGCCGGCGTACTGGTGATGCCTGAGGTGGAGGAGACGGAGGTCGAGATCAGCGAGGATGATCTTCGCATCGATGTCTACCGATCCTCAGGGCCGGGCGGCCAAGGAGTGAACACAACTGACTCGGCAGTCCGGATCACCCATCTTCCGACTGGCATCGTTGTGTCCTGCCAGAACGAGCGGTCCCAGTTGCAGAATCGAGAGCAGGCGATGCGGATGCTGCGCGCCCGGCTGACGGCGGCGGCAGAGGAGGAGGCCGCGAACGCAGCCTCGGCGGCCCGCCGGAGTCAGGTCCGTACTGTCGACCGGTCCGAGCGGATCCGCACCTACAACTTCCCCGAGAACCGGATTTCCGACCACCGGATCGGCTTCAAGGCATACAACCTGGATGCGGTGCTCAATGGTGACTTGCAGGCGCTGATCACCGCGTTGCAAGAGGCCGACACCCAGTTTCGGCTGTCCCACTTGGTCGAGCGGGCGTCTTGAGCCAGGCCGTCCGCTCGCTGCTGGCGGAGGCAACGGATCGGCTCCGCGAGGCAGGTGTCGAGTCGCCTGCACAGGACGCTCGCCTCCTGCTGTCCTTCGTCTCGGGGGTCGAACTGGCCCGGCTGCCGCTGCTCGACGAACTCGACGATGATCATGTCCGTCGTTTTCTCAAGTTGATCATGCAGCGGGCCGAACGCGTTCCGGTCCAGCACCTGACCGGCCGGGCTCATTTCGGCCGGGTCGAGGTCGTCGTAGGGGCGGGCGTCTTCGTGCCACGGCCCGAGACCGAGGTGATGACCGGCTGGGTCATTGATCAACTTCGCTCGCTCATCAACCGGGATCGCCGTCCCTTGTTGGTGGAGCTGTGCTCGGGATCTGGCGTTATTTCCAAGGCGATCGCCAGTGAGCTCACCCGGGTGGACATCCACGCCGTCGAGGTTTCAGAGGCGGCTGCCGACTATGCTCGCCGGAATCTTGCTGACACGCTGGTGGACCTGCATGTGTCGGACATGTCAACCGCACTTGTCGAACTGAACGGCTCGGTGGATCTGGTCATTGCCAATCCGCCGTACATCCCGCTGGAGGCCTACGAGTCGGTTGCGCCGGAGGCTCGTGATCATGATCCCGTGCAGGCACTCTTCGCGGGACCCGACGGTCTGGACGCGATCAAGGTCGTGATCTCCGTTGCACATCGGCTGCTCGGACCGGGCGGTTTGCTCTGCTTCGAGCACGCCGACGTCCAAGGTGAGTCAGCACCCGCATTGGTAATGGCTACCGGCGGATTCACCGCCGTACGAGATCACAGCGACCTGGCCGGACGTCCCCGTTTTGTCACCGCGATCCGCCGATCCTGAACGCCGAACTGGCAGGATTGCCGCGTGGCATATCGGGTCTTCGACTGCACGACCGATGACTCGGAACAGCTGGCCACCGCCATTGAAGAAGCTGGCGCGGCGATCGAGCGCGGTGAGTGCATAGTGTTACCGACCGACACCGTGTACGGCATCGGAGCAGATGCGTTCAGCTCAAGCGCGGTCCAGGCCCTGCTGGACGCGAAAGTCCGTGGACGCGACATGCCGCCGCCCGTGCTCATCGGTGAGCCATCCTTGATCCGCGCCCTCGCCACCGACGTACCGGAGCAGGCCAAGAACCTCGTCGCCAGACACTGGCCGGGACCGCTCACCGTGATTTGCAAGATGCAGCCAAGCCTCCAGATGGATCTCGGCGAGACCGACGGGACGATCGCGCTTCGGGTGCCTGATCACAATCTTGCGCGGGACATCCTGCGCCGGACCGGACCGATTGCGGTGAGCAGCGCCAATATCAGTGGACTCCCAGCGGCCGTCACCTGCCAGCAGGCGGTCGACCAACTGGGGGAATCCGTGGCGATCTATCTCGACGGCGGCACGTCCGGTGGCGCAGATGCGGCACCATCGACCATCGTCGACTTCACCCGACACGAGTACGGTGAGGTTCTGCGCCGCGGTGCGCTGAGCGTTGACCTGCTGCGCGAAACGCTGCCAGACCTTGTCGACGGGGGAGAGGGCTGAGTGCGCGAATACCTTCTCGTGCTGGGGATCGCGGCCGCGGTGACCTTTCTTACCAGTGCCCTGTGCCGAAGATTGGCGCTGCGGATCGGCGCCATGGCCCGGGTCCGGGACCGAGACGTCCATACGATCGAGATGCCTTACCTCGGCGGCATCGCGATGCTGCTCGGAGTGGCCTCAGCGATCTTGCTCGCCTGGCAGCTGCCCTTCCTCGGTCGGCTTCAGACCGTGCAGCAAGATTCGCGTGCGGTACTCGCCGCGGCAGCGGTGATCTGCCTGGTCGGTGTGCTGGACGACATCTTCGAACTGCCGCCATTGGCGAAATTCGCCGGCCAGGTACTGGCGGCCGGGATCGCCGTCGCACTCGGAGTCAAGATGCTGTGGATTCCGCTGCCCGATCAGACCGTCTCGCTCGACGGGCCGGCCTCGGTGGCGATCACCGTGTTCTTCATCGTTCTCTGTTCCAATGCCGTGAACTTCGTGGATGGCCTGGACGGCTTGGCGACCGGAGTGGTCTGCATCGGCGCGCTCGCTTTCTTCGCCTACTCCTACTTGCTGACCGTCACCCAAGACCTCACCCGTGCCACCACATCGAGCCTCATCACCGTCGCCATCGCCGGCGCGTGTCTCGGCTTCCTGCCGCACAACTTCTTTCCCGCTCGGATGTTCATGGGCGACTCCGGTGCGATGCTGCTCGGACTACTGCTCGCGACTTCAACGATCAGCTTGACCGGTCAGATCGACACCTCCGCGCTGGAGGGCGGCCGGGGCGGTCTGGTGCCAACGGTGCTGCCCCTGATTCTGCCGTTGGCGATCTTGGCCCTGCCGTTTCTCGACCTCGTGCTGGCTTTCATCCGCCGTACCTACGCCGGTCGGTGGTGGTTCGTCGCCGACAAGCAGCATCTGCACCACCGGCTGCTGGAGCGGGGTCATAGCCAGCGGCGTGCAGTCATGTTGATGTACATCTGGTCGGCGCTGGTCTCTTTCGGAGTGATCGTCCTCGGGCTGGTACGTGGCGATCGCCAGTGGACGGTCGTCACCGGGGCCGCCCTGATCGCATTCGTCCTCTTGGTATTCACCCTCGGCCGCCCGTTGCCCAACGGGAATCGGGTGAAGCGAGGGGAGTCGCTGCCCTAGGATCGCGTTGCCGGCCCGGCATCTCGATCACGAACAAGGACTGATCCCTTCCCATGGCCCTCAACCGCCCACCGCAGCGTCGGCTCAGACGCGCGGACGGTCCGAGCATTCACGTGATACGAGCGCGCAAATTGCTGGTCGGCGGTGCCATCGGTGGTCTGGCGGCTACGCTCTTCTGCCTCATCGGCTTCACCCTCGGCTACGGCGCCAGCGGGCTGATTTCTGCCGCGTTGGCAGCCGCCATGGTTCTCTTCTTCTACGGTGTCGGACAGTACGTTATGGTCCTGTTTGCGGACGCCGGGGCCAGGACGCTGTTGGCGGTGTCTATGTGCAGTTATACCGCTCGGGTGGTCATCCTGGGACTCATTCTGGTGCTCTACAACCGCTATCACGATGCCTGGCCCACGCTGACTCCGATGGTGATCTTCATCACCACGATCGCAGTCGTCGCCGGCTGGCTGATCGTGGAAGTGTACGTCTTCTCCCGGTTGAGAATCGGCGTCTATGACACCGAATACGTCTCCCCGGCGGTGACCGAATCCGATCAGTGACCGGGGCAAGAATCACTGCTAGCGTGTGTTTCGCCATGAACGAACACGGTGAGCCGACTCAGGATCAGCCGCGATCACCCGGGCTCGAAAGATCAAACGGCATGAATCAGGGCATGCGGGTGCTGTCCTACTTGATCTCCGGAGTCCTCGTCTACGGCTTGCTCGGTTCGCTTGGCGATCACTATTTAGGGACCAGGTTTCTGCTGCCGATCGGCATTCTCCTCGGGGCTGGATTCGGCGTCTATGTGGTCATCCGCCGCTTCGGCCGCGTGGACGACGAGGTCATCGCCGAACTGTCGGCATTGCATCGAAAACATGCGGCCGGCCGCGCCGGTGCGATCGGTGCTAGACGGCCGACACCCGGACGAGGCGCGTCTCCCACCGACCCGACCACAATGGAGCGAGAACGGTGAGCTTGATGCCGCTGGAGTTCGAGGCGCCCGGTGTGCACAGCTTCGATCTCCCGCCCTTCTTCGAAAGCGCGCCGTGGTTCGACAAGTACATGCTCCAGGCGATCCTGTCAGTGTTCGTGATCATGGCCTTCTGGTTGATCATGGCCAGAAAGAACGCACTGGTGCCCGGCAAGGCGCAGTACATCGGCGAGACGGCATACTTCTTCGTCCGAAACACCATGGCTCGGGACATGATCGGGCACGACTTCCGCAGGTACTTACCCCTGTTGATTGCCCTGTTCTCCTTCGTGCTGGTCAACAACCTGTGGGGAATTTTTCCCTTCACCCTGCTACCGACTGCTTCCCACGTCGGCTGGCCTTACGGCCTGGCCTTGCTGGTCTGGCTGATTTACAACGGCGTTGGTATCGCCAAACACGGTTTCTTCGGCTACCTCAAGCAAACGAGCCTGCCCTCGGGCGTGCCGGTGTTCATGTGGCCGTTGATCATTCCGCTCGAGTTCGTCTCCAACATCATCGTGCGCCCGATCACCCTGTCGTTGCGGTTGTTCGCCAACATGTTCGCCGGCCACCTGCTGGTGCTGGTTTTCGTGATCGGCGGAGAGTACCTGCTGGTACACGGTGAGACGATCATCAACAGGGTCGCCGGCGTCGTCGGTTTGATCTTCAGCATGGCGATCTTCGGCCTGGAGATCTTCGTGCAGTCCCTGCAAGCCTTCATCTTCACCGTCCTTACCGCCCAGTACATCTCTTCGTCTCTGGCCGAAGAGCACTGACCCGCCATCACTCCTCGACTGCAGTTATCGGAAACCCGAAAGGAAGCGTTACATGACCGCAATGGAGCTCGTCGGATCACTCGGCATCGTCGGCTACGGCCTTGCGGCCATCGGCCCAGGAATCGGCGTCGGTCTGATCTTCGCGTCGGTGATCCAGGGCACCGCCCGGCAGCCTGAGGCTCGCGGCGCGATGATGGGTACGGCCTGGATCGGCTTTGCGGTGACCGAGGCACTGGCCATCATCGGCATCGCGTTGGCCTTCGTCTTCGGCTTCACTGGTCAGGCCTAAGGACCTCGACTATGACCACATTGCTCCTTCCGCTGCAAGAAGAGAATCCCCTCCTCCCGCACTGGACGGAGATTGTCGCCGGAATCGTCTTTGCTCTGTTACTCACCTGGTTGATCGCCAAGTTCGTGGTACCACGGTTCGAGGCCACCTACGCCGAGCGGACAGCCACCATCCAGGGTGGTATTGAGAAGGCGGAGAGGGCCCAGGAGCAGGCCCAGGCCGCGCTGGAGGAGTACCAGGCACAGCTGGCCGAGGCTCGGACCGAAGCAGCTCGGATCCGCGAGGACGCAAAGACCCAGGGTTCACAGATTCTGGCCGAGATGCGAGAGCAGGCCCAAGCTGAAAGCGCGCGGATCCGAGCGGCTGCCCAGACCCAGCTCGAAGCAGAACGCACACAGGTGATGACCCAGCTGCGCAGCGAGATCGGCGGCCTTGCCACCACTCTGGCCAGCCGAATCGTCGGTGAGTCGCTGGACGACGACGAACGTGCCCGTCGTACCGTCGACCGGTTCCTGGCAGAGCTGGAGCGCCAGGGCGAGGGGCAGCAGGCAGGCGAGGCGGAGTCCACCCCCGCAGGCAGGCCATGACGGCATACGACAACCGATTAGGTGCGCTGGACAGCGTGCTCGATGACGCAGTAGCGCGCGCGGGAACGGATCGGGGGCTGGTCGGGAAGAGCGTTGGTGCGGTGCAGGGAGCGGCAGGCGAATCAGACTTGTCGCGGCTCGGTGCGGAGCTGTTTGCTGTGGTCGACGCTTTGGACGGATCGTCGACGCTACGCCGCGCATTGACCGACCCGGGCACGCCTGAGCAAGGTCGGCAGCGGCTTGTGCACGGTCTCTTTGACGGGAAAGTCTCAGAGACGCCAGTGGACATCGTGGCCGAGGCTGCCGCCATGCGTTGGGCAGGCGGGCGTACCTTCGCTGCTGCGCTGGAAAGGCAGGCGGTCCGCGCCACGCTGATGGCGGCCGAGAACGCCGAGCAGCTGGAAAACACCGAAGACGAGCTATTCCGGTTCGCCCGATTGGCGGAGGCGAATCCGAGCCTGCGCAATGCGCTGGCCGACCGTTCGGTGAGCCTGGCACACCGACAGGAGCTGGTCGGCTCGCTGCTCGAGGGCAAGGCAAGCGATGCCACGATCGCCCTGGCCAAGCGCGCGGTGGCGGCCCGGGAACGAACCTTCGGTCAGACGATCGAGGGGTACGTGACGCTGGCGGCAGCGCAACGGAACCGCATCGTGGCAACCGTACGAGTCGCCAAGCCGCTGACCGATGAGCAGCGCACACGGTTGCGGAGCTCGCTTCGTTCTCAAGTCGGCCGCGACGTCGCAATCCAAGAAGTCGTCGACGAGCACCTGCTCGGCGGCGTCCGGGTGGAGCTAGGCGACGAAGTGATCGAGGGCACCGTCGCGGGCCGACTGCACGAAGCGTGGCGGCTCTTCTCCTAGAACAAGACAATGCACGCAGGCACCGAGTTAGGGAAGCAGGAACCAAGGCCATGGCAGAACTGACGATCCGTCCCGAAGAGATCCGGGAGGCCCTCGATCGATATGTTTCGAGCTACACCCCCGACACAACAACCCGTGAGGAGATCGGCACTGTCGTTACCTCCGGCGATGGCATCGCCCGCGTCGAGGGCCTGCCGTCGGCCATGGCGAACGAACTGTTGGAGTTCGAGAACGGCACCCTTGGCATCGCGCTCAACCTCGATGTTCGTGAGATCGGCGTCGCCGTCATGGGCGACTCAGAAGGGATTGAAGAGGGTCAACCGGTTCGGCGAACCGCCGACATCTTGTCGGTACCGGTCGGCGACGGTTATCTCGGCCGGGTCGTCGACGCTCTAGGCCGCCCGCTGGACGGCCTGGGCGAGATTACCGACATCGACGACCGGCGTCCGCTCGAGCTCCAGGCCGCCGGTGTGATGGATCGCCAAGGGGTCAACCAGCCGCTGCAAACCGGTATCAAAGCCATTGACGCCATGATCCCAATCGGCCGCGGACAGCGACAGCTGATCATCGGCGACCGGAAGACCGGAAAATCGGCCATTGTGATCGATACGATCATCAACCAGAAGGCGGCCTGGGAGAGCGGGGACCCGGAGCAGCAGGTGCGCTGCATCTATGTCGCGGTGGGTCAGAAGGGTTCAACGGTCGCCGCGCTTCGGGGCGTGCTGGAGGAGGCCGGTGCGATGGCCTATACAACGATCGTGCATGCACCGGCTTCGGACCCGGCTGGGTACAAATACGTTGCACCGTACACGGGCTCGGCCATCGGTCAACACTGGATGTATCAGGGCAAGCACGTCTTGATCGCCTTCGACGACCTCACCAAGCAGGCCGAGGCCTATCGCGCTATGTCGCTGCTGCTGCGCCGCCCGCCGGGACGCGAGGCTTACCCGGGCGATGTGTTCTATTTGCACAGCCGGTTGCTCGAGCGCTGCGCCAAGCTCTCCGACGAGATGGGGGCGGGCTCGATGACCGGCCTGCCGATCATCGAGACCAAGGCCAACGACGTCTCGGCCTACATTCCGACAAATGTCATCTCGATCACCGATGGCCAGATCTTCTTGCAGTCCGATCTGTTCAATGCCAACCAGCGGCCCGCCATCGACGTCGGTGTTTCGGTATCCCGGGTCGGTGGCGCCGCTCAGATCAAGGCGATGAAAAACATCGCCGGTTCGCTGAAGATCAACTTGGCGCAATATCGCGATATGCAGGCGTTCGCCATGTTCGCCTCCGACCTTGACGCGACGTCACGGCGCCAACTCGATCGTGGCGCCCGGCTGGTCGAGCTGTTGCGCCAGCCGCAGTACACGCCATATCCGGTGGAGGAGCAGGTGGTCTCGGTCTGGGCGGGCATCAACGGCGAGCTGGACGAGGTGGCTGTCGACGACGTGCTGCGTTTCGAACAGGAACTGCTGGAATACCTGCGTCACAACGGAAACGTGCTGCAAAACATCCGTGAGACCAAGTCCTTCGATGAGGACACCGCCCAAGCCCTGAAGGAACAGATCGCCGAGTTCAAGCGCGGCTTCCAGACCGGCTCGGGCAAGATGCTCGCCGGCCCGGGGCGGGAGGAGCATGAGACCCTGGACGAGGGTGAGGTCGAACAGGAGCAAATCGTGAGGCAGAGGCGAGGGTAATGCCGGCGAGCGTCGATAATCGCGCCGACGAATGGAGGAGTAATGAGCGAAACAGGCTTTTTCGTTTCGCGAAGAGCGACGACAGCGTCGGCTTATAGCGCGATGCGCGAGCCGGGGAGAATCTGATGCCAGCTGGCCTGCGGGAGCTGAGGCAACGTCGGGCGACGGTCGCCACGACCAAGAAGATCACCCGGGCGATGGAGCTCATCGCCGCATCGCGGATCATCAAGGCACAGCAGCGTGCTCAGGCTGCGACCCCGTACGCGCGCGAGCTGACCCGTGCGGTCTCAGCGGTGGCAACGTTTTCCAATATCGATCATCCGCTCCTCACCGAGAAGGAGAATCCGCAGCGGGCGGCGCTTCTGATCATCACCTCGGACCGCGGATTGGCCGGCGCCTACTCCTCGTCGGTGATCAAGGAAGCGCAGCAGCTTCGCATGCTGCTGGAGGGCAAAGGCCTCGAGGTACATCGCTTCCTCGCCGGACGCAAGGGGATTGCCTACTGCAACTTCCGGCGGCTGGCGATGCGAGCTCAGTGGGAAGGCTTCTCGGACGCGCCGACATATGCGCACTCCCGAGAGATTGCCGACGCGGTGATTGCGGACTTCATGACTCCGACCGAGGAGGGCGGCGTGGATGAGATCCACGTCATCTACACCCGCTTCGTATCAATGCTGACCCAGCGCCCTGAGGTCATCCGGATGCTGCCACTGGAAGTCGTCGAGGGAACAGAACCACCGCCTGAGAACGAACTGTTGCCGCTATATGAGTTTGAGCCGGACGCGGAGACGGTACTCAACGAACTACTACCGCTCTACGTGGCCAGCCGCATCCACTACTGCCTGCTCCAGTCCGCCGCATCCGAATTGGCCAGCCGGCAGAAGGCGATGAAGTCGGCAACCGACAACGCGCAGCAACTCATTGAACGCCTGACCCGGGAAGCTAACCAGGCGCGGCAGGCAGAGATCACCCAGGAGATTTCCGAGATCGTCGGCGGAGCAAGTGCTCTGGCCGAAGCTACCGCCGCGGCGGACTAGGAAGGACTAGACATGACCGCCACCGTTGAAGAACAAAGGTCCGAGGCCCCCGCCGGAGGTGTCGGGCGGGTCTCCCGTGTGATCGGCCCCGTCTGCGACGTCGAATTCCCGGTCGACCAGATGCCAGAGATCTACAACGCGCTGCTCGTGGACACCACTGTCGGGGACGAAAAGCGCACCATGACCATGGAGGTCGCGCTCCATATCGGCGATAACATGGTCCGCGCCATTGCGCTCAAGCCGACCGACGGCATGACGCGCGGTACCGAGGTCCGCGACACCGGCGCGCCGATCACGGTGCCGGTCGGCGACATCACCAAGGGTCACGTCTGGAATGTCACCGGCGAACCGCTCAACGTGCCCGCGTCCGAGGTCCAGATCACCGAGCGCTGGCCGATTCACCGTCCGCCGCCCAGGTTCGACGAGCTGGAGGCCAGGACCCAGATGCTGGAGACCGGCATCAAGGTCCTGGATCTGCTCACGCCGTACGTCCAGGGCGGCAAGATCGGACTGTTCGGCGGCGCCGGCGTGGGCAAGACCGTGCTGATCCAGGAGATGATCTACCGGATCGCGCACAACTTCGGCGGCACCTCGGTCTTCGCCGGCGTCGGTGAGCGGACCCGTGAGGGCAACGACCTCATCCACGAAATGGAGGAGGCGGGTGTCTTCGGTGACACAGCACTGGTGTTCGGCCAGATGGACGAGCCACCGGGCACCCGGTTACGGGTCGCCCTGTCAGCGCTCACCATGGCCGAGTACTTCCGCGATGTTCAGAAGCAGGACGTGCTGTTGTTCATCGACAACATCTTCCGGTTCACCCAGGCTGGGTCGGAGGTCTCCACTCTGCTCGGCCGTATGCCGTCAGCGGTGGGCTACCAGCCGAACCTGGCTGACGAGATGGGCCAATTGCAGGAGCGGATTACCTCGACTCGTGGTCACTCGATCACTTCCATGCAGGCGATCTACGTGCCCGCCGACGACTACACCGATCCAGCGCCGGCCACCACGTTTGCCCACCTGGATGCCACCACAGAGCTCTCCCGCGATATTGCCTCCAGGGGTCTGTATCCGGCGGTGGACCCGCTCACCTCGAGTTCCCGCATTCTCGACCCACAATTCATCGGCCAGGAGCACTACGACGTCGCCGTTCGAGTCAAACAGATCTTGCAGCGCAACAAGGAACTGCAGGACATCATCGCGATCCTCGGCGTCGATGAGCTCTCCGAGGAAGACAAGATCATCGTTGCCCGGGCACGCCGGATCCAGCAGTTCTTGAGTCAGAACACCTACATGGCCACCAAGTTCACCAACATCCCCGGCTCAACGGTTCCGCTCCGCGAAACCATCGAGTCGTTCCGGATGATCTGCGACGGCGACATGGATCACGTCGCCGAGCAGGCTTTCTTCAACGTCGGCGGGATGGAAGATGTCGAGCGCCGCTGGTCTGAGCTGCAGAAGGAGGCGTGATCATTACGCATCATGTGCCTGTCAAGATGCGCCTGAGCTCGTCGAGGGGCAGGCGGTGAACTGTGGCTGAGCCGATGCGGGTGGAGGTCGTCGCGGCCGACCGGGTTGTCTGGTCGGGCCGGTCGTCCAACATCATCGCCAAGACGGTGGAGGGGGACATCGGCATTCTGCCCAACCACGAACCGGTCCTGGCGGTGCTGGAACCCAGCGCGGTAGTGATCTTCAGCGAGGATGGGCACCGTGAAATCGTCGCCGTTGACGGTGGTTTCATCTCTGTTTCGCAGGGACGCGTCTCGATACTTAGCGAGTACGCTCGAATGGCCGGCGAGATCAGTGTCGCCCAGGCGGAAAAGGAGCTGGCGGAGGCGCAGCGGGTGCTCGACTCCGGGGACGGTACGGACGAGGATCGGCAGCATTTCCTGCGGGCGACCGCACAGATGCGTGCGGCGCAGAAGGCTCAGTAGAAAGTTGCATCACAGCTAGCTAGGGCAGGGATGTCGGGGACATGCAGAGCTGGCTGGCTGTTGTCGAGATTCTTCTGCTGGTCGTGGTGTGTCTCGCCTTGCCGTTGGTGCTGCTCGGGGGTCGGCGACGCTGGCTGGCACGACTCGGTGGCACGTTCGAGTGCAGCCTGAGGTTGCGCCCCGGATCCCGCTCCGGCGGCTGGGTTCTAGGGATCGGGCGCTACAACGAGGAAATCCTCGAGTGGTTCCGGTTCTTCTCCTTCGCGTTTCGACCACGTAAATCGTTCGCTCGCCGGGATGTCCGGGTCATCGATAGTCGTGATCCGACGCCGGCCGAAGCTGTGTCGCTCTATGCCGATCAACGGGTCGTACTCATCGAAGTGAGGGGTGAGTGGCCGGAAAGATGCGAGCTGGCGATGAGTCCGGGCTCACTCACGGGTTTGCTGAGCTGGCTTGAAGCGGCGCCGCCAGGTCTCATTCGCTATTAGTTCGCGAGCGAACAGTTAATTGCGCCCGTCGCCGGGGACCCAGAGCACATCGCCCGCCGGTCCGTTGACGACCCGGGTCAGGATGAACAGCAGGTCAGACAGCCGGTTCAGGTAGGTGATCGCCAGCGGATTGATCCCCTCCGGCGAATTCTCTGTCGAGGGCTGAGTGCCATACCGTTCCGCAGCCGCCCAGGCCGAGCGCTCCGCTCGGCGGGCGACTGTACGTGCAACGTGCAACTGAGCTGCAGCAACCGACCCGCCCGGCAGAATGAAGGACATGAGTGACGGCAGGGGCTCGCTGAACCTGTCGCACCATGACTCAAGCCGGTCGATGGCAGCCTGCTCGATCCGCAACTGGGGGACATCGCTCGGTGGCTTCAGCGGGCTGCTCAAGTCTGCACCAAGGTCGAACAGCTCGTTCTGCACCTGCCGGCACACATCGGCCACCTCGCCTGGCAGCTCGCCGGTTGCCAGAGCGACGCCGATCGCTGAATTGGTCTCGTCGACATCGCCGTACGCCGCAACCCGAGGATCGGTTTTGGCTACAACCGACATGTCGGCAAGCCTGGTCTGACCACCGTCGCCGGTCCTTGTATAGATCCTGGTCAGCCGCACCATGTCGATCACCCTACGTCGTCGTGCCGGCTCAGCGTTTCGACCGATCGTTGCCCTTCGCTTCGACGTGGGACGTCCGCTGACTTGTGGTTGAACGGTGCGTCGGGCTGCTTCCGGCTGGGCGCTCGTGACAAGGTGAACCGCATGCGACCCAACCCGCGCTGGTTCGCTGTAGCTGCAACGGCGTGCCTGGTAACCGGCTGCGGCCGAATCCCAACGAGCCCGTCGGCTGTGCAGTCCAGCTCGCCAGCGCCTTCGGGAGCTACGACAACCTGCGAGTTTGTCGAAACGGGCACGGCGGCGCGACCGGTCCGCCTACCCAGCCCCACCGGTGTGGAGACCAGTGGCACCGTCACATACCTGCTGGAGATGACGAACGGCCCGGTGCGGCTGACCCTCGATCGGGTCAAAGCCCCATGCACCGTTCACTCGTTCGAGTCACTGGCAGACCAGGGCTTTTTCACCAGGACCCGGTGCCCGCGGCTGGTCGACAAAACGATCTTCATTCTGCAGTGCGGTGATCCCACCGGAACCGGGACTGGCGGACCTGGCTACACGTTTGCCGATGAGACCGACGGGACCGAGTCCTATGTCAGCGGAGTCGTGGCCATGGCAAGCAGCGGGCCAAACACCAATGGCTCGCAATTCTTTCTGGTCTGGGACGACTCCAGCAGCCTCGATGAGACTGCCGGCGCCACTATCTTCGGCCGCATGGACGCCACCTCCAGAGACGTGGTCGCCTCGATGGCCGAGGAGGGTCAGGACGGCAGCCACCCGAGGGGCGGCGGCAAGCCGAACAACCCCTCCGAGATCCTGAGCGTTGTCCGCGAGTAGCGAATGACGAAAGCCACCCCAAGACTGTGGGCCTTGCCGCTGCCTACCTCTTCACCGACCTTGGCCTCCGGCTGAGCAGAAACGCGACGAGCATGATCAATCCGAGGGCGAAGAAGCCGCCGATCATGTAGGCGGCGAAGCCATGGCTAGCCGCCGTCGGATCCAAGCTCGCAGTGGCATTCGGAGTCGGCGACAGCACGTCCAACGTGACAACGGAGATCAACGCTGTCACAGACATGGACCAAATCCTAGGGATTCGTTGGTTGTCAGGATGCGGCGCTCAGGTACCTGCGAAGGATCGCTACGAACATCTCTGGTTGGTCGCTGTGTACCCAGTGCCCGGCGTTCTTGATCGTGACCAGCCGGGCCCGAGGGAACAGGGAGCGCATTGCCGGGGCGTACTCGGGTTGAACATATCGAGAGTCGGCACCCGCGATCCACAGAGTTGGTCCGGTGTAGGGCTGCGAGAAATGATCCGGCCAGTTACCCATTTCTCCGAGCTGATCGTCCAGCAACGCTAGGTTCATCTGCCATTGCCACGCAAAACCACCGGCGCCCTGCTCGCCTGGGGTGACTGGAACCCGGCGAAGGTTCTGGAGCAAGAAGCTGCGAACTGCCTTGTCTGGCACGTAGGGCTCCAAGGCCCGGTCAGCGGACGTACGGTCTGCCAGCCGGTCCAAATCCAGCTGGCGCATGCCTCGAATGAACTCGGCGAAGCTGGATTGAGTTGAGTATTGAACCGGTGAGACATCCACTACGCAGAGCCGCTCAACCAGCTCAGGATGCGACAGCGCCAGCGCCATCGCCACCTTCCCGCCCATCGAATGACCGACAACCGCGACCTGCGGGAAGTGGTCCGTTTCTGTCTGACGGTCACGGATCAGCTGCCCTATCGTGCCAGCCATGTCGGGATAGGAGAAGTGTTCCGTCCACACTGAGCGCCCGTGGTTGGGAAGATCTACGAGCAGAACCCGGTACGAGTCGGACAGGGCTTTGGCAATTGAGGTCCAGTTCTTTCCCTGGCCGAATAACCCGTGCAGTAACACGACCGTCGGCCCGACATCTCCCAACTGCACGCTGTGCAGATCGACCGAATTCACCGGCGTCTTTGCCAGCAGCTCGTATGCCAATGCCGGCGGTCCTCTACACCGCTAGCCGAGATCAGACTGGGAATCTTCGGCCAGACAACGACGTGCGGTTGGCCTAGGTGAATTATTTGAGCGCAACCTGGGCAGCGGTAGCTCTTGACCGCGCTGGCCCCCGAGACGGCCCGTACGATCCAGGCGCCGTCGGCCTTCGTTGCCTCCGTGCCGTGAGTTGAACTCAACGGCCGGGCGGCCTGTAGATGCTTGCTAGTCCTCCGGGCCACAGTCCCATTGTGTTCGCTCGCGCGATCGCGCTTCAAAGCCCTGCCTTCCTCCTTCGCTCGCACGACGAAAAAGCGTGTCGTGCTCACTCAGTCGTCCAGGCAGGGCCGCGCGATCAACCGACGCTCGCGAACCTACTAGGTTGGCTGGGTGCGCTTGGTGATCGCTCGCTGCCAGGTTGACTACGCTGGGCGGCTGACGGCTCACCTTCCGATGGCCACCCGGCTGATCATGATCAAGGCGGACGGCTCGGTGTCCATCCATGCCGACGATCGGGCCTATAAGCCGCTGAACTGGATGAGCCCGCCATGCACGTTCACCGAGCTGCTAGCTCCCGAAAGCGATTTGTCCGACGAGCCGTGGACCGCCACGTGGGAGGTGACAGGCCGAGACGGAGATGTGCTCAAGATCCTTATTGGAGAAGTGATGCTCGACTCCACATACGATCTCGGCGATGATCCGGGCTTGCAGAAGGACGGGGTCGAAGCCCATTTGCAACTTTTGCTCGCCGATCACCCAGAAACGCTCCGGCCAGGCCTTTCGCTCGTTCGACGGGAACATCTGACGCCGATCGGGCCGGTCGATCTCCTGTGCCGAGATAGCGACGGTAGCTACGTTGCAGTCGAGGTCAAGCGGCGCGGCGAGATCGACGGTGTCGAGCAGCTCACCCGCTATCTGGAGCTCCTGCGCCGGGACCCGTTACTCGGCAGAGTGTCGGGCATCTTCGCGGCGCAGCAAATCCGCCCGCAAGCACGGGTGTTGGCCGTTGATCGTGGCATCGCCTGCGTGACGGTGGACTACGACGCCCTGCGGGGGCTGGACAAGGCCGACGAACGGCTGTTCTGAACCGCTGGGTCTGATGAAACCTGATCAGTCCCGTCTGCATCGGCGGCCGGGCCAGTGTCAGCGTTCATTTCCTCGCCGAAGGGCTGCTCCGATACCTGATAGAGATCTCTCGCGGTCTCCACGGCCAATGTGCTGACCGAAGCCAGCTGGCTCGCCATAGCCTGTTTCCAACGTGCAAGAGCCTCTTGCTGCTGTCGCAGTTGGCGGCGGCGCCAGGAGAACTCCTGACGCGACCGCTCCTCGATAGTCGCGGCTTTACGCTCAGCGCGCGCGACCATCGCCCCCGCTGCCTCCTGTGCTGCAACGCGCATCGCCTCTGCTTCGGCCCGCGCCTCTGTCAGTAGCCGCTGTGCTTCGGCCCTGGCCTGACTGAGTAATGTTGCTGCGTCGGTGACGGCCTGCTGCCGTAGTTCAGCCAAGTCCCCGCCGTGTTCGGCCATCGCCGCTACTTGTTCTTGTTCTCCGTATCGGCGGCCATCTGCGGGATCCCAGCGGGCCGATCCGATGCGGCGACCCTGACAGTCGAGTCATCCTCTGGATTCGCCTCGGTGACAGAATCGTCGCTCTTGTTGACCATTGGTTCCTCGGCCACAGCGGAGTCCTTGGCCGAGTCCTGCTTGCCGCGGCCGCCCTTGTCAGCTTTGGGCAGCGAGGGGTCGAGGTTCGGCGGTCGAAGTACGGTCTGATCACCCTGCTCGCGCTCCAGTTCTGCGGGCTCCTCCAACTCGGGGAATGATTGAGCCGTTTCCTCAGCGAGCGCGGACAGACTCGCCAACTGGCCTAGGACCGCGCGCTTTCGCTCGTGCAGCAATTCGGTCTCACGGCGAAGTTGCTGCTTGCGCCAAGCGAACTCCTGCTGTGTCCGCTCGCTGATGCCGGCGGCCTGCTTCTTGGCGGTCGCGATCCGCTCCTCGGATTCCTTCGCTGCGGCGATCTTCACCTGTTCAGCCTCGGCTAGCGCCTCCTCGCGGATCCGGGCCGCCTGGGTTATGTCGGCCTCCAACCGAGCTGCTGACTCCTGGTGATGCTTGGATGCCTCGGCCAGCATCGCTGAGGTCTTGGCACTCGCCTCCTCGTGCGCTCTTCTCAGGCTGCCCGCCGCGGCCTCCCGCTCTGCGGCGATCCGCTGCCGAGCCTCAGCAGCCTCGCGTTCGACCGTGCGTCGCAAATTCTCGGTATCCAGATGCGCGCCCTGTCGGATGGTCTGTGCTTCGTGCTCTGCCTCCCGACGCCCTGCCTCGGCCTGACGGCGAGCCGCGGCGATGAGAGCGGCTGCCTCCTCCTTGGCCTTGTGGAGCTGTCCCTGGATGTCTTCGTGGAGCCGAGCCCGCAGCTGATCAACCTCGGCGAGCCCGCCCGATTTCAGGTGATCACCCTCGCGCACCGCATTCGTCCGCAAGGCGTCGGCCTCACGGCGTGCCGCTTCTCTTAGCTTCGCCGCCTCGATTGTCGCGCTCTCGACCATGTCGCGGGCCTGTTCCTGAGCGAGCCGCAAAATGTCATTCGCTCGACCGCCGACCCCGGCGTAGTCGACCTCCCCGCCATCATGCTTGCCGGTCGCCTGAAGCTGACCTTGCAGCGAGTTGAGCTGCTGCTGGAGCGTGGCCACGTGCCGGCGAGATTGAACGACGTTCGCTTCGAGCGTTCGAACGTAGTCGTCGACTGCCGTGCGGTCATATCCCCGCAGCGCTGTGGGAAAGTTGCCGACCGCGCTCGCGGTATCGTCGAACAGGCCAAGCCCTGTGTCGTCCGATGCGTTCACGAATTGTCCTCCGGTGGGCTGGTGCCCGATTGTCTGGTTCTGACGGTATCGCGGTAACCCTGATCTGGCCCGTCGGCCACCTCGACCAGCTCGATCAGAACGCCCCCGGCGTCCTTCGGATGTATGAAGTTGATGCGAGAACCGCGGATACCGGGTTTGGGTGCATCATAGAGCAGCCGCAAACCTCGACGGCGATATTCGGCCGCGGCGCTCTCGACATCTGACACGCGAAACGCGAGATGCTGAATTCCGGCGCCGGTCCGAGCAAGAAATCGGGCGAGCGGGGAATTCTCACTAAGGGGCGCCACCAATTGCACCGCAGCGTTCGAATCCCCTCCGGCGGTCTGGAGTACCGCTTCACTGACCTGGTGTTCTGGGCTGTCCTCGCGGTGGGCCAGACGGAGCCCGAGAACCGAGGTATGGAAGTCGATCCCTGCCTGCAGATCGGCCACCGCGATTCCGACATGATCAATCGAGAACAAGATCATCCCGGCGTCGTGGCCGTCCGGTTTCATGCGTCAAGAGTGCCAGACTGGCTGTGAGCAGCGAAGCGGTAGGATGCCGCGGCTTGGCTGCAGAGGAGGGCTGGAATGGGATCGTTCATCGTCGGTGGGGCTCGGACTCCAATAGGAAAACTGCTCGGTGCGCTGAAGGACACGACCGCGACCGATCTCGGCGGAATCGCCATGGCTGGTGCACTCGAACGATCCAGACTTGACGCCGAGCAGGTCGAATTCGTCGTCATGGGGCAGGTGCTGCAGGCAGGCTCGGGGCAGATCCCAGCACGCCAGGCCGCTGTGAAGGGTGGCATTCCCATGTCCGTGCCGGCGATGACCCTGAACAAGGTCTGTTTATCCGGGCTTGCCGCCGTCGCGTACGCCGACCAGCTGATCAGAGCGGGGGAATGCGACATCGTCGTGGCCGGTGGAATGGAGTCGATGACCGCCGCTCCGCATCTACTGCCCGGGTCTCGCAGCGGTTACAAGTACGGCAGTGTCGCGCTGATTGATTCGCTCGCCCACGACGGGCTGGAGGATGTGTTCACCGATCAGGCGATGGGCTCGCTGACCGAGAGCTGCAACACCGGCGAGCAGCAGGT
>Ga0126314_10000237_pt1 | contig 28142 bp, 15 predicted proteins | sample Plot105B_FD_92535 | JGI IMG/M metagenome (GOLD analysis project Ga0126314, IMG submission 92535) | Serpentine soil microbial communities from UC McLaughlin Reserve, CA, USA - Plot105B | ecosystem: Environmental > Terrestrial > Soil > Grasslands | place: USA: UC McLaughlin Reserve, Lake County... | reverse complement strand
TACCTATTGCCCGTTTATATGCAGCAGGGATGATTTTAAGTGGTATGTCAATGGGTGTGATGATGATGCTGGATAACCTTACGGTCATTGGGATCGCAGGTACAGGTCTTATGATGGGCATGGCCTATGGTTTTTTTTGGGCGAACCGGGTTTTCCTGGCTTTAACTACTACCAGGGATGAGAATAGAAATTATTACTATGGGCTGGAAGCGCTATTTTTTACCTTTGCCTCTATCATAGTACCGCTAGGTGCCGGTTACCTGATCGCTTCCACACATCAATTTGGCTGGTTCGGCGGTAAAACTGAGCATGCGTACTATTTATTAACAGGACTCGTTTTAGTACTGACGTTAATCGCCTCCTTGATTATCAGTCTTGGTAAGTTCAGAAACCCGGAAAAAGCCCGGTTTATTTATTTCCGATTTCACAAAATGTGGCGTAAAATGCTACTTATGGCTTCTCTAAAGGGGGTTGCACAAGGCTTTGTTATTGCTGCGCCTGTGATGCTGATCATGAAACTAGTGGGCGAAGAGGGCTCTGTTGGCTCCATTCAATCTATCGGATCTGTTATGTCGGCGATAATGCTATATCTTCTGGGCAGGCTCTCTGCGCCAAGGCACCGTCAAAAAATCTTCACAGCAGGACTTTTCCTGTTTGTGCTTGGTGCATTTGTAAATATGACATTGTATAATGCCCCTGGAGCTATTTTTTTTGTCGGCTGTCTGGTATTCGCCCGTCCATTACTTGACCTCGCCTATTTCCCTGTTCAGCTTGGTGTAATTGAATGTGTTGCGGCGAAAGAAAAAAGAAATCAATTCACTTATATCTTTAGCCATGAAGTTGGTTTATATATCGGTCGGGTTTTTGGGTGTATGCTTTTTATTCTTATAGCGCGCAATTTGAATGAGGACGTTGCTTTAAGGTACGTGCTCTTTGCCGTTGCTGTTGTACAGATGCTATCCGTTGCGGTTGTCCGTACAATTTTAAAAGATCCCGAGTGGTGTGAAGCGCCGAAAGCCACACCACTACAGGTTGCTGCACTGAAAGAACCGGCAGAACTATAAGCGATCTGCAAGTCCATTGTTATAAACTGGTTTTGTTCTAATGAGTGTTATTGTTTTATCTTCAGATCAAACCATTGAAAACCATGAGGCTCAAGCCGGTCCGGATGGGCAGTTGAAAGCAGGGGCATAAAATCGTACTTTTCCCTTAGTTCTTTGGGCAATTGCAAATCTGCCTGCTCAGGCTGGAAGTTGTGCACAGTTAACAAATGCTTGTCTTTATATTTGTATTCCATCATCAGCAACTCTGCCGACTGGTATATTTCCCAGCTTCCAAGTCCGATTTCCGGATGTTGGTTGCGCAGACTGATCATTTTTCTAACGAACTCGAGTAATGAACCATGCTGACCTGACTGCATTCTGACATTGATCTTTTGAAAACTATAGTCACCATAGGCTATAACCGGTCGAAAGGTTCCAGCGCCATGAGAAAAGCCTGCATTAGCACTTGTGTCCCATTGCATTGGTGTTCTGACCGAAAGACGTTCCCGCAAGGTGAGGTCGTCTCCCATACCAATTTCTTCACCATATCTGATCATTTGTGCACCAGGAGAAGAAAATAGAATACTATAGGCCATTCTGAGCAACCGCGTGTCAGCAAGCATTGGTGCAAGGCGTCTGCGTATTCCGCGTTCGTAGATCTGCATAGTTGGTTCCGGGCCAAAACGCTCGAAAACATAGCCGCGTTGTGTGTTAGAAAGTCGCTTAAGGTCAATTTCGTCGTGATTTCTCAAAAAATATACCCACTGCGCCTGGGAAGGCTTGAACCGGAACTCCCTCATTGCTTTTATATAAGAGGCCGGATCGTTTTTAGCCAGCGCGTAAAACAGATGCTGGTTGGCGTAAAAATTAAACATCATCTTCAGCCGGGTTGCGTCCTTACCAAAGTATTCAGCATTTTCATCAGCTGTTACATTAGCCTCTCCGAGCAATATTGCCTCTGTATTGACCTTTTTTACTGCGGCGTTCAAACGCGTAAGTATTCTGTACATATGCGCGGGATCTCTTGCTCCTGTTTCAGGTATATCTATTACAAAAGGAACAGCATCAAGTCTGAAACCGTCCATCCCCTGTTTTAGCCAATAAGTGAGCACGGATATTGCCATTTCTCTTACCTGTTCATTTTGGAAGTTCAGATCGGGCTGAAAGTCATAGAACCGGTGAAAATAATAACTTTTGGCAGGTTCGTCATAAGTCCAGGTTTCATTTTGAACGCCAGGGAACACCATACCCTTAGCAAAATCTTTGGGCTGTTTTTTAGCCCAGACATACCACTTGTGGTAAACAGATGTGGTATCGGCCCGGGCCGCCTTAAACCAGGGATGTTCGACGGAGGTATGGTTGATAACCAAATCCATTAACACCTTCATGTTTTTTGATTTTGCCGCTTTCATGAAGGCATGAAAATCAGCAGAAGTGCCAAGCCGACTGTCGATGCCATAAAAATCAGTAATATCATACCCGTCATCCTGATCCGGGGTTGGCTGAAAGGGTGCCAGCCAGATGGCGGTCACGCCCAGATCTTTCAGATAGTCAAGTCTGCGGGTGAGTCCCCGAAAATCTCCTCTGCCGTCTCCGTCACTATCTTGAAAGGTTTCTACGTCGAGGTTATAAATGACGGAATTTGCATACCAACTGGGAGTTGTGATCGTCTGATTTTCTTGCGGCTGCTGATCTTGTTCTTGATGACAGCCAAGGATAGGTAACATAATGTAAGCAATCGCTAACAATGAAGGGGCATGGGATTGTTTCCCTGGAAGGAAGCTAAAAAAAGAGATCATGTCGATATATTTTTTATGAAAACAGCAGCTGCAGGGATAAGTTTATCATTTTACAATTCCATTTACTAATTACCGGCCAGATGCGTATTTGTCGCATCATTTGAAGTCAAATACCAGTTTATACCGAAAATAACGGATTTCTGAAATCTTCAAAACAAGGTCACAAATTGGATGTTATAAACAACAAAAATCCCATGATAACTGAAATAGATGCAGTAACACACAAATTGGTATCCGCTGCTTTGAACCAGCAATTGATTGATGCCGATATTAAAATTACAACATTGACAAATGAAAATGCCAGACTAAGAAAAGATGAACAGCCGGTTGAGGTGACTAAAATTCAAAAACGCAGTCGCCCGAACTACTTGCTTAGGTTGTTATGATAAGGCGGATTTTGACAAATCTGCATTTGTCTTCTCATCGCTCCCTATACAATTAACGATTCACTATATGAATAAACTTTCTACCGGAAATCCTTACCCGCTGGGCGCAACCTGGGATGGAAAAGGTGTAAATTTCGCAATCTACGCCGGAAATGCTGAAGCTGTAGAGCTCTGTCTGTTTGATCAGGATTGCGATAAGGAAATCCAGCGGATCAAACTTGTAGAAAAAAATCGATTCATCTGGCATATTTATGTCCACAACATCGAGCCTGGGCAATGTTATGGCTATAGGCTACACGGGCCCTATGATCCTGCTCAGGGGCACCGCTATAACCCGCACAAACTGCTGATTGATCCTTACGCTAAAGCTATTTCTGGAGCGGTAAACTGGCACGACAGCTTGTTCGGTTATGACCTCGAGCAAGACGATATGATTATCAGCACCAGCGATAGTGCTCCTTATGTACCAAAGTCCGTAGTGGTCGACCCGTATTATGACTGGGAAGGAGTTCAAAAGCCCCACCGCCATTACAATGAGTCCGTAATCTATGAAGCACATGTTAAAGGCTTAACGATATTACACCCTAAGATTCCTCGAAAAATCAGGGGAAGTTATGCTGCAATAGCCCATCCTGCGATTATTGAACATCTAAAAGAACTTGGTGTAACTGCCATAGAGTTGATGCCGGTACATCAGTTCATTAACGATCGGATTCTAACTGAAAAAAACTTAAACAACTATTGGGGCTACAATACCATAGGCTTTTTTGCGCCTGACAGTAAATATTCATCTTCAGGCTACAAGGGTGGCCAAGTACGTGAGTTTAAAGATATGGTTAAAGCCTTGCACCGGGAAGGAATTGAGGTTATCCTTGATGTAGTTTACAACCATACTGCAGAGGGAAATCATCTTGGACCTACATTGTCATTTAAAGGCGTTGATAATGAAGGTTATTACCGTTTAGCTGAGGATAAGCGGTATTATATGGACTATACCGGAACCGGCAATACACTAAACGCCAATTCACCTGCTGTTCTTCGTTTGATGATGGATAGCCTTCGTTACTGGATTCTGGAGATGCAGGTGGACGGCTTCCGTTTTGATTTGGCATCGACGCTCGCAAGGGGACTAAATGAAGTCAATATGCTTGGCGCATTTTTTAGCATCATTCATCAGGATCCGGTGATCTCTCAGGTAAAATTAATTGCTGAACCATGGGATATCGGAGAGGGCGGCTATCAGGTAGGTAATTTTCCATCAGGATGGGCCGAATGGAATGGAAAGTACAGGGACTGTATTCGTGACTACTGGCGTGGTGAGGAAAGTATGCTTGGAGAATTCGCTTCCCGCATTACAGGAAGTCCTGACCTTTACCAGGACAATGACCGCAGTCCGACCGCCAGTGTTAATTTCATCACTGCACACGATGGTTTTACCCTGCACGACCTGGTCAGCTATAATGGCAAACACAATGAGGCAAATGGTGAAGATAATCAGGACGGTGAGGATCACAACCGCTCCAGCAATTACGGTGCGGAAGGAGAAACTGACGACCCTGGGATCAACGACCTTCGGTCGCGTCAAAAAAGGAATCTGCTGGCCACTCTGTTTTTATCCCAGGGTGTACCAATGCTGGTCGCAGGTGATGAACTTGGCAGAACCCAACGTGGAAATAACAATGCCTACTGCCAGGACAACGAACTTTCCTGGTTAGATTGGGACGCGACCGATAGCGGGCTCCTGGATTTTACAAAAAAGTTAATTGAACTACGCTCAAGCAATCCTGTCTTCCGTCGCAGAAAATGGTTCAGGGGCGAACCTGTTAAAGGTACAAAGGTTCCCGATATTGCATGGTTTTTACCGGAGGGTTCAGAAATGGAAGAACACAACTGGACTGAAGACTTTGCTAAATCGCTTGCAGTTTTTCTGCAAGGTGAGGGAGCTGCCTTCTACGTCATTTTTAATGCACATTATCAACAGGTCATGTACAGGTTACCTGGGATCCGGTTTGGTCGCGTGTGGGAAAAGGTGATGGATACATCAATGAGCAGTGGCGCTGAATCTTTCAAGCATGAAAACGAAGTACTGATTGAAGGCCGCACAGTAATGGTCTTGAAAACAATGATTTAAATGCGTTATATGGATGTACACAGAAAGAATATAGGCATGAATTGTTATCTGAATAACTGGCAGCTGCGCGTTTGGGCACCAGATGCAATGCAGCTGCAGTTGAAACTGGAAACCAGCGACAGGGAATTTGATCTGAATCCAAAAGAGCATGGATACTGGGAGCTGAACGCTCCTACAATCTCTGACGGTGACCGGTATTGGCTGGTCGTAGATGGCAAACAATTGCCGGACCCTGCGACGGTTTCTCAACCTGACGGAGTACATGGGCCATCGCAGGCAATCGCTATGGACTTCCCGGACGAACCTGGCTGGAAGAATATTCCGCTCAGGGATTACATCTTTTATGAGCTGCACACCGGAACTTTTTCTGAAGGAGGAGATTTTGAAGGTATAGCGGAAAAACTCGATTATCTGCTGGAACTGGGGATTACAGCCATTGAGATTATGCCTGTTGCATCCTTCCCGGGTGAGCGGAATTGGGGCTATGACGGTGTCTTTCCTTTCGCCGTTCAAGCCTCCTACGGAGGGGCAATTGGCTTACAAGAGCTGGTCTGTTTGTGTCACAGAAAAGGACTTGCTGTGGTGCTGGATGTAGTGTACAATCACCTTGGTCCGGAAGGAAATTACCTATCGGATTTTGGTCCATATTTTACTGATAAATATCAAACACCATGGGGGAATGCGGTAAACTTTGACGATAGAAATGCCAATGGGGTAAGGGAATATTTTATAGAAAATGCCCTCATGTGGTTCCGGGATTTCCATGTGGATGCACTTCGTTTAGATGCTGTACATGCCATTAAAGACTTCAGCGCTATCCATATCCTGCAGGAGATCAGAAAATATACTGATCTATTGACCAGACATACTGGCAGAAATTATTATTTGATTGCTGAGTGTGACCTTAACGACCCCAGATACATTACTAGTCCTGACTTCAATGGACTGGGCATGCATGGGCAATGGGTGGACGAATTCCATCACGCCCTTAGGGTATCTGCCGGGGAACCTAAGCAGGGTTATTACAGCGACTTTAATGGCATAGCACATTTGGGTAAATCCTACCGCGACGCCTACGTATATACCGGCATGTATTCACAAGAGCGCAGGAACTACTTTGGCAGAAGTGCCAAGGGGCATGCCGGATCACAATTTGTGGTGTTTTCTCAGAATCATGACCAGGTAGGAAACCGGATGCTCGGGGAACGCAGTAGTGTACTGGTGAGTTTTGAGATGCAGAAATTGATGGCCGCTGCGGTCATCTTCTCTCCCTTTCTACCCATGCTGTTTATGGGAGAAGAATGGGGAGAGACCAACCCCTTTCTCTATTTTGTTGATCATACAGATAGCAAGCTGATAGAAATGGTACGTAAGGGAAGAAAAGAAGAATTTGCAGCCATGCAGACTTCAGGCCTAACACCTGACCCAAAGGACGAACACACATTCCACAGTTCCAAACTGAACTGGAGTCTTTCCGGGAAACAGAAACATGCTAGCCTCCTGACTTTTTATAAAAAGCTCATTGCATTAAGAAAAGAGCATCCTGCGCTCAAATCCGATGACCTCGATTCGGTCAGGCCACATATTTGTCAGGAGCAAAACTGCTTACTTATCGAACGCGGGGCAGCAGAAAGTAAAGAACTGCTGCTTTTCGCGATGAATTTCTCAAATTTGGTTCAGTGTATCCCCCTTCCTTCAAATATAGTCATCGATGAAAAAATAATCGACTCGTCTGATGCTCAGTGGCTCAGCCCTGAGTCATTCGAGGAAGCATCTGTTCAACCCACAGGAGACCTCTCCAACATAATCGTTCAACCTGAATCTTTTTTAGCCTATTCTGCTTTTTATGCTTAATCCCATCTCTACATACCGCGTTCAGTTTAATAAGGAATTTACGTTCAAGGATTTCCTGCCCGTTGTTTCCTATTTGCATGAATTGGGGATAAAGACAATTTACGCATCTCCGGTTTATAGAGCGGTGCCGGGCAGCACACATGGATATGATGTAACAGACCCAAACATGATCAATCCGGAAATCGGCACTTTAGAAGAACTTCGCAAACTTTCAGCCTTATTGAAATCTTACAATATGTTTTGGGTTCAGGACATCGTTCCTAATCATATGGGCTTTCATCGGGACAATTTGTGGCTGATGGATGTGCTGAAAAATGGTGAAGCCTCTCCATACCGTCAGTACTTTGATCTGCAGACAACTGATTTATCTAAAGAACCACTCATGGTTCCTTTTCTCGGGCGAGATCTGCCCACGGTAATCGCAAATTCTGAACTGAAAATTTCGACCCTGAACGGAGAAAAATATCTTAAATATTTTGATAGCTACTGGCCGGTAAATCAGACGTCTGAGACGGAAAAAAGAGAGACAATAACTGAGGTCGCCACCAGCCAATATTACCGTTTGTGTAGCTACAAGGAAACAAATGGCAACATCAATTACCGGCGGTTTTTCACAGTAAACAGTCTCATATGCATAAACATGCAAATTCAGCGGGTATTCGATGACTATCATCAGCTGACTAAATCTTTGTTGGAAGAAGGCATATTTCAGGGACTTCGGATCGATCATATTGACGGGCTAGCCGACCCCTCAACTTATCTTAACCAGTTGCGCGCGTTATGTGGTAGGGATACCTATATCGTAATAGAAAAGATATTGGAACCCGGAGAGCAACTACCACGGTCATGGCCGGTGCAGGGTACAACAGGCTATGATTACCTGGGGCTGGTCAATCAGCTATTTACCAACGAAAAAGCCGAGCGTAAATTCGACACATTTTATAAAGATCTCAGCAAAGTTCGCAAGCCGGTACAGGAGCAGATTTTTAAAAGAAAAAGAGCATTCCTCATGCAATATATGCAAGGTGAGCTGGATAACCTTTGCCGGTTAATGGACGAATTAAAGCTAACAGAAAAGATTCTGGAACCAGGTTCATCCGAATCAGCGCCGAGCAGTGTTCCGGTTTTCAGGGAGCTCATAGGTGAGCTTTTGGTGCGTTTGCCTGTTTACCGCCTTTACAGCAACCACTACCCTTTATCAGCTCAAGATTTTGAGGTACTAGATACTATTTTCAGTGACCTTGAGGCAGATAAAAAATATCCTGCAGCGCTACCAGCTTTCAGAGATATTGTAATCGGACGCCGTGCTGGCCAAGGCAATAATGAACCAGCCATTATATTTTTCAGAAGATTGATGCAGTTTACCGGGCCATTGATGGCTAAAGGTGTAGAAGATACCCTGATGTATACCTATAACAGGTTTATCGGTAATAATGAGGTCGGCGATTCGCCCGGGCTGTTCGGCATTTCTACCGATGAATTTCATGATCAGATTTCGGTTCGGGCAAAATACTGGCCATACGCCCTGAATGCAAGTGCTACCCACGACACAAAGCGCGGTGAAGATGCACGCAACAGACTTGCTGTGCTCACAGATCTGGGTTCCGAATGGCCTAAACACGTCAGTGATTGGACAGAAATGAACAAAGGAATCAAATCTGCCGGCGCACCGGATGCCAATGATGAGTATTTCATTTACCAAACGTTAATAGCAACCTGTCCTGAACAAGGTATATCTGAGGAAAATTATGAGCAGCGGCTGTTGGAATATATAGAAAAGGCACTCCGTGAATCCAAACGTAACACCACATGGGATGAACCTGATCTGGATTATGAAGGTCGCACGAAGGATTTTATTCAACACCTGCTTGATCCTTCACGACAATTCTGGTTACAGTTTAGCAAATTATTGGAAAAGGTATCGGAATTTGGAAAACTAACTTCCATATCTGCGTTAGTATTAAAGCACACCCTTCCAGGCATACCTGACACGTACCAGGGCACAGAACTTTGGGATCTTAGTATGGTAGATCCCGATAACCGCAGACCAGTTGATTACCAGTTCTTAAGCGAGTCTTTGAGCCGATTTTCAGATTCGGACCCCTACCTTTGTAAAGACATGTTTGCAGTTCCGCACGAAACAGACTTCAAAATTCGCCTGCTCCGGATTTTACTTCAGCTTAGAAACCAGTATACAGACCTTTTCTCATTTGGGAACTATACACCGTTGAAGGTGAAAGGAAAATATGCCGCAAATGTGATTGCATTTGCCAGACAATATAAGGGTGAGTGGTTGCTGGTAGTGGCTACTTTAAACTTAGCAAGCCTGGTTGCCTCGCCTTCATTATGGCAAGATTTGGATTGGGAGGATACACAACTTGTATTGCCGGGGCAGCTCGCAGGAATTATTACCGACTACAAAAACGAGGTTACAGGTACGTCTTTAACACATCAGGCAATTGATCCCGAGGGCAAAGGGATATTGCAGGTCTCTACGCTGTTTAAGGGCCTACCCCTCTCTGTGCTAACAGTTTCTTTACGAGAAAAAAGCAGAGGAGCAGGAATTCTGATGCCTGTCTCTTCTTTGCCTTCTGTCTATGGAATTGGCGATTTTGGCTCTTCTGCCAACACTTTTTTGTCTTTTTTAAACGAAGCTGGATTAAAATACTGGCAAGTTCTGCCGATGAATCCCTTATCTGCAGATCAGGCGTATTCGCCTTATAGTTCGACATCTGTAATGGCCGGTAATGTTTTATTGATCAGTCCTGAAAAACTCGCCGAATCAGGTTTATTTTACAGCTCTGAACTTAAAAGCTATCAGCGAAAGATCAGACGCCAGATTAACTTTCCCAAAGTCACTGACCTTAAAATAAGGTTTCTCGAAAAGGCTTATAAGAACTGGAAATTGAGAGTGTCTGATATTTCCCAGGAAGAATTTGAGCAATTCTGCGAAGCCGAATCTGGCTGGCTGTATGATTACGCACTATTTGTCCTTATCACTTGCCTACAAGGCAACAGGCCGTGGTTTCAATGGCCACAAAAGCTGAAAGTACGGGACCGGAATGCCTTGAACGCAATCAGGGAGCAACACGCGCTCAGGCTTGAAATGATCCGTTGGCAGCAATTTATATTTTTCAGACAATGGAAAGCTGTAAAATGGCATGCAAATAATTTGGGTATAGAAATCATAGGAGACCTTCCCTTTTATACTGCTCATAACTCAGCAGATGTCTGGACACAGCCCAAATTATTCGCCCTATATTCTAATGGGCAGGTCAAAGGCGTTGCCGGAGTTCCACCGGACTATTTCAACGAAGATGGACAACTTTGGGGAATGCCTGTGTACAACTGGAAAGTAATGAACCGTAGCCGTTATCAATGGTGGGCGGCGCGTATCGCAATGAATCTTACTAGTTATGACAGAATCAGACTGGACCATTTCCGTGCGTTTTCTGAATATTGGGAAGTATCAGGGAATAGCGAGAATGCAAAATCGGGTGAATGGAAACCAGGTCCGGGCGTAGAATTTTTCAAAGTACTGCAATCTTCAATAGGCAAACTTCCTCTGATCGCTGAAGATCTTGGCGAGATCAGTCAGGATGTATATCAACTACGCGATGAGTTCGGCTTACCGGGTATGAAAGTACTGCAGTTTGCCTTTGGCGAAGATGTCGCCAGTTCAATGCATGCTCCCCATAATTTTGACAACACTAATTGTATCGTATATACCGGAACCCATGACAACAATACCACAAGGGGCTGGTATGAGGATGAAGCCGATCAGGATACCAAAGTCCGAATGGGAATGTACGCAGGCCTTAAGATCACCAGGCACAACGTCACTACACAAATGATCCGTTTGGCGCTCGCTTCAACAGCAGCCATCGCGATCATTCCCGTTCAGGACCTGCTGAATAAACCCGCAAAGGGACGTATGAATACTCCAGCTTCAGTAACCGGCAACTGGAGCTGGAGGCTGAAGCCTCAGGAATTGACGCCACACTTAAAAGAAAAGATAAGCGCCTGGCTGAATATGTACGGAAGATAGTTAAGATTTCATTACAATGCAGGGTTCAACTATAACGACGAGAGAATTACTTTGACATTTTTGTTGGCCGCCTCTTTGCAAAGTTCTGCATTGAAAGTCCGAAAGGCTGTTCTGGCATGGTCGCAAAGCTCCCTGTATCTGTTACGAAACTCATTTCCTATCGTATTTACATTTAAAATGTACCCCGTCTCTGGTTGCCTTTCCATCCTCGACAATACCTCAACAGTACAGTAATATTGTCCTTTGAGTTTAGTTAATAAGGAATTTCGCAAGTTTTCTCCCTGTCCGTAATGTTGGGGAAAAGTGAACATGTTATTGTTGATCAGGATGTCGACACCGCGAAACTGCCGGTCGATTACGTCTAAAATGATCTTGATATCTTCGAGACTGGAAGGGTCAGCAACCATTCCATAATAACGAGGACAAGAGTTAAATGAACTCAATTTGTTTAAGACCTGATCGACTTCAAGCTGGTTCTCACCGAGTATGAAAAGCTTTGCACCCATTTGTGCTAAGGTGAGGGTAATCTTTTGACCTGTGGCATTTGAGCCACCGGCTATCAAGATCGTTTTCCCGGAAATGCCTTCCGGTAGCTTCGCCAGTAAATTCTTCATTAGTATGATTATATATTTGGTTTTAAATGCAGCAAGGCCTATTCTCGTAATCGTTATGAACTAATTTGATAATTGAAGTTTGGCGTAGTCATAAGCGGCTTAATTAATTTCGGCTGATCAAATAACAAAAAAAATTAAGACAGTGTTTAGACAACTAGTACGGGATTTTTATTTATTTATCCCTACATTTTGCGTTAAATACGTGTTTAGTTATACTTTGATGCAGGTATTCACCTTTTTCGAATGCTGAACTCCTAGTCTAAACTGATAGTGTTCAGGTAGTATTCCATAGGTGTCTCTGTACTAAATTTAGCTCCGGATAGTTATTAGCCTCACTAACGGGATAAGCCATCCAACTTATCCCTGAATTTTTTTTTAAAATACCACCGGAACTTTGCCTTCAGCAATCCTGCACAAATCAGCTATGGTAAAATGCTTGTTGGTTCGGTAAGCTTCGCAGCATGGCAACATTGGTTTCCAAAAAGGATTTTGGCTAAGAAATGAAGTGTTATCACCTTCCAGCAAACCAACAAACACCTCGGTAACAATTCGCGCGCCAACACTCCCCAGCTTCAATCCCATTTGTTCAACCTCCGCTTCCTTGAGAATATAAAACCAAAGTGGAGTGCTGTTTTCAAAATTCACCTTATAATGTTTTAAATCGTCAAACACATCGGTGCCCAGAGGTTGCATACGCATAGCATGGGCTACACGCTGTCCTGAAGGCAAGCTAAATGTCAAGCCTCTTAGTAAGTTACGCGAAGCTAAAGAAATGACATCGGCAGAAGCAAAACCAGGCAACTGGAACAATGGTGACGACAGTTTAGTATCAATTAGCTTATTGGGCCTCATACTTCCATCCCCAAGATTAAAGAATGTATGCCAATCAATAAACCTTCTGTCTGCCCTTTTTCCGCCTCTGAGGTCGTTCGGATCTCCATGCAGGGGATCTGCGGAAAAATCAAAAATATCCGCAAAGAATGGAGAAGGATTAGGTTGGTTTGCCGTTCCAAAATTCGCACGATAAGAGGGACGAATTTGACTATGGCCAAAACGGTATGCAGCGACAGAAAACTCGACCGGAATAAAAGGCTGGTTGTTCCAGCCATAAAATTTACGACCATTGTTCAGTACATCATCCACTACATCCTCTCCGCAGAGCAGAGGTAAAAACTCATGGAGCATAATCCATTGGTAGTGCCAGCGAACCAATTCCTGAGCCTCATTGAAAACAATTGCCGGCGCCTTTGTAGGATATTTTATTCTTATAGCATCCACCAGAATATTATGAAAACGTAAAAAAAGCACTTGCAGCTGCGATACAATCAAATTTTCATCATTGCGTGGATCTCCTATAAGTGCTGTGTTTTGAGTGTTGCGGGGAACATCACACTTATCAATTGCATCTTTTCCCTGTGTACCTAAAGGATATATTAGCATCTTTATGCCCATGCCGTCCGACTGATCATATAGGTGTGGTGAAGCACCCGGTCCGCTTCCGTAGACGTTATCTAGCGAAAGACTTGGAGTACGAAAATTTTCAATGAATTCCGGATCAATCTGACGCTCCAGGCTTGAAGTAGGGTCAAACGTGATGTCATGATCGATAAACTGGCCCAGAAATGTCATCCCGGCACCCATTATCGGTGAATTTGGATTGTTTATCTGCAATGTCGGATTAGTGATCAAATCGATTGGATCCTGTGTAAGGTCGTCCTTTGCGTCCATGATCCCACCCTTTTTGCCGATATCTGTAAGTGCTTCCCTTACCTTCTTTGTATCTTGTGCAAATGAAGGTAAAGAAGGAAAGATTCTGCCGAATTTACCTTTGTCGTAAAAACGGGAAGTAAAAGGAACAATATCCTGATACAATGCGCCATGTCTGCTCATAATTTTTATATTGGTGTATATAAATATAAAACTTTATAGGCAGTTAACAAATTGTTATTGAGACAAATACATTAAAAAGCCGCGCTTGACTGAAACGAATCCATCTCCGTCGGCGGGTCGCTGTCGTATCTTCTGTGCAGCAAGCCCGCTGACGTTTTTTTTACGAGCTGTTTAGCAAAAAAGGCAGCAGAGTTGGAAGGTTGAATCAATTGGGTAAAAAACAGCAGAAGACGGTACAAGAATATGCTAAATAATGACAAACAGCTACAGCACACGAAAACCGTTGAACGGTTAGTTTTCAGCAGTTTTAGTATGATTTATTAATGGTTATTTGGGGTTGTTTTCCGTTCTTACTTGCCGATACAGAATATAGATAGTTTTTAAAACCAATGACTTATCATGGCTGAGGTACAAATTTGCACCAATATCTTCAAAGAAATTAACAGAATGATTTTTTGCTTTTCGGAAACCAATTTTAGACATATTATTTACCGGATATGACACTAAAATGACAAACTGGAAGACTCTAGAATTGTGTCAAGATACATATTTAAATGAAGACAGCCTCGTCTGCTCGCTGAAAATAGAAGCCGGCCTTGGCTCAGCGAAACTGCGGACCTCAGCAAGCAACTATGTAAAAAACTTGAATATCTCAGTCAGCTCCGAAAATATATCACTTAGGCCATAAAATGTTGTAGGTTCTGTTTTTCTTGGTTTCTTCCATAGTATTGATTTAATTCAGGTATAGAAATCGTACTTTCATCCCCAGAAATATGAACTGTATCATCACCCTCATTCACGGCACGTTCGCACCAAATGCGCCCTGGACATTGGAGGGATCTGATTTTTGCAAAAAACTGAGGAGCTCAATCGATGGAACAGTAAGTTACCATAGGTTCGTCTGGCGTGGTCAAAACTCGCATAAGTGCAGGATAGAATCCGCTGAGCTATTAGTGCAAACTCTCAAAGGGCAGATAATTAATCATCCAGATACACGTAAGATCATTATTGCTCACAGTCATGGTGTTAACATCGCGTTATACGCCTTGGGGAAACTCCAAGAATACAGGGATCAGTTTGAAGTTGTGACGCTTTCGACTCCTTTTTTGAATGCGGAAAAAAGAGAAATCTCTAGAAACATGTCGACATATGTATATGCGCTTACAATTTTCATAGGGCTCTCATTAACTTATATTTTGCTTGGTACGACAGCCGTTATCTGGAATCACTTCGCGCCAATGGACAAAACGCACCCGCCTTCAGCTTATTTTGATTTAGTCATCTTATCTGTCCCATTGTTATGTCTACTATCCACAAGGTGGCTTATAAAGCAAGTTGAGAATAGCCTGAGAGGTCTGCCGGAAGAGATGGATGTTCTGTTGAAAAATGTAAGTCTGGATCATGCAAGGGACACCAAAATGTTGGTGGTCATCGACCACAACGACGAGATCAAAATGTTTTTCAGCCTTTTTTCTAGAGTATGGGAGTTTCTGATGTTTTCACACAGCAAAGTAGTTACTCTTCTCCGAAAGCTAATGCCTCTGAGTGCAGCCAGCTTTGGGTTAATGTGTCTCATCTACCTAGCGAGCGGTAACGAAACAAATTGGCTTGGGAGTAAAATCACTAACGGATTGGGCATTTTTATAGGGGCCACATTTGGTCTGGCTTTTTGCATTCCATTTTTAAGCAGTGGAATATATTGGCTATTCAACCTCATTAAAAGTAATCCTATGATCCTTGGTTGGGAACCGCTAAATCACAAGATGCTGATCAAAACCAGCCCTGCAAACACACCCTTTAATTATTCCAACATCAACATTATCCAGCATGCCTTCAAACGGAAGGGCCTAGCTGGTCTTAAACACAGTACTTATATTAATGATCAGGTGATTGAGGGTATAGCCAAATGGATTAGAATCAAAGGTCACCCTGAATCGCATGATTGCCCGCCAACTGAGTAATTACAAAATTAAAGTAGAAAGACACGTTGTAATTCTTTTGATTCTAACTTATCGTTATTCTTCCTCTTTTCCTCTTTCTTATCCTTCATGTTGATCAGAGCTTGTTTTGCCTTATATTCACAATCTGTACTAAAAATTAGAGATGGAAAAGAAAAGATGAATAATTGAAACGAGTACTTTGCTCCCAAATATGGTTGTTAGTTAAGCGAAAAAGGGTCAGTTTAAATCCGGAATGAGCGGTCATTTTAGCTAAAATACCCATTTTTGGCCGTAAATAATCGGTTTATGCCAGGTTCATAGTTATTTTCAAGCGTAATTATTGGTAGATTTATAAAAACCTGACGTAGCTTTCAATTATGGTAGTGCCAAATTCTAAACCAGACAATCTCGCCGATCTTGTATTTAACAAATTAAAACCGGAAGTTACCGGTGGCATTAAACCGAATAAAACCGTGCTCCGTTCGCTGATGGAGATCATGTTTTACGCGAGTTTAAAAACTGAGGAAGGTCAGTTGCTGAATGTCACAGTCACATTAATAGACCACGAACTTAGCTATCCCCTTAAAAAGAAAAGCTCAGATGCCTGGAATTTTGTAAAACTGGAAAACCGTCAACCCTTCCAAGTAAAAACTCTGGTTAAACTTGCAAAAGCTGCTGATCCATGGAGTGGTTCAATTGCCGTTTATTATGATTCGGACGAACAGTTATGGATCAATGGGATGATTGACCAAACCGTTCATAACCAAAGTTATCTCAACTATGAAACAGACCGAAGGCCGCTGCAACCGGGAATCTTACAAGTTTCTATTATCGGTATTGGTGCCCTCAGTGTCTTCTCTGGTTATGAAGAAATTGGCACTCTGAAACAAGATAACCTAATTAAAGGATATGTGGATGTCCTTGATAGGGGGCCAGTCTCAGCCAGTTTGAAGTCCAGGACTACCAAACTTAAAACAGAACTTACGAAATACGTTAGAAGTATTGACGCCGAAAAGTCGATTAAACTTGACACAATGGTTAAAACCTGCGTCAAGATGGTATTCTCAAGAATTCTCATCCAAATCCAAAAATATCATCATGGAGGGTCGATTTTGTTTACGTCAGGATCTAGAAACCTTGACATAAAATATAAAATTAGTTATGACCGACTGCACAGGGCAATGTTAAACTACTTAAAAAATAAGATAGACGAACGGGTGTACAACTTTGAATTATTAGACGAGCCAAATATGGAACCACAAACAATAGAGCAATATAAGCGTCAGGTGGAAATCCATAGCCAGAAAATTAAGGCAAATAACGAACTCAAGGGAACGATCCGTTTTATCGCGTCACAAAGCTGTGTTGACGGATTGGTCTTGATCGATGATCACCTTTGCATCAAGGGATTTGGTACAGTTATCAAAAAAATTATGCTGCCTGATCGGGTCTGGCAATGCTCAAATGTGTATGCAAACGAAGATGATTTCGAGGATAGCGATCCTGAGAATCATGGCACACGGCATCGTTCAATTTTTTCACATTGCTGGAATACTCCTGGAAGCCTGGGATTTGTAGTTTCACAGGATGGGGATGTCAGAGCCATCCTGAGGATCGGAGACAAACTCATTATGTGGGAAAACATTAAAGCAAAACAGACCCGTGACAGCCAAAACGTAGATCATGGCACCATAAATTCTGAAAGGAAAAGCCGCTCAGTCTAAAAATTTGTTAGACTAAGGCAAAATGCTAATATATGCAGTAGTAAAGCTAATTCTAAACAAATGTCTTAACCCTGGACAAAAAATGCTATCACCTTTTAATCTCGCTGAACTCCAGAGTGCCTGTCTTCGGAACAGCATTGTCTGCAAATAACGTCCAGGAAAATTCATTTTCTGGATCTCTTGAATATTCATTGATCAGGATTGATTTTAGTTTCTTGCGAACGCCTGGCAAAATGGGCTCGTACCTGGCCGGTCCATATTGTGTTGGTTTAGCGATGTGACCCTGGTAATATCGGCCTGAATCGGGTTCCACTAAGTCTCTGACCGTATTATTGATTTGTATATCTTCAGTACCTTGATTATTCAGATCATAAGCATTTCCCTTAATACATCTTTTAGGGAGCGTCAAAACTACATTTACGTATTTTGCATAAATCCTGCCGGAATTAACTGCATAGACATCCAGCAGATAAAAATAAGGCTCCTTATCATTTAACTCTTGCTTTCCATCAGATCCCTGTCGATAATTTGCAAGCCTGGTAATTTCAAAATCCAGCATCACATCAGCATCCTTCTGCCTGCCCATGATGTCCCTGATTTCATGGTCAAACAGTGGCTCAACCATGAAATTATGCCGCCGATAATATCGTTTGTCTTCAGCCTGATGAGCCGTATCACCTTTTGGAACCTCCAATATATAAACCACAGCATCCCCATCAATTACTGCGACGTGAATTTTCAAACCATGTATTCTGGGTCTGATCTTCGCGTTAAGTACCTGCTCAATCCATTCTTTGGAAACTAATTTACGGTCTAACGGATCAATCTTGCCAGGCAAATGTCTATTCATTTGGTCTTCGCCTATCCCGTAAATAATTATCCCTCCATTGGAGTTGGCTAATGCAGAGACATCCTTAGTCATCTCCATTACTTTCTTATCATCCTTCTGTAATCCAGCAGAAGCTTTATATTCCAGTTCAGGGTTTTCTTCAACTTGATCATTGATCAATTGATCAAGATAGGCTTTGTCAAACATGGTTGAATTGATGAAAGGTGAAAAGCAGACTTAAAGGTTTTCTAAAGATCGGAATATCCTTGAATAATCTTCCATTATCATTGATCGTCTTGCAAAGCCATCTAGCTTGTGGTTTCCTGATCCCAGAAACAAAGAGATTTAAACTGTCCCCCTTGTTCCCAAACCATGTACTTTTGTGCCCGGCGAAGAAAATTCCCATCTTTCTCGGCAGCTAAAGAAGTGCGTTTAAAAACTTCCACAAACCAGACCAAACAAAACCCTTCTTTTTTTGCAGGCTGAACAATCTTTTCCGCAAGGATACAGGTGAGTTGCTGGGTATCAGAAGATTGATACTCATTGTTGCTAATTGCGAAACCAACTGTTTCAGCTTCATTCGTTTTGAGCCTCTTGCCACGGAGCTGGTTAATACCAGTAAGTTTTCGAACCATTTTCGTAGGTAAATAATAGTCAATCTCCTTATTTTTGTCAGACTTCACTCCTCTTATTGTAGCGTGATGAATGGTAACTTCCTTGTCATTAATCACTAGCCGGGTATCCGCTCCTTCTTCCTTAACAAATTTACTGGCCACAACATCACTGGGATTCTGATAAAAAGTACCACTTGTACCTGCAACCAGATCCGTTAAACGCCGGGCAAAATGCAGTTTTTTAGGGCTATCAGTTAATATTTCCGCGATCAGCTGTAGCTCATCTGATCTAATGAGTACCATATTTGCAGTTAGCCTTCCGTAAACGCTCCCGCTTTTCTCTTCCAGGGTTAATTCGTTGTGAAGGTGATACCACGCTTTCCCATCTCTGCCCGTATGAGTCAGCCATTTAGGGATTTCCAAACGAAATTCACCATTGATCTCTTTTGCGATATTTTTAGCCAACTGCCTTCCCTCCCCCGGGACGGTATTGACCAGGTTCTCCGAAATCTGCCAGCCAGGTTCAACAACATCATCGTAATTACCTAGAATATCACCATTATGCATAATGCCTTCGGAAGGATTGGGCAAATTACAAAGTGAGGTAAAGGTGCTTACAAATTTCTTGCCTCCGCTAAGTTTGAGGTACCTGGAGAGGTATGCCTGCAGATAATAAACAGATTGCCAAACATACTTTTCCGCAAAATGCATCACCAGCCCCTGCTCACCACCAGATGGCAAAAAACTTAGGCTTCCCTCCTTTTCCTTGAAACCAAACTGATTCCGAATATATGCGATCGCTGCACTCTGGGCGAAAAGATATGGCTTAAGGTCCTCCAAGGAATGCTGCTCGGCATACTGTTTAAGGAACCAGGCCGGCGAACCTTCAGATTTATCCACTTCCTGCCATTCGGACACTACAGGAAAAAATTTTGTGTAGGCCTTCTTGATGACATACCAGGTGAGGTCTGAAGACAAGGGGTAGAATTCCTCGCCCCTTTTAGCCAGCACATCCTTTGCCAGGGGAATAAATTGAATTGCCGAGGAATGGCAGGGTCTCGCCATGGATGCCCTCTCTCTGCTGATCAATTTTAGTTCCAATGCCTTTTCCACAATTGCCCTGAACCCCAGCAGGATCATGCTACTGTGCTTCTCAGGTTCAAAAAATATATGGTCAATTACCCAATTCGCAAGATCCCTGATCTCGTCCACCTTGGTCATTTTATGGGATAGTCCCAAGTTAACAGCGGCCAGGTCTTCAATGATCTGTGTGTCAGGCTGATCGGTCATTAAGGTTAGCAGCTTAATCCATTCCCCCACATTCAAATTTGCCCAGTTCAACAGTGATGACCGGATTTCTTCCCTGAATGGACGGCTGGGTGAGGACAGGCACCAGGCGTAAATCAAAGGCTCCTCATCAAAAAGATCAAAGGGATAAAGTGAAGTGTCAAAACCAGATACCGAATAAATCGCTAGTTCCAGACCAGGGGTCGGCTCATTCCGCCGGGATCGCCGATCTGCCCACAAGAATTCATCCCGTGGGTAAACAGAAGGAATTGACAAGATTTTCTGATGAAACCACAAGGCATTAAAATAGCCGCGCAGTTTAGTTGCTGGTCTAATAAGCCGGAGGTAAAGATGCTGATGATGCCACTGGCCGAGCTCAAACCAATGGTTGACCAATGGTTCAAACCTTTTACACAGTGAATCATCTGCTACCGCAAGCACATCCATTTGAAGGCCGACAATCGAGCTTTCCTGAAATCCCTTAGCTAAAAACCCATTCTCCCCTATCAATTTACCTGTTTTTAGAAATACTCTTTTAAGGATGTTTTCTACAATCGTTTCATTAGGAAAGATAGAATCCATATCACTCAACCTGGGTTTGAGGGGTCTGACCATGCCTGTGAAAGCAATCTCCGGAATATGATCCAGCTTACCCTCGACAATTCGCTTAAATATATCTTCAGAAATGACGTGTTCAATAATTGACCGGTAGCTAACGCTGTACTTTACGATCCTGGAGCTAAAGATGTCGTCTGAGATCGAATAATTACAAGTAAGTACTGCCCGCTGAGACAAAAAGTCCAGCAACCTCTCCAGTTCTGTATAATTCAGGGATGGAACATTACCAACGAGTTTTTGAAGGAGATCTGCCCGTTCTAGTTCGTTCTTTACGTAAAATTCAGGTGCAATGATCCTGAGGGCCTCTAAAACCGGTGTGGAATGGCTCGAGCTGGATCTGGAAAGCTGCTTTTTAAATTCAAATTCCAAACTTTCGATCTTAGTTGCTAACAGGGAGCGCAGGTCAGTGATGATATCTACTTTCTTTGCCAGATCCTGTCCCCTATAGAGTTCACAAAAAAGCTTCAAAGCGTAGAGGTTTTCGATCCGGTTCATCACCACTCCACTGACACCTTGGATTTTAAAATGATTGAAATAATCCTCAGTGAGATCATCGATGGGTACATCAAGTCCTTCCGGTAAGTCTATCAAGCCAACCGGTGTTTTTTCAGCAATGCGGTCATGGTCACGGAAATAGTTCCTTGCAGAGAACATAAACCTAAGGGTCGGGTATTTCTGAACGAATTCCCGGCTATCATAGATCCTGTCATACCAGTGTGACCAGTTGCTAACATCTTCTTCCAGTCCATCAACGCTGATCAGCGTCACAGGCAAACTTATCTTGACCACTTCGCCAAGCGCACGTCTTCGTATTTCTACAAATGTCAGGGCTTCCAAAGCAGTAAATATTTCATCGGCATTTCTGCCCGGGTATTCCAGCGCGGCACCCAGAATATTGGTCCAGCTATCGCAAGGGGTTCCTTGGGCAGGTAAAATTAAAGCCGGTAAACCAGCTTGTAAGTGGCGTGAAGTACAGTGCGCCAGGCCTTGGGTTTTTCCTCCACCAGCATCACCAAAAAAAACTTTCACCTTCCAGGTAAAATTCTCAGCCAATGCACCGATATATTCAAAATAATGGGTCTGATGAAGTTTTTCGATCAGCCTTGATAACCGGGAAACTAATGGCCGCTGAATGTTCGTCGGCCGGGTTTTATCGAGCATCATTTTGATATCCCATAGGTAAAATTCACACAGATGTCTTAACCGAGGGGCTGTATTATTGTCCAACAGCGCCTGCTGAAGAATGCTAATATTTACCTGGTACTCATCAAAACTCAAAAGGGCAGCCTGCATTTTTTGTTCCAGTTCAGGTAAAACTTCACCTGTGGCGAGATATCTAAGAAAAAAAGCAGAAGCGTTATGGAGGCGTTTAGAGAGGTCGTCCAGCTTCTTACCTAGGTCCTTAAATTCCTGGCCGAAGCACATGTGGTCATAATGCATCGCGATTTCGCCGTCCACATTAAGATCAGCTGCGTAGCGTGTCTTCAGCCATTCATGGTTCAGCTGCATGGAAAACCTGGATTTTAGTTTTTCTAGAGTAATGAAGTTTTTTCCAAACCAATACGGCTCGATATAAAGGCAATCTGGCTGCTGCAGCTCCTCAAGGATCACATTTTCAAACCACCAAGTGACCTTCAATCCCGGATATCGTGTGCTTATCTGATCTTCCATGACAGCAAGTTTCTGCTGCTCACTGCTCTTAGCTATCTTGCCTCCTGCAACGGCTTTTTTTGAGTGAACCCGTTTAGGAAGACAAATGATGTATTCAATAATCTCAGGCCGGTTGGTTTTAGCAGTAATGATCGAGTCCTTTATTTTCTTAACCTGGCCATCCGAGAGTGCTGTTCTAAACCACTTGGCCTGGAGGCCAATGATAGAATCCCCTACTTCTCCATATGCCTCTACTCCACCATCACCGCCTGATCCTGACAACGCGAAAAAGTTGCTCAACCTCTCTTTATATTTTCGGCGCAAATGGTGCTCAAATAACTGGATACAAAGCGTCTCAAATGCGTTTTCATAACTGTCGTCGTGCGTATTTAATGAATTCCAGTTCATGTATTTGGTTTACTTTTACTGCGTAAGTTTTGTATCGAAAATTAGCAGATTAAAGTGCAAGGTAGTAAAATTTGGATTCTCATTGTAGATCTACAATTATTTTATCAGAAAACTTTGCACAGTTATTCTCCAGATCATATATTTGTATTGTAGAATTACAATTCATGAGCGATAAAAGATTTGATGTAGATAAAATACTGGATGATTTGTTCCCAAAGACGAGTTTAAATGAAATCTTTGAAAAGCGGTTATATGAATTAGATATACCACCCACCAAGTCTTTAGAAATTTTAAACATTGAATATCGAGCACTCCAGGGAATGCTGTTGGGCACGAAAAAAATGGTAGACTGTACAAATTTCATCAAACTAGCCAACTTTCTGAGAATTCCGAGAAATGAGGTGGTATCATTGTACCTGGACGAACTGGAGAAGAATTTCCCGGACAGCCCTGAATATCCCAAAAGAAAGGTCGATTTTATAAAAGAAAATTTTGATCTGGCAGCACTCCGTAAGGCAAAATTCATCAACAGTTTGACGGACTATGCAGAGATTGAAAGCAGAATTAATCGGCGCTTTGGTTATAAATCGATTTTCGAATATCAGCCACTGTCGCGCGGAGTGGCCTTTAGTGCAGGTGTGATCGAACCGAAAAAAAAACAAAGCAGGAATTTGTGGATCGAAAACACCTTAGATGCTTTCCGGGAACTTGCAAATCCATATGAATATGACCGTGCGAAACTGATTAAATACATACCCTCAATACGGTGGCAATGTACCAACATAGAAGAAGGACTGCTTTACGTAATCACCGATTTATTTCGTCTCGGCGTTAGTGTACTTTATCAAAGTCCGCTATCCAATTTACACATCAGAGGAGCTACGTTCGTTATAAATGATAAACCATGCATTGCGTTAACCAATTACAAAAATTTTTATCCGACACTTTGGTTCGCCCTCATCCATGAAATCTACCATACTTTATTCGACCTGGATGAAATCAGCGAAAATACCTATCATGTATCCGATGATGAGGAAAAAGACTTGTCTTTAAAGGACAAAGAAGACGAAGCAAATAAATTCGCACAGGAGTATTTCTTTTCTGCCGATAAGATGCAGAAAGCAAAACCTCATATTGACAATAGAGCGTTTATCAAAAAATTCGCAGCAGAGAACCACATAGATCCTAGTTTTATTTATGTGTTCTACGCCAACGAATTTGGAGCAGCCGATGAAAAAGCCTGGCAACGTGCACACCGTTATAACCCGAATTTTGACAACATTAAAAACTCATTAGATCTGAGCTGGATTGAGGAAAGATCGATACGAGAACATATTGGTCTTTTGAAACAAACTAAAATCTATAGCTAAATGAAAAACTCAGAGAAAAGGAGTGATCAGGGCGTTAAAGCACTCAAAAAATCCCTGTTGCCGGAAGTTGACGACAGGGATGAAATTAGTCGTTTATTAATTTTTGAAACAGAGAAGCTTACCGAAGAAGCATTTTCGGCAAAGAAGCTGGCTTATCAGCAAGAACAGAGAGAACTGTTGAGCGGTGCGCCATTTACGATTTATGAAAAGCAAGAAGAATTCAAAAGATTCATATCCGATCAGGAAAAAAATTATGAACCTAAATTCCGGCAGTTCTTTAAATCTTTAGGCGACCTGATGAACTGGACTGATGAAGAAAGAAAGAAATTCCGAAAGCCCTCAATCGCACCGTTAACCATCAATGAGGTCATCTACAGACGTTTTCCTGATGGCCTGTTGGAGTATATTCATGTACACAACCGCTACATTGGTTACTGTATCCGTCGCACCAAAAACTATAAACTCCTCAACGAAGGAGGAATTCTGAAGCTTGAGAAATATATTGACGAAGCAAACAGTGTAATGCCTGGTTGTGCGGACTATTACGAATTTCGCCTCAGGATGTATGAATTGCATAAGGTACCCTATCAGACCGATTTATTCCGGAGCTAACCAATTTATTAGGATTCAGCTGATTTCAATTTTCCTGGTAATCTTACCAGCAACAAAGAATACTATCTTAGTGCATAAATCGCTGATAGCAACTGCTTAAATATGGAACGAGTGGCCATTTTTGTCATAATACCCACGTGCACAAATATTCTTGAAAATAATCAATCGGCAAATCCAGCAACTCCTGAATACCTCAAAAAATTCGTCCGGCACAAATTTGGTGACGACGACTATAAAACCACTCATATTTCCAGAAGCAGATCGTTCACCTAATCCATTCTTCCTCCCCTTTTTCCCAGCAATTTTTGGATTTCAGCATAATCATAATATAATATGCCACCTATCTTTTCATAAGGGAGTGTCCCGTTCAACCTAAGCGTCTGCAAAGTACCGCTGGAAATCTTCAAGAGCTTTTTAACTTCCCTACTTTTCAGCCACTGCTTTGGATCGACCGCGTTCACACCTAACAGCTGCTTGAACTCTTGGATCAGCTCAGCCTTGAACTTCGCCAAATCCTCTTTAGTTAAAATGTCGATTTCCATATGAGTTCAAATAATTTTGCAGAAAATGTACAAGACTAACAGCAACAAAAACATGCCTGAATAACAAGCAATCGAAAAGTACTGCCCTAAACACTAAGAAAATCAAAAACAACATATTTATAATGAAATAGCCGGGATTGAACCGACTCATGACAACGACGAGCGTGTTGCCTTACTTTGCAAAGTTAGCAAACAAGTCCGAATATTCAAATAGGCACTGGTATTCGGCCAATTCTAATTCTGCCAAATAACGCGCGCTGAATACTCCATGTTTGACACGTAAAACTAAATTTCATTTACCAATTTAATATATCCAAAGTGTATGCGTCAAAAATCTACGACATGTTAGTGGTAATGAATACATCAAATGGACGGAACAGTGGCTCAGTGAATGCATACGAATATGAACGCGGCGGAAGCATGTCTATTTGGAAAATCGTTATTCGATGAAGAGGCTATTTTAGGTATATAATTGGCGAACTAATGTATAGGTTTCCCAAAGCTCTTCGAGCCGGTAGTCGGCGGAAAATTTTTAACCATCACTTAAAATTCCTTCCTCCATGAAATGCCTCTTTAGGCACTTCTTCCCGAACTTGGGCCCTTTTATTTTGAGCCGGATAAGGCGCAGTTTTTTCATCCCCACGAGGGAGTGTCAATATCGGCAGATCATCAACCTCCCGCTGCACCAGTTTGCCCAGAATCTTTGTAAAATCAAAACACCTGCTCACAATCACATGCACCACCTGCCCTTCCCGCTGCAAGCGCCCTTCCACCATCAATAACCTGGAATGCAGTATTTCTTTTCGGTAAGTTTCAAAGAGCTTTTCAAATACCACCAGATTGGAATAACCTGATTCATCTTCGATAGTGATAAAACATACGCCTCCAGCAGTTCCCGGGCGCTGGCGAACTAAAACCAAGCCCGCGACCTTCACCAGTTGCCCATTGGTTGCATCGTTATTGATGGCATGGCAGGAACGGATGTTCAGCATATCCAATTGCGAACGGACAAAACTCACCGGGTGTGCTTTCAAGGAGAGTCCGACTGTATTGTAATCCTGCACCACATGTTCACCCTTACTCATCAGCGGCAATTCTACCTGCGTTTCAAGCACACTTTCAGAAGCCTGACCTTTAAACAATTCTACGGGCATATCCTGCAAAGCAGATACTTCCCAAAGTGCCTTCCGCCTATCCATTCCCATAGAACGAAATGCATCCGCATCAGCTAACTTTTCTAAAGCGCCTAAAGAAACACCCGCATCCCGCAAGGCCGTAATACTTCGGTAACCATCACCTCGGCCATTCACCAGAATCTCCATCTCATCCTCCCGAATCCCCTTGATCTCCCGGAAGCCCAGTCGCAAGGCAAAGTACTTCCCTGATTTTTCTTCCAGCTTATTGTCCCATACAGATAGATTGACATCCACTTCGCGAACTTGAACCGTATGCTTTTGCGCATCAATCACAATCTGTGCAGGCTGATAAAAGCCCATCGGCATACTGTTTAATAGCGCTGCCGCAAAAACATCAGGATAATAATGTTTCAGCCAGCAGGAAACATACACCAGCAAGGCAAAACTTGCCGCATGACTTTCTGGAAAACCGTAGCTTCCGAATCCTTCCAGCTGTTTAAAGATCCGTTTCGCAAATTCAACCGTGTACCCCTTGGCTACCATTCCTGCAATCAGCTTTTCCTCCCATTGGTTGACCATCCCCTTAAACTTAAAGGTTGCCATACTCCGACGCAAACCATCCGCTTCAGCAGGTGTAAATCCAGCGGCGACAATCGCAATTTTCATGGCTTGCTCCTGGAAGAGGGGAACGCCTAAAGTCCGCCCCAATATTTCTTCCAGCTCCTTAGAAGGATAAGTAACAGCCTCTTCACCATTCCGCCTTCGCAAATAGGGATGCACCATATCTCCCTGTATCGGCCCCGGCCGGACAATCGCCACCTCGATTACCAGGTCATAAAACTCCCTGGGTTTCAGTCTCGGCAGCATTGACATCTGTGCCCGGCTTTCAATCTGAAATACCCCCAGCGTATCCGCTAAACAGATCATGTCGTACACATCAGGATCATCCTGGGGAATATTAGCTAAAGTAAATTGCACGCCATAATGGTCGCGGCACAGATCAAATGCCTTGCGGATACAGGTCAGCATCCCCAAAGCCAAAACATCCACCTTTAAAAATCCCAGGGCATCAATGTCATCCTTGTTCCACTCAATATTGGTACGATCAGCCATCCGCGCGTTAAGGATTGGGCATAAATCAGTCAGCTTCCCCTGGGTCACGACAAATCCACCCGTATGCTGGCCGAGTTGCCTGGGAAACCCCATCATCTGACCAGTTAGTTCCAGCGTCTTTTTTAAGTGCGGATCATTGGGATCTAAACCCGATTCCGTCACACGTTTACCCTCAAACCATTCATCGGTGTATTCCCAAAGCGAACCGGAAAGCCGGTTAATGGTATCTACTGATAAACCCATCGCTTTACCCACATCCCGGATCGCTCCCTTCTGGTGCTGCTGGGTCACCGTAGCTACAATAGCCGCCCGGTCGCGGCCGTATTTGGTATAAATGTACTGTATAATCTCCTCCCGGCGTTCATGTTCAAAGTCTACATCGATATCAGGCGGCTCGTTCCTTGCAGGAGAAATAAAGCGCTCAAATAGCAGATCAAATTTCATCGGATTGACCGAGGTAATTCCCAAAACAAAACAGATCGCGGAGTTAGCGGCGGATCCCCTGCCCTGGCAAAGAATGCCCCGGGATCGTGC
>Ga0126314_10000235_pt1 | contig 28225 bp, 23 predicted proteins | sample Plot105B_FD_92535 | JGI IMG/M metagenome (GOLD analysis project Ga0126314, IMG submission 92535) | Serpentine soil microbial communities from UC McLaughlin Reserve, CA, USA - Plot105B | ecosystem: Environmental > Terrestrial > Soil > Grasslands | place: USA: UC McLaughlin Reserve, Lake County... | reverse complement strand
TCAGCGGATCGGAGATCCTGCCGAAGCGCACTGTTGGCAGCCGCTGGTCCAGTGTTTCCGGATAAGCTATGCTGACACAAGGCTCATTGACCTTCAGGCTCGAAGACCATCCCATTTCCGCATACGGCCATTTGCCCTTTTCAATGATCTTCAGCACCGCCACATCCGGCATGTTCTGCTTATCCGCAAAACCAATCCTGCCTAAACCAAGAGCCAGGTACTCTTTCCCGTCTGTGAAAAATATCTTATAAGTTCTGCCCGGAACAGCAGCATGCGCGACAGTAAGAATATGCCCCTCTTCAGTCACCACCACACCACTGAACTGTGCGCTGGCCTGCTGTTTGGTAACCGAGTCAAACCCCCAAATGCGCACGCTGGTGGCATAAGCTTTCTTGACAGCCAGCCCAACGGTGGCCTCTATATTTTTTCTGTCAAAAGTCTGGCTGTGTACATCAGCCGCAAAAAAGAGCAGGACGAGCCATGCAAAAGCGAAAGCGTATTTTTTCATGTAAGTTAGTAAAGCGGTAAAATTAAAAAAAGCCGGTAAGATTTACCGGCTTTCTAATAAAATATGTTTAAAATACCAAACTATTTAGCTTCTTCGTACATCGGACGCTCCTTTTTTATGATAGCAGCTCCGATCAAGCTTACAATTAAACCAAAAAAAGTATAGGTAACTCCGGCAGCAAAGCCAATGAAATATACCATAGAAGACCTCATCATTTCCACACCTTTGATTTTATTTTCATCATCTCCGGCAGCCTGTATCGCCGCATTGAATATTTCCTCTTTGGCCCCGGTATCCAGAACTAAATAATAAATGAGTAAGATCAATGCAACAAACAAACCGGTATACGCCGCGACCTTAAAGCCCCCGGAGAATGCCTTCCCAAAAGAAATGTAACCACCCAGTTCCTTTTTGTAATTAGTTTGAACATACACTACCGACAGTATAAAGGGTATGTATGACAGAACTGAAGAAATGATTCTTTCGGTCACAGTGATCGTCTGGCTATTCTGGTCGATGCCAAGAAACTTAAACACATACATCAACACCAAAAAGTAAACAGTATATGCGATTGCAGCCTTAAACGCCAGCTTGTTCGGCTTATATTCCTGTGTATAAATTTGATCTTCCATGATCTCCAAAGATTAATTATTCAAATTAAAATTAGCAATTAAAGCATAAACCGCAACATCAAACTCTTTGTTATTGCTGTACTCTTCCAGCTCTTTAGCAGTTTTTTCATCAGGTTTAGGCTGATAAAAGAACACCATGAATGGCACAAACAGTTCTTCCATCTCTTCACCCAGTTCGATCATCCCGGCATGGCCGCAAATATCTTCCACACTCGACTCTACCAGCTGCTGATTGCTGATCAGGTCCTCATAAATGTGAAATTCATCCTGAAACTCATCCTCCTCAACCAATAAGAACTCCTTCAGGAAATCTCCCAGTTCCGGTTTAATATTTTCATCATGGCATTCATTGATGTAAAGCAGCAGGTTCAGCAATTCGGTACCCCTGTCTATCGTATCCTCTTCAATATCTGCCCACTCGTCAGACTCCAGGTAATCTTCTTCCAGTTTTTTGATGTCATTTGAAAAGAAGTTGATCATCAGCAGATCGAAGAAAACCTCTCTCAGTTCATCAAACGAAGGATGTTCATCGAAAACCTCATCAAACTCAGCCACCTTTTCCAGGAAACCCAGATCTTTGCTAAAAACCTCTACCAGACTGTCTTCCAGCTTTACAGAATCGTTTCCCGAAACTGATGCAAATTTATCTAACGACGCGATCAGCGCAACTTTTACATGATTATCCATAAGATTGTAATTGTTTATTGTTGTATACCAGCTCCACTTTGCCGGTCAGTGTTTTGTTGAATAAAGGAGAATTGGCCGACTTGGAATAATTATGTTCCGCATCAAAAACCCAGGTCTTTGAAGGATTATATACCGTAAAATTCGCCTCAGTTCCCTCAGCGATTACTGGGATTTCCAGTCCAAGCAGCCTGCGCGGATTAACAGCCAGCTTTTCTGCGATCTGTGCCGCATCCAAACCAGCCCTGATCAAAAGCGGCAAAACAGTTTGCAAAGCAATCATTCCGTAAGCAGCAATTTCAAACTCTACATCCTTAAATTCTATTTCATGCGGGCGGTGCTGCGAAACCACAGCATCTATCGTCCCGTCCTTTAACCCTGCAAGTAAGGCCTTCACGTCAGACTTTGCGCGCAAAGGTGGCTTCACCTTATAGTTACTATCAAAATCATTCAGCAATTCTTCCGTAAACACCAGGTGATGCGCCGCCACATCACAGCTGATCCTTAACCCCTCTTTTTTTGCTTTTTTAATCAGCGCTACTGATCCCGAAGTAGAGACCGTACTGATGTGCAGCGGCGCATTAAGATAAGAGGCCAGAAAAATATCCCTGCTGATGTGCATTTCTTCCGCCAGCGCAGGAATGCCCTTCATCCCCAGCAGTACACTCGTGCTGCTTTCATTCACCTGCGATTTTCCCGCGATCGATTTGTTCTCAGGATAAACCATCAGCAAGCCGTCAAAACCCTGGGCATATTGCAGCGCACGGCTCATAAAACCATCATCCGCGATCGGCTTATCGCCCTCTGAGAAAGCAATCGCACCGGCCAGTTTCATATCATATAGCTCCGCCATTTCCTTCCCTTCCAGATCTCTGCTCAGGGCACCTATCGGATACACATCTACCAAACCACCCTTCGCCCTGTTCAGAATATATTCCACCTCAGCCTTAGAATGTATTACCGGGCGGGTATTGGGCAACACCGCCAGGCCTGTGAAACCTCCGGCACCGGCAGCCGCAGTTAACGTTTTAATGTCTTCCCTGGTCTCAAAGCCCGGATCTCCTGCAGAACAGTTCAGGTCAAAGAAGCCCGGAGACAGTACTGCGCCCGTTCCATCAAAAATTTGTTCGCCCGATGAAGTCTTAAGACCCGTACCTATTGCCGTAATCTTTCCCTGTTCTACACGAACATCGCATTTCTTTTGATTGAACTGGCTGTTTGGATCGGCAATGGTTATGCCCGTGATGAGGAGGTTCATGTTCCTTGTATGTTTTTCGACTGTTTATAATTTGTTTCTTTATTTGTATTGAAGCAATCTGGTAATTCGTCCCAAATGTGGTTTGAAAAACTACGATGGTTTTGCTTTATTAAAAAATCTGATCAACAATATTTCAATGGCTAAAAAAACAACAGCTAAAATTATACAAAGTTTCCATAACTCCGTGCTGTTATTTTTTGCCGAAATGTTCAATGAAGCGGCATCCCGTTCGGCATTAAAGACAGATAACTTCTGCCCGCCAAAAAGAGTTTTGAGTTCCTGTTCTGAAGCATAGTGCATGTCAGATTCGGCCCTATTGTCGTTAAAAGCCACAACTGCCAGTACCGTATCCGCCTTTTTCAACTCATAAAAACCAGGTTTCTTTACCTGATCGGCTATATAAAGCGATGTCTTGCCGGGCGTTTGCCTCAACTCAGGAATCACTTCGAAACCAGCAGACACCAGTTTCAGCGACTGGTTGTTCAGCAGCGTTATCTTTTTACTTTCCAGCAGGTTGTCTTTGCCAATGGTATAGAACAACGGCTGTTCCCTGGCACTCCCAAAAGCAGCCTTGTACATCAGCGGCACAAACAGCGGATGCTTAGGCAGATTACTGTCTTTCAGGTCTAAAGAGGTAGAAGCCAAATAAACCTTACCGGCACCCAGCGTATATTTGGCCAGGAGCGATCTGCCTAAAGGCAGCTGTAAAATACCTTCCCTGCTGCTCCGGCTCTGATCAGCATAGCTGAAATATCTGGAAACCACCGGAAGATCCATATTCGCAGGCACCTGGTCAAATACATCCCTGAATACAGGATTTTTAAGGTCAATGGTACTGGATACCGGAAGGCCAGTGATCAGCTGCTGTACCGGGGGAAGAGACAATCCCTGCAAAAAACCGTTATATACTGAGCCTCCCGCATCGAGATCCGGAAATATGATGACCGAGCCACCATTTCCGATGAAGCTTTTTAATTCCTGTGCCAGACCTGAAGAAGGTGCCTTCAGACCACTCAAAACGATCAGGCTATATTCCGGAAATGCAGCGTACCTGATGTTAGACTCCGGCATTTCAGTTAGCTTGAAATAATTATCCGAGCCGAACAGGGCACGAATGTATTTCACATCCGAATGACCGCCATCAATATTCAGTACCCGAAGTTCCCTGCTCACCTCAAAACTAAAATTCAGTTCATCATCAAAAGTCAGCGGAAAATCTTTGATGCTAACAACAGCTCTCTGCCAGCCCGCCTTTAAACCGCTAAATGACAAAGTATCCTTTACCGTTTTACCTGCGCCTACAGCCACATTGCCAATCGCTTTCTGCTGGTTATTGACCAGCAACTTCACAGGCACGCCCGCAGCATCTTCTTCACCGTAATTTTTCAACTGAACCACCATGCGCTCCGCTTCACCGGGCTTGTGGACCGGCGATAAGCTCCAGACACTATCTACAGAGATATTGGGCAAACTATTGGCATTCAGCTTCACAAAATTATAACTGATATCCCTGCCTCCAGACATTAACTTTGTCCCGGCAAAGGTTTTCTGAAAATCAGACAGCAGGTAACAGATCTGGTTGCTCCCGCCTTCAGCCTGGATCCTGTTCAGCACCTGTTCCAGACTGCGGCTCGCCGGCGAGATCCTGAGCTCATCCAGTAACTGTATAAACGCTTCTCTGCCCAGTAACCTCTGGTGTTTTCCTTCAAAATCATTTGTGATCAGCTGAAACCGGTCATTCAACCCATAGCCGTTTGCAATTTCCCTGGCCTTACGTTTCGCCTCATCGAGCAGGCTGCCTTCTTTATTGACAGTTTCCATGCTATAAGAATTGTCGATATAAATGCTCACCACACTCTTCAAAGAAGGGTCAACTGCGGTATCTGATGAGAGAAAAGGTCTTGCAAAGGCAAGCACCAGAAACAACACTGCCAGTATCCGGCATAGCAATATCAATAAATTCTTTAGCCGTTCGCGTGATGAATTTTGCTCTTTTGCTTCCCTAAGAAACTGTACATTACTAAAGTAAACCTTCTTAAATTTCCTGAAATTGAATAAATGAATTACAATAGGAATGGCTATTGCCAACAGTGCGAAAAGAAAACCTGGGTATAGGAAATTCATTAAAAACCAAAGGTAGAACTTTTACGGGAATTATCACATCCCGCAGGCCGATCACATGAACTTTTTCATAGCATCCCATAAGGTTTCATCCAGCCTGTAAACATCAGGTCTAAACTCCAGATGCCCCTGTTGCAACCATGCCGTCCTGTAATTGATCAGGATATCCACATCCTTCTTTACACCGAACCATTTCGGCTTCAGTTTAAATACATTTACTGTATCGGCCTTTTTAGCCAGCTTTTTTCTGTAGCGCTCCATCCGGGTCGTGTCCACCGGCGGCAGGTTTACTTCCATTCTAAGATCGTCATACTGGTATTTATCCTTTACCAGGTTTTGCGCAAAAACAAGCGGCTGCTCTATACGTACACAGCCATGGCTGATGGCCCTGTTGGTCAACCTGAATCCGCTCTTGTTATTGGTATCGTGCAGGTAAATGCTCGATCCGCTTTCAAAAACAAACTTAAATTTACCCAATGCATTACCTTCACCGGACCCCTGCTTGAACTGAAAGGGAAGTTTCTCCCGCGGATACTTATTCCACTGAATCGTATCCGGATCACCAACCGGCTTGCCATTGTGGTAAACCTTAATGTTGTTGTTAGACAAATAATAAGGATCCTTCAACGCCTGGTAATAGATTTCACTGCGCGCAATACTCACCGGAATGTTCCAGATCGGATTTACCTGTATAGAATTGAACTTACTCAGCAAGATTGGTGTTTCATGGTTCTTAGGCTTGTCATCCAGGTTCTTCGTTTTCAGGTAATTTTTAATCTTGTCTGCATAACCATCTTCACGCTTACCCCCAACACAAACCTTCATGTGCGTCACCGTATCCTGCCCGTTGAACCAGGTCAGGGAAAAATCAGGAATATTCACCTCAACATACTCATCCCCAAGATCGGGCATTTTCCAGCGCAGGCGCTCCATATTCACCAGAAGTGTCCTGGCCAGAGGACTATTCATACCGGTATCCAGCTTAAAATGAGCCAGCTTTTTCTGCATCACTTTATACGCTTCAGCCTTCGGCTGAATTTCTGCGAGCAATCCCCTTAAATCTTTAGTGCCTAAAACTTTATTTATCGACAAACTATCCGGACGCTCTACCTTAACATAGTATCGGCTAAACAACAGTCGAGGATTAATACTGCCATAATACACGTAATTGTTGTATTTGATCAGCGCCTCGGCAGCATTCAGCTCCAATCGCGCAAGTACAGGATATACCTCCTCTATCGTCTTAAACCTGGTATTCTGCAGGCTTTTCAACATTTCATCAAGCTGGGCATACCTGAAGGAACCAGAATTAAAGCCATGTTCCCTGCTCCTGCCTATGTAGCCCTTCAGCGTGTCCAGCCCGCCATCAGCAAAGAAACGTGTCACCAGGCGCGGTTCCAGACCATTGGCTTTATAATAGGCCTTCAGTACCTTAGGATTAGAAAACTTAATATCGCCTGAGTCCAGGTATTTCAGGAACACCGCATTGTAACCGGCAGTATCGAAGTCTTTAAAAAGTTTGTTTTTGAAGTGTTCAGATAACACCATACCAACCTCAGGAACATCTCTGAACCATTTACAGGAAGTGACAAGTGTACCAAGAAATAGAATAAACAGTAATAGTTTTTTCAAAGCGAGTGGATTAGCGGCAAATTTAGATGATATTTTTCTTTTTGCAGTTATAAATCAAATTCAATGCCAGAGCGCTCAGCCTCAAGAGCTTTTAATGGGCAATGCTTTAGCCTCTTGTCCGGCACATCCGAGCATACAGGATGCCAGAAGTTACACCTGCAATTTTTCCCGGACCCTCTGGAATAAAAAAAATCAGATCCTCCGGAATAAAAAAAGCTGCGAAGTAAATCAATTACTTCGCAGCTTTAATATAGTCTGGCATCCAGGTACCAGCGTGTTCTCCTTTATGAGGTTTAGTTGGTTGCCGTAAAATTACCGGAAGCCATTACTTCCTGTCCACCCGTTACAATACTCAACTTCATTTCACCAATATTCAAATTGGAAGGAACTGCCACGGTGATCGTATTTTCCGTTGTCTTGATCGCCTGAATAGTAACCGTTCCGAATTTAACCAAAGTATAATAATCACCCGGATAAAAACCCGAACCTTTAATCGTAATAATCGCACCGGCAACACCAGAAGCTGGAGAAAAAGAAGTCACTGAAGGCCCTTTGACCTCAAACTCGCCGGGCGCAGAAATTCTGATTCCAGGCAGATCGACAGCCAGTTTCACTTTGCCGGCATTGACGCCCTGAGGTACCACTACACTCAAATTAGTTGCCGAGGTAGCTATAGACCCAACAGCCATGGTACCAAAATAAACCGTATAATTATTATCTTTAATAAAGGCGCCTTTGATATTCACTTCAGTACCCGGAGCTCCGCTTTTAGGAGAAAATCCGGTAACCGTATACGGCTTAACTGTAATCTTTCCGGGCGCAGCCAGTTCGGTGCCACCTAATTTCATAACCAGGTCATAACTGCCCGCCGCAGTATTTAAAGGCACAATAAATTGAAAATTACCCTCATAATCATAGCCCGCAGCTTCATAAGCAGCATCGCCCAGCTTCGCCATCGGATTGTTCTCATAAGGATTCTGCATCGTTGGCAAATTGGTACCCGAAATGGTCAATACCATTCCAGGCATCACTGTTTCCGGTGTCACCTTTGTAATCGCCGGTACAGCCACAGAAAATTCCCCCGGCAAAATTACTTTCTGACCATCGAAAGTGATCGATACCGGTACATTACCGCTTATCCCTGAAGGTACCTGGGTTTGCATCTGATAACCATACTGGATACTTGCAGGCTTGTCTCCAAAATGAACCTGAAACGCACTACCGTTACTGTACTCCGGAAGCAGGTTATCTCCACTAAAGCTAATCATTGTCCCGATAGGGCCTGATTTGGGAGAATAATCTTTAACATTCGCAAGAATGGTAAAATTAGCCGACATGACTACCGGGATATTCCCTATAGTTACCGATACACTGACCTGATAACCATGACGCGCATTAATTCCCGAAGGGATCTCAGCCGAAATTTCGGTGTCACTAACCGAGATCACTTTGGCATCCACACCCTGAAAGGCCACTTTCACTGTTGATAAAACCGGAGAATAAAAATTCCCGCTAATTTTAACTACCTCACCCGACTTTCCCAAGGCTGGTGAAATGTTACCCGCAGAAGGGAGCGGCAAGACCGCACTGATCATGGCGCCAAACGCAGTTCCTTTTTCGTCCCGCACATAAGCCCTTACATAGACCGTATTCTGGTACCCGTAATTGCCGGCGAAACTGAGGTTATTTACCGTCTTGGTAAAAGCACCTTCATTTACACTGCTACCCAATGATACCTTGGTTCCATGAGTTTCGTCGACGACTCCGTTATTAGAATACGCAAAGCCGTAGTCCAGTATTTTGTGTTTCCCTTTACCGATTACATTTCCGTTAAATACCACTAAAATAGGTGACAGCGCCTGTACAGACACCGTTTGTACTTCAGGTACCGAAACAAGATCGTCTTTTTTGCAGCCACCTGCCATCAGCAACAGCACTGCAACACTTAGAAATAATCTTTTCATGCCGATGATCTTAAAAAGCATAACCGATTCTGATGCCGTTCATGAGCGAAGTACCAAACACCGAACTTTCATTCTTTCCTTCAGGTATTGGCTGTAAGTCCTGTCCGCTACCAGTCACGGTAACTTCCGGAAGCTTATATTTCGTTTTCGCATAAGTCAGATTAAACTCATAACCCAAAAAGAAATTCTTCGCCATATAGAAGTCGAAACCTGCCACGGCAGTAAGACCAAATCTTGTATAAGCATTTTCTGTAATTTGCTGCACATAATAAGGCGGCTGACCACCGGAATAGATCACTTGAGTCCAGGCATTTTTGGTCTTGTAAGTAGTCTGATTATTGGACAGTTCCTGACTCGACGATTTGCCACCAAAGGAAAGGTCTGCGCCTACATAGGGCGAAAGCCTGGACGTTCCCTTGAAATGTTTTTCAAAGCCAAGGTTGATGGCAAATGCAGATGTTTTGCGTTCGTCTTTTGAGAAGGTGCTCTGAGTACCATAAGGCGAACCGGTATTAATGGCCGTGTCACGTGAGCTGATGTGCACACCGAACCGAATGGCCAATTCCGTTGTAGCAAAATACCTGACCTTAATCTGGTTCAGTGAATTGTTGAGACTCAAGTTTCCTTTAAAAGGATTGAAATTGAGTTCAGTAACCACCGATCCTGCAACAGGTTTAAATGTTTTCACAGAATCTGCAGGTGTGTTTTGGGCGCTGGCAGAGAGCGCAGCGATTGCGAGAGCGAAGCTGAAAAGCGTTTTCTTCATGATTTAGATAAAATTTGCGCCAAAAGTATGTAAAAAAACAGTGACTGATCTATATTATCATACTAAGTCTTAGTTATTTCTCAATAACAATTTGATAAACTCATTATGATCATTGGATTACTGCTGAAGTATAGTATCCACAAGCTATTCTTGAACTATCGTTAAGCTATCATTGATCTATCTCATTGGATATATCAACGATACGTCAACCATAATTTAACCATAGCGCATAGATACGTCAAATATGAAATAATAATTAACTTAATTACTATTGTGGCAGATATTATTAACTGGTATTACAGATACAACAATATTTGTTTATATTTACAACGTCAGGGGTTTCGGCCGCTGGTATAAAAACTGAATATAAACTAACTTATTATGGCAATAGCTAACGACGGGCCCCAGGGCAGTCACCGTGGGAAAATTGGCAACATGGTATATTATATCCTCAACGGGACGATCGGCAGAAAGACCGGACCTCCAAGTGCCCTTCAGATTCGTCACTGGGCAGCGGTCAAACTCGTATCTACGTTTCTGAGTAAACTGAAAGATTTTATCGGTGTCGGTTTTAGTGCAGAAGCACTGGGAACTACCAAAAATTCATTCAATGTGGCATTTGAGGAAAATTTCGGACCGATTGTAACCGGCCAGTTTCCGCAGTTGGAAATTGACTTCACAAAACTGGTACTTAGTAAGGGAAAGCTTAAACCCGCACAAAATCCTACGGTTACCGAGGTTGCTGAGGGCTTACGGTTCAGCTGGGATACCAACCCCCAGATGGCCTGGGCAGAATCTACAGATCAGGTGATGATGCTGGCATATTTTCCGCTGCTGAAAAAAAGTAGTTTATGTACTTTTTGGCAAGGAAAGGCTTTCAGGCAGCGATGTGCTGGAACTTACCGCCGACCTGGCGGGGCAATACGTGGAAACTTATATATCGTTTGTCTCTTCGGGCAGAAAAGAACTGGCCAATAGCACCTATATGGGTAGTTTCAATAAAAACATATAGGAAATGGGAATCTTAGAATCGGGGCCTTTGGGTCCCTTCCGAAAAAGGGTAGGACCTGTAGTGGGACGCAAACATATGGGTCAGAATGTAATCATGTCGGACTACCATACTTCTAACAAACCAGGCAGCACAGGACAATTGGAAAGCAGGTCCAGGCTGGGTATGCTGAACAGCTTTTTGACTGATATCTCCTGGCTGGTAAACCCGGGATTTGCCAGGTATGCGAAGAAAAAGAGTGCGCTGAATGCTGCCTTTTCTTTCAATTATCCGAATGCGTTTGTTGTCGAAAATAATGTTTTGCAGATCAATTACCCTGCTATCGTTTTCAGCAGGGGGGATATTGTAAGCGCCAGCGGGCCGGAGACTTTCCGGCAAACCAACAGCGTGCTGTTTACCTGGCTGGCCCAGCCCCAGTCGGTGTATTGTCAGTTTACGGATAAGGCTTCCTTTCTGATCTGTAATTCTTCTAAACATCAAGTGGTCATAGCAGACCGGGCAGTAGACAGGCATCTGCTTACATATACCTTAGACTTGCCTGAGGATTTTGAAGGCGATACGCTGCATTGTTATCTCAGTTTCAGTTCGGCAGACGGAAAGTTGCCTGGCAACAGCGGGTATGCGGGCATTTTAAACGGAGTAGCCACTTAGACTGTAATCCTGGGTGTTGCGGTGGCCCGGTTGTGTTTCTGAATGACCCGGGTATCGGATGATAATCAGGGCTCTTTTTTGTACTGATCTTGTTTAAAATGAATAGAAGAAGGCAAATATTTGCATGAAAAAACTTTACATTTAATTGATTATCAAATATTTGTATATAAATAACCTATTGCACTTTATAGTTGGACCGACAGCAATGTATACTTTTGCAACATGAAATATTTACATTCAAAATCTCGTATATTTGTAATATGCAATCACTAATTGTTCGACCGAAGGACCGGAAGCAGATGGCAGCCGTTACAGCTGCGCTGAAAGCTTTGGGCGTTCCTTTCAGAAAGGAAAAGATTGAACAGTATGACCCCGAGTTTGTCAAAAAAATCCAAAAGAGCATAGCCGAAGCTGATGCGGGAAAGATGACCAGAATCGACAAATCGTATTTGAAAGAATTCTTAGGATTGTAGTGGCATTTCAATTGTTTTTTTCTGATCAGGCTACGCTTGAAAAAGAACGGTATAAAAAATCTGGCAATAAAGGGGTACTTAAAAAGTTATTGGGCTTATTAATGAGCTCATTGACCATCCTTTTGAAGGCACCGGGAAACCTGAAGCTTTAAAGCACCATTTGTCGGGTGCATGGTCCAGAAGGATCAACCGCGAGCACAGGATTGTTTACAAGGTTGACGGTACAACGATCACAGTGCTTTCTGTGAGCGGGCATTATTGATTGTGATAATATTTTTGATTTAGCGTTTCCTTTTATATATTTGCATCTCCTCAGAGATGCTAGCCATTGTTGATAAGGAACTTAAAATAAAATAATGAACAATATTTTGAACCATCACTTACATTTGCACCATCGCCAAACGGCGATGTATATGTAATGTTTTGTACTTCAAAACTTGTTTCCGACCTTTTTATTTCTTGTTCAATCGATAATATCATAACCAGCACAATTGAAAACACTTAAAATAGCTATCCAGAAATCGGGTAGATTAAACGAAAAATCAGTAGAGATCCTTAAAAACTGTGGTTTGTCTTTCGAAAACTACAAAAGCTCTTTAATTTCAACCGTTACCAATTTTCCTTTAGAAATCCTTTTCCTGAGAGATGATGATATTCCCGAATATGTTCAGGACGGCATTGCTGATCTTGGCATAGTTGGCGAAAACGTAATCGTTGAGGCCGGTGCGGAAGTAACTTATTTGCAAAAGCTCGGCTTTGGCAAGTGCACACTCAAAATCGCGATTCCTAACGAGAGTAATGTAACCGAGCTGTCTCAGCTGAGCGGCAAAGCCATTGCTACCTCCTACCCTGTTATCCTTGAAAAATATTTAAAGGAAAATAATGTTGACGCAGAGGTCAGGATGATTTCCGGATCGGTAGAGATTGGTCCGGGTCTTGGCCTGAGTGATGCCATTTGTGACATCGTATCTACCGGTGGTACGTTAAAAAGCAACGGTCTGAGACCTTTCTCGGAAGTGATGAAATCGGAAGCGGTACTGATTGGTAAAGCGGGTTCAGACCTGATTCCGGAAGTACAGGAACTGCTGCAAAGGATCAAGTCGGTATTGCGTGCGAAAGAAACCAAATATGTGGTGCTGAATGTTGCCAAAAGTAATCTTCAGAAAATAGTAGACTTGCTGCCGGGTGTAAAAAGTCCGACGGTAGTACCTTTGTTTGATGCTGACTGGGTGGCTGTTCATTCGGTAATTGCCGAGTATGATTTCTGGGAAAAGATCAATAGCCTGAAGGCTGCCGGTGCAGAAGGAATTGTGGTAATGCCCATCGAAAAGATCATCGCATAGCATTAACTAATAGTTAACCATAAACTATAAAACATTGAAAATCTACAGTTATACAGATTTATCTAAACAGCAGATTGAAGATCTTTGTTTGAGGCAACTGGAAGATGACGCTGCCATACTGGAACGTGTAAAAGCAATTGTTGACCGGGTAGAAACGGATGGAGACCAGGCCCTCAGGGATTACGCGCTTGCCTTTGATCAGGTGAAACTGGAACGGTTGTACCTGGATAAGGAAGCGCTTGCTGTCATCGCCGGACTGATTCCTGAGGATGCCCGAAAAGCGATCGATGTGGCTTATGAAAACATTCGTCAGTTTCATGCGGCACAAGCTGTTAAAGAAGAAAAGGTTGAGACCATGCAGGGCGTAACCTGCTGGAGAGAAAGCAGGCCTATCGAACGTGTGGGACTTTATATTCCGGGTGGTTCTGCGGTATTGCCAAGTACTTTGCTGATGCTCGGTATTCCGGCGCAATTGGCGGGCTGCGGGGAGATTGTGGTATGCTCTCCTCCTCAGAAGGATGGAAAAACCAATTGTTATGTGGCCTATGTGGCCATTAAACTGGGCATCGAAAGGGTTTATCTGATTGGGGGTGCGCAAGCCGTAGCGGCAATGGCTTACGGGACGCAAAGCGTGCCTAAGGTGGATAAGATTTTTGGGCCGGGTAACCGCTATGTAACCAGTGCCAAGCAGTTGGTTCAGTCTGTCGCAGGTACTGCAATAGATATGCCGGCAGGGCCGTCTGAGGTTTTGGTAATCGCAGATGAGACTGCCAATCCGTCATATGTGGCTTCAGACCTGCTTGCGCAGGCTGAGCATGGTGCTGATTCTCAGGCAATTTTAGTGGCTACATCAAGGGAAATCATCTCGCAGACGCTTAAAGAACTTGAAACACAACTGAACGAACTTCCAAGGAAAGAGGTAACTGCCAAAGCGATAGAGAATTCCTATGCCGTACTTGTCGAGAGTCTGGAGCAGGCAATCTTGTTTAGTAATGTCTATGCTCCTGAACATTTGATCCTTGCTACAGCACATTTTGAACAGCTGATCCCTTCGATCGGCAATGCGGGATCTGTGTTTTTGGGTAACCTGACACCTGAGAGCGCAGGTGATTATGCCTCGGGAACAAACCATACTTTGCCTACCAGCGGTTTCGCCAGGGCTTATTCTGGTGTATCACTGGATTCGTTTGTGAAAAAAATCACTTTTCAGCATATCAGCCCGCAGGGCCTGCAAAACATAGGAAGCACTGTTGAGGTGCTTGCCGAAGCTGAGGGTCTGAGGGCACACAGAAATGCGATCAGTATAAGACTGAACGATACAAAAGCGTTATAGGAATAACCATAGCTTAAACAGTACAATGGATATCAATAAATTACAAAGAGAAAACATTAAAAACCTGAAGCCGTATTCTACAGCCAGGGATGAATATAAAGGGCAGGCCAGTGTATTTCTGGATGCCAACGAAAACAGTTATGGTTCGCCGATTTTCAATGAGGACACTGAAAATCGGGGCGGCACACAGCAGCAAAATTACAATCGCTATCCTGATCCTTTACAATTGGACCTGAAGGATGCTATCAGCAGGATCAAGGGTGTTCCGATAGAGAATACTTTTCTGGGAAATGGAAGTGATGAGGCGATCGACTTGCTTTACAGGGCCTTTTGTGAGCCGGGACAGGACAATGTGGTCATACTGCCTCCTACTTACGGCATGTATGAGGTTTCTGCTGGCATCAACAATGTGGAAACCCGCAAGGTTAACCTGCTTCCGGGCTTCCAGCTGGATCTGGAAGGCATCGCTGAAGCGATAGACGAAAATACAAAGCTGATTTTTATCTGCTCGCCGAACAACCCTACCGGAAATTCCATCAACAGGACTGATATTGAAACCATACTGGCGAACTTTGGCGGACTGGTGGTGATTGATGAGGCCTATATTAATTATGCAAAGCAAAAGACCTTTATCCAGGAACTAACGGAATATCCGAACCTGGTGGTACTGCAGACTTTTTCTAAGGCCTGGGGTCTTGCTGCCCTGAGGCTTGGAATGGCTTTTGCGGCCAGACCGGTGATTGATGTCTTTAATAAGGTTAAACCTCCTTACAACATCAACCAGGCTACTCAGGATATTGCTTTGAAAGCATTAGAGAATATTGAACAGGTGAATGAATGGATTAAAATTACTGTAGCGGACCGCGATCAACTGAGCAAGGATCTGGCTGAACTGGAGATTGTAAAGCATGTTTACCCTTCAGATGCTAACTTTGTACTGGCTGAGGTTCTGGATGCGTCTGCAACCTATAATGCGCTGGTAGATCAGGGAATCATCATCAGAGACCGGTCTAAAGTGACATTATGTGAAGGTTGTTTGCGGATTACGATAGGTACCAGCAAAGAAAATGAGATTTTGCTGAACGCCCTTAAAAATATTAAATCATGAAGAAAGTACTTTTTATAGACCGTGACGGTACGTTGATTAAGGAGCCTGCGGATGAGCAAATCGATTCTTTTGCGAAGCTGGAGTTTTATCCTAAGTCTTTGTATTATTTGTCGAAGATAGCTGCCGAACTGGATTATACCCTGGTGATGGTGACCAATCAGGATGGTCTGGGTACGGATTCGCATCCGGAAGAGAATTTCTGGCCGGTGCATAACTTCATCATGGATACCTTTGCCGGTGAGGGTGTGGTATTTAGTGAGGTGATCATTGACAAGACTTTTGCGCATGAAAATGCAATTACCCGCAAACCCAATACGGGTTTATTACAGCATTTTTATAATGAGCATTATGATCTGGCCAATTCTTTTGTGATCGGTGACCGCCTCAACGACGTGGTACTCGCCAAAAATCTTGGCGCAAAAGCGATCTGGCTGGGTAGTAATGATGCTTTAGGGGCTGCTGAAAATTTGGGCAGGGCCGAAGAACTGGCAGGTTATATCGCTCTGCAGACTGTTGACTGGGTAGATATTTACACCATGCTGAAGGTGGGTACCCGTACCGTCCACCATGAACGCAATACCAATGAGACGAAGATCAGTATTGATATTGACCTGGATGGGACGGGTAAGGCGGACATCCACACAGGGCTGAATTTCTTTGACCACATGCTGGACCAGATTGCCCGTCATGGTAGTGTAGACCTGCGCATCAAAACGGATGGCGACCTGCATATTGATGAGCACCATACCATTGAGGATACCGGTATTGCTTTGGGTGAGGCTTTTGCGAAGGCGATAGGCAATAAACTGGGCCTGGAAAGATATGGTTTTTGCCTGCCAATGGACGACTGTCTGGCACAGGCGGCGATTGATTTTGGTGGCCGGGCCTGGATAGTCTGGGACGCGGAGTTTAAGCGTGAAAAGGTAGGTGATATGCCTACAGAAATGTTTTATCATTTCTTTAAATCATTTAGTGATGCCGCCAGGTGTAACCTGAACATCAAGGCAGAGGGCGATAATGAGCATCATAAAATAGAAGCTATTTTTAAGGCTTTTGCAAAAGCGATTAAAATGGCGATTAAAAGGGATGCAGAAAAATTAGTGTTACCGAGTACCAAAGGACTTTTGTAATGATTGGAATTGTAAACTACGGAGCGGGCAATATCTTTTCGCTAACCTCTGCACTGGACAGGCTGGAGCTGCCCTATGGCATGATCAACGAGGAAGCTGATCTCGAAAAATATTCCCATATCATCATTCCGGGTGTGGGCCATGCGGGAACAGCCATGAAGAAGCTGGAGCAGACCGGACTGGTGGAACCGATCAAAGCTTTAACAAAACCAGTACTTGGCATTTGTGTAGGCATGCAGCTGCTAACCGCACATTCTGAGGAAGGAGATGCAAAAATGATGAACATTGTTCCGGTCCGGACGAGGCTTTTCGATAAGGATCAGGGCATTAAAATTCCGCACATGGGCTGGAATAACATTGCGCACCAAAACAATTCATTGTTTGAAGGTGTTGAAAATCTGACACAATTTTATTTCGTGCATTCGTACTTTATTGAATATAACCCTACTTTTGACATCGCAACTGCAGCGTATGGAATGCCTTTCTCTGCGGGGGTGCAAAAGGACAACTTCTACGGCGTGCAGTTTCACCCTGAGAAATCAGGTCTTGCCGGAGAACGTTTATTGAAGAATTTTTCGAACTTATAAGAGTAAGTTTTTTATAACTTAAAACATTAAAATGTACATAATTCCTGCAATTGATATATTAGATGGTAAGGTTGTTCGCCTTAGAGAAGGTGACTATGACCAGAAAACGGTTTATGATGTTTCTATCGCCGATATGATAGACACCTATAAGTCTAACGGTACTGAATTTATACATATCATTGATTTGAATGGCGCTAAGGGTGATTTCAGCAATCAAAAAGAATTGTTTGAGATCATCAAAAAAACCGATATGCGTGTGCAGTACGGTGGCGGGATCAGAACGATTAAACAGGTTACTGATTTGCTGGATGCCGGTATTCACCGCGTGATTGTTGGAACACAGGCCATCACCAACCCGGACTTTTTAGGGGAACTGAGCACTGAGGTGGGCAAGAAGTATGATTACGCAAACCGGATAGTGATCGCTATTGATGTTCTGGATGAGGTGATCAAATACAGTGGCTGGATGGAAAGTTCTCCAATAAAATTAATGGACTATGTGGACAAATGCCTGCAACTGGGCTTTTTCCGTTTCCTGTGCACAGACATCAATAAAGATGGTAAGCTGGGTGGTGCCGCGGTGGATCTGTATCGCAAGTTGCTGGATCATTCCCCTTTTATTAAACTGATCGCTTCTGGTGGTGTCAGTTCTATGGCAGACATTGAGGAACTTGCAGAACTGGATATCCGCTCGGTTGTGGTTGGAAAAGCCATCTACGAAAATAAAATAACGATCGACGAGATCAAGCAGTGGAACCTGAGACAAATGACATCACTTTAAGGGGATGACGGATTCGATAAGAACTTCATGTTAAGCAAACGTATAATACCCTGCCTGGACGTAAAGGATGGCCGCACCGTGAAGGGTGTGAATTTTGTAGATTTAAAGGACGCGGGCGATCCGGTAGAACTGGCCTGGCAATACGCACAGCAGGGAGCTGATGAACTGGTATTCCTGGACATCACAGCGACACATGAGCGGCGGGGAACTACCATAGAAATGGTAAAATCTGTTGCCAGGCAACTCAACATCCCTTTTACCATTGGCGGGGGGATCACTTCAGTAGCAGACGCAGAGGCTTTGCTGAATTCGGGTGCGGATAAGATCAGCATCAATTCGGCAGCGGTTAGAAACCCGGCGCTGATAGAAGAGCTTGCAAAGGCTTTCGGGGTACAGTTCGTTGTTGTTGCGGTTGATACCAAGCTGGTTGAGGGCAGAAATATGGTTCATCTGAATGGTGGCCGTTTGATTACTGAACTTGAAACCGAAGACTGGATTAAGCATGCAGAAAGTCTGGGTGCCGGTGAGATCCTGCTCACATCAATGGATCATGATGGCACAAAGAATGGATTTGACTGTCTGCTGCTGGATAAGATTGCCCGAACCATTAACATTCCTGTGATCGCTTCGGGCGGCGCAGGTAAGATGGAGCATTTTACTGAGGTATTTTTAGAAACAGGTGTAGACGCAGCATTAGCAGCATCGGTATTCCATTTTGGTGAGATTCCGATTCCTGTATTGAAAAATGAATTAAAGAAACACAACATACCGGTAAGGTTATAGTGGTAAGTATATAACAGACATGAATATAGATTTTGAAAAAACACAGGGTTTGGTTCCTGTAATCATACAAGACGAGCAGACCCTGGAGGTTTTGATGCTGGGTTATATGAACCAGGAGGCCTGGGATAAAACGCAAGCTGAAGGCAAGGTTACTTTTTTTTCGCGCAGCAAAAACCGCCTTTGGACAAAGGGTGAGGAAAGCGGCAATTTTCTGTTTGTTAAGGGTACACACATAGACTGCGATAATGACACGATACTGATCAAGGTAAGTCCGGTGGGACCTACTTGTCATACAGGGTCCCGCAGCTGCTTTAAAACCAATTATAATCAAAACTTCATTTTCGAACTGGAGCAGGTGATCAAAGACCGTTATGAGAACCCTGTGGAGAGCTCTTACATCAACAAACTGAGAGGCAAGGGACTGAACAAGATTGCTCAGAAAGTGGGTGAAGAGGGTGTGGAAACCGTGATTGCGGCGCTTGCGGAGACTGATGTGGATTTTGTAAACGAAAGTTCTGACCTTATTTTTCATCTGCTGGTTTTGCTGAGGGAAAAAGGAAAGACCCTAGCTGATATTGGCCTGAACCTGGAAGGCAGACATAAATAGCACTTCTTATCGTATGCTTAAACACCTTCATACCCTTAGTGGTCATCAAAACCCGGTTTATGCCTTGTCTGCTTCCGCTGATGGCAGGGGATTTTATAGTGCGGGCAATGATAAGGGTGTTGTGGAGTGGTCGCTGGAGACGATGGCTTTTGTGAAGGTATTGGTTCCCGTTCAAAGTTCGGTTTATGCCTTGCACCGCTATGGCGATTTATTGTTCATTGCCCAGAGAAGCGGGTTGATCCTGGTGTTTAATGTTGTGTCCGGCAAATTGGCTTCGACCCTGAACTTCCATAAAAAAGCAGTATTCGACCTGAAAACGATCGGATATAAGCAGGAATTATTGAGTACGGGTGAAGATGGTATTGTGGCTGTTTGGTCGTTAAAGGACTATTCTTTATTGTATAGCTTTCCGGTAATCAACGATACGGTAAGAACGATGGCGGTGAGTAACAATGAAGCAGAATTGGCCCTCGGGAGTAAGGATGGCGTAATCCGGATTTACAACTCGTCTGATTATGGCCTGATCCATGAGTTGCCCGCGCATAAGATGCCGGTAACTTCCTTACAGTATTCACCTGATGGTCTGGCGCTGATTTCCGGAGGTCGGGATGCGCAATTGAAGATTTGGAGCCTGCCCAATTATGAACTGATCAATAATATTGCGGCGCATATGTTCAGTGTTTATTCCATTGCCTACCATCCTACCCAGCCTTATTTTGCGACCTGCAGTCAGGACAAGGGCATTAAGCTTTGGGGCAGCGAGGATTTTAAGTTGTATAAGATCCTGAGCCTGGAAAAGAACACAGAGGGGCACTTCCACTCTATCAACAAACTGATCTGGAGCACTGATGGCAGATACCTGATCTCAACAGGTGACGACAGGCAGGTCATGATCTGGGAGTTTAGGGGTTAAATTAACGTCGATTAGTTGATATTGATCTTCTTCATACCCTCTCGCCCATAAAACACAGGAAAATACATCATTTCAGCTTTGGCAGGATTAAGGTTATAATTACCGGAATACCTTGGGGTAAGTTGTATTTCAAAGGTATACTTTCCCTGTTTCAGCTTGCTGCAGAAAATCGATGTTTTATGCTTAAAGTACTCCCGGTGCGTTTCTACACCACGAAAAAGCTGTACTTTGTTTTCGTAGGAGCAACCTGCAGGGACAGGAATTTCTATCATTACATAATCGGCATCGCCGCTTACTTCGACTTCTGCTTTTAAGGTAGCCGAAGTGCCCGCCTGCAGTGACTTCACGATGGTTCCTTTTTGCTCAAACCAGGTTTTTACAATGAAATCTTTGCTAACCTTTTGTGGTGAAGGATTTTTAAACTGCTGGTAGGCTGTAAAATATACAGGTGACTTCCCTTTCTTGACGACAAACAATTTACCTGCGTCCATGATTTTGTCAAAAGGAAATGACCGGATGATTTCTGTGTTATTGAGGGTAAGCGATGGCGCTTCAGGCTTGCTCCCGTTAGTCATCAACTCTGGCAGGATCGTTTCCAGTATCAATGATGACTCGTAGGTATTCCGCCATTGACCACTGCCACGCTGCTCCAGAAAATAACGTACAATGCGATCTAGTTCATCTGCATGGCCGCCGCTCTGCTTAAGGATTTGGTATGCCAGGAGTGTATTTTGGATGCTGTTGTCCCAAAAATTATTGTTCAGTTCACCCCAGTAGGTGTTTCCAAATAGGGTGTGTTTTTTTTGAGCAAGCAACCAGCTGATGTCTGCGGGTACCCCTTCCTGCTGTTTAAGGCGCATGACCTGCAGCTTCTGATTCAGAGACTGAGGTTCAGCTTTTATGCCGTTGATAAAGTCTTTGACACTGTAATCGGGTTTAACCAATCTGAGCAGTTTAACCGCTTGAATCATGTTATGTGAAGGATTTTCTCCAACAAGATCTGTAAGGTATTTGGACAGGACATCTCTGTTAACTGTGGCTTTATAGCCCAGTTGCTCAGCCATCAGCAAGGCTTCCACTACATGCAGGCTGATCCAGAATTCTTCACTGCTGTTTTGCCACCAGCCCCAGGTGGCTCTGGGTGATGCGTTGTTCTGCAGGTTTTTTATTAGTTCCCGGATGTGTTTATCGCCATTAAAGTCTTCTTTTAAATAGCCCCTGATCTTTTTTTCGAGCAATAGTGCCTTTAACTTTGAGGCCTGCTGTTCATTGCACAAATATTCATAATCACGCAGTTTTCCGATTTCATCGAGCAGCACCGGGAAAAGGGAGGCTTCTGCCCTGAGTGTAACCTTACCCAGATCAGCACTGAAATTGTAAGTTGTGGTCGTATCGTTGAGCAGGGCGTTAAAATAGCCTTTGGTTTCAATGGTGCCAAGCGGCAATACAGGAATCTTGCGAAGTTCACCGTCAAAATAACCATTGTCCTGCTGCATGGTGTACTGAAACCGCAGGCTGTCCTTTTCTGCAGATAAGGCGACAATACCGACGGTATCCAGATAGCTGTTTTTAAAACTTACCTTACTGTTGAGCAGCTCCTTTCCATTGTAACTGAATTTTCTGAGGGCAGTTTCTTCGGCATTTCCGTAGTTCATCAGTTTACCGATCACGCGAATGCTATCGCCGGTAATGGCAAAGGATGGGGAAATGAAATTTGCACTGAGTGTTTTGAATGCTTTAATATTCGTTCGGTAAAAGCCGGTTTGTTTGTGATGGTTTATAGCCAGTACCCGGGTTGTCCAGTTGGTGATGTCGTCGGGAAACTTCACTTTAAAACTGGCTCTCCCTTCCAGATCTGTACTTAGCTTCGGTTGCCAGATGGCGTAGTCGGAGAAGTTGCTGCGCATGGTTTGCTGTTGCCGGGCTGCTTCAATTTCTGATCCCGGTGCCGCCCCTGCTTTTGTCCGGATCATGATTACTCCGCTGGCACCCGCACTGCCATAGATTTTAATTGCCGCATGGTCCTTTAACACTTCCATGGAAACGATACTGGCCTGATCCAGATCCTCAAGCTTGCCGTTGAAGGGCAGGTTGTCTACAAAGACAAGTGGCGCGACACCTCCGCCAGACATAATGCTGAGCCCCTTCCCCCTGATATTGACTGACCCGCGCAAGCCGGGTGCGCCATCGTTCATATAACCGCGGATCACTACGTCATAAAGCCCTGTTATCCTCTCCCTCATTTTGATGATTAAGTGCTGATTTTCCTTTATGGGCATCTCCACATTATCAAACCCTACCGAAGCCAGTAATAGCAAGCCTTTTTTCGGCAGCAGAACGTCAAACCCTCCATCGAAATTTGCATTGAAGACATGTTTAGGCATACTGTTCTTGTTCTTACGATAATAAAAACTGACACCAGGTAATGTCTGCAAGGTAGCCTCATCAAATACTCTGCCCCGGACTCTTACTACAGGACCATTGGATTTAATGACCTCTCGTGGAGCTACTGTAGGCGGATCTTCCTGAAATACATAGGATTCGATCTTTCGGTCTGCTGCAGATTTGATTTGCTGATCAAGTTTGTTACTCATGGCATCTGCTGCATGAATAACAGTTGGTTTCCAGCGGAAATAATTGAAGCCCCCGGATCGAAGTGTTACCTCTTTCTGCAGAAAATAACTGTTGTCTTTCAGCAGATACATTATTTTATACTTTCCCTTACTCAAGCCCGGAAATGACCCCTCTGTACCCGGGTATATCGTCATGAACGATGGATCGTCATGTTTATAAATGATTATGTTTTTCAGATACGGTGCATGATTGGTTACACTGGTATCGACCTCCATTATGAGTTTGACCGTAGAAGTTTTATCGGGTTCCGGATTTGGATAGAAACGTGTTGTTCTGCTGCGCATGTTCAGGTAATCGTTCCAGATGCTGTCAATCTCACCTGTTCTGAGTGGTTGCTGACCCAGATCGGTATTTTCGGTGTTACTATTGAAAATGCTGTTTAAGCCATTTGCCCAATTATGCGGCTTAATCCTGGTCAGACCGGGCAGGAAGGTATACACATTTTCCGGTCGCTTTTCGAAATGCTCGTCTATCGGGCCGGACTTAAAGATCAGGTGATCTTCTTTGATCGGCCCGATCAGTAAGGTCTTACGCCGCTCTGCCTGGCGGGGCGGATTATTGAGCAGCAGCGCTGTACTGGCTGAAGTTATGGTCGCTTTGGCACCCGCAAAATTGTCCCGAACATAAAGCATATATTTCCCAAGAAGCGCCAGTTCTCCGGCTGTGAGTTCGTCGGGCATTACGCTAACCCTGGCTTTTATGTTGCTTAGCGCATTGGCTACGCCAATGATGGTCTTTTTCCCTTTACTAAATTCTGCTTCAAATTCGACAAGCCTGTCTAGTGTACGTAATGCGATCTTGTGTTTACCAGGCGTGAGGAAAAAAGCATAGCGTTTCAGCTGCTCGGCATGGCTGTAATAGACAGGAACATCATCTATATATACAATCTGAACAGGTATGACGTTCCCATCGCTAACTACAAAGGGGGCCACGGCAGTTTCATCACCGGATAAATTTTCATAAGTGGTATACAGGTCTTTAGTCTGAGTGAACTGGTAATATGCAATGGTATCGAGACCGAGTTCCCGCCCCCATTTTGTCCAGTTTAGTCTGATGTTTCCTGATGTAAAAATGGGTGTCCATTCAACTGGTTCCAGATTGTTATCTATAGCTACCGGTCGGTTGAAAGTATTGAGCACAGGATCATCGCTATAAGCAAATTTTGAAGTGTGGGCATAGGCAGTTACATCTGTTTCGGTTACAGGTTTGTCTTCCTGATCGGTAACCTTTATTTGCATGTTAACGGTTTCTCCGGGATATACAACCGAAGGAGCGGTTAATGCTACCTTTAAGATTTCCTTCTTATAATGGCTGCTTGCTTCCAGTGTACTGATATCTCCTCCCCAGGTATAGTTGACCACCAGATTTGCAGTCTTTGAATTGGAAAATCTCATAGCCGTATCCAGATGATCGGTATAGCCTTTTGAAACTGGCTTCTTACCCTCATAAAGGGTATACCAGAAATGAAGTTTATGCGGGTTACCGACGCTGACGGTAAGCGAGTCTTTAGTCTGGCTGAGGGAGAGCGCCGGGCTTGGCCTCAGATGATACATACTTGAAGCATAATATGTTCCTTTTTCCGTTTTTGTGTTGTAGTTATTATTATGCTGATTTATTTTAAGGAGATAAGGGAGTGTGGTCTTTATGGAGTCTAAGCCGTGAAAATCCTTATAATGGCTATAGATGGTCGCCTTTATTGGTGTCGATTTTCCATTAACCAGATAGTCGAACCGGACACTGTCGTTCTGCAGTGAAGTGGAGACATACTTTCTTTCCAGGTCATGACTAAACTCGATTTTTTCTCTGCGGACTTCATTGTTGCTGTTGCTGAAGGTAAATTCTGCAGTTAAATACAGTTTTGCATTAGGAAAAATATCATCCGGAACTGTGAGTTTGGTCTCACCAACAGGATCCAGCGCTACCTTTGCAGACCATAAGGTATCTTTTATAAAAGCCTCCTGGTCATAAACCACGTCGGCATGGGGTGCTTTGATGACCACTTCTACCTTGACATCGGGTACAGGGAGCTCATTTTCGTCGGTTGCCCGCATATAGAACGTCATGGGATGGCCAATGGCATGGCTATCCTGGTCTGCGCGAACATTGAAAGTGGTGGACTTCAGTTCATAATCTTCGTAGGTAAAACTTTTTGAAGTAACCGTAGCCCACTCTCCTTTAATCAATTCCCTGAACTCCAGGAGATAATCTTCATCAAGTATCAGATTCATAGTATCACTCAGTACGAAACTTCCTTCATAACCACCTTCCCGGTAAGGCTTCAGGTCAAACAGCTTAACTTTGACATCGTCATCTTCAGTAATTACCAGATTTAAAATTTTGTTGCTTATGGGCCTGCCTTTTTCTGTGAGGATATAGGCTTTGAATTTTACCGTGTCCAGGGGCCTGTATTTTGGCTTATTGAACAACAATTGCCCGGCATAGGTCTTTACTTTCTTTCGGGGTTTCCTGACCGCCGGGGTTGGATTCGCATCCGGCTGAAAAAGCCGTCTGAAAAAAGATGGTTTTCGCTCCTGGCCGCGTTTGGAATAGCTGAAGTAGCTGGTTATACCATCATGTCTCACAGCAATCACTCTCGGATCAGCATTATAGGCCGCATTGTATAAGCCTGTTCGGGGGTCAAACCGGGTATTTCTATGTTGACCTGTGGTTACGTCTCCATTTTGGATCAGTTTGCCACGCTGGTCTATAACAGCAAACTGAAACCGGTCTTCGTGTCCGACGATTTGGAGGTTGACATTTGACAATGTTCTTAACCGGTACTGTAGCGATCCTTTGATCGCCTTTACATCCAGATAATTGCCATAAGGGAGTCTTTTAGCATACACACGCTTGCTGTCTGTGTAAAACGAGTCGACCAGCGTATGCATAAAACTGTCATCAATCTGCAACCGCGGATTGGAAGCGATCCTGAAACTTTCTTCGTCAGTTAACTTGTAGATATAAGTATAGGTGCTGGTGGTTCTGCTTGTACTTAGTCGTTTTTGACCGTATGCCGCGGTAACTGCCAGAAGCAGTATCAGGAGGGAGCGTAATCCTTGTTTCATATCTGGTTAAAGCAATTGCGATAACCTAATGTACAAAAAATTAACTGTATCTTTTTATAATCCTGAGCTTGTGGGTATAACGCCCGAGTTCGGCATTGTAAATGCCCTGATTGTCTATCTGATCTATCCTCACCTTACCAGATGCATGGATGATCTCCTGCGGATTCAGCATGATACCTACATGGGTAATCCGGCCTTCTGGATTATCGAAAAAGGCGACATCACCGGATTGTACGGACTGAAGGAAATCGACTGTAGTTCCCTGTTCAGCCTGCTGCCATGCATCCCTGGCGAGGTTAAAGCCATTGAGTTTGAACACGGTCTGTGTAAAACCGGAACAGTCCATTCCAAAGAAGTTGCGTCCGCCCCAGAGGTAGGACACATTTCTGAAGAACCGGGCATCGGGAATAATGTTTGAAAGGTCTTTACCAACAGTTCTTCTGGGCTCAAACTGCAGTTCGTATCTTTCCTTCCCCAGCCAGCAAAAGCCATCTTTATAGAAAGGCAGATTACTGCCCGGCGATAAATAGTATGGCACCCCTTCGTTATCGGTTACTACATTGAGGGCCCGGGCCGGAACCACGTATTCGCATGAATTGTTGGCTTCGAACTGTTCGGCCGAAATATCGGTAAACTGCTTAAAATCGACCCATCCTTCGTAACCGTCGAAAGCGTTCCTGAGCTTCCACCACCTGTCGGTTTCAGCTATCACTTCTGCATGATCGCCGAATAGTAACTGTGAGCTGATCTCGGCCTTGTCTGACGGCTCTGTACGAAGAGGGGCTACAGCTACCCGGCATATTACATAATGTGGTTCCATACGCTAAAACGAATGCATAAAATTAAACTTTTCATTTGTTAAATTGTTATATTAAAGCTATAACCGATAATCTAAATACCATGAACCTCAAAAAAATTTTAATTGCCGTTGACAATAGTACCTGTTCTGAGAAAGCTGCCAGAGTGGGTTATGAAGTCGCGAAGACTTTTGGCGCGGAAGTGGCCCTGGTCAATATCATTGAGCCGGTTCCGGCCAATGTAAATCCTGATCTGACGCTGGCGCCTGTATTCCTTGAAGCGTATGACAATAGCGAGGAAAACAGCCATATGCTGCTTAAGGAAATAGAGTCTAAATACGGTAATGGCATCCCTACCACTTATTTAAGCGTAATGGACAGTGCCGCACATGGCATTATACAGCAATCTGACACTTACGGGTCTGACCTTATTGTGATCGGCACTTATGGCCGAACCGGCCTCTATCATTTTCTGATGGGCAGTGTGGCTGAACATGTAGCGAGAAAATCGGCCTGCCCGGTTTTGATCGTTCCTAATAAATACGAAGAGAAGGATTAACCGGCCAGCAGCTGGCCATAAAAAAAGGGGGTCTATTTTCATAGACCCCCATATCTGTTGATATTATTTTTCTAGTTTTCCTGGTGAAGCCATGCTTTTTTAGCAAGCAGTTCATCTTCTGTCTCGCGAACGTCTTCATCGTCAACGCAGCAATCAACCGGGCAAACGGCAGCACATTGAGGCTCGTCATGGAATCCCTTGCACTCTGTACATTTATCGGATACGATATAATAAACTTCATCAGATACTGCTTCCTGTGCAGATTCAGCATCGATTTGTTGATCACCAAAATCAATGATCCCGTTTAAATTGGTACCATCAGAAAATCTCCAGGCAGTGCCTGCATCATAAATTGCATTGTTAGGGCATTCCGGCTCACATGCTCCGCAGTTAATACATTCGTCTGTTATTTTAATAGCCATGTCTTCGTGTAAGTCTATTGGTAAAAGTTACCTTTGCATCGCAAATATAACACTTAAACTTTAATTTTGTTGAAATTATGCCAATGCTTACTCCTGAAAAACTAATTATTGCATTTAAAAAACTTAGTGAGTTCATCTCTGATCCTGATGCTGAGTTCAAAAATTTGGTTTTATCAGCACAAAACAGCAATGCATGGTTTACGGCAAATGAAGTGGAGAAGGCGCTCCGGGCTCTGCATCAAATGCTCAATGAAGAGGATCTGCGTATATGGTTTGCCACGATTAACCAGGCTGTGTCGCACAAAAAAGTCGGTCTTATACTTGCGGGAAACATTCCCATGGTGGGATTTCATGATGTATTGTGTGTATTGGCAACCGGCAACATTGCACTGATTAAACTGTCCTCATCCGATGACAAATTACTTCCTGCCTTGCTGGACAGACTGGTTAAAATAGAACCGCTGC
>Ga0126314_10000234_pt1 | contig 28255 bp, 32 predicted proteins | sample Plot105B_FD_92535 | JGI IMG/M metagenome (GOLD analysis project Ga0126314, IMG submission 92535) | Serpentine soil microbial communities from UC McLaughlin Reserve, CA, USA - Plot105B | ecosystem: Environmental > Terrestrial > Soil > Grasslands | place: USA: UC McLaughlin Reserve, Lake County... | reverse complement strand
TTCCCTTCTCAACACTATTGGTCTGCCGAACGGTAATGCTGTCTCCGGCAAATTCACATATAAATTTTTCCGTATGCGGACTTTCAATATACCTGAGGGTCAATGCTAAGCGATGGTCATCGATCCAGGAGTAGCTGCCGAACACCTTTGCCGGAACCAGCATGTTGCGTATCTCCTTTGCTCTGGCAGTTAATGAAGGGCCGGGCTTGTTGGTTAAACCTGAAAGCCAGTTGCCCGCACCGAAACTCAGGCTATAATCCGCTGTGTCGCCCTTAAGGCTTATTTGGCAGTTGCCATTACCGCTAAATTTAAAAGAGATGTTGCTGATTTTAGATTGATCACTGGCGAGTGTAAAAGACTTTCCATCGATCTCGGCCGCAATCCCATTCATTTGTTTGCTAAGCGGGGGCAGGGCCAGTTCCTTTAAAGTTTTTTTCAATTGCGCGGCTGCGAGTTTGTTTTCCGGCAATTTATCGGGATGCATGGCCGGTAATAAGTACTTCCATACCAAATCAATTTCTTCCTGCATGTCAGCAGTTTCAGCAGTGATCGCGATTACCGCATCCTGATCAGGCATCACGATCATGTATTGACCGAAAGCCCCGTCTCCCCGGTAGGCGTTGTTCTTGCTCCGCCACATCTGGTAACCATAGCCTTGTTCCCAGTCACTGGCATCCCGCTTTTCCTTCGGCATATCGGGATGCTGGATTATTTTTGCTGTACTGGCTTCCTCTGCCCATCCCAATGGTAATATTTGTTTGCCCTCCCATTTGCCTTTTTGCAGGAACAGCTGTGCAAACTTGGCCATATCTTCCGTTTTCAAACGTAAACCCCAACCACCCGTACTGATGCCTTTCAGGTCGGTTTCCCAGTCTATATTTTTTATGCCGAGCGGTTTGAACAATCTTGGAGTAAGGTATTGGAGTACGGTCTGGCCGGTTACTTTCTGGATGATGGCAGAGAGCATATAGGTACCCAGGGAATTGTATAAAAACACGCTGCCGGGTTTATGGACTACAGGCGCCGCCAAAAAACCTTTTACCCAATTGGTATCGGCAGATACGTAGCCCGGCTCCGGATCTTGTCCGTCGGCCATGATCAGGGCATCTCTTACGGTAAGCTGGGCCAGGTTAGGGCTAATCGTTGCCGGTACCTGATCAGGGAAGAAAGAGATCACCTTGCTGTCCAGCGCCAGTTTCTGTTCATTAATGGCAAATCCAATGGCAGTTGCAGTGAAGCTCTTGCTGCAGGAGTATAGCGTATGCCTAAGCTCCGGGCCATATGGGTTCCACCAGCCATCTGCAACCACTTTACCATGACGAACAAGCATAAAGCTATGGAACTCTGTCTTGCTGGTCCGGGTCGCATTAACGAAATCAAGGATGCCTTTGGAATCAACGCCTTCTTTCTCGGGAATACTATGTGGTAAATGCTGGGGATATGCCTGAAGATAAAAAATTACCTGTAACAGCAGCGCGAGGCTGAGGGTACGTATATTAAGATGGATGTTTTTCATATTAGACCGCTAAATTTTATAGATCTTGAAGTTAGCGATTTCTTATCTAAAATGAAGCAACGAAGTGTAAAGCAACGTGTTGGTATCTCGGATAGAGGTATTGCACGTGCCACATGGCAATTAAAGGGCTATTTTCGTAACTCCTGTTTTTTATGAAACGATTAGGTGATATATCCATGCTATGAAGCAAATTGCGATAAAGAGATATCCTAATGATGTTTTGATGAATAAAATCTTATCGAAAATATTCATACGTTTCCATTGATTAATTCTCTGCTGCATGGCCGATGGCTTTAATGTAAAATGGTGTGAAGAATTAACATTAACATCAAAATCAAAACTCTTTGCCTCGCTCCGCATCTCAACATGAGGATTCTTATGTATCACGGCCCTTTTAAACGCCTCAAATGTTTTGTTTCTTGGAAGCAGCCTAACCGAGTCTACTTTGCCATATGCATCTTTGTACTTTATCTTCCACATATCTTCCCTGTTGATTTTCATCATGGTCGCCTTAATCCCGATAACCGAACCCAGCGCTATGCTTTCAGTATTTTGCCCTTTGGAGATGTACATAAAGTCCGAATCAAACTCCACAGTTTTCGCTTTCGAAAAGAAATAAGCCAAAGCCAGGGCAATAAGTAAAAACAGGCTTGCCGCAATGATAACATCCTGTTTATGCTGGTTGGAATAAATTATCAATGAAATTGCGATAACTACCCCTGCGCAAATGTAAGCGCCGTTAAAGATGTTTGCTGAGAGTCTTTTCTTTTCCATAGGACACGAAGATACATAAATGTGCTCTGAATGCGCTTTGTTCCCCTCCATGTTAGCACCAGTGCCCAACCATACCCGGACCAGTATATGTCCAAGTGGAGATGGTTGGAGGCTGGTTGGGGTCTGGTTCTGGTATGGTCCTGTACTGACGGCAGTGTGTCTGATCGGTCAGTTTAGACACCGGGAGCTGTACAGTTTACTGAATTAATCCCCTGTCTCGATGGGGTCTGGCTTTCACCGTACATTGACCGGCAAACTTTCTTGTATATGAGTGAATAATAACAGCGCATCCCGAAGGTATTCAGAATGCATACAGAGTGTACTTAGACTGCTTTTACTGGTTAATTACGAAGAACAGAAAAAAACTTGCCTCCATTTTTTAGTTGCTGCCCATTTCTTATATACCTTTACACCAAACAAAGATGATATGTAACAACTAATATTATATTTTTGCCAAATCTTCAAAATATTTGGAGCATTTAGCACTTAAGAATCTCGTCTTAGAAACCTGAGAACTTCATATGACTACGAGAGAGTAAGTGACAAGTGCTCGCGCTATAAAAAGCGTGAGCCTTGCTTATTCGTAGTCAGGTCTCTCAGGACCTCTAAGACGGTAGGTGGGGTTTCACGCTTTTTGCGTATACAAGAGTTTCTGTTTCGTAATGAAATAAGAAATCACTCGAAAACGTTAAACATTCCCCCTTCTTCAGATTCCATTATGATATTGGCTTATGCAGCTATAAAATGGAAATACAAATCAGCATTCTTTACACCTTAATTCTTTGCCCACCAGACTGAGCAGGGATACAGCTACCATACAACTACTACTCACCTAAGCGCTACCAGCTCCGTACCATTTACGGGCCATTTCCGTAAGATGTTCGGAAAAAGGTACCCGTTTTCCGAAGCAGTGTCGGGTGTGGCTCGTTTTAGCCACAGTTCTGCCCAGGGAGAGCTGAGTAGTAGGTGTATGGTGGGTACCTATTAAGACTAACCAATTATCATAAAAACAAACTGTATGAAAATGAGATTTATCCTCGTAATGGCCGCGCTTTGCCTTAATTTCTGCTACGGCCAGCAAAAACAAAAACAACTTTCTCCAATCGAACTAAAAGGCTGCCAGTATGGAATCACCGGTTTCAAGTCTGGTTTCAAGGCGGGCTATGTGGTCAGCAAGAATTCTTTTCTGAAGAGCAAGGCGATCATCGTACGCAATTACAGCTTATCACAGCTATTTGCCTTAGCCATGGGAGCTGGCGAGGTCATCAAACCAGAAAACATCATTGTCGACGTGAGGGAGCCTAAAAAGCTTCAGCAACTGTATTGTTACAAGCTAATTGTGCCGCCAGCGCAGGTAGACAACTTTTATGTGCTCATGATGCAAAACCTTATACAAGAGTTTTCCGTTTATGAGGTCAAAATAGAATGCAGGGACAATAAAGATATGATGTTAATTAAAGATAGAGACGATGAGCTTTAAGGAGGGCCTCGTAGCCTCTATGCATGCTAACCTGATGGAATGGAATGCGCATATGAATAATGATGGTGATGTAGTGATCATCATGAAGAATGGAAAACCGCTAAAAGAACAGTATGATAATTTCGTAATGATGATCTGGTTCATCATGGCAGAGGTGCCATTCGCTTCGGAAAAGGTACAGATGATTGTCACCAATGAAAGCCGGACTGAGGAATACCATTATTTATTTGATCCGGAAAGCAGGAAGGGCTAATCCGCGCTTTCCCAATGCTGCTTGCGTACCTTCTGCGCTAAATGATTCTTTTTAGCGCAGAAGGTACGGGGATGCTGCCCAGCGGATCCGGGGAATAAAGCATTAAGAGCCGACTACTTGATTACTTTTCCGTTTATCTTGATTCCGATAAACTCGCCGCCATAACCGATACCCCTAATAAAGGTATTCGTTGACATGATTCTTCCCGACATAATCGGGTGATAAATGATCTGGCTAATTAATGTAATGCTGTCAGCTGATTTTTTAGTCACGGTGACTCTGAAGTCGTAGACTGTTTTATCATTTAAGGTGAAAAATGAATCATTGACCTTATCATCGAACCTGGCCACAAGGCTTTTTATATCTGGCCGCTGCGGTGATGATTCCCATAGCTGGTTTTTGTCGTCTATTGTGGAGTAACTTGTAGCCAGACCGTCGCCATCTATCAGGTGATCGAATCTATAATATAGTTCTCCCTTGATATATACCGAATCTGTGATTTCAATTTTGTTATACTTGTCTTTTTTCCAGTAATTACCAACTTGCATGGGAAGAAATGATTTTGGTTTTTCAGCTTTCACATCAGGGGTTTCTTTCTCTTCCGGCTTTTTATCTTTTTTACAAGCGACGAAGAACAAAGAGATGCACAACAAGGGTACGGTAAAAAATTTCATAGCGCAGTGAATTTAAATATTTGGTAGTCTAAGTTAATATTTTTAATGATGATATGCCAGCGGTATTTTTCTTGTGATGCTATCCGCTTTCAGGGCTGGCTGGCTGGCTGGCTGGTTGGCTGGCTGGTTGGGTGTCGGGCTCGTCAGATGTATTGCAAATGTTTAGAAAGGATGTTAAAATCATTATCTTTAAATATGGTTCTATCAGAAAGCTTCTGGTTTCTGTCTGATCAAGTATGTGTGGAGTAACTTAAATTTAATGGTGCGCCGAATATTTCTTACACTTTTATTTACTGTAGCCATAGCCGGTTCTCTTTTTGCTGCGGGTAAGGTCACGATTTCGGGGAGGGTGCGGGCGTATAAGGATTTCTTTTTCAAAACGGACAGTGATCAGGTCTCAGTGACTTCTTACGATCCTTACCTCAGCGTGTATAAGGCTAAGGTTGATGCCGGAGGTAATTTCACGCTTTCTTTTCCGAAGGCCTTTACCGGTGATGTGGAATTTAAATTTGCCGATAACGCAGCGATCCAGGTGATGGTGAGCCCGGGCGACCACCAGTATTATGTTATTGAGCCGTTTGCGGTAAAAACAATTGTGAACTTTAGCGGGAATCATGCAGAAATCAATCGGCAAATGTCTGCTTATTTGAAAGACAGGGCTGACGTTTGGGTATTGAAAGGGCCTCAGAAATCGCCGCCTACGAAAAGCAGATTCGGCGCAGAGCCGGAAACTTTTGAGCGTAAAAAAGCTTTTCTGGAATCTTATATCAAAACGCATCAGTTATCGCCTTTATTTTTGCGGTGGGCGAAGGCCGATATTGATTATCATTACGCGTCGCGGATTATTCAGATCAAGACCAGCCAGCACAGCTCAATTTCAGATACCGTCTTTTTCCGGCAATTTCCGCTGGATAATGCTGAGAGCCTAGTTGCTTCGAGTTATTTGAACTTCCTGAGTGTGGTCAGGTCTTCTGAAATTTACAGTAGTCCGCAGGTTAACACGATAGTAGTTTATGGTACGGATATCAACTACGAACAAGTTTATCATTCGTTGAAGTTTAAAGACAGGGAAAAGTATGACCAGATGCTGAAGTATTCGAACTTGATCCATTCGGTTATTCTGGAAAATTTGAGCAGGCCAGATTCGGTGCGCAAGTACACCATGATGCAAGCTGATCGGTTTGCTGTTGATTATATGAACGCGAACACTTCGGGATTGGTTAAAGATTACTTTTTTGCCAATTATATGCTGGCGGCACTGGGTCTTGAATCGAAAAAGGCGCCTATTGATTACAGGTACCCGATGTTACTGGCAGCTTATAAAAAATCTGTTGACAATAGGAAGTATTCAAAATTGCTGGAAGAGGCTTACGAAAGTTTCGAAGGTAAGCACTGGTTGGATGCTAAAGACTAGTATTGTGCAATAATCACTATCTTCTTGAGAGAGGATTGTCTCCTGGGGCGATATTTAATTGTTTTTGTTAACTTGCAGTTAGACCAAATAGTTAACGCTCATGATAATCAATAACTTATTTAATCTTCTCGACAGAAGATATGCCTTCTTAATTTTTTTTCTTTTTTGTGCTTTTGCCGTGTCCGGGCAGGGGAAGGTTGCGGCTAAGCCTTTCAGCTTGTCAGGCAAAGTTATTGGGCGGGATACCGGCGGTTTGATTTTGCATTATAGAAACGCTCATGGAGAAACTATTTTAGATACCGCTAGTCTTTCTAAAGGTATGTTTAAGTTTACTGGCGAAATTTTGGAACCCATAATAGTAGCGCTCTTTGACATCAATGCCACTTCATTAGTTGATGATCCTGAAAGGACAACATTTTATATTGAATCGGGAGATATGACCATAGAACTGAATGACAAGGATTTCAAAGATTTCACCATTACGGGTTCTGCTACACAGCAAAGTTTTGATCGAGTGCTGGATCAAAAAAAACCGTTGTGGTCGAAACTTATGGTGATGGCCAAAGAGCGGGATAGTATTTCAAAAGTGATCAAGGCCCTCGGATCATCGACGGCTCATGAGGACAAGCTGAAGCGACTGGATGAAGAATGGGATGGAGTCGCAGCTACATTAAACAGGATCGACCTAACGTATACAGCTGCTCATCCTGATTCGTATCTTAGCCCGTACCTCTTGTCTTCTTACAATGATTTTAAAATAATCTCTAAAGATTCGGTAACAAACCTATTCAAAAAATTTAGCCCTGAGGTGAAGAGCAGTCGGTTGGGTAGGGAATTATTTTTAAAATTGGACTGGGTAGATAAGTCTGATACTGGTGCTGTGGCAGTGGATTTTACAGGCAAAGATAGAAATGGCAAAAGAATCAATCTGGCTGAATTCAGAGATAAAAACTATGTGTTGATCGATTTTTGGGCATCGTGGTGTGTGCCATGTGTGAATCAATTACCAGCGCTGAAGAAGTTCTATAGTAAATATCAATCTGCCGGTCTAAAAGTCATCAGCATTTCCAGCGACAGTAGCCGGGACCTTTGGTTAAAGTCGATAGCGATACATCAAACGGGAAATTGGATTCACATTTTGAAGACAGAAATTGAACCCAATAAGGCGGACCCTGAACTCGACATCACATTACAGTATAATTCTTCAGTTATACCGACCATTATTCTTATCAATAAACAAGGGAAAATTATTTATCGAAAAGTCAGTTACGATGGTAATCCCAATCCTGATGGGCTGCAAGCTGCAATGCTAAAGGATCTGGCTGAGAAGTAGTTCTGCGGCGAAGCCTGGCTGTTATTGCAGGATGATGAGTGTCGGGATCATGAGCACAAAGATGATCATCTGTATTAGTGCGACTTTCCAGATCGCCTTGTCCGGATAGCCCATGTCATGGCGAAACATGAAACTCAGAAAAGCTACTGCTGTTGTGAGGAATGCAAAGATGACCAGCAATATTGAATATTTGGTGATTAGCATGCTAGCAGGAGATTCGCCTGCTGCGATTGGAGCCATTGCAGTGACGACAATCATGAAAAAACCACTGTAATTGAGCATCAGGACGAGCAAAACGTAAATAACCTGGCTTATTCTCTGTTTGATCTGCATTCCTGAAATTACTGAAAATACACAGAAGATCAATGGTCTTCCGAATTGCGTAAGTTTTTACTTAACTGTCGTCTTAAAAACTTAAATTGGCCGAATATTTCTGCCCGGGCCGTCAAAATCGTGTAATTATGCAAAGTAAAAGCGAACAGATCACCACACTGATCGAACTTAATGATGAACTGGAGAATTATTTCCGCAATACCATTATACCCCAGCTTTTTGTGGATGCTCAGATGATCCTGAGAAAGTTTACGCCTCCTGCGATGAAGCAGTTTAATTTAAAGAATGAACACATTGGGCAGCCGCTGGCGGATGTTAAGGAGAATTTTAGGTTCCCGACCATTATCGATAATATCCAGCAGGTAATTGACAATAGTGAAATATTGGAAAAGGAAATCCAGACTACTGATCTTCGCTGGTACCAAATGAATATTCTGCCTTATTTTGTTCAGAAGGGGAAAAAGACCAATGGGGTGATCATCACTTTCATCGATATCACTGTTAGAATTAAGGATCTGAAAGAGCAGGAAAAACTGATTGCTGAACATGAATTGCTGCTTGATACGATTGCTCATGACATTAAAAACCCGATTACTTCGCTTGGTTTAACGATTGAGCTGCTGAAGAAACTGCCTGAAAAAGGGATGTCCAGGTTTCCTGTGCTGCTGAGTAATGTGGAGAACAGTCTTGTTAAGATGAAGGACATTATTGCCGATTTGGTGCAAAGCCGCTGGCAGAATAAGCGTTATGAGGCGCTCGAAGAGCTGTTAGATCTCCAGAACATTTTGGAGGATGTAAGGCTGACCCTGGCGCCCCAGTTAAAGGAAGCCCATGCGGTATTGACCTTTGATATCGGCCCTTCGGAGCTCATATTTGCCAGGCGTAAGCTGCGCAGCGTGTTATACAATCTGGTCAGTAATGCCCTGAAATATCAGGATGGTTCCCGCGCACCCAGGATTCTGATCAAGTCGTTTTTGAAGAAAGGTTATCTTGTTATAACAGTTACGGATAACGGGATCGGCATCGATAAACAGCAGCTGCGCTTCATCTTCGAGAAATACCACAGGGTGAGCAATGACGTGGAAGGAAACGGTGTCGGCTTATATTTAGTGAAGCAGATTCTGGAAACTGCCGGAGGAAAAGTTACCGTTAAAAGTACACCGGGTGAAGGGTCGGTATTCAGTGTCTTTTTAAAGCTTGATGAACCTTCAGTTTAACTAAGCTCTATTTCGGCAAAGTAAACCAGAAAGTACTTCCCTGACCGGGTTCGCTGTCTACACCAATTTCTCCTTCATGTTTACGGATGATGTTAGCGCAAATGAAAAGACCCAGCCCCAACCCCGAATATTGTGATTGTTGATCATCGGCCTGGTAGTAGCGGTCGAAGAGCAGGGGTATCTTTTCCTGGCTAATGCCCGGTCCCTTATCGGTTACAGATACTTTGATTAAAGCTGTTTCGTCTTGTAGTTCCACCTTGATTTCTGTTGAGCCGGGCGCGTACTTTACCGCATTGCTGATCAGGTTTGTGAGCACTCTCCCGATGCGCTCTGAGTCTGCGTAGACCATGAGTTTCTGATCTCCGTTTAGTGTTACGATTTGAGTTTCTAAAGAGGTGAACTGCTCGCATATTTCATGTGCGAGCTCGTACAGGTTAAATTTGGTTTTCCGAAATTCGAGTTGCTCGTGGTAATTTTTACCGGCATTGAGCAGGTCGTCTATGATCAGGGCGATCCGGTTTATGCCTTTGTTTGCCTGCGAAATTAATAACCTGGTGCGATCGGACTGTGGATCGGGAGCTTTATCGAGCAATTGCAGGGAGGCTTTTAAACTGGTAACCGGTGTTTTGAGTTCATGGCTGGCAATGCTGATGAAGTCGTCTTTGTGCCGTTCTATGATTTTATCTTTGGTGATGTCATTGATGACACCGATCAGCCTAACGACTTTTCCGTTTTCGTCTGTTTCAGTTTTGCCCTTCATATTCAGCCATCGAAGTATCCCATCGGTTCGGACCAGACGGACCTGAACATCTATACCGCCTTCAGTTTCGATGTGCGCAATCGCGGTTTTAAAGGACGGCAGGTCCTGCTCAGCGATGTGGGGATAATAGCTTTCCAGTGTCCATTGCGGTTGATTTTCTTCGTATCCGAATATTTGATCGTGATCGGGCGAACGGGATACTTCATTGGTTTGCAGGTCGAGTTCCCATACGGCGGTATCGGAATATTTTAATGCGACGGTTAAACGTTTCTGACTCTCTTCATATTTTTTTATTCCGGAGATGTCGTCCAGAACGGTAAATCCGAACGTTTCGCCCTGGTCGTCGTATAGTATTGTGGTAACGTCTACCCAGACCTTGCTCTGGTCTTTGCGGCGCAGGCATGCTTGTAGTTTAAAGAATGGGACTTTTTTAGACCATAGTTCGTCTTGCAGGTGGTGCCAGTGAGCTTTGTGTTCTTCACAGGCGTGATCCAGGATCTTAGTGCCTACAATTTCATCTTCAGGATAGCCTAGCAGTTCGCACAGGGCCTTGTTTACCTTTAAAATGGTCAGGTCGGAGCGGATAATCTTCGAAGCTACACTGGTAAGGTTAAATATGGTATCGAACTTAGCGTCGCATTCGCGGAAACGTGTCTCAAAATCGTTGAATTCTTTCTTTTCTTGCATAACAATCTTCAGCTGATATCGTACAACACTTGTTAGCCCAAATCTGTTTAAAGATATTCCACGGGTGTTTAAGTTTTCGGCCCGGGTATATGACTGGAATTTGTTACAAATGAGCAATATTCCTGAAAGATGAGGGAATCGTTGTTTGATCAAAACATTCCTGTGTGCCAATGGTTTGTATTTTACAACTATCAATATTTACCATGGAACACAACAGTGAAATTATCAGCGACTTGAAAGGGCTGGTCAACATCTTAAATGACGGAAAAGAGGGGTACAAATCTGCCAGTGAAACGACTGACGACCAGGATCTGAAAGGCTTATTTTTAGAATTTGCCGTACAGCGCGGCCTGTATGCGGATGAGCTGAAAGCTCATTTAACGGAACACGGCGGGGACTCTGAAAACGAAAGTGGTGGCGTTTTGGGTGCTTTACACCGCACCTGGATCGACATTAAACAGGCTTTGAGCAGTAAGGAAGATACTGCGATTCTTGGCGCAATAGAAACCGGCGAGGAAGCGGCAATTGAAAAGTTCGAAGCGGCAATCAATGATCCTGCTACTCACGCAGATCATATTAATCTGCTTCAGCGCCAGGTGACTGGCATTCGTGAAGCACTCAGCCAGATTCGGGGATATCGTGAACGCTTAAAAATTATTGAATAAGATGAAAACAGGAACAGTTAAATTTTTTAATTCTGAAAAGGGATTTGGATTCATTACCGGAGATGACGGTACGGAGATTTTTGTACACAACTCTGGCGTCCGGGAGGAGATCAGGCAGAATGACCGGGTGGAGTATGATGAGCAGGAGGGAAAAAAAGGTTTGAACGCCGTGAAAGTAAAACGGATTTAAAATTTGCCCAAACTGCGTGGCAGGAAATTGCCTTCTGCAAATGAAGAGGGCTCTATTGCAAGCTCCCAAAATTAGATTTTGGGAGCTTTATTTTTTCCGGTCGGATCTGCTTTGTGCTCTGACTGGCCTTGTACTCAGATCTGCTTTGAACTCAGATCTGCCTTGTACTCAGATTTTTCTTTCGCCGGGTAGTGCTTGACTTTCCCTAAACCTTACTCGGTATGTTCGGATTGGTGGGCATGATGGATCAATTCCCCGATGTCAGATTTTGGACGCTTTTTAGGTTGATGATGTGTTTGAACAGGTGGTTCCTGCTCTTCAGACTGGCTGTTGTTTCCAAATAGCCCCGTTAAGGCGTCAACTATTTTCTCCCTTGCGGCTTTTCCGCTTTTTGGTGCCAGTAAGATTCCGATTACCGCGCCAGCGGCGAGTCCGCCGATTAGTGCCGCAATGGCCGGGGTCCGCGATGAGCCGCCGGACAATAGGGTGTCAATTAATTTTCTGGTTTTCATACGCATAGATTTATAGGAATAACAACAATGATCCCTAAGAGTTTTACTTGTAACCTTTCTGCTTAACTTTCGTCCTATTAAAAAACCACATGATGAAATTATCTATACTGTTCTTATTTTCTGCAGTGCTGATGGCCGGCAATACTGCTTTTGCTCAATCTACGGTGCGGCAGCGCATCGAGGAGGTTGAGAATGGCCTCACCGAAAACCTTCAGTTTGGTGAGTCGGGTAAGATGAACCTGCAAAAAAGAATGTCGCATTATAAGGTAAATGGGCTGAGCATTGCCGTGATCAGGAACTATAAGATAGATTGGGTGAAGGTTTACGGCTTTGCTGATACGGCTTCGAAGGTTCCGGTAACTAATAAAACGCTTTTTCAGGCGGCATCGATCAGTAAGTCGCTAAATGGGGTTGGTGTATTGAAGCTTTTTAAAAGCCGGAATTTGGATTTGTATGCGGATATCAATAATTACCTGACCAGCTGGAAATTTCCTTACGATTCTTTGTCGAAGGGGAAAAAGATCAGTACGGCCAATTTGCTGAGCCATACCGCCGGGCTAAGTGTGCACGGCTTTGGTGGTTATGAGCCTGGCTCGCCATTGCCTTCTGTTACTCAGATTTTAAACGGAGAGAAACCTGCCAATTCTGATGCGGTGCGTTCTGTATTTGAACCGGGGCTTCGCCAGCAGTATTCGGGTGGTGGCACTACGATTACGCAGCTAATGGTTACCGACATCAGCAAACAACCTTATGAAAAATACATGTCAGAACAGGTTTTGAAACCGCTGGGCATGCTGAGCAGTACTTATGCGCTGCCGAATGCTCAGCAGAAAGCTGGTGTGCTGGCAACTGGTTATGATGTTGCGGGCAAGGAGGTAAAGGGCAAATATCATGTTTATCCTGAGCAGGCTGCTGCTGCTTTGTGGACAAACCCGACAGATCTGGCTAAATACATCATTGAGACACAGCTTGCCTACGAAGGCAAATCGGCAAAGGTACTGGATCAGCAGACGACTAAATTGCGTGTGACGCCTTACCTGGATAAGGAGGCTGCTCTGGGTGTTTTCGTTGAGGATCATAACGGCTTAAAGTATTTCGGGCATGGGGGCGCCAATGAGGGGTTCAGAAGTGGTTATTATGGTAGCCTGGAGGGTGGTAATGGTTTGGTGATCATGGTGAATTCTGATAACGGCGAAATCATTCAGGAGCTGATCAATAGCATTGCTTCTGTTTATGATTTGAAGGGTCTGAACAGAACGAAAAGGATCCAGCTGGCGGATGTTTCGGATTCGGACCTGGACAGTTATTTAGGTGATTACCAGCTGACTCCAGAGCTTGTGGTGACCATTACCCGCGAAGGCAAGCAGATTTATGCGCAGGCGACCGGACAGTCGAGGTTGGAGGCCTACGCGGAAACAAATTCTAAATTTTTCTTTAAAGTGATCCATGCCTCTATGGAGTTTGTGAAGAACGACGAGGGTAAAGTGACTAAAATGATCTTTATTCAGGGCGAAAGGATTGAAGCGAAGAGGTTGTAGTGGGGTGATTTACCCATAATGTATCGACCCGGAGAGCGGGTGGGGGTAAGTGTGGTTTAGATTAATTAAAGTGGTGGAAGCTAATACTTTTCAGTTTTTCTTTTGTAATTTGTTGCAACAAACGCTTTCATATGAGACTTTTTTTTAGCGCTCTATTTCTGTTTTCATTAAATGCCCAGGCACAAATTCTCCTGAAATTCGATAAAAGGAATGCTCAGTGTGAAGACCATTGGGTTGCTTATCAGAAGAATGAGAAAGATTCCAGTTATGTCTTCGGTTTCATTTACATTGATTCGCAGGCGGGTTTGACATTCAATTATGAGGGGTCGTTTAGGGTTGACAGTACTGGCAGATTTCTACCCATCCGAAGTTCAGAATCGTCAATTAAAGCCAGGCTTGAGCCGCACAAAGGGGTTCTTTCGATTATTCCGGAAGAGAAATTTGCTGAATTGGGCATTAAAGCTGTACCGGACTGGCTGGCGGTGTACAAGGTGGGTGAAAACACCATTGAACGCCTGCAACGCTGGGGATATATGTATAATGCCTGGGGGATGAGTGCGAAAGCCTTAACTTATTTAGAAGAAGCGTATCAGTTAAATCCAAAATTCGCCGGTGTTGAATTTGAACTTGGATATGCTTACAATGCTTTAGAACAATTTGGTAAAGCAGTCGAAGTGCTGACGGGTGCAATTTCTACCGCGCCAAAAGAATGTTACCTGTACAAAGAGTTATCTTATGCAAATATGCATTTGAACAAGATAGATGAAGCTGCAAAAATAGCATACAAAGGAATCGAAGTTTGCGACGAAAAGCCGATAAAAGCTGAAATAGCATTCAATATTGCAGGCAATTATTACAATAAGAAGGACGAAGCTAACTTTACTGTTTGGGCAAAGGAGACCAGGAAATGGGCGGCGAAAGGCGATCAGTTTTCAAAGAACCTGGAGATAATGGAGGTTAGATTAAAGCAATAGGTAGTGTTATGGGTCACAAAAATGTTTGCACGAACTGCCGAAGGGCTTTTAATCTAGGTACGAATTTCGACAGTATTCATATCGCTAATTGCCCCGAGTGCGGTCAGAGAATGATACAGGTTAATCATAAGTTTAGACCCCCTAAAAGAAGTGAGTCGAAAAAGTGGGAGGTAGTTAAGTTGTTTCTAGATAATGGCTTCTTTTACCAACATATCTATAAAATTAAGTTCCAAAGCCCCTTTGAGCCTTACCCGGATAATATGAAGGATGCACTCGATTTCATTTCCATGTATAAAGACCAGGCATTCAAACCAAAATAATTATTGTTTAAGCTGCCATTGTTATAAAACTTGGTTAGCGCTTCAATTCAAACCTGATTTTTCTTTTTTTAGGTAATGGTTTGGCAGGAAGTGGAAAAAGGAATCTGTAGGCTTGCTTCAAAAGATTGCCTATGCCATTAAGAATAATCTCAACGACAATCCACCAGAAAAGTTCGACAAAAAAGTTGATTACAAACGACATAATGCTATTGTGACTTAAATAAATATAGCAACAAATTTTTACATTTCATCGAATTCACTGGTTTCTCTAACAATTGCGGTTGATCTGTGTTTATAAGACGTTAACTATATATTATGAACAGAACATTGGGTCTTGTATTAATCGTATTGGGAGCTATTATGCTCATTTGGACAGGTTTTACTTACACAAAAAAGGAAAAAATTGTCGACGCAGGGCCGATTCAGATCTCTGCGGATAAAGAAAAATCGGTTAACTGGCCTCCGTATGCGGGCGGGATTTTGTTGATTGGTGGGATTATTGTTTTTGTTAGTGGCAGGGAAAAGTAATCTTCTATTCAACCGGTGGCGGCGGAGTAATTAGTACTTCTATTTTTCCTTCTGGCTTTATATAGTCCGAGATTACGTCGCTGGTTCTTGCGAACAGAAATATTTTGCTTTCTGTTTTTTTGTCCAGGCGTTCAAAGCTTCCGTTTAACGCAGTCATGTCTGGGATTTCTGAAGGGCTGAGGCTGAGTTTATATTTGCTGCCTGACTGGTGCCCGTTGAGCTTAATGCTGAATACCGTACCATCTAAAATGAATTTGTAAGTTTCTTTTTTCGGGTGCTTTATTTCGGAACCGTCGTCAAAATGCTGGCTGATCTGAGTGATGTCAATTTCGTTTTTAACCGTATCTATGCGATGGACTCTCCAGTATAGATGAATGCCTTCACCTTTTTGCATCTGTTCTAAGGTCTGTTTGGAAAGTCCTGCCCATGTTCCGGCATAGGTGCCCAGGGATTTTTTCATAGCGTTTTGACCACTAGCCTGACTGGCCATTAATGTTAGCCCTAAGATAAGGATTCTGGAAAAGTTTTGAAGGTTACTTGGGGTGTTCATAAAAGCAGTAATTTTTATGAATATAGTTAAATCTGCTGAGTAATTCTGTAGCTTAAATGATCAAGTTTTGGTTTGCTTCAAACGTAAGGGGTGTACTTTCATGGTTGGCTCAAGAGCCGATCCGGAAGGGCATTCATAACAGTGACATGCTCTCGGACCATGCCAGTCCTTGGGGTAGTTCCTGGTTACAGAATTCGATGTGTATTACTCTTCTCTTATTGTTATTGATGGTACGGCTGGAGCTGTGCAACAACAATGGTTTCATGATCATGACTCCTCCTTTCGGTACGTCGCATATCGCTTCGGTTTCGTTTCTCCAGTCAATATCCTGAGCTCTGTAAATTCCTTTAAGATGGGAGCCCGGAACGACTTTTAAGGCGCCGTTGTTTTTATCGGTGTCGTCCAGATGGATTCTGACTGTAAAGCCGCTTTGCAGAACAGCTAAGGGAGGCTGCACTGCAAACTGTCCTTGTTTTACGGTCCAATTGGTGTAATCTACGAGTTCCAGTCGCTGGTCTACAGAGATTGTCAGATCCTGATGATAGGGGACAAACCAGTTGGACTGCTCGGGCTTGTCGAAATAGATCGACTTAACTATAAAGTAGTCCTTTCCAAATAGTTCTGAGATGAGTTTTTTGAAGGTTTCTGTAAAGATTAAAGGCTGGACATCCGGTACTTCTTTGAGGAACTGCCTGATTGCAAACAGGTCTGCGGATTTTCTGAAAGTAGCGGCCGAACCATTGGCTTCTGCAAGTATTGCGCACAGTTGATGCACTTGATCTTCGGAAAAGATATTGCCGATGGTAGTGAAGCCCTGTTCTTCAATTTGGGTTTGATGACTCGTCATGCCGGGCAAATATAGCGGAAATGTGGGTAATGACCCTTAATTCAATGATTCTTCAATAAGTACTTTTGGAAGAATCTTTTCCAAAAGTATACGCTGTTTTGGTTCTACATTCAGAAACTTCCAGCCTGTTTGGCCGTTTTTAGATATGGCCCATGAGCTTTTGGTCGGCGTGAGGGTATAGGTTTCTGTGGCTTCATCCAGCTTTACGTTGTCAGATCCAAACGTGTTGGCAAATGCCACGGTAGTTGACGCCAGCCGGTTTTTTTTTGCTTCAGCTGTTTCTACCCTGTCGGCAGTGATTTTCATAGTCATTGCTGAAACATATTTGATTTTGGCATAGTAAAAGGTATCTATTTTTCTGCTGTCTGAAATGTCTTTGATGTCAAATCCTAGCATTTTTATCTGAAATTTCCCCTTCATGACCTGCTTCAATGCGGCTACCATTTGTGCCTTTGGTACTATCCGGAACATCGCTTCAGGTATGTAGTCCATCGACTTATCAAATTCACCATCGACCATGAGTTTTGCGAAGTCAGCAAAGCGTTCCCTAATGTTCTTTTTGTAGTCTTGAGCGGAGCTGCTTAGGCTAATTAACAGTAAGATGAAGAGCACAAGTGGCTTTTTGATTTTTGAGAGGGGAAAATGAAGTTTCATGTTCTGAGAAGTGTTGATTATGAGGTTATTTTATGGTTCCCAAATATAATGGATATTGCGTCGAAAATTATTTATAAGTAAACGCGGCCTTGTTTTTCCTGATGAAGGCGATCTGTAAGTCACTCAAAGATTCCTTTAATTTATAAAACTGTTCATCAAACTTTTCTAAAGAGTTGTTCTCATAAGATTTACTGAATCCTTCAATGCTGCCATCCTGATCCTTAGTGATTTTCTCTTTTTCTCGTTCATACATTTCATTAGCGGCTTGAGTTAATGAAGCTAACTGGTGTGCACCGACTAATTTCAATGCTTCAGGTGCTAGCCTGGCAAACTGGCCCGTCGAGTTGTAATAATACTGGTTGAAGCCGCCGTTGTTTATCTCAGCCTCCAGTCCCCAATTGATGTAGATTGCCTGTTGTGCTCCGGTAAGTGAAAGCACGCTTTCGTATTCTTGCCCGGGATCGGTTGGTATCTTTGAACTGATATCGTTATATATGAGTTCGATCAGCTTATCATCACTAGTTTGGTCTATTATTTCTGGAGTAAGTGGTTCTGATTTTACTGGTGTGTTTATTACTGCGGAAGTGTTTGCTTCGATATTTCCAGTACAGCTGGCAAGGTAACTGGTAAAGACGGCCAATAGAGAAGTGATGAGAAGTCGATATGTGTTCATTATATTAAATTTTGGACATCAAGGCTTATTATGATGTTTAATCGCTGTTGTAGCTACGCTATCTTTCAAATACAATGTCATTGCTTTATTCACCGTTCTGGTAACCAGTTTAAGTTCGAAGAATACTAATCCAATAAATACCAATGTAGGGATGGCAATGGAAACCATGGAATCTATAGAAAATTGCCCTTTTGCAATTGCTATCAAATTGGCAGCTAAGGCCAAACATAATACAGTTGCTACTGCAAGCGGAAGAGCACTCAGCCGAATTTTGTAATTGCTCGTATCCGGATGCTTTGATAGCTTAATAATCATTTTTGGAAGTAGCAATTCGAATGATGTTTTTATCCTTGTAAACTGCAGGTCCATCTTGCGATCCAAACCCAGAAACAGCTGATCAATGCCAATATTGATTGTGGCACTTTTGAAATCAAGAGTCATTGTACGCTTTAATGCGTATTTTCTCAAAGCTTTTTCTACCTGATCTTTTGTCAGGCTTTCTGGAAATACAATGGTTTTAAAGTAGAGCATTTAGATGGAGTACTGTTAATATGTATACCAAATTTAGCATATTCCTCTATCATAAAAACTATAAAAAGCTAATAATAACTTGTTTTGCTCCATAACAAGAATGACAATTAGATTTAATCTCACAAAAATGATATATTTAAATATCGTTGCGGTGGCGTCACTTAAGTTAACGCAAATAGAAAATAAATAACAATCTCTAAGCAATGAAAACGCAACTCAGCATCAGCATTCCAAAAGCCTGTGCCCATGATTGGGAGGAAATGTCAATTGCAGCCGGTGGAAGGCATTGTTCCTCCTGCGAGCAGGACGTAAAAGATTTTACTGCTTTTAGTGCCAAAGAGCTCCAGGATTGGTTTAGCATTCATCAAAATAGAAAAGTATGTGGACGGTTACAGAAACATCAATTGGAGGCTGCGGGGGGGATTAACGACAGGTAAGAAACTATCTTAGTCTGAATTACCTGAATCTTTCAGTTCAGGAAAGTTAATTAAACTATAAAGCCCCCGCTATAGCGGGGGCTTTATAGTTTAATTATTAGTTGGAGAAAGCATAAAATGCTACGCCTGTGCTACTGAATCCGGGGTACCCGGTTGTGACAGGACTATAAATATGATCGTTTGTAGATGAATTGAAGAGTTCATAAATAGGTATTGTTCCTGTGACTGATGTATCGTACGCATAAAACGCTAGATTGCTGAGTGTATAGCCTGTCAAGCCAGTGCCCGAGCTTTTGTAAATTCTGTCGTTAAGTGTGGCGTTGTAATACTCGTAAATTGCTATTGAACTTGCCTGAGGGCTTGAATATGCTTTAAAAGGCTGACCGTTAGATTGCCATCCGGATACTGTATAGTTCCACGATGCATTCCTGTTTAAGGCATGCTTGCCGCTGGTAATGCCGCTAAATTGATACACATTCTTTTTTGTGAGCGCGGCTATCATGTCGTATTGTATCGTAGAATTGATGGCCGATCCGCCCGGACCAGGAACAACTTTAAGATAGATCAGACCTGGATTGGAACCTGCTGGGATATTTCCGGTTAGGGTGCCATAAACGTAGTTATTCTGCCAGTATCCATCGGCAACAAATCTGTTGGCAATAATTCTTTCGGTGCTGTAATTATAGTAGATCAGTTGGATAGATGCATTCGTGTACACCGTGCCCGATTTCGCTACTCCATAACTGGCTGTAATAGAGGTTGTAGTTTCAGGATTGTAAATTACTTTTCCATCGTCTAAGAAGTTTGCATAAACATAGAACGAGGAAATGCTCATTTGAGCTGAGGTTAATTTAGCTGATAAGCTCAATATGGCCAGGGATATAATAAAAATTAGCTTTCTCATTATTTTTCGTTGTTAATTTTATACTCATTTGCGTTATCATAGATTTCTTCAAGTTGATCTGCAGGCATTTGCATATCGCCATAATGGACTACGTTTGTTTTACGATCGTAACTGATTTCTTCTGCCTTGACGCCGAACGAAATGGTAATGAACTTGGTTATTTTAGGCAGTTTTTCCGCTGAAATAGAACTTGCGGAGATTTTTTCCTGCTGATTTTCGACAGGAATTTCCTTTTTTTGACAACCTGTGATTGTCAATCCGATTGTGGCGGCCATGGCCATGAACAATCCGGGTTTGTTGCTTTGTTTCATAATTGTTTATATAGGGTTAATTAAAAAAATAATTCGGCTTGAATATTTTTTGCATAGCATAATCGCATAGCACAAATGCAGGTTTATTCATCAGATTCTTGAAAAAACGAATCTGTGACTAAGATTGCATAAGTTTAAAGAAATTGTGTTGGTATAGATTCTTTCGAGCGCATGATAATAGGGGTTTTGATTAATAAAATTGATTAGATCTTATATTATGTAAGTTACGAACAATTTATTAACTTCCAAATTATTTTTTTTGCAGTAGAATTGTAGTTGAATTTTTTCCGTAAATTCATACTACTTTAACGCTTAACCAAATACGATTATGAACAGGCTCCTTATGATAATGGTCTTACTTTTCCTCGCATTGGGAAAGGTCCATGCTCAATCCGACACTTATCAGATCGAGGAATTGAGTAAACCCGAAAAGTTATTGCCGACCATTCCCAGTAGTAAATTGTATGCAAATGTCGCCAAGGATTTCGTAAAGCTCTCAATTACTGAGGATCTGGCTGACTTTGGAACACATCCTGTTATCTTAGGTTACCTGAGGGCCTATCAGAATCATTATCCGCTGACATTTAGCCCGGATATTGCCTGGCTGCTGATCTGCCAGGGATTCGCGAATCATGTGAACAATTCGCCGGAAAAGTTAAGATCGAAGATCGTCAATTTTGAAGGGAAAAAAGAGCTGATCGTGGAACGGAATATCTCACAAATAAAGGATCTTGCCGATTTTCAGTGGGAGACTATCTTTCCTGAATTTGCAGAACAGATTGCCGGCTTTACCGGGAAGGCCTTAATTGATAATTTGTCGGCCGATTTTACGACGACGACACCAACTGCAAAGGTGGCTACTCAAATTACGATCATGGAGTCTATGAAGGAGTTTTTCAACTATAAAGTAATGTTTACTGGCTGTGGCATTTCTGAAGTGACAGTTGAGGGAAGTGTTAATGACTGGGAGAAAATTCTGAAAAAGCTGGATTACCTTGCTCAATACGACCTGAAATGGTGGACATCGGAATTAAAGCCTGTGATTCAAAAGATCGTTGATACGAAAAAGGGAAAGCTGGATAAGCAGTTTTGGATGAATATGATTAAATATCATGAGTTGGGTGCATATGGTTCATATGATGGGATCGATGGATGGTTGCTGAAATTCTATCCTTACCTTGAGGGGGGCACTCCGCCGGTGGCGAAAAATAAAAAACTTGCCGTTACGCAGGTGATGGATCTAAAGATAGGGAATATGGATGACCCGGCCTACAAGACAAGAACGTTATACCTTAAAAGGTCAGAATTTAAAGAAATTAAATGGGTTAGCGCTTTGCCAAAGGAGCTGTCTAATGTGCCTTTTTTGCTGCAATTACAGGACCAAAGCGGTACTGTTCAGTCATCCTTAAATATGGAATTCTGGGCGGGCTTTATGGGGGTTAAGCAGGATAAGCAGTCGTTTAATGTAAAACCGGAAATCGGCTGGGCGGTTAATCGCAAAATAGAGGTAAAGCAGGAATAAAGGGCTATTCCTGCAAGATTTCTATTCTGAAACATTAAGTTGTTCAATCTCTTCTATGCTAAGACCGGTAAGCTCAACGATTTCAGGCATGGAGATACCTTTGGCTTTCAGTTTTTTAGCAATTTCGATCGTTGCTTCAGCTTTGCCCGCTATTTTCCCTTCTTCTTTTCCTTCAGCCTTCCCTTCGTCTCTGCTATTTGCAAGTGTTGCCTCATTGTCCCACTTACGTTTTAAATCCTGATCGTACATGGTTTGTTCCTCCTTACTTAAATTTATGTATTCGAGCACTCCAAATACTCTTTCTAAAATAGTGCCCCTAAACTCTGCAGGAATTTCTGTCATTTCATGGGCGTGCTTCAGACAATATAGCCACATATCCAAACCCTCTATGCATTCCTGCTTTTGCTTAACAAAATTACTTAAATCCAGATAAATGTAGCCCAATCCATCATAAAATATTTCCCCGGTATCTCTGTAGCAAAGGCAGGCATCGTGAATATAGCGCTCACTATCAATGCTCAGTTCACTTGGTTTTTCCATAATGGCTAAAAAGTAGACTTCTGAAATATCGTATTTCCAGCTTTTGCTTTCGCCTTTTACAGCCTGTTCACTAATAAGCCTGGAAGTATAATAGATGCTTCGTTTTTTAAAGTTGGCAGGTTTGGAGTGCTGTACTTCGATAAGGATTTTTTCTCCTTTATCTCCCGTGCAAAGCAGGTCAAATATGGCACGGGCTTCCTCCGTATTGTCGCCATCATGTTCATTTTTATTGTAAACAAGATCGATGATGCGTTTTCTGCCTTTAAAGACCTCATTTAAAAAGTCAATCAAGATTTCTTTATTAGGATCTGTTCCGAACAATCTTCGGAATGAAAAATCGATCATAGGATCGATATATCGTGTTTGCTCTAACATCATTGTATAATTTGATGCGCCAAAAGTATACTAGTTTTGTGCATCAACTATACTTTCCAAAACATATTTATATGATACAAAATATTGGCAACTAATACCGAAGCCTTACAGAAATCTGGGTTAAATACCTAAATTGCTTCGTAAAGATGGACAGCGATTTTAATTATCAATTTCTAAAACCCGATGCCGCGCTCTATCATTATGTAGAAAGTATCGGCATGTTTCACAACGGGTCAGATCATCCAAAAGAAGTTGTGATCATACCGGATGGGAGGATTGATCTGTTTTTCACCCGGTCTCTTACTTCGCCTTTTCAAATTTGGCTCATGGGATTGGAAACGGCGCCAAAGGAGCGCAGTATTCCGCCGCAGACACTCACTTTTTCCGTAAGCTTTAAGCCGCTTGCTGTAGCATACATTTTGAAGACTTCCATAGCTGGCTTTCTGAATAGGGCCAGACAGATGGATGATGATTTCTGGGGTTTCGGTCCTGATGATCTGAATGACTTTGACGCTTTTTACCGGAAAGCCACACAGAAAATAACCTCGCTTTTGCCTCCGCAGGCTGACACCAGAAAACAAAAGCTGTTCGATTTAATTTATGCTGCCAACGGTGAGATGAGCGTGAAGGAACTTTCAGAACAGGTATTCTGGAGCAGCAGGCAAATCAACCGGTATTTTACGCAGCAGTTTGGCCTTTCCTTAAAAATGTTCTGCAAAATATTACGGTTCAGAACATCGCTGGAACATGTAGCGCAGGGAAGGTTAGCTCCTGAACTCAACTTTACAGACCAGACACATTTCATTAAAGAAATTAAGAAATTTTCTGGTGTGGTACCAAAAGAGCTCTCTAAAAACAAAAACGACCGATTTGTACTATTATCCGTTCTGAAGGACAAATAGCTTTGCAACATAGAATTTAAAATTATGTTGCTACAAAATAAACAAGTCGCCATTGTGGGCGGCGGCCCGGGAGGTTTAACTCTGGCAAGACTTTTACAGCTGAAGGGAGCTCATGTAAAGGTATATGAACGGGATTTAGATAAATATGCCCGTGTTCAGGGCTCACCTTTAGATTTACATGAAGAATCGGGCTTAAGGGCTATCGTTAAGGCTGGTTTGCTGGAGGAGTTTAAGGCAAACTATATGGCGGGTGCAGACCGCGAGACCATTACCAATGAACTGGGAGAGATTTTTTTCAGCGATCATGAAGGCAAGCCTGTGGAGAACTTTGGTCATGAACATTTTCGGCCGGAGATAGACCGTGGTGCATTGAGAAAGATCTTATTGGATGCTCTGCAGCCTGAAACTGTTGTTTGGGACAGCCATTTCGTTTCGATGGCAGCGCAGGGTAACGGCTGGCAGCTGGAATTCAAAGACGGCAAAACAGTCTATGCGGATCTGGTTATCGCTGCGGATGGAGCCAACTCTAAAATCCGCCCGTACATTACCGATATCAAACCTTTTTATTCTGGTGTGCTCATGCTGGAAGGGAATGTTTACGATGCAGAAACAAAGGTGCCAAACGTACACACCTTACTCCGGGGTGGTAAAATCATGGCCTTTGGAAACAAGAAAAATTTGCTGATTGGCCAGAAAGGTAACGGTGAGATTGGTTTTTATGCAAGCTTTAAAGCAGATGAAAATTGGGTAAAAGACCCGGGGTTGGATTTTACAGACAAAGCGCAGTTGCTTGCTTGGTTCAAAAAGGAATATGCGGAATGGAGTGATGTGTGGCATGAACTGTTTGAAAATACGGCATTACCTTTTGTTCCGCGCCCGATTTATTGTATGCCTTTAGACCAAACCTGGGAAGCCCTGCCTAATGTAACCATGCTGGGTGATGCGGCGCATGTGATGCCTCCCTTTGCGGGGGAGGGCGTAAACATGGCCATGCTGGACGCTTTGGAACTCAGTGAGTGCCTGAGGTCTGATGGATACACGAGTTTCCGCGAAGCGATTGTCGTTTATGAAGCCAGTATGCGTGCAAGAGCGGCAATCATGGCAAAGGAATCACTGGACAACGGAGAACTCATGCATTCGGAGCAAGCATTGAGCAATATGGTTAGTTTTTTCAGAGGTGAAGATTCCGTGTCATGATGCTGTTTTAATTCCTATTTTTGGTGAATGGAACCACTTAAGGAAATGTTCAACCTGGCCTTTTACGAGGATTATGCACGTGTCTTTGGCAATACAGACCGAAACTTTAATTCGGTACAGTTTCTGGCAGATGTAACCAAAGATCTGGAGCTGCTTTCTTTGAATGGCAGGCTACGCAACACGTCAGTAGTACTTCGGAAGCATCTTCCTCAAGATTTTGAGCAAGCGTTAAAGGTTTTATATGCGGTGGCGCCTTCGCTGCGCAGGGGCTATACCGCACTGGTTTTGCCCGATTATGTAGCACTTTACGGTAAGGATCATTTCGATCAGTCTATGGAGGCGCTTCGTTACTTCACTACTTTTGGCTCTGCAGAGTTTGCGATCAGGGAGTTCCTTAAGACAGATTTGGAAAAGACGCTTCAAACCATGCTGCAATGGGCCGAAGATGATAATGTGCATGTACGCAGACTGGCTTCAGAAGGCAGCCGGCCGCGTTTGCCCTGGTCTTTTAAACTCGATGCGATCATTAAGGACCCCTCATTGACAAGGGGTATTCTGGAAAGGTTGAATCAGGATCCGGAACTGTATGTACGTAAATCTGTGGCCAATCATTTGAACGATCATTCCAAAGACAATACTTCGTATTTGCTGGAATTATTGAATGGCTGGGACCGTAGTCATCCAAATACCTCCTGGATCGTTAAGCATGCGAGCCGGTCGCTGATAAAAAAAGGCCATCCCGGTGCACTTGAACTTTTTGGCTTTGAAAAAGATCTTAAAATTGACATTAATGTTTTGAGCATAGCTAAAACCCGGCTTTCGCTTGGTGATACACTGCAGTTTGATTTTACCCTTAGCAGCAGGGAGGTTGAGGCGCAAAAACTGGTTGTTGACTATGCCATTCACTATGTGAAGGCCTCAGGTGCAACATCCGGAAAGGTCTTTAAACTGAAAGAGTTGCTGATTTTGCCGGGGCAAACGGTTGGAATCAGTAAAAAACAGCTGATCCAGGATTTTACGACACGTAAGCATTACCCGGGCATGCACAAATTGGAAATCCTGGTGAACGGGAAGATGATGGCAACAGCCGGTTTTGAACTGGCGCTATAGATTAGGAAATTGTGTTCAATCCGGATATAATTGCTTAAACACTTTATTGCAATAACCCGGCGATGAGTAAGCCGCCAAAAAGTGGAACTTTAATATAGTACATAAGCGTTTTAATTTTAGGTAGGACTGTGTTGTGCAGGGAAGGTTACTGTTTAGGGGACCATCTTGTCGATTAAAATACGTAATATTTAAAAACATGTGATCACGCTGTCAAAATACTAAGTATATTAGCATATTAAAAGATCCGGAATGAACAAGCATACTTCGAAAATCACCAGCAAAAGTATAGAGCAAAGTGGATTGCCCAACGATTATAAAAAAGCAATAGCGGAGTACATCTGGAATGGTTTTGATGCGGGCGCTACAGCCGTAAGCATAGATTTTGAAGGGAATGAACTGGGTCATCTTTCGGTATTTTCCATCGGTGACAACGGGACTGGAATTGATATCGCGACCATTGATGATACATTCGGGAACTTTCTGGACTCTCAAAAGGCAGATGCTGTAAATAAAGCTGGCTTTGTAAAGGGCCGCAAAGGGAAGGGACGCTATGCTTTCAGTACTTTTGCGAACAGCTCCAGCTGGATGACTACTTTTGAGGGCCCTGATGGCAAGATGCTGCAATACCAGATCTATATAGAAAAGGGCGATTTGCAGAATTTCAGTTTAGCTGAGCATGTGGTTGTCAAAAATCAGCATACGGGTACGGTAGTGAATTTTCATAATTTTCATGGTCTTAGTTCCGATCTGTTGGTCAGCAGGGACTTTGAGCAATTTCTGTCCAGTGAATTTGGCTGGTTTTTATTCCTCAACCAAGAGAGGGGGTGTAAGATTGTAATTAATGGAAAGGAACTGCCCTACGCAGATATTATCGGCGATTCAGAAGAAATGATTCATGAGATTGGCGACGACCGTTTCAAGGTTGTTTTTATCCGCTGGAACCAAAAGATAGGCGATAAGTATTACTTCTATTTTTTAAGTGAGCATCACAAAGAAACGGCTAAAAAACATACTTCCTTTAACAATAAGGCGATTGATTTCCATCACTCAGTCTATGTTGAGTCTCGTTTCTTTGATGATTTTAACGAGACTACTGAGGACAACCCTGTTTTGGGTTTTTCGGGCAAGAATCAAACGGATCTTTCTTATAAAAGCTTACTGAAGGCCCTCAATACACTGGTCTCTGCTAAGGAGAAGCAGTTTATCAGAGACTTGCAGGCCGATAAGTTGATCCAGGATTATTATGCAAAAGGTATTTTTCCAATGCCGAAGCTTAGGGTTAATGATCTGGAGGTGGTACTGAAAGAGCTCTATTGCACCGAACCCAGAATTTTTCAGAGCTTAAGCATTCAGCAAAGCAAAGTGCTGGTAGGATTTTTAAATGTATTGCTAGCAAATGACCAGGGTGCGGGTGTACTGGAAGTGATTGATGGTTTGGTCGTTTTGAATGGCGAAGACCGGGAGGGTTTAATTAAGGTTTTGGAAAATCGCGGGTAAGTATGAGAGTGGTAAATGGGTTCTGCCAGCCTACGGTTACCTTTCCCGGAAAAGGGTATTAACGGATAATTATGTACTAACCAAATATCCGTTATGAGAATTTTAATTGGCGCGCTCGCTATCATCGCTGTTTTTTTTAACAATGCCCATGCGCAACAGAAAGACAGTGTTCAGGCAAAGGCAGAATATGGTTTTAAAAGTGAAGAAGTGAGGTTGCTGGCCGAACTGGAAAATATTGACTTTTATAAAGTTACTTTTAATCAAAAAAGCCTGAAAGGAAATCCTTTTCTATTATTTACAACCAGGGAATATTTGAAGGGGAAGGTTACACGTGTGGACACGCTAATCCCTCTGGATATGGCCAGGAATGTTTTAAAGTTCAAGAATATAGACTCCAATAGCATCCTTACATTAACAACAAAACCTGAGGGTGATAGTGTAAAGTTCCTTTACCATATTTTAAATTTGAAGCTGTCGAGAACGTATAAGCGGCTGAATGATGATGCTTACAGTCTTAGGGATGGCTTGGTTACGAACGAAGATTTTAAGAAGGTGCCCCTGAATGCTACGCTTCCTTTATTTGCCTACTCTTTGCCATATGATGATCCCAAGCAGCCCGGATATCGCTTTTATTGCGCGATTACAGCGAATGGTGTACCACCGGAAAAATGGTGGGAGCGTTACAAGATTCCGCATTATATTATCGTCGAAATGAGGATCATTTCGGAGTAGGGGCTCAATAGTTAATCCATGCGTAGCGCTTCCTTCGCCTCAAATAGTCAACATCCTGATCATTGGCATAGGCTTCTTTTTCGAAACAAATATTGAGGTACGCCAGGTGTCTGTTTCTGTACTTGATGAGGTTTATCAGATAATGCAGGAGGTATAGGACATAAAAGGGTATGATTAAGAGTTCTATTTGCTGTTTGAAATGGATTTTTTCGTGGCGGATGAGGGAGGGTTCGTTTACAAGGTACCGGTTTTTGAAGAGCATGAACGGGTACAGGGCCATAGCGCTTGCTGGTAGTTTGGGCATA
>Ga0126314_10000232_pt1 | contig 28410 bp, 21 predicted proteins | sample Plot105B_FD_92535 | JGI IMG/M metagenome (GOLD analysis project Ga0126314, IMG submission 92535) | Serpentine soil microbial communities from UC McLaughlin Reserve, CA, USA - Plot105B | ecosystem: Environmental > Terrestrial > Soil > Grasslands | place: USA: UC McLaughlin Reserve, Lake County... | reverse complement strand
TTGCTGAACTGCTTGCCCAGGCGCGTGCGAGCTTCCTCCGCCTGGGGCTCCGCCACCAAACCCTTGCCGCCTTCTTCCGCCGTGCTGGGCTGAGCCTTAACGGACTACCCTGAAGGGGGTTAGCGCGGGGGTGCCGGCGGGACACACCGCCCATGCCTGATACCTCGGTCTCCACCCCTCCGGTTCCGCTGCTCCACCTCGAGGGGCTGACCCGACGTTTCAAGGACCGCGTCGCCGTGGACGGCTTGACGCTGTCCGTGCGGCCCGGCGAAATCCTGGGCCTCCTGGGCCCCAACGGCGCGGGCAAGTCCACCACCTTCCAGATTCTGGCGGGCCTCCTGGCCCCCGACTCGGGACAGGTGCGCTTCGCCGGGCGGGAGTTGTCGCTGAGCGACCCGGCCCTGCGCAGGCAGATGGGCATCATCTTCCAGCGCGGCAGCCTGGATGACCTGCTGACTGCGCGGGAGAACCTGATGCTCGGGGCCCGGCTGTACGGGCTGACGGGCGAGCGGGCGCGCGAGCGGGTGGAGTCGATGCTGACGCTCATCGGCCTGGCGGACCGCGGGGACGAGCGGGTGGGCACGTGGTCCGGAGGCATGCGCCGCAGGCTGGAGCTGGCGCGGGCGCTGGTGCACCAGCCGCGCGTGGTGCTGATGGACGAGCCCACGCAGGGCCTGGACGAGGCGGCCTTCCGCACGTTCTGGGCGCACCTGAAGCGACTGCGCGACGCGGAGGGCATCACCGTGCTGCTGACCACGCACCGGGCCGACGAGGCGGAGGTGTGCGACAGGCTGGCGGTGCTCGACGCGGGCAAGCTGGTGGCGTGTGACACGCCGGCCGCGCTGGCCTCGCGCATGGGCGGGGACATCCTCACGGTGGAGGCGACCGAGCCCGAGGCGCTGGCGCGCGAGGTGCGCGAGAAGCTGGGCGTGGACGCGAAGGTGGTGGAGGGGAAGGTGCAGGTGGAAGCGCGGCAGGGGCATGCGCTGGTGCCTCGGCTGGTGGAGGCCTTTCCAGCGGGCAGGTTGTCGTCCGTCTCGTTGCGCCGGCCCACGCTGGCGGACGTGTTCCTCCAGCTCACCGGGCGCGCGCTGGGCGCCGATGTGCCGGCCGCGGACCCCGCGCCGAGGAAACGCCGATGACCGCCGAACTCTCCACCGTGCATCCCCCCGCCGTGACTGCCTCCGCGCCGGCTCCGTCCGTGCCTGGGACGCTCGCGTTGCAGTGGGCGACGGTGCGCGTGTTGATGGCGCGCGACGTGGTGCGCTTCTTCCGTCAGCCCAGCCGCGTCGTCGGCGCGCTGGCGCAGCCCATCCTGTTCTGGTTCGTCATCGGCTCGGGCTTCGCGGGCTCGTTCCGCGTCGAGGGCGCGCAGGGGCTGGGCTACCAGCAGTTCTTCTTCCCGGGCGTCGTCACCATGGTGCTCTTGTTCAGCGCCATCTTCGCGACGATTACCGTCATCGAGGACCGGCGTGAGGGGTTCCTCCAGGCGGTGCTCGCCGGGCCGGGCTCGCGGCTGGCGGTGGTGCTGGGCAAGGCGCTGGGCTCGTCGGCCATCGCGCTGATGCAGGCGTCGCTGTTCCTGCTGCTGGCGCCGCTGGCGGGCGTGAGCGCGGCCACCGTCAACCTGCCGTTGCTCTTCGCGGTGATGGTGCTGTCGGCGCTGGCGCTGACGGGCATGGGCATGTCGCTGGCGTGGTGGGTGCGCTCCAGCGCGGGCTACCACGCGGTGATGAGCATCGTCCTCCTGCCCATGTGGGTGCTGTCCGGGGCGATGTTCCCGCTCAAGGGCGCGGGGACGTGGCTGTCGTGGGTGATGGTGGTCAACCCCATGCGCTTCTCCGTGGAGGGCGTGCGGCGGGCGCTGTACGGCGCGGAGGCGTCGGTGGTGGTGGGCTCGCCCCTGTCCGGGACGGGGCTGGAGGTGCCGGTGCTGCTCGCGTTCGCGACGGTGTTCCTGGGATTGGCCGCGGTGAGCGTCAGCCGTCGCGAATAGCGCGGACGGGCCGTTGGACAGCTTCGCGTCCTTTGACTACGAGGGGACGCGGACGAAGTACACGGTTCACCGAGGAGACTGCACGATGACGCTGCGCACGCTCGGCCTGTCGATGCTGGGAGCCGCGGGGCTGCTGGCCCTGCCCGCTTGCAAGAAGGAGGAGGCTCCCGCCACTCCGCCACCCACCACCCAGGCGCCGCCTCCCTCCGCGGCCCGCGCGACGGAGCCCGGCGCCGAGCACGCGGCGACGCCGATTCAAGCGCCCGAAGGCGAGGGGAACGAGCAGGGAAAGGTCGCCGCGCCCGCTGGCAACGGCGTGGTGAAGGGGGCCGTGACTTTCACGGGCACGCCTCCCGCCGCGGCGGACCTGCCGCCCAACACCGACCCGGCGTGCGAAGGGCGCGGTGCGAAGGACGAGGCGGTGCTGGTGAAGGACGGCAAGCTCCAGAACGTGCTGGTGCGCGTGAAGGGGCCCGTGGCCGGAGCTCCCGCCGCGCCGAGCACTCCCGTGACGGTGGACCAGACGAAGTGCACCTATGTGCCTCGCGTCCAGGGCGCGGTGGCGGGGCAGTCGGTCGTCTTCAAGAACAGCGACGGCACGCTGCACAACGTGCGCGGCGTGGTGGGGACGAAGTCGGCCTTCAACGTCGCGCAGCCGCCCTCCGGCGCTCCGGTGCAGAAGCCCGTGCCTCCGGCGGATGACGTGCTGAAGCTCAAGTGTGACGTGCACCCGTGGATGACGGCGTATGTGGTGAGCAACCCGAACCCGTACTTCGCCACGACGGGCGCGGATGGCGCCTTCACGCTCCAGGGGCTGCCCGCGGGCACGTACACCGTGGAGGCGTGGCACGAGACGCTCGGGACGAAGTCGACCGAAGTCACTGTGAAGGACGGTGCTCCGGCCGAGGTCTCCTTCGTGTTCTCCGCCGAGGACACATCCGCGAAGAAGTAGGCCCGCGCCTGTCTTCCGCGATGCGGGCCTGAATCCAGGCCCGTGTCGCGTGCCGCCGAGGCAGCCACCGCGAACGAGCCCGACTACGCCGCCGCCCGCTCGATGGCGCCCGGGGGCCCGGCCTTCTTCACCGTGAAGCCCACGCGCGCGCCGCCCCCGTCGCGATTCTCCGCGAAGGTCTCCCCGCCATGCGCCCGTGCGATGCGCTGCACCAGCGCGAGCCCCAGGCCCAGGGAGCCCGCCTCGCGCGCCTCGCCGCCCCGGTCCTTCCGGTAGAAGGGCTGGAAGATGCGCGTCTCCTCGCCCGGCTGGAGTCCAGGTCCCCGGTCCTCGACGCAGAACGCGAGGTGCTCTCCCTGCTCCTGCACCCGCAGCATCTCCACGCCGCCGCCATGCCGCCGGGCGTTGTCCAGCAGGTTGGCCAGCGCGCGCCCCAGCAGCGTCGCGTCTCCCACCAGCCCCGCCTCCGGCGCATTCACGTCGAGCAGCTCCACCGCGAGCCCCGCGCGCTCCAGCGCCTGCGTCGCCAGCGTGCGCCCATCCAGCACCCGAGGCGTGAGCTGACCGAAGTCCAGCCGTGAGCTGGCGAGCAGCTCGCCCACCAACGCGTCCAGCTCCACCACCTCGCGGTCCACCTGGTCCAGCGTCTTGGGATTGCCGCCGCCGTCGCGCAGCAGCTCCGTCAGCACGCGCAGTCGCGCCAGGGGCGTGCGCAGCTCATGGGACACCGCCGCGAGCAGCTCCCGCTGGTCCGCCACCTGCTTCTCGATGCGCCCCGCCATGTGGTTGAAGGCGACGGCCAGCACGGTGAACTCCCCCGTCGCATGCGGAAGCACCTCCGCGCGCGCATTGAGCCGCCCCGCGCCCAGCGCCTCGGTGGCCTGCACCAGCGCATCCACGGGCTTGGCCAGCCTGCGCGCCATCTTCCCGGACGCCATCCAGAGCATGAGACACGCCGCGAGCAACGGCAGCATCACCTTCACCGGAGTCTTGCCGCGCGCGACTCCGTTGCAGACGCGCACCTGCCCCAGGGTGGTCTGCTCGCGAATGATGGGGAGGGTGAACTCCGCGTGCTTGCACAAGCCCCCCGCCAGCACGAGCAGCTTGCCGCTCGCGTCCGTCACCTCCACTTCGATGTCCAGGTCCTTCGCGAAGGACTGCGCCAGGGCGTCTCGCCTTGCCGGTTCGCTCCACACCTCCTCGAAGCGGTGGCTCGCGAAGTCCTTCAGCCGCATCATCTCCTGCTTCCACGTGTTGCCGCCCACCAGGCTGAACACCGTGGCCACCACGACGCCCGTCATGAAGATGCTCAGGCCGAACCACAGGAACAGCCGCCTGTGCAGGCGGGAGCGCACGAAGTGCCCCAGCCGGCTCATGCCCCAGTAGTGGTGCCGCCAGTGCGCGCGTTGCTGGCGCTTCCAGTGGTGCCGCGCGCGGCGGTGATGCTCCTCCCACGCTTCCCTCGAGAACGGACTTCGGCGGGGGCCCTTCGCCTCCTCGCCATCGTCCTTGTCCGCCTGGGTCCACTCGCCCTCGGGCGGGCACGCGCTCTCTCGCTCGCCCTGCAGCCACCGGGCGATGTCCTCGGCGGCGTCCGAGTCCGGGCCGGCCCAGGGCTCGCACACGTCCTTCGGATTCCAGGGCCCTCCGCCTCGCTTCTTGTCGCGGCGGGCCATCAGAGCCCCTCTTTGGCGAAGACGTAGCCCACGCCGCGCACAGTCTTGATGAGTCGGGCGCCCACGTCGCCCAGCTTCTGGCGCAGATGCGAGATGTGCACGTCCACCGTGCGCTCGCCCACCACCGTGTCGCTGCGGCCGGCTTCACCCAGCAGCGCGTCGCGAGGGATGACCCGCCCGGCCCGGCGCACCAGCGCCACCAGCAGGTCGAACTCCAGGCCCGTGAGGTCCACCAGCTTTCCTTCCGCGCGCACCTCGCGACCGGCGACGTCGATGGACAGGCCGCCCGCCTCCAGCCGGTCCGCCACGGACGAGGGCTGCGAGCGACGCAGCACCGCGCGCAGGCGGGCCAAAAGCTCCCGGGGGCTGAAGGGCTTGGGCAGGTAGTCGTCCGCGCCCAGCTCCAGCCCCACCACGCGGTCCGTCTCGTCTCCCTTCGCGGTGAGCATGACGACGGGGATGCGGCTCTTGGCGCGGATGCGCTTGCACACCTCCAGGCCGTCCATGCCCGGCATCATCACGTCCAGCAGCACCGCGTCGTAGGCGCTGGCCTCCAGCGCGGCGAGCCCTCGCCCGCCGTCGGCGGCATGGGTGACGTTGACGCCGTTTTGCCCCAGGTACTGCGCGAGCAGTTCATAGAGGCGGGAATCGTCGTCGATGAGCAGGACACGTGTGGACATGGACGGAGGGGAGTCTAGCGCGGCCCCGGCGCGGGGGCCTGGGCCGTTGAAGAGGGCGGTGACTCGGACCGCGCGGAGGCGGCCGAGGGAGACGTGGCTGGATGGGCCCAGGAGCCCCGAGAGCCCCAGCGCTCAGACCACTCGCCCGCCTGACAATGGCGACGGTGGCGGGCGACGCTGGCGAAGCCGGAGGCATAACCTCCGAAGGTTCCCAGGGCGAGCAGGACGATGAGCAGGCGACGGCGCATGATGGAGTTCCTCGTTTCTTTCCGGGGAGGGGAGACGACGGCTCACACCATCCGCTGGTCGTCGCCGCGCCAGCCGCCACGCCCGCCGCAGTGGCGTCCTTGCCAGCCCGGGCCTCCGCGCCAGCCATGACCCCAGCCGTGCTCCAGGATGTCCGCCAGCTCGCGACGCTGGCGCGCATCCATGGCCTCATGCACCTGCGAGAGCGCGCCCTGGAGCACGCGACGCGCGTTCTCCATCGCCACGTCATGCCGGGCGAACAACTCGCGCAGCGCGGCGCCGTCGAAGTGCTCTCCGCGCAGCGCCGTGCCCAGCGCGGAGCGGCTGGGGCCCACCTCGTCGCGCAGCTTGTCGAAGGCCTCCGTCAATTCCTCGGTGGCCTGGATGATGACCTTCTCCTGGCCGGGCGACGTCTCCAGCCGCTCGAACAGCCAGCGCAGCCTCATCCGCCAGCCGAACCGGCTGCCGCGCCTGTGGCCGTGGTGGCGCCAGCGACGACCGCCCCGCACCGTGTAGATGAGGCCCGCGAGGCACGCGGTCCCAAACAAGAATCCGAACATGGGTCCTGCTCCTTCAAAGAGGCGGCCCGAAGCGGGCGTGCCGGTGTTTGACGGACAGGAAGGTAGGAGACGGGTGTGAAGGGCGCGCCGGAGCCGCATGAAGAAACGTGAAGGGCCTCGGGCGGGGGCGGGATGAAGCGGCGAATGTGGTCTGTTCATCTCCCGAGCGATTTTCAGCGTCCCGGATTGTCCTCTGTTCGACGACCGCCTGCCCGCTGGGCGGGGGTCGGATGGACAAAGCACTACGGGAGGTAGATTGTCGCGGCAGTGTCGGAGCGATGTCCGCCCCGCACTGGTGGTCCGGCTGGTCCCGGGTCACCGTCTAGCAGAAAGAAGAAGGTCACATGGCACTCGGTACTGTGAAGTGGTTCAACGACGCGAAGGGTTTCGGCTTCATCGCTCAAGACAACGGTGAAGACGTGTTCTGCCACCATACGGCCATCAACATGGATGGCTTCCGCACCCTCCAGGAGGGGCAGAAGGTGGAGTTCGAGGTCACCCGTGGCCCGAAGGGGCTGCAGGCCCAGAACGTTCGCGCGGCCCCGTAAGGACTCGCGTCATTCCTGGCCACCCTTGAGTGCGCCCGAGGCCCGGTCTTCCCACAGGGAAGGCTGGGCCTTCGTCATTCGTGCTCCCTGGCCCGTCGGGCAGGCGAGCGCCGCTGCATCTGGAGGGGCAGGTCATCCCGAAGGCGGGAGTCGACGGGGTTGCCACCAGGGTCGATGGAGGCAGGCGATGGCCCCGTCGATGCCAGTTCAGGTGTCGCGAAGTGGGGGAAGCCGGGCGTGGGTCCACATCGCGCGAAGTCGTGCGCGGAGCGCCTCGGGTGCTTCGGTCAGCAGCCGCGCGAAGTCCGCGGTCGCATCCCCCAACAGCTCGGGCTCCCGGTCGCGCACGAAGCCCGTGGCGGCCTGGACGAGCCATGAGGCCGACTCCTCCATCTGCCCGCACTCCAGCTCCAGGAGGCCCAACTGGAGGTGGGTTCGAGAGGAGACGCGCCGTTTGCCAAGCTTCTCCCGGAGGGCGAGCGCCTTGAGGTACCACGTCCGTGCTGCCTCGAACTCCCGCTGCTCCCGGCAGAGCACGCCGAGCCAGTGGCAGACCATGGCCGCGTGGTCCTCGCTTCCCAGCTTCTCGTCGAGGGCGAGCGCCTGGAGGAACCACGTCTGGGCCGCCGCGAAGTCCTTCCGCCTCCGGGCATTCTTCCCGAGCCGGAAGTAGCCGCTCGCCACGTCCCGCTGGTGGCCCTGCTTCTCGTCGATGGCGAGCGCCTTGCGGTACCACGCCTCGGTCTGCTCGAAGTCCTGCCGCTCCCAAGCAACTCTCCCGAGCTTGATGCATGTTCGAGCCACCGCGTTCTCGTCACCCTGCTTCTCCTGGCTCGCGAGCGCCTTCAGGTACCAGGATTGAGCCGCCTCGAAGTCCTCCCGGTTGAGGGCGACCCTTCCCAGGTCGGAACAGGTGTTGGCCGCGTCGTGCACGTACCCCTGTTTCTCTTCGAGGGCGAGCACCTTGAGGAGCCACGTCTCGGCCGCCGCGAAGTCCTCCCGGTCCTCCGTCACCGTCGCGAGCTGCTCGCAGGTGTGGAGCACCGCGTCCTCGTCGCCGTGCTTCTCCCGGAGGGCGAGCAACGGGAGGTACCACGCCTCGGCCGCCGCGAAGTCCCGCCGCTCCCGGGCCAGGATGGCGAGCCGCGAATACAGGGTGCCCATGCCGTGCTCATCGCCCAGGCGCTGGTAGAGGGCGAGCGCCTTGCGATAGCACGTCTGGGCGGCCTCGAAGTTCCTCCGCTTCCTCGCGACGCCGCCGAGCTGGGTATAGGTGATGGCCGCGTCGTGCTCGTAGCCCAGTCTCTCCTCGATGGCGACCGACTTGCGGTACCACGCCTCGGCCGCTTCGAAGTTCCGCTGTTCGTGGGCGAGCCTCCCCAGTTGATAGGCGGTGCCCGCGAAGGTGCGCTCCTCGCCCCGCAGCTCATCGATGGCGAGCGATTTGAGGAACCACGCCTCGGCGACCTCGAGGTCTCTCTGCGCCCAGACCACCCTCCCGAGCTGGTGGCAATACGCGGCGGTGCTGTCCTCTTCGCCCGCCGCTTCCACGAGGGCGAGCGCCTTGAGGTACCACGCCTCCGCCTCCTCGAAGTCCTCCTGTGCCTCGGCGACCTCCGCGAGCAGTTTATAGGTGGCGTCGTCGTACGCGTTGCCTTCTTTCTCCTCGAGGGCCAGGGCCTTGCGGAACCAGGTCTCGGCCGCGTCGAAGTCCTTCCTCGACCGTGCCACCTTCCCAATCTGGTGGTAGGCGTAGGTGGTGCTGTACAGCTCGCCCGTCTTTTCGAGGATGCCGAGCTGTTTGAGGTACCACGCCTCGGCCGCTTCGAAATCCTTGCGCTTCTGGGCCAGGTCCCCGAGCAGGCGGTAGGTGCTTTCGGCGAGGTCCTCGTCGCCCCGCGCTTGCGCGTCGGCGAGGGCCTTGAGGTACCAGGCCTCCGCCGCCTCGAAGTCCCGATGGTCGTACTCGGCGGTGCTCCCGAGCGAATGGTAGAGGTTGGCCGTTCCTTGCGCTCCCTTGCAAGAGCGCTCCCTGCGGTGCCACATCTCGGCCGCCTCGAAGTCCCGCCGCTTCTGCGCGAGCCTGGAGAGGTAGCCATGAAGACTGCCCTCTTCGCGCTTGTCTCCCCGCGCCACGCGGAGGGCGAGCGACTTGAGGTACCACGCCTCGGCCGCCTCGAAGTCGCACAGCTTCTCGGCGACGCCACCGAGCCAGAAGCAGGTCCGGTCCAGGCCGTTCGTGTCGGAGGTCTGCTCCTCGATGGCGAGCGCCTTGAGGAGCCAGGTTTCGGCCTCCTTGAAGTCCTCCCTCTCCTTCGAGATATCCGCGAGCAGGTGGTAGAGGCGGCCGTGGTCGTTCGCGTGGCCTTGCTGCTCTTCGAGCGCCAGCGCCTTGAGATACCAGGCCTTGGCTGCGTCGAGGTCACGTTGCTCCAGGGCGGCATCTCCGAACTGGCGATAGGTCGCCATGGCACTGACTTCGCCGCCTGGCTTTCCCTCGAGGGCGAACGCCTTGCGGAACCACGTCTCGGCCGCCTCGAAGTCACTCCGCTTCTCCGCGAGCCGTCCGAGCTGATGGCAGGTCCTCGCGGTGCCGTACGCGTCGCCCTGCTTTTCCAGGAGGGCGACTGACTTGCGGAACCATGTCTCGGATGCCTCGAAGTTCCGGCGCACCCAGGCGAGCTTTCCAAGCTGGTGACAGGTGTTGCCGATGCTGAGTTCGTTGCCCTGCTTTTCTTCGAGGACGAGCGCCTCGAGGAACAACGTCTCGGCCTCATCGAGCCGACCGCGAGCGTGGGCGAGCCTCCCGAGCAGATGGAGGGCCACCGCCATCCCCGCCTCGTCGCGTTCGGCGGCCCATTCCAGCAGGTCCTTGGACAGACGCTCCGCTTCGGTGAGGTCGCCCAGGTTCAGGGCGTGGCGGGTGAGCGCCTGGGTCAGCGTCGAGCGCATCGCCGCCAACCCATGCGTCTTGGCGAGGTCCAAGGCGTGGTGGAAGTTGGCGCCGTGGAAGAAGAAGGGGTCGCGTTGCTCGTCGAGCGACCAGTCGTTGACCTGGCTTGCGACCTGTCCCATCCGTTCGACGAACGCCCGCTCCCAGTCCTCCCAGCTCTCGCCGACGCGTGTTCGCAAGTACCGGGTGAGGACGGGCTGAAGCGCATGCACGCCCGGCTTGTGTGGTGACACCAGCCCTACGATTGCGAGGAGCCCGAAGAGCTGCTCGACCTGCTCGGAGTCGCGGGCCCCAGGGACCGACGCCCCCATCGTGACAATGTCCGCGGACTCCGCGAACCGCTCATGCAAACCGAGCGGCGCGAGCAGCGAGCGCAGCTCCTCGGGCAGCCTCGCGGTGAAGAGTCGCAGCGTGGCCACCACCTTCGCGAAGGATGCGTCCCCATCGAGTCCCGACCCGGCGCTCGCCTCACGCAGGGCCTTCAAGAGGACTTTCGCTCCCGGGTCCTCCAGGTGGGGCAGGGCCATCCGCATCATCAACGGGTGGCCCTCCAGTTCCTCCATCAGTGCCACCTCGTTCGGGGTCCTCCGGTCCGGTGTCTCAGCGGGGGCGCGAAGAAGGGTGGCGCGAAAGCGCCATCGCTCCTCTTCGGGCAGGCCATCGAGGCGAAGTCGGGTGACGAGCGACTCGTCGAGCCACTTCTCTTCGTCGTGGCTGATGATGAGCACCCGGGCCTTGCCGCCCTTCAGTTGCTCCAGGAACCGCTTGAGCCACGCCCGGTCCTCGGCGGGTAGCAGCCCTCGCGTGGACTCGAATTGGTCCCAGACCACGATGTGAAACTTGCGCTTCAACTGCCGCGATACGATGACCTTGGAGCCCATCGGTTGGCCCAGGGCGTCGTGGTCCTGGAACTCCACCACGTACGGGTTGATGACATGCTCGGCGCTGCGGATGTTGTTGAAGTCGAACCAGAGCACGTTCTCGTGGAGCCTCTCCTTCTTCGACAGCCCGTCGAGGAAGGCGCGGACCAGTGCGGTCTTTCCGATACCCGCGAGTCCGTGAACGAGGATGCCCACCGGGGACGGGCGCATCGCGCGCCACAGCTCGCTGAGTCGGTTCTTTCGGCTGTGCAACGAGAGGAGGCTCTCGCCGACATGTGCCTCGCGAGGGAGCCTCGGGTGTTCGTCCTGCGCGGTGTCGCGGTTCGAAGGGGGCTCGCCCTGGCCGCTGACGGCGACCTGGGGTGCCTCGTCGTTTTCAGTCATGAGTGGTGGGTAGTTTCAACCCGATGGCATCTGTATGAGGAGTACAGCCTGACCCAGAGCGCCATGGGGCGCAAGACGGCGCCACTCCAAGGTCCGTCAACCCCGAGGACTGTCAGGCCCGGCTTGATTCGAGTGAGCGAGGGCAGGACGACGACAATCCCGCCGAGCAGGTCGAACAGCGCCGTTGCGTACAGGTACGTCACCGGAACCTGACCTGCCCACGGAATGACAGGCTGATGGGAAGGGCTTGAGACGGACTCGTGCTGCCGCCCTGGCCACCCTTGAGCGGGCCCGAGGCCCGGTCTTCCCACAGGGAAGGCTGGGCCTTCGTCATTCGTGCGCCCTGGCCCGTCGAGCGAGCGAGCGCCGCGGCAGGCCCCGTCGGGCCTTTCCCCGCTCCTTACCTTCAGGGCTGAGCGCGGCGCATCCGCCGCCTGACGCCCGAGGGCGAAGGAGACCGAGGCATGGGGGATACCAGCGTGAAGAAGGTGGAGAGCCGGCACTCGCCCCGGGGCGACATGGGACAGAAGTACCTGGCCTCCGGCGTACGAGTCTCCATGCGGCTGTGGGAGGACGAGCCACCTGGCGAGCCCCGGCCCGCCGCCCCGCGCGACTACGAGACGGTGGGCTTCGTGCTGAAGGGCCGCGCGGAGCTGCACCTGGAGGGGCAGGTCATCCTGCTCAACCCGGGTGACTCGTGGCTGGTGCCGCGAGGCTCCAGTCACACGTACAAGATTCTGGAGACGTTCTCCGCGGTGGAGGCCACCAGTCCGCCCGCGGCGGTGCACGGCCGTGACGAGGGCGCGGAGAAGGAGCAGAAGCCCGCGAAGGCCTGAGGGCGCTCGCGAGGTGGGAGGCGCACGGGCCCGTCGTCGAGGCGGCGAGCCCGGGTGTTTCTCAACCCCGAGGCGGGATGGGGGCCCTGGCGCGTCGCCCCCAGGCGACGAAGAGCGAGAGCCCCGCGAGCAGGAAGTTGAAAGGGGTGTTCGCCGACTCGCCACGCGAGACGTGGAAGAGGATGGCGGAGACCTGGAGCGCGGCGCAGCCCAGCGCGGCGAGGATGGTGAGTCCAGGCTTGATTCGCGTGAGCGAGGGCAGGACGACGCCCAGCCCGCCGAGCAGGTCGACCCCGGCCGTCGCGTAGAGGAACGCCGCCGGGACTTGTCCTGCCCACGGAATCATCGCGGCGAGCTGGGGAACGGGCGTCAGGAGCTTCCAAAGGCCTGTGCCGGTGAAGACGAGACCCAGGAGGGCCTGGGTGACCCACAGGCTGACGGGAAGGGCTCTGGATGGGTTCGCGCTGCCGCCGACCGCGGTCGTCATGACGTACCTCCGGCTTCAGTGACCTCGCCTATCTTCCATGCCCGCGGATGCCGGACAAGGAGGCACATTGAAGTCACTAGGGAACGGAAAGATGACCAAGCGCTTCGTCGACGACTGCGTCGCGACGCGTGAAATCCTGAGTCTCATCGGGGACAAGTGGAGCGTGATGGTCATCGTCAACCTGGGTGACGGCGCGGTGCGCTTCAGCGATCTCAAGCGTGCGATTGAAGGCATCTCCCAGCGCATGCTGACGCTCACGCTGCGGGGGCTCGAATCCGATGGGCTCGTGTCGAGGACCGTCTTTCCGACGACGCCTCCGCGAGTGGACTACGCGCTGACGAAGCTGGGACGAACGCTGTTGGACCCGGTGACGGAGCTGGCCATCTGGGCGCAGCGCCATCGGCCGGAAATCCAGCGGGCCCGCGAGGCCTTCCAGCGCGCCAGCGCTCCGAAGTGAGCGTGTTCCTGGTGCGTCGTGAGACTTCAATGGCTCAGGGGCGGACGTCGTCCGCGAGGTGGCGCAGGGTGGTGGCCACGTCCGCGCCCAGGATGAGGACCTGGGCCCGGGTGTCTGGGAGTGCCTGGCCCGTGCGCGAACCGGCGACATCGATGGAGAGGGGCGCACTGGCGGACTGGGTGCCACACCGCACCTCGAGCTGTCCTCGGAGTCCGAGCTGGAGGGCGCCGTTCAGGGGATGGGAGCCGCTCCCCCCATTGAAGAGGGCCCTGGCGGTGCAGCCAGGTTCAGCGGGAATCGGGCAGGTGCCCTCGTTGACGGAGAAGGTCGTCTCACCTGTCATCGTCGCGCGGATGCCGTCGCCGCAGCTCATCTCGCCGAGGTGGATCTGCACCCGACCCGGACTTCTGGCAGCGGCCTCGATTCGAACGACATCCTGGATGGACGTGACGTCTGTCTGTCCATTCAGGACGATGCCCATCGTTCCCGTGACTTCATAGGTGCCCACCACGTTGGGACGATGATCGGGCTGATTGCCGCCAGGCGGCTCGACATGTCCCGGCTCCTCCGGAGACTCGGAAACACCCTCACCACACGCACTGAGTACCAGCAGGGCGACTGCCATCAAGACACGTGAACGCTGCATCTGGGCTCCCCTTCAGGAGAAGAAGTGCGAGACGCCAGTGCCGGCCATGGAGTCTCCTGCGCAGGGAACCCCGGACCCCCATTTTCTGCGCACGACTCTGTTCACCTGCTAGAGCGTCAGGCATGCGAATCGCGGTAACCGGGACGCATCGCGCGGGGAAGTCCACCCTCATCGACGAGCTGTCCGAGCATCTCCCCACCTACGTGGCGGTGGATGAGCCGTACCACCAACTGGAAGAAGAGGGGCACGAGTTCGCGCAGCCCCCTTCAGTCGAGGACTTCGAGGCGCAGCTCGCGCGGTCCATCGCCAACCTGGATGACGCCCCCCGTGACGTGTTGTTCGACCGATGTCCGGTCGACTTCATCGGCTACCTGTTGGCCCACGAGGACAGTGACGCGTTCGATGTCGACGCGTGGCTCCCGCGCGTGCGCGAAGCAGTCCAGAAGCTCGACCTCATCGTCCTCGTTGGCATTGAGCGCCCCGACCGGATTGCACGCTCCGCCTCGGAAGACGAGGCGCTGCGCTTGGCGGTCGACGAGAAGCTGAAGGAGCTCCTCCTCGACGAGGCCTACGCCTTCGGAGTGGACGTGCTCGAAGTCGAAGGGCCGCTGAGCACGCGGGTGAAGCAGGTGCTCGCGCGGCTCTCTTCGTCAGGTCGGGATTGAGCGTGTCGTGCGGGCAACCGCGGGCCGAGTCCCGACGGTCGCTGGCCCTCCCTCTTTTGTTAGAATGGTGCGCGCAGGGGCCGGAAGAGAGAGCTGACGTGTTCAAGGGGATGTGGTTGCGGTGTGTCGCGCTGGCGGCCTTGGTGGGAGGCAGCCCTGCTTGTGATGACACCGAGGTCGTCGTACCGGATGCGGGCATGGAAGAAGCGGATGCGGGCACGGAGGAAGTGGATGCGGGACCCGTTGACGGAGCGCCCGTGGTGTTTCGCATCACGAACGTGGGGAATTGCGCCGCCAAGCTCCTCACCACGGTGAAGGGACAGGTCAATGCGTCCATCCTTGTCCAGCAAGGCGAACTCGGGGGCACTGCCTTCGGAACCTGTGGGTGCCCCTATACGTGCCCGGGGAACAACTACAACGACACGTTCCCCATCAGGCCTGGAGAAACCGTGGAGTTCCCATGGTCAGGGAATCGCTATATCAGTGCGGGCCGGTGTGATGTCCGGCGTCTGGCCTTCGGTCCGGCGCGGGTGACCATCCCCTATTTCACCCTGGCGGACGCACAAACCGGCTTCAAGGGACCCGAGGTCAACGTCTCCCAGGACTTCGACTTCACCCCGGACGGTGGCGTCGTGGAGATTGTATTGAACCCGCCCAAGGACCTCCTCGTGGATGGCGACGCGGGCGTCTGCCCTTGACGTCGCGGGCCGTCTCCCAGCCGATGCCCGACTCAGTCCTCTCGCCGGGAGGGCGCTGACATTCCGCTCATCAGGATGCCCAGGTAACGCTCGCTCGCGGCCCTGGGCTCTCCTCCGATTCGCACGGCATGCACGACGCCGCAGATGAGGCGCCGGACGTCGTCGACGCCAACGTCCGTCCGGATGGCTCCCGCCCGGTGGGCCCGGGCCAGCAGACGCTGGGTGGCCACGCCGAGTTCGGCCTTCAGCTTCGAGGTCTCCGGCAGCGCGTCCTCCTGCGTGCTGAGGACCTCCGCCAACCCCACGTCGGCCAGCTGCAGCTTCAGGACGGCCCGGAGGAACTGATGCAGGCCCTGGCGAGGCTCGCCCGCCGCCTCGGCCACCCGAGCCTGCGTGACGAGGGACTCCAGGTGCTCGTTCACCAGGGCCTCCAGGAGCGCCTGTCGGGTGGGGAAGTGGCGATACACCGTCCCCACCCCGACTCCCGCGGCTCGCGCCACCTGGTTCAATTGCAGGGACGCATCCCCCTGGGCCATCAGCTCCCGGGCGATGGCCAGCACGTGCTCCCGGTTGCGAGCGGCATCCACGCGCAGCGGCGGCTTCTCCTGCTTCTTCATGAGGCCATCCTAACGGCCATAAAACGGATTATTTATCCGAATGGATTGAAAATCCACCGGACACTCCCTATTCAAGAGGCAGAAGTGGATGGTTCATCCGTTTTCGCTCCGTGGAGCCGACCGGGGCCATCCTCCTACCTGGGAGCCGTCACGTGACTGGGCACACCGAAGTTTCAGAAGCGCGTCGTCGGGAAGAAGGCGCCCCCAAGGCCTCGGAGGCGGGCGAGCAGGTCGCGCTCGTCACGGGGGCCAATGCGGGCATCGGGCTGGCGCTCACGCGCGACCTCCTGTCCACGGGCTGGCAGGTCATCGCGGTGAACCGCTCCGCCTTCCCCGAGGATGATGCCCTGCTGAAGGATGCTGTCGGCACGGGCCGACTGCGCGTCTACACGGCCGACCTGACGGACTTCGACGCACTTCGCGCCGTGCTCGGTGAGCTCAAGGGACGGGAGGCGCGCATCGACGTGTTGTTCAACAACGCGGGCGGCAGCTTCCCGACGCTCGCGTTCTCCAAGCAGGGACGCGAGGTCCACTACGAACTGCAGACGGTGGCGCCCTACATCCTGCTGATGGAACTGCGAGAGCTGCTTCACCGGGGGGCGCTGAAGACGGTCATCAACACCTCCTCGGCCGTGTTCCTGCGGACGAAGGCCTTCGACCCGGGCACGTTGGAGCGTCCCGCGAACTTCAGGATGCTCCTGGGCCCGTATTCGACGACCAAGCTGGCGCTCTCGCTGTGGACGCGCGAGCTGGCGCCCCAGCTCGCCGCCGAGGGAATCCGGCTCCTCAGCGTGGACCCGGGAGGCAACAACACGCAGCGGGCCGGCAGACCGTCGGGCCTCCCATTCTGGCTGCGGCCCATCGTGACGCTCTTCTTCCCGCCACCCACGAAGGGCGCGTCGCTGCTGTACGACGCGGCCCTCGGCAATGCCAGACGGGAGCCACCGGGGGCCTACATTGTCCAGGGGAAGGCGATAGAGCTGGGCTTCCAGACGCAGGGGCGCACTGTCCTGGACCAGGTGCGAGCCATCCACGCCCGGGAGTTTCAGGCCCGGGTTCCTCGGGCCTGAGGCTGCCGACTCCCGAGCACGCCTGGCTTTCACCTGCTCCATGCCCATCGCCGCCGGATTGGCGATGCTCTTCAGCATGGGCCCGCTGGGCCCTGCGTTGCGGACGCACTCATGACGGCGCGGGGCCTGCGCGTGTTGTTCCCTGAGGCTCAATCCGACGCGACGACGACAGTGGCGCGCGCATCCCTGCGCCTGCGCCAGTAGAGGAACACGGGCACGCCCGCGCCGAGCAGCAGCGTGCCCTTGAGCGCGTTGAGGGGATTGGAGGCGGTGGAGCCCACCACGACGTAGACCGCCGCCGCGATGAAGAGCAGCGGTGTGACGGGGTACCCCGGCACCCGATACGACACGCGAGGCACCTGGCCCTGGCGCTCCCGGGCCCGGTAGACGAAGAGCGTGGCGGCCGTGGCGCCGAAGACGAGCCAGTCGGCGAAGACGACGTAGTCGAGCAGCTCGCCGTAGGTCCCGGTGCTCGTGAGCAGGATGGCCCAGACCGCCTGGAAGACGATGGCCGCCGAGGGCGTGTGGTAGCGCGGATGCAGCCGCGCCATCCACGGGAAGAACAACCCATCCGCCGCCATCGCCTGATAGACGCGGGGCGACACGAGGATGACGAGGTTGAGGAACCCGAAGGTGGAGAGCGCCACGCCCGCGGTGATGAACGTGCGGCCCGTGGGCCCCAACAGCGAACCGAGCGCGTCCGCCGCCGGAGCGCTGCTCGCCGCCAGTCCCTCCGCTCCGAGCGTGCGCAGGTAGGTGAGGTTGGCGAGCAGGTACACCGTCACCACGCCGATGACGCCCCAGAGCAGCGCGCGGGGCAGGTTGCGCTCCGGATTCACCAGCTCCTCGGCCACGAAGTTGGTCTGCTGCCAGCCGCCGTAGCTGAAGAGGACGGGAACGAGCGCCGCGCCGAGCGCCAGCGCGATGGAGTCCGGAGGCGCGGGCGGCGCCGTGGCCCCCACCGAGGCAGAGGCCCCCGAGAGCAGCATGCCCGCGCCCACGAGCACCGCGAGCGCCACCAGCTTGAGCACCGTGAAGACATTTTGCGTGAGCGCCCCGGGGCGCACGCCGAAGTAGTTGACCCCGGACAGCAGGAGGATGGCGCCGACCGCGAGCGGGAACCGGTAGCCGTCCGCGAGCCCCGTCAGCGCCAGCGTGTAGTTGGCGAAGGTCACCGCCACCGCCGCGATGGCGCCCGTGGCGATCATCAGGAGCATTCCCCAGGCATTGAGGAAGGCGGGCAGCTCGCCAAAGGCATCGCGCAGGTAGACGTAGCTGCCGCCCGCCTTGGGGATTCGCTGGCCCAGCTCGCCGTAGATGAAGGCGCCGATGAGCGCCACGACACCGCCGAGCAGCCAGGCCCCCAGCGTGAGGGCGGGGGTGTGCACGCGCTGGGCGACGATGGCGGGGTTGAGGAAGATGCCCGAGCCGATGATGCCGCCAATGACGAGCATCACCCCCGAGAACAGGCCCACCCGCCGCGAATAGCCTCCGCCTGACTGTCCTGACGGCGCTCCAGCTTCATGCTCGGCGGAAGGGCTCATGGCCCCGAGCATAGACGGGAGGGTTCTGGGCCCGTTGAACTTCACGCCCTCGAAAAAGGACCACTCGCTTCTTCATCGCTGGCAGCGGGTTGGCTGCTGAACAGCCTGGAGCTCGCCGACATGGGGGAGAAATCCGATTCGAGGGGGGCCCGCGTACGGCCTCGGGAACGCAGTCCGTCGCCTCTGCTGGGGAGCCCATGACGCTTGTCAGTCCGCAGTCCAGATTCCTCGCCGCGCTCGCCACCGCGCTTCTTCTCTCGGCCTGTGGTGACGACGATGACCCCACTCCGACTCCCGACGCGGGGATGGATGCCGGGACGGACGCGGGGACGGACGCGGGCTCGGATGCCGGCCCGGACCCGGTCATGGTGGGGGAAGTCCTCGCGCTGACCGCATCCAATACGCTCGTGTCCTTCAATCGCGCGACGCCCGGCACCCTGGTGGGCTCCGTCGCCGTGACGGGCTTGAACCAAGGCGAGTCACTGCTGGGCATCGACTACCGCCCCGTGGACTCTCAGCTGTATGCCCTCACCAGCGTCGGGCGAATCGTCACCCTGGCTCCGGACACGGGTGTCGCCACCATGAAGTCCACGCTGTCCGCGATGACCGGGGACGACAATCCATTCGCGGGCCTCAGTGGCACGGACTTCGCCGTGGACTTCAATCCCGTGGCGGACCGTCTGCGCGTGGTGAGCAACACGGGGCAGAACCTGCGCATCAATGTCGACACCGGCGCCACCGTCACCGACGGTGCCATCAACGGCGGCAATACCGGCGCGCAGGTCTCCGGGGCGGCCTACACCAACTCCTTCGCGGAGACCGCCACCACCCGCCTCTTCGTGCTGGATGCGGCAACCGACACCGTCTACCTCCAGGACCCGCCGAACAACGGCACGCTTTCTTCCCCGTCGGCGTTGGGCGTGGATGCCTCGGCGGTGAATGGCTATGACATCGATGCGCGCACCAACGTCGGCTATGCGGCGCTGACGGTCGGCGGCACGCAGCGGCTGTACCGCATCACCCCGGCGAACACGACGACGGCGGCCACGGAGCTGGCGGCCATCGGCTCCACGGAGCTCATCAAGGGGCTGGCCCTGAAGCAGGAGGTGGGGGCCGCGGTCTACGGCCTCACCGTCGACAACCAGCTCGTGCGTGCCGCTGTCTCAGCGCCCAACACCCTGACCGCGACGGTGGCGGTGACGGGCGTGCCAACAGGGGAGACGCTGCTCGGCATCGACCAGCGCCCGGCGGACCGGACGATGTATGCCCTGTCATCCGCGGGGAAGCTCTACACGGTGAACACGCAGACGGGCGCGGTCACCGCGAAGTCCACCCTGGCCGCCGACCCCGCCGACCTCACGGACCCCTTCACGGCCCTGTCGGGGGCCTTGTTCGTCATGGACTTCAATCCGGTGGCGGACCGTCTGCGCGTGGTGAGCGACACAGGGCAGAACCTGCGCATCAACGTGGACACGGGCGCGACGACCACGGACGGCGCCATCAACCGGACACCCGATGCCGTCGTCTTCGGCGCGGCCTATACGAACAGTGTCATGGGCGCGACGGCGACGACGTTGTTCGACCTGGAGCGCAACGGCAACGTGCTGACCCAGCAGGTGCCTCCCAACAATGGCACGCTCGTCAACGTGGGCGCGCTGGGCGTGACGTTCGTCGGCGCGGCGGGGTTCGATATCGCTGGGGGTGACAATGGCCTGCCGTTGGTGGCGGGCCGCACGGCGGCCAGTGGGCCCTCCGTGCTGTACCAGGTGAATCTGTTGACCGGCGCCGCGACATTCTTCCCGCGCACCGCGACGACGGCGGAGCAGGCGGCCATCGGTGGGGCTTCCGGCCCGGAGCTGCGGGACCTCGCCATCGTGTACTGACGCGGGCGCACCCCAAAACGGGACCGCCGCCAGCCCCTGCGTCGTGAGCAGGGGGGCGGCGCGGGGGCCCGGACTCAGGCGCCGGGCCCCGTATTCATCTCTCAGCAGCCCGCCGTTCTGGTGAGAGGCGGACGCCGTACCGGAATCGGCGCTAACGGGGTGCCAGACTGCCTCCGACGCAGATGGCCAGGCAGTCACGGCACTGGGGGACGTACCGACCGACCTCCTCACAGAGGATTTCACAGTAGGAACAATCCGGAGGTGGGCCCTGGGCCGTGACGTCTCCCGTGGAGGACTCGGGAGTGGTTGGGGATGGCGTGATGTCTTCCTCTGGCACGGCGCCACCGCAACCCAGCATCAGCCCTGTGGCCACCGCGATTCCCAGCAGCTTTCGCAACCGATTCATGACCTGCGCCTCCTTGTGGCTCCCCGCGACCATCGCGAGGCCTGTGCCCGTGATGCGAGGCGAAGGATAGGCGCTGGACGCACGCGGCAGGTAGGGCGGAGGCCCTTTGGGGGTGGAGGTCCGGCGGGGGGGAAACGCGAAAGAGGGCCGGTGAAAGACCCGGCCCTCCTCCGCGCTGGACTCACGACAGGTGTCGCTACTTGTGGTCCTCGTTGAACTCCTTCAGCTCCTGCTCCGCGCTCTCCAGGTTCTCCGACGCCTTGTCGATCTTCTTCTGGAGCGCCCGGTCCTCGGCCGCCAGCTCATTGATGCGCTGGTGGACTTCGTCCATGCGCGCCTCGTCCTTCAGCGTCTGGTTCGCCTCTTCGAGGTAGCTCTCCAGCTCCCGGTGCAGGTTGGACTGCTGCTGCTCCATCTCCTGGATGGCCTCGCGGATGAAGCGGGCCCGCGACTGGGCCACCGGCTCGCTGAAGAGGGGGTTGGTGCCGTTGATGCACCCACCGATGAACTTCACGACCTTGAGGGCGGAGTTGCCCTTGCGGAGCGTGGACACCACCGGGTTGTTCAAGAACCGCTTGCCCAAATCGTACCCGGCCTTCACGCCCGAGACGACCTTGGGTCCACCGACGCGCACTCCCGCGGCGATGGCGATGGGCGCGCCGACACTCACCCCATTGCCGACAGCGTCACCGTGGGTCAGCGGCTTCTCCTCGGTGCCCGTCGGGTCCACCAGGTCCAGCGGCCGGTTGCTCACATAGCTGTAGAGGTTGCACTCCACGGGGCTGGCGCGGCACTTGTCCAGGTCCTCGAGGAACAGCGGGTCCGGCGTCGTGAAGCGGTTGATGCGGGTGTCGTAGTCGCGAACGCCCATGCGCACGAAGCCCAGGTCCGCGTCATAGGCCTTCTCCACGTAGTCCAGCGCCGCCGCGCCCGTGGGGTGCGTCGCCCGGTCTCCGAAGGGAGACGCAAGCCTCGGCGTACCGTCCGCGTCCGCCATCACCGTGCCCCGGCGGTCGGTGGACAAGAGCCGGAAGGTGCCGTTCTGCAGCGCTCCCACCAACTGCGAGTCCACGCGCACCGGCTGGGTGATGCCCGTGCCGTCCAGGTACGCTCCGCCCTCCAGGTAGGCCGCCAGCGGCGTCCCCGAGGCATCGCGCTTCACCAGGCGCTCGCCATCCTCGTCGTACACGAAGCTCCACGACTGCGTGCCCTTGGTCGCGGTGGCCACCTGGCCGTCCGGCCCGTAGGTGAGGCTCAGGTCATCCCGGCCCACCGTGCGGCCCAGCCCGTCCAGGGTGTACGTCACGCCCCCGGCGACCAGCGTGTTGACGCCCGTGACGAGGTTGCGCGTGCCCGCGGCGTCGGAGATGTGCGTGGACAGCCCCATCGCGTCGAAGCCGTAGTCATACACGTGCTGCGCGTCCTGGGCGGAGGCCAGGAAGCCCTGGGGTGAATAGCCATACTGGCGCACGAGCGTCGTGCCGCCGAAGGCCATCACCTCGCTGTCGGTGAGGCCCCGCGCATTCAGCTTCCAGGCGATGCCGGAGCTCCACGCGGGCGTCGTGTGCACCAGGGTGGTGCGCTGCCGGGTGAGGGCGTCGTAGCCCATCTCCACGGACGTCCCACCGCCGAAGTCCACCTTCGCCGTCTTGCCCAGTCCGTTGTACTCCACGCTCGCCCAGGGCTGGCCGTTGCGCGTCAGCGCGCTCATCCGTCCCCAGGCATCCCAGGCGTAGCCGAGCGTCGTCGTGGACAGGACCGCGCCCCCCGCGTCCTTCACGCGCGTGACTTCCTGGCTCACCTCTCCGCTCTCCGCATACGTCAGCTCGCTCTCCACCGTGCGCCAGCCGCTCAACTGGAGCGTCGACTTCGACAGCGTGCCGTCCGTGCGGTACTCCATCTTCTTCGTGTACCCGTCTCCCGACGTGGCGGTGAGCAGGCCCGGCGCGCTCGTGTTGGCGGGCGCGGCCGGCGAGGCGCCGTCGTAGTAGAGCTGGTACGACTTCACTCCGCCCGTGGCGCTCGTGTGGGTGAGGCCGGTGCGGCGGCCAATGCCGTCGTACTGGTAGCTCTCGCCGCGGACCAGCGTGTTGCCCGTCGTGCGGAACTGCTTGGCGGACACCAGCCACGTCCCGGGGGTGTACTGGTAGTCCACGTTCGCCACGCCGTCGCGCTCCACGCGGCCGACGCGGCCATAGGCGTCATAGGCCAGGCGGTGTCCCTGGCTGTCCGGCATCGTCACGCCCCGCAGACGTCCCAGCGCGTCGTAGGTGTACGAGTACGCGAAGCCCAGCTCGTCCTCGTACCGCGTCATCCGCTTCGCCGCGTCCAGGAACTGGCGACGCGTCTGCATGCCGTTCTCCTGCGTCTCCACGACGAGCCGTCCGCCCTGCAGGGACCAGGACGTCGCCAGGGTCTGCTGGACGTCGACGTGGTGGCGCAGCACCTTCTCCACGTCGTAGCCGAAGACGGCGGTGCGCACGCTCGACGTCTGCTCGATTCCACCCAGCAGCGTCGCGTAGTCCAGGGCCGCCATGTCCGCGTTGGCCGGCAGGTTCGGACGCACGTAGCGCGTTTTCTCGCGCTGCTGGCGGCTGTGCAGCGTCAGTCCATCCACCACCCAGCCCTCGGGGACCAGGCGCGTCCTGGCCACGTCCTCGCCAGCCGCCGTGGAGTACTCCTCCGTGTAGCGCCGGGCGTTGCTGCTCGCGTCCACCAGCGCCGTCGCGGCGATGCCCGCGGGCCGCGTCGCCGTGGCGAACCGGTAGCTGAGCGTCTCGTTGGGGTTCACCTCGCTCGCGACACCGAGCGAGTCCCACCGCTTCGCCAGCCGCTCCATCCCGTCGTAGCGGAAGCGCTCCACATGCGTGCTTCCACCGCGCCGCGTGGTCAACGTCAAGAGGCCGTCATGCAGCGGGTGGCGCTCGGTGACTTCCAGCGCCACGCCGTCAGGCTGGATGACCTTGGAGAGCAGCAGGCGGCCCGGGGCGTAGTCGAACGTCGTGGTGCCCCGGCCGGGCTCGCTCACCGTCTTCACGGTGTAGTCGGACGCGTAGCTCACCGTCTGCAGCGGCATGGCGCCCTGCGGTCCCTGCGCCACCACGCTCTGCACCAGTCCCACGGAGTTGCGGGTGATGACGCCCTGGTAGGAGAAGTCCAGCGCGGGCTGCGGGTGCGTGCCCGCGTACGTCACGTTGGCGGGCAGGCAGTGCAGGTGCTTGACGAGCGCCGGCAGGCTGGCGCGTCCCAGCGTGGTGGTGAGCGTGCCCCAGGGGGTGACGCGCGCCTGTTGCTGGGGACACACGCCGTCGAAGGCCAGCGTCTTCGTCGACTCGGTGAGCGTCAGCGCCGGCAGGCTCGCGTCGCGGAAGCCCTGGCCCTCCTCCTTCAGGCGCTTGAACGTGAGGCCCTGGTGCGTGGCGTCCTCGTACTCGCGGAAGGACACCTCGCGGACCTGGGGCGTGAGCGCGTCCGTGCGCGTGTCGGAGAGCAGCAGGCCGGCGAAGTCGTCTCCGTTGAGGAAGTTGACCGCGTGGCTCTCCTGCGGCGCGGTGCGCACCACGCTGTCGAAGCCGACGAGGAAGCCGCCCTGCGAGTGGTAGTTGGCCCCGAAGTACTGGTAGCCGTAGGTGATGGTGTCGTAGCCGGAGGACGCCGACGTCAGCGACGCGAGCACCGGCTGCCGGAAGCGGGCCCCGGGCGCGGCGGGCAGGCGGGTGTAGGTGAAGCCCAGCACGGTGCCCTTGCCGTCGTCCGCGGACTTGAGCAGCCCCGTCTCGGGCCCGTCCAGGGACGTGCTGTAGGCGTCCGAGCCCTTCGTCACGGTGAGGCTGGTGTTGCCGCTGCCCGCGAAGTCACCCTGCGTCAGCGCGCTCGTCGTCCCGTTGAAGAAGGTGAGCGCGGGGACGGTGACTTCGCGGAACTCGCTGCCGTTGTTGACGAAGAGCAGGGCGAGGCCCGGCTTCGACAACAGCACGTCCGACAAACCGTCGCGATTCACGTCCACGAACATGGCGGAGTAGGTGGCGAGCTGCGCCAGGCTCACGCCCGTCTTCGTCAGCACGGGGAACAGCTTGCTGGAGGCCGAATCGAACGCGAACCTGCCGGTGCCCGGCCACACGTGCAGGCCGTTGGAGAGGCGCGCGACGATGTCCGGGATGCTGTCCCCGTTCATGTCGTGGACCCACGTCGCCGTCGCGGACACGCTGGGCGTCAGCGTCCCGTTGACGGCGGCGCCGAAGCTGGTGCCGGGCGCCACGCCGCTGGTGTTGGGACGCACCTGGAAGCCGCCCGGGACGACGCGGATGAAGTCCGGCTGCTGGTCGCTGTCCAGGTCCACGAAGCGGGTGTGCGGGCCCAACTGCCACGCTCCCGTCAGGGACTGCTGGGACAGCAACGTGCCCGCGCGGTCGCACACGCGGATGTCCGTGTTGGAGCCGCCGGGGTTGGTGATGGCCACGACCTCGGGCTTGAGCTGGTTGGGGCGCAGGCGCGCCAGCAGCCGGGGCTCGTTGCTCACGTTGGCGGTGGGACGGCACACCGACTGCGTGCCGGCGTTGGCCGGAGGCAGGGCCTCGGCGCGGAAGCCCGAGTCCTCCTGGACGTAGAGCATCTGCGCCTGGGCGTGCTCGAAGTCGAGCCGTCCGTCCTCGTCCTCATCCAGCAGCGTGGCGCGCCACGGCTGGATGGCGTCCTGTCCCGCGGCGGCGAGCGTCGCGTCCAGCTTCGTCACCCGGGTGAAGCCAGCGGCGGCGAGCGCCTCCGCCGACGCGTGGTACGTGTAGCGGGCGGTCGGCGCCACCGTCACGTTCGGCACCGTGCCGTAGGACTGGTCCACCTGGGCCAGGTAGAAGGCCACGCCCTCCACCGGCTCGGTGTACGTGAGCAGGTACTGCCACCGCGCCTCGAAGAGGCCCGTGTTCGCGTTCTTCGCCTTCACCGACACGGACGACACGCGCCGGTCCAACCGCAGCTTCTTGCTGGAGCGGAAGTCATCCACCGGCTTCGCCAGCGTCGCGTAGCCCAGGTCCACCTGGTACTGGAAGTCATTGCCGGTGCCGCCGTACTGCACCGTCGTCAGGAAGAGGCGGCCCGTCGCATTGGCCTCGTAGGTGAAGCGCGTCTTGCGGCCCGTGGCGCTCACCACCTCGCGCAGGGACCAGGAGTAGATGCCCTTGGTCGTGCTCACCTGCGCGCCGTCGCCGAAGGTCCACACGCTGCCGTCGGGGTGGTACGCGGTGAGGGCCGTGGCGGACTGCTCCACGCGCACGGCGGGGTTCAGGTCCGCCGGATACCAGGCGCCATCCGCGCCGCGCACCAGCCGGCCCCAGGGGCTGGAGAGGTCGTCCGTCGCGTAGTCCAGGTCACCCCGGACGCGCCAGCGGCGGATCTCCAGCTTGGTCTGCCAGCCGTGGCCCCACTCGGACTGGCCCGCGTCGGAGGAGTAGGTGGGGAAGGGCGAGCCGAGCACCTCGCCCCTGTCTTTGGGAACGGTGAAGGGGGAGGCCAGCGCGAAGCCGCCGCGCGCCACGTCCGCCGCGCCGAAGGCCGTCTGCGCGTAGGTGCCGATGAGCGAGCCTCGCTGCGGCGCGGCGAGCTGGGGAGGTTGAATCTTGGCGTCCGTGAAGCCAGCGGGCTGCGCGAGCGCGAGGGGAGAGACGAGCAGGGCGGTGCCGCCCAGCATCCGTCGGAAGAGGGAAAACGGTTTCATGGTCCTACCTGATGGGTGAAGTGCTGACGACAGTGGTACGGCGAGACGACAGGGCGGCGGAGCGCGGGGCCATCCCCACGCCGCTCCGCCACCCTCGAGGAACTCAAAAGGGGACTACTGGCAGACGGTGACGCCGGAGACCGGAGTCGCCAGCTCCAGCACGTCCACCTTCATCGTGATGACCAGCGCGGAGGCCTCGTCGAACAGCGCGGGCGGCACGTTGCCCAGCCGGATGTTGAAGGTGCCGAACGGTGACAGGCCATTGCCGGCGATGGCCGCGAACGGCTGCTGGAGGTCCTGCGCGAAGAGCGTCAACACCTCGATGTCATTGCCGAACAGGAGATGCGGCGCGCCGACGAGGAAGTCCTGGTTGAGCATCACGTAGTTCTTGAGGCCCGCCGTGGAGGGATGGGACAGCACGTCACCCCACCGCACGGGCACCGTCAGGCCCGCCTGCGAGTCCGCCGCGTTGGTGCTGCTGAAGGGACGGACGACCTGGATGCCCAGGTTCTTGATGATGGGCATGTGGTGCTGGCAGAGCAGCGCGCCACCCTGGCCTCCCACGCTGTACAGGTCCTCCGGCGTGAGGGTGATGCTCACCTCGCCCGAACCCTGAAGCAGCGTGTTCCACAGCGTCTCCGAGCGCTCCGCGTTCGCCGCGTGCCACTGGGTGGGCATGCTGAACGCGGGGTTGGGGAAGGCGAAGGCAATGGCCACGTCCTTGGGCAGCTTGTCGGTGATGCGCGCCTGGGCCAGGGCCGTCTCCACGGCGGTGACGGCCGCGAGCGCCTTGTCGGCGAGCACCGTGAAGTCATCGGACCAGTTCGCCTGCAACAGCGCGTTGATGTCCGTGTTCGTCTTCAAGCTCACCAGCGAGTTGGGGTGGCGCAAATCCAGCGTCGGGTAGAGGTACTCGGTGACGAGCCCCGTCAACGCGCGCGACTTGTCGCGCAGCTCCTCGCCATCCAGGTTGCGCAGGCGCCACAGGGGCAAGAGGCGCAGCAGCCGCGCCTGGTTGGCGCCGTTGGTCAGGTCATCCGCCAGGGACTGGATGTCGAGCAACTGGAGCTCTATCGCGCGCTCCACGGTGCGCAGTTGCACCAGCCGCTCCAGCCGGGCGAGCTCCTGGGTGACGAACGTCACGAAGAGCGAGCTGAAGATATCCGGCATGCCGCTCAGCTGGCAGCCCGGGCACTCCACGCCGTACTGCTGGAGCAGGCGGGACTCGGCGCTGGCGCGCAGGGCCTCCATCTCGCTGTTCGTCACGCGCCCCTGCTCCACGTAGGCCGGCGTCGCCCCGCGCAGCTCGGTCATCACCGTGGCCATGGCCTTGCCCAGCGCCCGGGCGGCTTCGCCGGTGGGCATCAGCCGCACGCTCTTCACCGTGAGCCGGTGGGACACGTCGTCCATGCAGGAGCCCACGTCGTTCACCACCAGGAAGTAGTCGCTGTCCTCCTCCACGATGACGCCCGTGTGCGGCGACTGGAGCACCTGCACGTCGCGGATGTGGTTGCGGCTGGTGCCCCCCGGCGTCATCGCCACCAGCAGCAGGCTGCCCACCGGCGCGCTCGGGAAGGGCGTGTTCGGCAGGCGCAGGCCCATGGAGAAGCTCGCGGTGCTGCGCTCCTCGCTGCCGGAGCTCTCGTTGTACGTCCCCTCGATGCCCGTGGAGCTGTTCACGCAGGCCTCCGCCGACACGTAGGCCGTCGTCCCGTTGCCGAAGAACTCCGCGCCGACCTCCGTCTTGACGCCCGCGCACAGGCGGGTCTCCACCGAGCTCTTCGCGAACATGGAGAGGTTGGAGCTCTCCGCCTGATAGCCACTGCCGGAGAAGATGACGGTGTAGCCCCCGGGGCCCGTGAGGGCCTTGCCGTTGCCCAGGTTGACGGCGGTGGGCGCGTTGCTGGTGGGGTGGGGCAGCAGCGCTCCGGAGATGGCGCAGCTGGGCGTGTAGTCTCCGGACACCTCGAAGTTGAGCAGCTCTCCGCGCAACGCGGGGATGCCGAAGGCCTGGGGCCCTCCGACGCCGCCCGGGCCCGGCTGGCGCACCGCGAGCGTGAGGATGTTGAACGTCCCACCCGGAGCGTGGCGTGCCTCGTCCGCGCCGATGCTGAGCACCTGCACCGGACCGCGCTGGATGTCCGTGCCCAGGTTGGGCGACTCGTTCTCCAGCGTGGTGTTGAACGCCGCCGCGAAGTCGTTGAACTGCGTGCGCTGCAGCTCCAGGTTGTCCTGGAGGCCGACCAGGTCGGCGTTGAGGGAGTAGAACTCGTTGAGCTTGCGCGCCAGCGTGGTCCGCACCGTCTTCTGGTTGGCGGCGTTGGCCACCTCGCCGAGCACCTCGTTGATGAGCGCGGTGCGGTGCTGGGTGAACTCGTTCAGGGCCGTGGTGAGCGCGCTCTTGCGCGTGGTCACCACGTCGTTGATGAAGTTGGCCTTGTACTCCTCGATGCCCGTCTTCAGCGTGTCGCGCGAGGTGCTGACGAAGAAGCCGGACTTGGCGTAGCTGCTGGAG
>Ga0126314_10000231_pt1 | contig 28619 bp, 28 predicted proteins | sample Plot105B_FD_92535 | JGI IMG/M metagenome (GOLD analysis project Ga0126314, IMG submission 92535) | Serpentine soil microbial communities from UC McLaughlin Reserve, CA, USA - Plot105B | ecosystem: Environmental > Terrestrial > Soil > Grasslands | place: USA: UC McLaughlin Reserve, Lake County... | reverse complement strand
TATACACTATCTCTAGAAAAAATGAAAGCTGTTTCAAACGGCCCGTTTGAAAAAATAGTCTAACTATTCAATAATAATCAAAACATCTTTATAATCAACGATATTCAATTTATTTCAACGGTACGAATGCGGACAGTGTACCGCAGACGACCTTGAACGTAAAGTCGACATGATTACCAGTCTCGACCGTATTGGTAGCATGTGTTACCAATCGTTGCCCTGTCAACATCACGTCGAAACCGATATTGGTACACTTTTTTTGCCTGGAACGACCATTGCAAGACTCCAGAAAAAATTAAATAACGACGTCGATCCACACTTTAAAGAATATTTAGCGTGATTTTTTCGTTATCAATCAAACTCGTTCACCGGGTTAAAAATGTTTTCAATAAATAGTCGTGTAGCCAATAATTAATGACACAACTTTTTTTAGAAAGTATTAAGAACGATGCAGTTGATGTAGACGGTCTCGAATGCCAAGATACTGACGAAAAAATATTAGTTCCGGCTTGCAAACACAAGCGTAAAAAGATCGTGGAAGAAAATAACGATGACGAGGATTCTACCGGGCCAAGTTCATCGAAGAGGTGGCGATACCGAGACGAAGTCCACGATGGCCAAACGACGGATGGTGCGTTAACGCAACCTTCGACCATCTCGACTCCGCTGAGCTTGGTGACGCTCGACCCCGAGTTCGACGATAGTTTAAAAATTTATTCTAGATAAAATTCTTGCTTTAAAAAGCCATTGCCGCTGCGATGACACCTATTAAAGATCCTCCAGTGATGACCGCTTTTCTCCCATCATCGTAATTGTCCCATTCATTAAACACGGCTGATAAAAGTGTACCTGCACCGCCCCATGCAACACCCGCACATGCCATCCTACCACCACATCTTATCGATGACAGTGCTGACGTTGTGGTTCCAGCAGCAAGGCAAATTGCACCTGAAGAGAGTAAATATCCGTGTTTAGCTTCTTCTGCAGAGCGAATTAACCGGAAATTGTCTGTTTTCCGTAATTCTTTGAGATTGGCCCCCCATTCTGCTAAATTGTAATTGAACCCAAGGGATAGCGCCGCCGTCGCTAAAGCGATTGGGAGTTTAATACTGCTCATACCACTCACTACATGACGCTCGCCATAAAAAATTGTAGAAAACAAACGGGCATATAAGTTTGCGTTCTTAAATTTCACGTTTTGCAACACGTTTTATTAGTAGACGCGCAAGTTATGAGTGCGTCCGCATCGTTTCTATTCGAAAGAACCTTTGTCTGAACGACAACAGGCCCACATTCCTTTTTGCGACAGGACGAGAACTAATTATGCAACAGCGGAAGATTTTTTTTCTCTTGAATAATTCAGTCGAGATACGTTTTACTTACAACAAACATGCCGCGAATGCAGAAGCCTCGTTTGCGCATAGGGATAATTTGCACGTCGCTCGTCGAAGAAAGTATAAAAGACGAACTTCTTTCGTGCGCGAGTCGTAAACGCCCTTGGTTGGCTGATGTGATAACAGAGCACACAATAATGGAGGATGGAAAGCGCTGCACCTCTGACGATTATGCAGTTGGTTACTACATCAAATGGGCTTATTCGAACGTTGACATTGAGTTCATCAACCCGCATACGATGTCTTTGACACAGTTGCATAAGAATGACTTGAATGTGTCATTAATTTTTGACGTTTTGGAAGCGTTCCACATCGCACCTCATGTACAGTATGCCAAGTTCGTGGCGATTTTACCGAAAATTAAAAACCTCTACCCATCACTCGTTTACCAGACGTTCATCAACCACAAATCAGTGTACTATCGATTCCTAAAAAACCGCGGCATTCCAATCGTCCCCTTCTTTTCAGTCACAAAAGCGCAATGGAAAAAGAACCCCGGTAAAATCGCCCAGTCTGTGCTCCAAAAGGCAAACAGACAAAAATGGAAATGCATTATAGCAAAGCCGGACTGGGGACAAGAAGGGATTTGTTTTCAGAAATTCCACCCTGAGGTTACAAAAGAACGGCTGTTGGCTTATACGGAACGAATTTTTAAACTGTACCCCGGTATCGTGTTTCAGAAATATATTCCGGGATTTGATAATGGCAATGTTAAAGAGTTTCGAACGTATTTCGTCGGAAACAAGTATAAATACACAATCATAACTGACGCCAAGTCAGATATTCCGCAACGACCCTTCGAAGAAGGTGGTAAGGTCAAGTCGCCATATTTTGGTCGAGTAAAGGCACTCGCCAATGAAGTTATAAAGATCTTACCCGATATATTTGTAGCTGGTATCAAAATGGACCGTCTACTCACTAGAATCGATATTGCACTGCTGTCTACTGGTGACGTCTTTGTTAACGAATGCGAGATGGTCCCGAGCTTGTATTCCAATGTCCCAAACAAAGTGGTAGTTGACCGAGAATTAGGCGACCAGTTGGTCCGAATGACTAGAAAATTTGTTGCTGCGCGCAATTGCAAAAAGAGAAATAATGCGCAAAAAGCCCAGAAGACAAATTGATGACGAACAGGATTTACCGGTCACGTGAAAGAACAGTGAAAAGAAAACAGGCGCGAACCCTTTTTTTGATTTACCCCAATTCAACCACAGACATGCCAAAGACATTAACGAACCGAAAAAGACATAGCTGTGATTTTCAAAATTGCGACAAAGCTTTTGCTTCCCCAGCACACCTTGTAGTGCACAAGCGATCACTTACTCCTGCTGGTATCGCGAAAGGCACTTTGGAGATTTAAGCCGGTATGAACTCTCTTTCTCTCTCTCCCGACGTAGAGAGAATTTTTTCCTTACCTACTTGTTAAGTCATGTCCTGTGCAACGGAAACCATGGCAGAGACCGACTCCTTCTACCGGGCTGTCTTTGAGTCTCGCCCGGATGGAACTCTCGTTGTCGTCAAACCGCTCCATCCCACCCAAGCATACATCCATGCGTTGGCGACAACTCCACATCGCTTCAGCCTCGAAAACCTTGGGCGGATCTTTAGCAGCTGGGTTGAAGCAGCGAAAGTCTCGAACGAGTCGTTCATCCGTGGTAGCGAAATATCCAACACCGTCCTCCACTACCTTGTCCCTGACAACGGCGTCAATATCACGTACTACTCAACCTATTGGACTCACCGCGAAAAGTGGGGCGATAAGACTGGCGTCGTCCTCAACATTCATCTCGCCAATGACGGTTTCTTGTACAAGCAGTTGAATGAAATGGTGCCTGCAAAGGGGGAGCATTTCACGGTGCAGAGGCATACCAAACCGGGCGAGTGGATGCGCTTGGCGTTGGGAAATTACGGACAGGCTATTGAGCCTCTCGTGACTTGGGCCAAACAATATTTGGGGATTCGCAAATCAAAAGTCGAGCTCTTCTACTCCTTTGACGAGGAGCGAGTTGACCTCAAAGTTCTTGACATCGACACTCGGGTGGATGGTGTCAAATTCTGCTTTGAACCTGGGCCCCTTGTCACGGATTGGGATGCGCTGGACGAAATGTAGGGGTTGGCTCGAAGCAAGAAATGGGAAAAGGCGGAAAGAAATGCAAGAATTGGCGTATTATGTTACATGCAGAAATCGGCAGCAAGTTCATTAACATATCCACACCGCAGTTTATAAGGGAGAAGGCTGCGTTGCAATCGTCCCTCGACAGCCGACTGAACTTTCCAGGACAAAATGCCTGTCTCGGTAACGCTGTAATCCTTTTGGGACAACAAATTCAGACCGTACAAAAGGAGCTTATTTGCGACCATCCCGATAACTTCGTCGTGAATGGGATATTATTCATGGTCATCACCGAGACGCAACACGTCCTAGATGGAATAGCTTCATACTGTCAGCGATCTCAACCGCTCGACCTCGACGATCCCCTTGTTTATTTCGACAACTATCCATTCCAAACCGGCGATTACAGTTTTATTAGGAGCATTCAGAATTCGATCAAAGCACTGAAATTCAATGGAAACGCATTCAATTCGCTAGCGAATGGGACCAAACATGGTCTTCCTTGGATAGGAATTGTATCATTCTCTGGACGAAGAGGGTTCAGTGACATATTTGACGACAAAGGCGTTGGAGTCATCCATGACATGATCGTTCCAATTTACAAACCGATTACACAAATTCTCACGCGCCTCAACAATCTATTTCCAACTTCACAAAAGATAGCGTTGTCTTTCCCAAGTGTCTAGTGTTCCAATAAGAGTCCAGGTTGGATGGGTCGCATTTAAGTGTTATTTATGCTAGTTTTGCCGATTAAAATTCATTTTATGAAGGTACTCTCGTTTTAATATGTATACTAGTCTATCTTCCTCGTTTAATTTATTAGTAGCGAGATGGTGGATTCGATAGGGTATCCGTACAAAAGACCTATAAGAGCGGGGTGGTTATCTTCTAAACCATTTGTGACGATATCGCCAATTTTAGAGGAGCCCTTTAGTGCACTTGCTGTTAATGCAATGCCTGCAGAATGGTAGTCATATATGAGGGACGACAAGTTCGGAAAAGCGTCCGAGACGGTGGTGTTTTTGAAAACATAAAGGATATATAGCTGGCGTCTGTATTCATCGCGGACATTGGGAATGCGTTTTACACCATAACCGAAATCATCGTTTCCACGGAGACCGAGCTCGTTGATGTACTCTCGTACGAAAAGCGTTGGAATGCCCCAACTTGAGCCAACGGCTTTTTTTGAACTAAGCACTTTTCCAAAGACTGCGCTGGTCTCGTCGTCGAATCGGTCATCCCACTCTCCGTGCCCGGTGTGTATCAGGTTATCGTAGCGAACGAGCGGCGAGGTGAATGTTTTAGCAAACGTCGGAAAAGGAAAGCGATTGACCATACGATTGTTTTTGTAGTAGTCTAATTTGCTCCGCGATCCTTCGATAGTGATGTAGGCGCCTTGTTTGATTCCCGGTGCTGGGCTGTCGTTCCAAACACAGATCATCTCGGTGTCGTTGGTAGTAGTCTAGTCTATTCTATTCTTGAAGAAGGTAAAATAATTTTGTTGTCATTTGGAGCGTCACCAAAATAACTAAACATTCACTTCGATATCGCGGTCACGTGTCATTTTAGATAAATTAAAAAACTAATTTATTTAACATTTGCCATGAAAAATTCCATTGAAAATACTTTTTTAAACCTTAGTTAATGGACAAGCTCCACCTTTCCTCTACTTCACTTTCCCTGTCTGCACAAGACAAACACGTTTTACATTCGGAACCGGAAGCAATTACATCGGAACTCACCAGCCTTTCGAAATTGCTTAGGACAACCGGTTACGTTTCAGCAGCACAACGAATTAAGCTTCGAACCGCCGTTTTCCTGGTCAAAACACTCGGTACGTTTTCGATCGAGAACGACCAACTCGCGACCGTCCTAGAGGCTCTGAGCACTCCCGCCAAGAAACACTTGAATAGGGCTTCACGGGACATACTCTTACCTTGGTTGGAGGGACTGTTACAACATCTCAAACACATGCCCGGTGTAGATGAGGATGTGGCAAAGCTTTTGGACGAGAAGCTGAAGTTCACTGAGTTTGACCGCTTGTTCGAAAAAGACGGGACCATAAACAAACCCCTAAGACAACGGCTTGAGGAAGTGGGTGTCTGGCGTCTTTCTCCAAGAGTCGATAGGCAGGTAATACTTGCTTGGGGAGATGTCCCTACCGAAGTTTTTCACACTACAGTGGGGCCATTGGCCGCTTTCTTCGAATATACAGAGGCGGTTTCTACTTTTAGAGAGGCGAGAGACGACGGTTGTGTCCATACCGGATGCGAAATTCCCCCAATCGACCACGATTACCGATTCGGGCTTTCCCCTAAAGCCCGAGACGCCCTTGGGAAGTTTTATTCAAGCGAAGATGGCCTTTCCCGGGGCGCCGCGGGGATCTTCGTACGCAAAGGAACACGCCACTACGTCGTAACAGCTGCGCATGTTTTATTCCCAGAACTCACCAAGATGCCGCTCGATTCTGAAGAGCTCAAAGATTTCAACGAAAATGTTACCTTCGCCGTTTACGATAGACTTGATGACATTGGCATCGTCCCCTTTTCAGCTCAACGCCAACACACAAACGGTATCCGAATAGCACCCAGCAATACCTGGATGTACAAGCCAAACATCGAAAGTCTTGTTATTAAAATCGGCCCGCGATCAGGACTTACACTTGGTCATCTCGAAGGGACAAACGAGTCATTGGAACAGTATGACGGACTGACTCGCGTAGCACCCCGTGCCGATACCTTTGGACAGCGGGGTGATTCGGGATCGATCTACTTTGTGGAAACCGAAGAAGGCTTTGTGCCAACTGCGGTGCATCGCACTTCGGATGGTGGTTCCGGCTTAGGGTCAAACTTCTACAACGGCTTCAGTAAAGTTCTCGCCAAGGCCAAGCTGGGAGACCTCGACGAGTTTGACGCATGTATGTCAGATTCTCTACGCGGATGTTCCATGTCGCATGTTCGGAAGGGACTTTAAATATCGTTTAAATATGTACACAACAAAAGTCTCGCTTAAAATCGATTGATACTAAAAAATGCACTAGGAAATTTGTTCGGAATTATAAAATGCTAGCGTGTCCCTGCAAATTCGATTCTTCTTCGGGTCGTATCCCACAACTTGAAGACGTGTCGGGTCGCTCGCACGTGAAAGAGCGGTGTACAATTGGCCTGTTTCGAATACGTTAGTGACGATGGCAATCTGCCAGTCGAGCGTTTGTCCTTGACTTTTGTGTATCGTGATTGCCCACGCCAGGATCAAGGGCAGTTGTCTTCGACTCGCGACTAAACGAGGACCGGTTTCTGTATTGACGCCTGTTTTTGAAACTCTAGTTTGTTCTTGTGACGATTTAACGTCCATTTGCCATGTTACATGTTCGACAGTCAGCTCCCGTCCGGAGTTGAAGCGAACTGCCGGAAGTCCGTTTGTGAACCCGATAACCGTCCCAGTGCTGCCATTCACAAAATTGTCTGAATAGTTATAGGTGAGCATAACTTTTGCACCGATGCGCAGACGGAGTTTCCTTTTCATGATACACTCTCGGTCGATGTCGCAATGATCGATTTCACCGACAACAATATCACTTGCATTGTAGATTTGCGAAGGACCTTTGCGTTTTCTGAGAAACCCGTTGTTGATGCGATCCGCTTCTTTTTTACAACACACCGTGTATGTCGGTTCAACTCCATCCGGTAGGGTCAATTTCCGTTCCAGATTTTCCCTCAACCATTGATTGTCTTGTTCGTCTGCCTGTCCCAAACGTAACCTGGAAAGAACCTCCATAAACCGTGGATGAGTTTGTCGGAATACTTTATCCAGATGTATGGTGTGTTTAATGACGTCATGCCAAGATTTTGCATGAAAACATTGACGTGCTTTCACAGGAGGGAGTTGGAGGAAATCTCCGACGGCGAGTATCTGTATTCCCCCGAACGGAACGTGTGTCTCCCGAACCAACCTCGCTGTTTTTTCTATTCGTTGAAAAAAGTCTGCTCCGATCATCGAAATCTCGTCGATTATTAAAACCTCAACGGATTTCCATTTCGCCAATAGTTCGGGCCGCTCGCGGATGCGGTCTGCCAACCGTTCCGGGGTTCCTTTCGCCAACAGACAGCCTACAAATCTGTGAAATGTCACTCCACTGATGTTATACGCTGCAATCCCGGTGGACGCTGTGGTCGCAACAGTCCGACTATGAGCTCTCAAAAGCCGCACGACTGTTTGTAGCATCGTCGATTTTCCGGTTCCTGCAGGCCCAGTTAAAAACACATTTTGACGCTCGTTAACAATTAGATTAATGACTTCTTCTTCTTTGTCGCTCATGATTGATTGAAATTCACGTTGTATTTAGAACAGATAAAAAATCGTTCTATAACTTCGCACGTTTAGTCGATGCCGTAATTATTCGGCATTCCCTCGATTTTAAGCGAGACGTTGCCGATCTCTTTGCGCTTTTCTTTTACGGTGAACCATTTAAATTCCGCGTCTTCCGGAGGATATGACGAAAAAACTCGTCGAAATCCTCCATTCCATGCCCAAATGCCATACAGCGTCGGTTCGACGACGAACAGATTATCTGGACCACATATGCGTTGCAAGTTGTATATAACTGTTTCAATGTGCTCGTCGTCAATGTACGACAACACCGATGACACAAAGGCCACACACGAATCGGTTTCCATTGTTTGTAATATTTCAGGGATATTTCTGGCTACGGATGTATCTTTACACGCCAAACAGCCGTCTGCGTCGATACACGCATCTCCGCACGGACGCTCTTGGCCAAATAATATACTACTGGGTATGCTGTATTTCGGATCACCAAAAACAACCAAAGGACGGCCGGTGATTTGTGCGCGGGCTTTTGCTGTCTGGAATGCAATATACTGGCGTCGTTTTTCAAACACAAACTGGAATGCTAGAAATATTAGACATAGTGAAATAATTAGTAGTATCATACTCGAATCCTATTTAACAATAAAGCAAAGAAAAGTTTTTTTAGATTACATGTCTTAGACTATATTTCTCTTCCAAGTAGTATTATTATGACTGAAATTTGCAAGTTGCGTAAAAAGTTTCCCGGTATACCAAAAAATTGTCGTTACCCTTCGTCAACAGGATCAAAATCGCGTACTACTGTAGTTAGAAAATCTCCGCGCAAACGGCCATTGTCATCGTCAAAAAAACCTATCGCCAAAAAACGAAAAACCGCATCCACCCCTAAGAAAAAATCAAAAACAAAATCGGCATCAACCGGCATTGCTCATAGAACACGAGCTGCAGTACGTCGCCGCGCGTAAGTAGGACATCTGGTATTTTAGCAACAAATGTATATTTTAATAAATTGAATTTAATAGCTAGTCTAGACCACTAGATAGTTATGTTAAATTTGCCCTTGTAACAAACCAAGTTCTTAATTGGCCGCGTCAATTCCATATTTCCAGATTCCAAAATCTTCATCTGCATATCGACCCTGTCAACCGGGCCAAAGTTATTCGTCGCTTTCATATAGGCTCGTCGCTCGATCAAGTACTGTTTCAACCATTCTTTCTCATCGCCTCCTTCGGATGGGGCCTTCGTCTTCACCTTTTTAGTCATCGCAGCGTTTCCGAGATTGAGGCACGTGTCGTATATGAAATACAGCGCCAGGACGGACTTTAGCCCGTATTTTTTACACGTGTCGTGAGCATTTTTCCAGTATAATCGCACAAGGACGTTCCATTGGGCTTGTCGGAGAGATTGGTCACCACCACTCTGCTTGAAAACTTTTGCGAATTCATCCAATCCAGCGGTGGAGGCAGATCCATTTACCTTTTTCAAAGCCGGAATGAATTTGACAAGTTCGTGGTTCGGTTCAATCTTTTTCAGTTCATATATCACGCCGAGCAAATCACCGGTTCCTGAACAGAAGCCGACTATCCCAGCTGTATACCCCCGTCCATCAGAAATATCTTCGATATATCCGTACGCTTTCTGCCAATTTGTAGTAGAGTTTTCTGGTATCGCAACGAGACTCTGTATTATATCCGCTTGTTCAATCGTACAACCAGGAACCGATTTGAGTGGTATTGTCGTTGTCATTATCAATTTTACCAGTGGTGTGGTCGCGGCGAGGTTGACTAGTTTAATAATCTTAACTACAGAAAAAAAATTTGAAATCATTGTAGAGATATGTGGGTACATTTAACATACTAGTAAAGACCGCGCCTCATACGACGGTTCTATCTCGCCTGTCTTTCGCTTCAACATCAAACTTTTCTTCTTTTCGCCTGCCTCGCTCACGGGGATGATACCAGGAGCGCCGATGATGAGTATATCACATGCGACTTTTATCTCGTCTTTTCGTTTCTGGTACGATTCGTTTCGCTCTTTTAGCGTCATCGCAGCGAGCGCCTCGGAATTACACAGCAAGTGCGCCCCCATCCCACACTCGGCAATAACACGACGAGCCAGGGCGTTTTTGTTCATGACGTCTGGTAAGGAATATTTCTGCGGGATGTGGTGTTCGCTTTTGAATCGTTTCGTCGTTCCTTGGAAGTTTAGCGCTAGTTGGTTGGAAATGTTTGCGAGGTTTGCGTAATCGGCGATGGCTCCTCCTGAACGCAACGTCGATTTGACGACTCCGTTCCTGACTTTGGTCACATGGATGCTGTCCATTCGAGTTTGTAACCACCCGGCTTCGATTGCCGGCACAACATCGCCGCCTGGTTCTTCGTCGACGATGGATACAGTTTGTGCGAGGTCGACGCTCGCGTTGATCGATTCCTGTGTGGTCACTTGTCCGGTCTGGTACCGACGGACCAAACGGCTGACGGCCACACCGAAACGAGGAGATGCCCATTGAGCAAGGTGGATGGCAACGTCTGGGTGGACCCAGGTGTGTTGGAAGCGGTTCTTTCCCGACTCGACGAGACACCTTTCAGGAGCTGGTACAATTCCGCCCAAATTTCCCGTTGATTTTGTAGGGGTCACGATCGTGACCCCTACTTTCTCGACTGGAATATTCTCGTAATTAGACAAAGCCTGTAAATATTCCTTCGTTTTTGCTGGCTGATAATAATGTTTCCACTCTTTCCCCATCGCCTGACACAACTTTGTTGCATTTACATATCCATCCGGCCGTATCTCGATATCGATGGCATTGCCGGTCTCGTCGGTGAGAACAAGTGGCACACTGCTATAATTGTTCTGATTGACGAGTTCCATTTTAAATACTAATACATTTGGTTGTGTAAAGGGCGCGACAATCCTTAAAAATCTGCGTCATTCCACTGGAATATTTCACCACCATGAACATTTGTTAGATATTCTATGTAATCGTCTAATATCGCGTGCAAACCATTCACCAGCCTCCCTGAATTCGTCGAAGAACAAATGGACATCGGATTCCGCCTCCGGTGCATCAAGGACTTCAATTGCCCATATGGTCGTCTTGTCTGGGAACGCAGTCCTATATCGTTCACGCAGGGCCGCCAAAGTTTGGTGAGAGAAGCCAATTTTGACCCGGGAAGGAACTAGGTCGGTTTGAAGAATGTAGACGAATCCCCAGACGAGGTTTCCAGGGTCGGTGACGGTTTTCTGGAGGGCTTCTGTCATCTGGTGGCAGCTTGGCACTAAGAAATCAATTTAAACACTTTTATTGACAATCGATATATTTTCGGGTGTGATTTCGTCCAAGAAATCCAAATCAGAATTGGACAATTTCTCGTGATTTTGCACCCTGTGGATCAATTTCTGTAATTTCACCACATACGGTCTTTGTGGAGTACACTTTTTCCAGAGCCATTTAATGCATTCGTAAACGAATATTACAGTTAATCCCGCCTTTACAGAATCCGTGTTTGCCCACACCAGAGAAAACAGAGTTAGCCAAATCGCCAATGGGTGGTACAAAACAGTATTTCCAAACACGTCAGAAATATCGCGCTCCAGGGGCGAGGTTATTACGTAAGCCATTACCAGACTCAACCCTCGCACGGTCCCCAATAACAAATTTTTGTCGAGAGATGCCATGTCCTAATATATTAAAAAAAATTACAGTCAACCCTTGCAAGCCTTTCCAATCGAACCGGCCTCACTGCCGAGACTTGCGTTTGCTGCCCACTGTTTCATGTCACCGACTATAGCATCCCTAGAGAGGTTGTTATTGTACCAAGCTAGTTGAGATGTCCATGTTTTACCGGGGACGGTGTTGATCGCATCCTTGATGTTTGTTTTACACCCCACACTCTTCCACAATACATCTAAGCAGTCTTCTGAAAACGTTCCGGGCACTGTGCAACTCTTCAAATCCGCGCCAATTACCCTATTTACATCATCGGATCTCAGATAATATGCATGTCCGAATTTTCCTTCAGGAGATCCGCGTCCCACAGAATAGAACATTCCTTCTGGCGTTTTCTTTACTCCGTAGCATCTAGTATCATCCTCACAAGCCCGAAGCGCATTTATTTGATCTGGTCCTAATGATTCCAAGGCAGTGTTTGGAACGGTGGAATCATCGAGAATGATCCAATAATATTTACCAGAGGGTGTTAACGCGAAACGCCAACGGTTCTTGGCGAGTCCGTTTCCCATATTCCGATATAATTTTAAAGTCTCCTTGCGTTCACTTGGCGTCACTAACACAATCTCGAGATTGGTCGCACGTCCGTCCACCGACCCCCACCCCGGCCTCGAAACAACATCAATAAAGGCAATTTTGATGGACTTCTTGAAATCTATAAGGACTTGCTGGGGTTGAATAGCATTTGAGCTGGTGTGTAGGAATGTGTCCTCCTTTTGATCGAATATATTTGATCCGGGGTATGTGTCTACATTGTCATACGTCGTTGTCGTAAAAACTGTCATTCCAACAGTGCTAATTCGGTTACCCGTTGGATCATACAATATAACCTCTGCCAAGTCGATTGGTATATTTAGCGTATTTTGGTTGATCTCCATTCGACTGAAACACCGTTCTGTATTGCAATCGATTGTACGTGTGTTTAGACCATCGCACGGCTTTCCGCCATTTTGTGGGGCAGTGCACGTCCGAGATTGTGTAATTTGGCCACCGCCGCAAGGTTGAGAACACGTCGTCGTATCTTTCCAACCAGACCAGACGCCGTCGATCGGACATGGTGCTGGATTACACGCAACTGTGCGCGTCGTAGGGCCATCTGCACATGGTCTCCCTCCGTTTTGGGGAGGCGTGCACGTCCGAGACTGCGTAACTTCACCACCACCACACGGCTTAGTGCAGGTTGTTGCGTCCTTCCAATCAGACCAGGCGCCGTCGATCGGACACGGGGCCAAGTTACATGCTTCTGTAGCCTCGCTATCACCTGCACATCCCAGTGCGGGAGTAAGGCAAGTTCTCTTCTTCTTTATCGTACCGGGCCCACAGCTGGATGAGCACGCTCCCGTAGTTTCCCACCCTCCCCATCCAGCCACACAGGCGTTTGTATTGCAGTTTTCCGTTGTCGTCGTTTCACCTTTACAGCTCACCCCGTCTGCGGGCGTCAGACATGATCGGGTTTTTGTCCGAGTCCCAGTGCCACATGGTTTACTACAGTCCCCTAAAGCCCAGTCTGACCACACATCCGGAGTTTTGACTGTGGCGTTTGATTTCGTATTTTTATCAGCGTCACCGGTCTTCGCTTTATCATTTCCAAATATCGAAGGGAATGGAATGACCGTGGGAATAACACTATATGCTTGCAGCACCCATATGGCTGCTATTGCTGCTATCGACACTGCTATAATTGATACCAATACTAATACTAGTGTACTCATTTATTACCTTCTTCGACTTAATGGTATTGGTGTTGCAATAAAAAAGATTTATGAGTAACAATGGTCTAGTTATTTAATCTCGACTTCTTTCAACCTAAAATTAGCCAAACGGACGCATTAGCGCGTTTTTTTCTACACCTTTCCACAACCTTCTACACTCAACAGAACCATCTCATCAATGTATTCCCGTACAGCCGTTATCCACGAAACATCCAACCCCCTGAAATTCCAAGTTTTCGAATTCGTTTGCGCGGATAAGAAGATCGATGCTGACGAGGAGACGACGACAAGATATCGGACACATGAAGCAGTCGTACACGCATTCGGAGTCACCGAAAAGGGACATTCGGTGTGTGCCACCGTAACTGGGTTTCTCCCATTTTTCTTTGTCGAGCTGTCCGACAGAGAAACCGTCGGTACCTTTCGACACAAGGTGAACTCGATCGGATGCGCCATCTCCAGCTACCATCACGCAAACATTGCAGTCGAAGAGTGCGGAATTGTCGAACGCGAATCTTTTTACGGGTTCCAAAACGGAAGGACTCGCCTGTTCGGCTGTATAAAGTTTTATACGTTCGCCACTTGTAAAGCCGTCTTTTACAACTTGTCACAGAGCGGCAAGTACAAGACATTCGAAGGAAAAATCGACCAACTGTTCAAATTTATACATGTCCAAAATTTTGAATCGTGGGTGGAGATTCCCGCGTGTCATTTCTCGAAGTCGACCGACGCGAGGACCCAGATCAGCGTGACTGTGGCGCGCCAGTTCTTCCTCCCGCATAATGAGTCGAAAATCGCACCGATACGTCAGTGTACAGTCGACATCGAAACATACAGTTCACGGTCAACAGAACGGGAACTAGCCCAATGCGATGCGAATTTGGCGGGCGACGTTTGTTTCCAAATCGCGTCTGCGTTCAAAACATTCGGGTCAGGGACTGGCGAATTCGACCTGAAGCACATAATTGTCGTCGGACCTTGCGATTCGTGGGTCGAAGAAGGACAGGGACGGACGGTAGTCGTGAGGTGTGTGTCGGAAAGGGATGCGCTACTTGCGTGGGCTCGTTTGATGGCGGAGACGGATCCGGATATCATATACACATGGAACGGCGATTATTTTGATTTCGATTATATGGTGAAACGCGCCATACTTTTGAAAATCGATAGGGAGTTCCTCTCCCTGCTCAGTCGCCTACGAGAAAAGCCGGCCGAGATGGAGATAACGACTTTCACCTCAAAGGCATTCGGATCAACGGACTTTCGCCGGCTCCATTTATTCGGGCGCATAAACGCGGATCTCTATCCGTATATGCGCAAAGAAACAAAACACCGTATGTACAAACTCGGGTACATCGCCGACCAATACGGAATCGGTAACAAAAACCCAGTTACCGTCCAAATGATATTCGCATCGTTCCGTGAACAGGATCCGACAAAGATCGCTGAAGTCGCGCGATACTGTATCCAAGACACTCTACTACCTCAACTTCTCGTCGATAAGTTGAACATTATTCCAAACTTAGTAGAGCTGTCTCGTGCTACATTCGCCCCGGTTCGATACTTGCTGCATCGGGGGCAGCAAAGTCGAATCATTTGTCTCATTTCTCGACATACGCGACAGGCCGACATGCTGATTCCCGATATTAAAGCCGCCAAGGACGACGACGATGACGATATTTTGAAGCTCGAGGAGGTGGAGGGTGAGGTCTCGTCAGAGGAAGAGGAGGATGTTACGGCGGTTCAATCATCATGTCGTACGAGCACTCCGCGTACTGTGACGCAGCTCGAGAAGGTGACGAAGATGGATCTGGCCGAGTTAGAGGATTCGGAAGAGTATAAAGAGTTGGATGCTCTAGAAAAAATCCAACACGCTATGAAGCGAAAAGTGTTGGCGGAGCAGTCGACATCAAATTCGCACGTCCCAAAGAAGCCGAAAAAGGGCGCGAAATATCAAGGCGCGACCGTTTTAGCGCCAGAGCCTGGCGCGTATTACCAGCCGATCGTCACCTTGGATTTCGCATCTCTTTATCCGAGCATCATACGGGCGGAGAATTTGTGCTATTCGACCTTCGTGATGGACGAAACGACTATCACAAAGATTAAACCGGCCCACATATTCACAAAAACCGACGAAAATGGGAAATTTTCCCACAAATTCGTGACGGAAAAAGTCCGCCAAGGAATTCTTCCGCGTTTGCTGGCGGACTTGGCCCAATTGCGGAAGGAGGCGAAACGCGACCTCGCAGTCGAGGAGGCGAAACCCACCCCCGATGAATTCGTGTGTAGTATTCTCGATGCGAGACAATTGTCGAAAAAACTCATCATGAACTCGTGCTATGGCTTTCTGGCGACTCAGACGCTCCCGTGCAAGGAAATCGGCGCCACCGTGACCGCAATCGGAAGATCGATGATATTACAAACTAAGGCCGAAATCGAAAAAATGTGGCCGGGTGAATTGAAGTCACCGTATCCAAACAGACGCAAAGGTGCGGCTGTCATCTACGGCGACACCGACTCTGTATTCGTGGATTTTAATTTGGATCCGGTAAAATTTCCAACAATGAAGGAATACTTTGCATTCGCCGAGGACGCTGCTGAAGAACTCACGGCAACTTGCTTCAAAAAGCCTCACAAATTGGAATTTGAAAAAATATACCAACCTCTTTTCATGCTCATGAAAAAGAGATATTTCGGACTGAAGTATACACGTTGGGACAAACCCCCCTCTGTGGATAATAAGGGTGTTGTTATCCAGCGCAGAGACGTGTGTCCATTCGTCCAGGAAACGTTCACCGAGTGCCGTGACCTGGTGTTGAATGATACCGTCGATGGTGGAAGGCGTGCAGTCGACTATCTCACGAGAGCACTCGACGACCTCGTCGAAAACAAGGTCCCGATCGAAAAATGCTCTATCACAAAAACATATTCGAAGGATTACGCCAACCCTTTGACGATCCCCCATGCTGCAGTCGCCATGAAGATGAGGGCGGCCGGGATCGAGGTGTGCAAAGGGGACAAGATCCAATACGTCTATGCGCGATACGCAAACCAGAATTCGAAAGGAAAATCGAAAAAACGCACAAAATCGGAAACAGCACAAGATGTCGCATTCGTCAGCGGGAGCGGTGGGCGGTATATTGTCGATGCAAAGCAATATATCGATCTGTTGCAGCAACCACTATGCCAGTTCATGGACCTAGTCGTCGGCAAACCCACCATGAACTGGCTATTCGAACAAAAGCGCTGTAAGTTGGCGAGGATAGAGGGTGATCAACACGCTGTGACCGATTTCTTTCGACCCGAAAACGGAAACGAAACGAAGAAATCGGAAAACGTCATCGCAAAAGACAAGAAGCCACCACAACCACCCCGAAGTCGTCAAACTACCATTTCATTCTCTAGACTCCCCAAACCACACACGCCCCAAGCCCCAATGCAATTTGCGACTTCCATAGACATGGATAATTTAATAAAATAAAACTTTTGGACTAATTTTTACGAAACCAGTGTAAAATGTATGCACTTTTTCATCAACCTTCACACGAATCGGATGGAACCCCGTCACTTTCAGTGTCTTTTGTGAAGTTGCCCGCGATAAAGCGGTATAAACCTGCCCGGCTGCAAATGTACGGCTCAGGTTCACAGACAATCTGTCAATCGACTGGCCCTGGCTCTTGTGGATTGTAATTGCCCATGCTAAAACTAGCGGATATTGGCGACGCGACGCAGTGATTATTGTCGCCGTGTTTGGATCAGCTTTGATACCATATGTTTTTAACTCGTCCGCTAGAATTTTCGCGGCAGTTATCTCAGACGGCAGCTTCGGGTGTGTTATGTGCTCGTCTGCGATTTGTTTCAACATTTCCAAAGTCCAGATAGTTTTTTTGATCCGCTCCGTCGTCCCGCATGTGAATTTGACCAAGACGGAATCTAGGGAAAATCCAACTATCACGCCTCGACTTCCGTTTACGAGATGATCATTGATATTCTGAGTGAGCATGACCTGCGATCCCCGTTTGAGGACGATTGTTTTCGGCGTTATACAGTGCTTGTCGATCTCATCCTTCATGATTCCACAGTCTAGTGCTTCGGAAACAACCGAATGGCCCTGGATTGCGGCTGTACGTTGTGTATTTTCGGAAGCTGCTTCGTCATTTGTAGAGACCAGGAGTGTTGGGGTGATTCCGTCATCTGGAAATACCGAGTGCTCGAGCGACTTCATGAATTTAATCACGTCGTCGTTGATGTGTCCTATGCGAATTCGAGAGAGGATATCGATCAATTCTGCGTCGGATTGTCTGAAGACGTGTTCCAATTCAATGGTTTCGTCTACGAGCGTCGACCACACGGGGCTTTCAAAACACCATTTGACCGGCGGGCTTTTAAAGGACTGGACTGGACCAAGTTGGTACAAATCTCCAACAAGTACGACCTGAATTCCACCGAACGGTTTGTTACTTCGTCGAATGAGTCGAGCGAGTTCTTCGGCCTTTGAGAGGAGGTCGGCATCAATCATGGAGATTTCATCTATTATCAAAACCTCCACCGACTTCCATCGCTTTAATGCATCTGCTCCACGTCGACGGTATCTAACAAGTTTCTCTAAGAGTTTTTGTGCGGGCTCAAGGGCCATCCCACATCCAAGAAATTTATGAAAAGTGGATCCGTTTAGATTTCGGGCGGCGATCCCCGTAGAAGCGGTAACTGCGATATTTACATTACGTGATGTCATCTGTGAAATGATTTCGCGGATAATTGTCGATTTTCCGGTTCCTGCCTTTCCTGTGACAAATACATTTTTGCGCTGTGCTAGAACGGCGTCATAAACGCGCATCTGTATTGGGTCTGCGTTAGATACGGTCATTTGGTATTACGTGTTGATGGTTGTGTAAAACGAAATAAATACGTGCCTTGCCCTCCCCGTATATGAATTCGTTGAAAACCAAGTAAACTTCCATATTATTATTTAAAATATAAAAAATTTTATTCTATTTGTTTATAAAAGGTCAGCAAACGCATTAGCGAACAATCAACAAGGGTAATATAATGATGCCATATATTATACTGATATCAGGCTATCTAAAATCCGGAAAAGATACAGTTGGTAAATATCTATCTGATGTCCATGGCTATGTAAGATTTGCATTTGCAGACGAGCTCAAATCAGAGGCCAGTGCTCTATTTCATTTGGATCGGGCATCGTTGGATACACAGGAAGGAAAGGACCGCGTAATCGTAATCGGATCCAAGTCTAAAACGGTACGTTCGATTCTAATCGAACATGGCCGTATGCGACGGCGCCAGAACGTCGATTATTGGGTCGAAAAGGTGCTTGAAAAGATGCGCGGTTGCAATAAAGTGGTTATCACAGACTGGAGATTCCCCAACGAATATTCGGTGTTGAGAGAGTATGCATACATTCAAACTTGGCGAATTAATCGATGGATACAGCCACCAATCCTCGACGAGACAGAGACGTCTTTGGATAATTTTTCATTCGACGTCAATATTTCCAACAATGGTTCGCTGAATGATTTAACAGAGAAGATCGCGAAAAAAGTTCCTCTGAATTTTCTGCTAGTTGATGTTGATGGAATACTTCTTAGGTGGGCGGATGGCTTTAAAAAATTCGTACAGGGCGAAAAATATACACTTTCGACGGAATACCCACAAGACGAGTCTATGATGGGGTGGATTTGCCAATCAAACGGATTAGGTATTCCTTGGCCAGAACTTGAAGGTCTTATAGGCGCGTTTAATAACTCGAAAGAATTCGGCGATTTGAAACCTTATGAGGATGCCCAAATAGCGTTGAGTAAATTGAAACATACCTCTTCCTGTAACATTGTTGCCATCAGCTCGTGTGGCATCTCGTCAACCCAACGCCGCAAAGATAATCTTAAGCGCTATTTTACAGGACTTGTCGACGACGTTGTATGTCTTCCACTCGGCAGTAGCAAACTTCAAACTCTTAGAAACTATCAACCATCTATATGGATTGACGACAATATACAAAACGTCATAGATGGTGCGAAAGTTGGGCACGACGCCATTCTGTTTGAACGACCATGGACCAAACACGTGGGTCAGTATCCTTCACTACAACGGACCGCGAGTTGGGATGCCATTACGACGAAGTTTGACGTGCGTGTGTAATTTCTTCGTTCACAAATTCTATGACTTGGCAAGTTTGAAATCGTTATTTTTTTATCTACCAATGTATTTAGAACTATGACAAAGCTACGAAGAAGAATTCAGGAACATCGAGCCAGCGGGGCGTCTGCCATAAAAATTACAAAAAAAACCGACCCCAAAAAATTCAATCTATTCCTTCTCCCATTTGAAGTTATCGGCGCAGTGATCGGGTATTTAGATATCGCGGACGTTATATCTATGATATCGACCTGTAAATACATAAAGTCGTTAATGCACCCAGACGGAACTGAAGGCCGTCATATATGGAAATTGCTGCGTAAAAGATTAGGATGGCCTGACCCAGTCGCCATTGAAATGACGGATTTTCAGTTTTTAAAGTGTCGATATGGAAGAGGTTGTAACTTTTGTTCGAACGCACCTCGTGTCCATACTCCAAAATGGGAGTTTCGTGGGTTGCGAATGTGTAAATCGTGTCTCAGCGAACAGACGGTTCGTCATTACTATCTTTCGTCAGAGAAGTTAGACCGCTGTAGAGCTATCCCTTTTGTCGAGATTAGAGGACGGAGTTGGTGGACTCCCTGGGCATATCGAATTTATCTCAAAGACTCAATACCCGAACATCCATTGTCAGCCGAAGATGAGGCGAGACTGACGACGTGTCTTGAAGCATTGAATGGATTCATAAACGCGGTCAAGTGTAACGAGCGTAGTCTAGCTGAAGAAAAACGCGCGAGAATCGTCAAAATTGTTGAAAAGCGGAGGAAGGACGTCGACGAATATATGAAATCCCATTTCCCGGAAATAGACCCGGCAATTTACAAGTTTATACAGACGCACACCGACGCATTGTATAGAACGTCTCCATTCGGTAAACGCTCCCAAGGTCTATTCTATAAGGATTTGCAGCGAGATGTTGATAATAACTTTAGGATTTTATATCGACGTCAGTTTATATACTTTATTAACGGGATACTCAGCTACCCCGCCTCTTTCCATTTGAACGGCGATGATGTAAACACTCTTATTGATGAAACGTTGTTTAGTATACACGCCTCAAACCAAGATCGCAAATTGCCGACACGCATGGAAGTTGCCGTTATATCCAAGGATGTGGTTGCCGACGCCCTGAGATATTTTCACCGAAAACACTGGTTTGGGGCATATGTGAATGCCAAAAATTATACCGGCTATGATTTGCGTGAACTCAGATTTTCCCGGCCATATGTTTCCGCCCTCCCCGAAGACGAGGTTGCCTTTATTAAGCTAGTCAGGGAAATAGAACATCGTATTGACCGGCGTTCTACATGGCTCCAAAAGTACAAAATCCTAGACTACCCATACACCGATGATAAACTTCTTGGAACGTATGAAATCATGACACTAAAAGAATCCCGCGTTTACGAAACTGTATTACCTGAAGACGAAATTATATTTGCGAGAATGGCTGAAGCGGCGCAGAAAAGGTTGGAAACAAGAGACAAGTGGTGGGAAAAATATGTCGACTGTGGATTAGAGAAATACGAGTCGGATCTGTGTAGATTGCGTTCATATAGAATGGCTGACAAAGACCACGAAGCGGAATTTGAAAGTCAAGTTCAACTTTTAAAGCAAGGCGCATGTAAAAACAAACAACAGCCCCACGACTGAGGATTTCGCCGCGTGTGTGCATCTGTTCGCGTATGACCAAGTCGATGTAGTCTGTATCGTCCAGGCGGTGCTGGTGGTCGGCATTATCGAAGGGCTACTTGTCCAAGTTACCGTGGTGGAAACGTTAGTCGACATTGAGGGACTTGTCCAAGTTTCCGTGGTGGAAACATCGGGCGACATCGAGGGGCTTGGCCAAGTTACCGCGGTGGGAACGTTAGTCGACATTGAGGGACTTGTCCAAGTTTCCGTGGTGGAAACATCGGTCGACATCGAGGGGCTTGGCCAAGTTACCGCGGTGGGAACGTTAGTCGACATTGAGGGACTTGTCCAAGTTACCGTGGTGGGTGTCAGGCATGGATTGGTTACACCGCTGATAAGAAAAAGCGCGCTGAGCATAAACAAAACCTTCATTGTTACTTCTCATTTGTAAAGAAAAAAAATTATCAAAATCAGACGGTTGAAAAAAATTGAATGTTAGTAAAAATCAAACTGTGCGTCCGTTTAAAATCAAAATTTATTTTGTAAGTGAGTTAATAAGTGACGTAAGCGCATACAGAGCGCATATATAGCCCTGATAATTCCCCGCCCTTTTCTTTCCCAACTCTCTCTCTTCCCCATTTTCTCACACATACATGGTTCTAAAAGACGTTACAAACACCCCACGATCAACTACCTTTTGGAACAACACGAAAACAGAAGAGTATGCCAAGTGGTGGAAACCATCTGGAGTAGTCCCTTTGCTCTCAAAAACCGATTACAATTGGCAGTCGGGACGGGATCTACTATGGCAGTCGACATAACTGCGACGAATCGTCAGGCTGCTGAAACTACAAAGTTGCGTGCCAAAAAGTAAACGTTGGATTCGTGAAGTCCCTTATACCATTCGCGAGGGGGCAACGAACGAACTCTCGAAAGCCATTTCTGACCGGTTTGGAGACTCGAAACGTCTCAATAAACCGTTCATCCCTCCGAAATTCCGGTCAAAACTCGATGACATAAAATCTATTAACATAGACACGCAGAATTTCTGCAAAAAACCAGGGAAACGGTGGCAATTCTATGTCACTTCATTCCCAGGCTGTCTACGCATCCGAGGTAGAGACCAAAGACGGATACTAGACGCACATCCAGAGGGACCTATTCGCAGTGTGCGCTTATCAATGACACGCACTGGAAAAGTCTATATGCACGTTCCCATCTACGTTCCGAAGAAACCGCTCAACGACGACGCCAAGGGCCATCTCGTTTCACTTGACCCTGGAAGCAATCCCTTCATGACTTACTACTCGCCCACAAGACAAAGCACCGGAAGTTTCGGCACACTTCCCGACGTTGAACGGTTTCGGGGCATGCAAAGGGCCGTCGACAAGCTGAACTCTATCACTGATAGGAATAACGGGACGGCTGCATGGATTACCGAAAAGAAGCGGTCGTCGTTGCATATTAGAGGACTTCGCATTCGAGAAAAGGCTAGGAATCTAGCTAAGGACGCCATCGCCAAAGTCACCGATTTCCTCTCTAGCAACTTCCAATACATCCACGCATCGCCCTTCGAACTTTCTCGTATGTGTCTACGATTGGACGATACCATAATGAACACGACTCCAAGAAAACGACGAATCCGTAAGCAAACTGTCCGCGATTTACAAGGCTGGCTGCACTATCCATTCAAGGAAACGTTAAAGCATAAGATGGAGAAGATCGTCGGATTGGTGGTGGAATTTGCATCAGAGGCACACACGACGAAAACGTGCGATAGCTGTGGAGTGGAGAAGGAAAACGTTGGAGGGGCGAAGAAATTTACATGCAATTCGTGTGGGCATTCGGTGCATAGGGACGTTCATGGTGCCAGAAACCACGCATTGCGTAACTGCGTCGGGAGATATGCGCGTCTTCCGTACACCCTTCCGTGCGGTTCTCATACAACCATTTGATGGAATGGGGACGTACGAAGTCAAGAAGGAGATACGGAGGACGAAAAAAATATTATACATACTTAACGAAACACCTATCAACATCACGTCAGGCAAATCTCGAATGCGACAAAATTTACTAAAAACGGCGACCTGGAGTAACAGCGTATCCTAGTCTATCAGCCGCTGCACATGAGACACGCATCTTTGTTCTCGATGGAGCACGCAAGCGTCCTCGCCGCCAAGTCGTCTTCTTCCGCGATCGCCATTTGATCGACCGTAAATTTGATGGCGTCTACTGCCGGACGCGCGCGGAGATAGTACATTCCCGTTTTCAAACCTTTCTTCCAGCCGTAAAAGTGCATCGACGTGAGTTTACCGTAGTTGGGTTCGGCAAGATGAACGTTGAGGGATTGAGACTGGTCGATGAAGGCACCGCGGTCTGCCGCAAGGTCGATGATGCATTTCTGTGATATTTCCCAGGTGGTTTTGTACAACTCTTTAATATCTGATGGAATATTTGGGACTGAAAAAGCCTTGTGTCAGTGGCGCTGGTCATCTACGAACGTCGCGAAATCGACAACTTACTCTTTTGAATGCTTCCGCTGTCGGATATGATCCGGTTCTTCATAGCGTCGCTCCATAGACCCATTCCTACTAGATCCTTCAACATCCAAGGATTCACGATCTGGAATTCACCTGCCAACACTCGTCGAGTGTAAATATTGGATGTGTACGGCTCAAAGCATTCGTTGAAGCCCAATATCTGCGATGTAGACGCAGTCGGCATGGGCGCCACTAGAAGCGAATTGCGTACGCCGGTTTTCGCAATCTTGGCCCGGAGAGTATCCCAATCCCACAAGTCGGTGGCTGCGACGCCCCACATGTCCTGCTGCAGAATCCCTTTAGATACCGGTGAACCTTCGTAGGTCTCATACGTTCCGTGAACGGCAGCAAGGTCGGATGACGCTTCCAAGGCCGCGTGATATATGGTTTCAAATATCTGTTTGTTGAGAAGCCGGGCCTTGTCGCTTTCGAACGGTAAACGCAACTTGATAAATGCATCGGCCAGACCCTGTACTCCGATGCCGATAGGGCGGTGACGGAAGTTGGATCGCTTGGCTTCCGGAACGGGGTAGTAATTTACGTCAATGATTCTGTTTAGATTCCGGGTGACGACTTTCGTGACTGCGTGGAGCTGCTTGAAGTCGTATTCGTTGGCTTTCTCCGAAATAAAGGAAGGCAGCGCAAGCGACGCCAAGTTGCAAACGGCGATCTCATCCGGAGCAGAATACTCCACGATTTCCGTACAAAGGTTGCTGCAACGAATCGTACCCAGATTTTGCTGGTTGGATTTGCGATTGCAACTGTCCTTGTAAAGCATGTACGGAGTTCCCGTTTCGGTCTGTGATTCGAGTATGGCCGACCACAGCTTCTGCGCCTTGATGGTCTGGCGGGCCAACCCTCGTTGTTCATAGGATACGTACAATTTCTTTAACAAAGAGAAGAAAACGGCCGTTTATTAGTCAATCGTCGACAATAAGTCGTATTTTATAGAATTTGGTTACCTCAAACTCATCACCCCAAACATCGGCCAAACCGGGGGCTTCGGACGGACAGAACAAAGTCCAATCCTCGTCGGCTTCCACCCGCTGCATGAAGAGATCTGGAATCCACAGGGCATAAAATAGATCCCTCGCCCTCGACTCTTCTTTGCCGGTGTTCTTCTTCAAGTCTAAAAAGGAGTAGATATCTGCGTGCCACGGCTCGATATAAATTGCGAATGCGCCCGGTCTTTTGTTCCCGCCCTGGTCCACGTAGCGTGCCGTGTTGTTATAGACTCGCAGCATTGGCACGATTCCGTTCGAGTATCCGTTGGTACCGGCAATATAAGCGCCCGACGACCGGATGGAATGTATGTTCAGGCCGATCCCGCCAGCCGTCTTAGAGATCATGGCACAGGTCTTGAGAGTATCGTAAATACCCTCGATGGAGTCGTCCTTGATTGTCAACAGGAAGCAGGAAGATAACTGAGGGCAGGGAGTACCGGAATTGAAGAGAGTGGGAGAAGCGTGGGTGAAGAACTTCTCGGACATGAGATTGTACGTTTCCGTTGCCGCGTCGATGTCTTCTGCGTGGATTCCAATCGCAACCCGCATGATCATATGCTGCGGGCGTTCCGCAACCTTCCCGTCGATGCGAAGCAGGTAGGAACGTTCCAAAGTTTTGAATCCGAAATAGTTGTAGCCGAAATCGCGATCATAAATGATGACGGAGTTCAGCTTATCGGCATTTGCCATTACTATCCGGTATGTCTCCTCCCCGATCATCGATGCTCTCTGCCCGGTTTTCGGGTTAACATAGTTGTAGAGGTCTTCGACGACTGCCGAAAACTGCTTTTTCGTTTCCTTGTGAAGATTGGATACAGCGATCCGGGCAGCCAACGTGGCGTAGTGGGGATGTTTTGTTGTCATGTACGCTGCGGTCTCGGCGGCCAAGTTATCCAGTTCGACGGTGGTGACCCCTTGGTACACCCCGGATATCACCTTAACAGCGGAATAGGATGTGAAGGTTTAGGCGAAAGGAAAGCGCGGGAAAAAGTACATCTGGATAAAGTACCTTTTGAGTGACTTGAACAGGGTCGACAAAAGTCTGATCAAGTCCATAGCAGAGCTTGACGATGCGAGCGGTGATCTTGTCGAAGGCAACGCGTTCACGACGTCCGTCTTTGGATGAGTTCAGATGGGGGTTAATGGTTTATTAAGGTATTAGATCAGTTCATGTATAGCTTACCGCGTTTAAAGACAAACATAAGAGAAAGTTGAGTGTAGGAGAGTGTGAAAATGGGAAATAGAAAGTATTTTGTGTACGTGATAGTACACACGTGACCTGAGTAGTCTAGACTAGTCTATTCTGGGGGTACATTTTTTGATGACATCACAAACTCTGTGCGACTTTCTAAAGTGCGAGACGCCTCGATGTTCTAAAAACAAAAACTTGTCAATGGCGTATTTCGGGGTTCCGTCACAAAAAACGTACCTCGTCCACGCACAAGACCTTCCGTCTCGCGTATATTTACCGTACCCATACGCACTCGTAAATAACAACGCGCTACGACTCGCCGGGGCTCGGTTCGAGCAGAAACCTTCCCTCGTCCAAGGAAACGGCCTTTTTTCTACCGAAGAAATTCCAGCTAGGGGGCTCATATTTTCGTGCAGTGGTGGTGTCGCAGAAGCCGACGAGTTCACTTGTCTGATGAACGGAACCATCTTTAAGCCATCGCCGGAGATGGAAAGGCACATCGATACCCTCCCTGCACTCAAACAGAGCGTTCGGACCTATTTGCTTGTTGCCGAGCGGACACGTAACATAGCCGTAACTGATGACGGGGAGTTACGAGCAACTAGACGCATCCGGAAAGGGGAAGAACTTTGGAAGATTTACGACATCGACTTCTGGCTCATGGAGCTGATCACCATCAGCGACGCGACGACCGCGAATAAACGTTTCGGGCACCTCGTCGCACAGTGTTTGGACGAAAGCCCACATCCGGTAACGCATTTGCACTTCCCCGTCAAAACTGGCGGAACGTATCGGAACTGGGTGGCGTACTGGGGTCGAGAGGGAGAAAGTGTAATGGCATATGGAAAGAGCATCCTCGAAAAAAATTACACGATGTTAGACAGTCGCGAGCAGTTAGGTCAATGACGACGGATCATTTCGGAGAGAGTAAAATTAGCAGCCAATCAAATATCAATAGCTCACAGTGATGACAACCTGAGTCCAGGGTGGTTTATAGGAAGCTGAGATTGGATTTGGCGATTACGTTCGAGTCTCATCGCCGCCAAATACGCGGATCCAGGTGTCTGCCAGTGTCGTTGCTAAAATAAATTGAATATTGTTGATTATTATTGAATATAGTTATTTTTTCAAACGGGCCCGTTTGAAATAGGTTTCATTTTTTCTAGAGATAGTGTAAAGAATAATATCGATGACGTCAACGAGAACTTTCTAGAACGACTTGTTTACCCAAGAGTTGTAAATTGATGACATGACATTTATCTCTGCCCAACAAGCTTCCATACATTTCCGCGTTTCTGCTTGCACACTTCGTCGCTGGGAACAAAATGGCAGAATCCAAACAGAACGTACTCCGTCCGGAAGACGACTCTACAACACAAACACAAAGTGCGAAGGGAAGAATGGGGTGCCTTTTATACAATTTGCACCTTAAACTGACAATTGACGACAGGAAAATGTAAACAAATATTATTTTTACGACGTCCATGGAACGAAAGTTTTTTTAGAAGTGCGAAATTATTTTCATTGTGTCATTATTTTTGACCACGCACTATTTCAGCTCCTGCAACTAGACTAAAAATTCACTCCGCCCTTCTCTGTAACTTTCTCTTTAATTCGCAAAGATCACCTTAATGAGATGTAAGATCGAGTAAACGACTCTTGTAGACTTTATTATGGATGTCGCTACATATCATCTTAAATGTCGAGACAGAATATAGCTTTTCGGACTGTGCTATGAACACTCTCTAAAATCAGACGCGCGAGGTTCGCTGGTAGAAATGGTGTGGTGTGACGGCTATCACGGAGAGCGTCAAGGTAGACAACTCGTCCGCTTTCAGAGGCAATAATGGGAATTGGGACAATTGTGATGTCCTCAAGTAACCAACTGACAGCTAACCGGGCGACTCGTCCATTCCCATTTGAAAATGGGTGAATGTGCAATAAGTTGGTCATAAATGAGGCCACAATTCGGATACGTCCAAGGAGATCTGTACTGTCGGTTTTGGCGAGTGCCTTTCGGACGTTGTAGCAAAGAGTGTCCAAGGCCTTTGGTACAAGGTGTGGTGCGAGGTAGATCCAATCCTCCCCAGCAGGTGCCATGTATTTAGTGCGCAGAGTCCCACAGTTCGCGATGACACCACGTCCAATTTCGAGATGCATTCTCAAAAGAAGCTGTGGTGTTAATTCCTCGGATCTTGGCGCAAGAAGAAACAAGTCGAGTGCTCGGTTGAGGTTGTGAGTCTTCGTGGCCAATTTGCTGTCCTCCGCGGGTCGAGCGAGCAACGCCTCGACGTCTTCGTAGGAAGTCTTGCCATCACATAATCCTTCCCCAATAATCAGCTCTCGTAGGTAAAAGGTACGTAGGAAGTTCTTGAAATCAGTAACATAGTTCGCCAATTCGGGAATACGGGACACAGCGTCAATCTTTTCTTTCATGGCGTGAACTTGCTCGGCCAAATCCTCGGCGGTAAGTGCCGGTGCCGAGTCTCGTTTCCACGGGGTAACTCTTGCGATCATGAAGTTGACGTTCAGGGTGATCATCGCTTGCTTAATTGGGTTAGGGGTTTTTGGTGATTTTTAAGAAGGGTCAATCGCTACGGATTGCTCCTTTATATAATAATTTTTAAATCACATGGTTTGATGAATGACGTCATCCATGTTCCGGTTCTCCGAAATGATCCGTCGTTTGATCGACCAGAACAATCTTCTTTATTCAAATAATGTAAAACTAGATACACTTCCTTCGTCGTATTCATCAAAAAATAGCTGTATCGCGCTACAGAAAACGCTTGGTTTGGTTTTCAAAAAGTGGTTAACCCATTC